>Ga0310123_10001677_pt1 | contig 18236 bp, 16 predicted proteins | sample CB6_AW_1057_MG_FD_203505 | JGI IMG/M metagenome (GOLD analysis project Ga0310123, IMG submission 203505) | Marine microbial communities from Western Arctic Ocean, Canada - CB6_AW_1057 | ecosystem: Environmental > Aquatic > Marine > Oceanic | place: Canada: Western Arctic Ocean | collected... | reverse complement strand
TGGAGCTACGACTTCGTCGCCGAGCGGACCGAGGACGGTCGCGCGTTGCGGATGCTGGTGGTGATCGACGAATTTACCCGCGAATGCCTGGCGATCGAGGTGGGGCGGAGATTCACATCGGATGACGTGATCGGTGTGCTGCAATATCTGTTTGCGATCCGCGGTGTTCCCGAGCACATCCGCAGTGACAACGGTCCTGAGTTCGTGGCGAAGGACATTCGACGCTGGTTGGTCCAGGCCGGCGTCAGCACTCTGTTCATTGCCAAGAGCAGTCCCTGGGAGAATGGCTACGTGGAGTCATTCAACGGAAAGTTCCGTGACGAGTTGCTCAACGGGGAGCTGTTCCTCGGCCTGGCGGACGCTCGCTGGGTGATTGACCGTTGGCGTCTTGACTACAACCACCGGCGACCACATAGTGCCCTCGGCTACCAAACCCCGGCCGCGTTCGCGGCCAACTGTGTTCTGGAGAATTCCGCTACGCTTCATCCACCAGAACACAGAACTCCCACTGACCTGAAACTCTCTCATTAGGAGTGGTACAAGATTTGGGGGTAGGTCAGTTTCGCACCGCCGTACGTTTGACGCGGTATGCAGATATCACCGGGATCGTTGGTCTCGGAGGACGACTCATTGCCTTGCCTGGCTACTCCCGAAGTGAGAATAAAGGTCCCGTGGTGGGCTTCTTGTTTTGCAGGACGGAGTGTCGAGGAGTCCCGCAGAACACAGTCGGCCGCAGTTTCGGCCGGAGTCTGATGGCACGAGAGCAATATGCTCGGTTGGGTGGTTGTGGTCAAGACGCCAGCGGTCGATCATCGTCGAGCGACGCCCGGGAGCGCTTGGGCCTTTTTCGGCACCACATCCCCCCTTGCCTGGCGTCCATGGATCTTTCGGTACAGGCGATGGGCACGCCGACTGACCGTCTGCCAGAACCCTCGGTCCTCGCGGAGCACTTCACGCAACGGTCGCCCGGAGTAGCACGCGATGAACAACATCCGTTCTCGCAACGTGAGGTCCAGGTCCAAGGCCGAGAAATACAGCCCCGCCATGTCCTTGACCAGCCAGCGACGGGGTACGCGTTTGCGCTGCTGGACCCGGTGCAGGTCAATGAGTGACAGCCCCGGACCGTGCTCGCGCACCAATGGCTGGTCCAACAGGAAGTGGCACAGGTAGAAATCGCGATGATTCAGCCCCCCGGAATGCAGCCGACGAGCGATCTCCGCGACGCCGCGGATCAATTGCCGACGCGTGACCGGGCTTATCTGCCGCCAACTGCCATCCTGAAAGAGCTCCTCGAGACTGATCGCCGGTGCGATCTCACGGGTCACCAGGAATGACCGTTGTGTTGCCCGGCTGGACCCCGCTTCGCCAAACGCCACAACTTCCGGAACACGGATTCCCAGGATCGCAGCCGCCTGCAAGGCTAACCACTCAGGCTTGGCCCCCACCTCGGGACGGCGAAAGTGCAACCACTCCTTCAAGACCGCCCACCACCCCGCGGCTCCGTGTGACTTGATATAGAACCCCTGTCCGTCACGTTCGAACCACCGGGTACTGCGGTTCTTGACACACCGCACCTCCCGGCCACCTATCCGCAGGAAATCCGAGACGTGCGACTCGGTGGCAAACAGCTTCCGCATTTCTGATTGAAACTGAATCACGAGGCCTTCCGCAGCTCAGGGGACCTGCCGACCGACCGGTTTCTCTCAGCGCGGGAGACGATCACGTCGGCAGCATTGAAGGAAGAAGATCCCGCTTTGTCCAGACGAAGTTCCCGAATCCACCTCTGAGATCCTCGACAAGCACCCGAGCCGCCCGAGAGCGTATCGGGGCTCGAGTCGAGACCGCCGTGCTGCAAGTCATTGCCGGCGATTCCTGCAACCTCTGAAGAGCGACCGCAGCCCCGACTCAAGTCCCAATCGAGCTGCTGCAACCGCGACATGTTGCAATTCGCAACACTCGAGCACTCTCAACTCAGACAAACAGACACTTGATTCAGAGTTGCCTGCTATTTGCATCTCGTGAGTACCACACAGTTTATGTCCGAATCTCTAAAGTGGGCCCCGTTCGGCATGGCTATTGCTTCTTGAATGGGTGTTGTTGCGGTGTGCAGGCAGGACCAACCCGGCCGGGGCCTCTCACCGCCGAGACGACAACTCACATCCCCTTCCGCCGGTCCAATTTTCTGGAGAGTATCACATGTCTACACTCACCGTACGCGCGTTGCTCGTCGTTGGCGCCCTGGGCTTGGGTCTGAACACCCCGATCGCCGGGGCTCATCAGTGTGTCCAGGTCCTAATCCTCGATTCACCCCAGCGGGTTCATGCCGGCAGCCGGGCATCGATGGTTGCCGGAGTCGTCAATTGCGGCAGTTGCCCGACCCCGGTCGCACTCGATGCGTGGTTGTACGATCCCCTCAGAGATGTCCGCGTGCACCTGGGAAGCGAATACCTGCGTCTGGGTATGGACGAGGCCCGACGGGTCAAGCTGTTGCTACACATTCCCAGTACCGTCCCTCCCGGCCGCTACATGCTCGTTCTTTCGGGCACCACATCGAGCGGCTACATGGACTTGGCGCGAGCTCGGATTGGTGTTCTTCCCGGACCTCGACGCGACGTGCGTCGTCTGCTGATGCGGCTGGCGGGAGATCCCACGGATCTTGCGGCGATGGAGGAGTTGGCGGCTGCGGCCGGCGACCTTGCGGGTGAGTTGGGTTTGGCTGACGCGATCGCTCTTGCCGACGACATCACCGGTGAGATCGTGCACAAGGACAAAAAGAAGAAGAAGATCCGCGTCAAGAATCGGGTGGGTCGTGTACAGACGGTCAAGGTCACGCACAACACGGTGATTGTCGATGCCAATGGCAACAACATTACGTTTGACGACCTGCACGAGGGTGACCGGGTCGATGTGGACTACAACTCGAGCAACGAGGCAACTCGGATCGAGGTCCTTTGAATCGACCGCTGCGGATGACTGGTTCATTGGCGAGCCGAGTCGAGAGGCAACGAGCCCCCTGTTATTCCCTCTCAACTCCCCTCTCTTCCGATTCAACCCGGAAGAGAGGGCTCGCCGTTTTCCACGTCTGGCCGGCTGCAGTTTCCGGAAATCCGAAAATGTTCCAGGTCGCAATATTCTCTCTTCGGTGACGAAGAGCTGGTGCGATCTTGCGTATCCCGGGTCCAGTGGTTGAACTGAACTGGTGGAATCCCGCGTGCGCCCTGTCGGCCAACCAGAGAACCCGACCATGTCCATGCTCTCGACTCGACCCCGTCGTCCTGTTCGGTCCCGCGACCCCCTCGCCTGGACCGGTCTGACCTGCCTGGCCATCGCGCTATGGGCGGCCCCGCTCGCTGCCCGGCAGGCCGACGCGGCATCTGCCAAGCCCGCTTCCAAGGCCGCAGCCCGCAAGAAGTCCGTCTCGGACAACGTCCCCGCCTTCATCCGGATCGTCCGTGACGAGAAGACGAAGGAACCGCTGAGAATGGAAACCGCCACGGTTCGCTACGTGAAGAAGCGATCCAGGAAGTCCAAGGGCAAGCGACGCAAGCAACGAGTCACCGTCGACATGATCGGAGCCGTCCACGTCGGCGACCGGTCCTACTACACGGCACTCAACAAGCAGTTCGAACAATACGACGCACTGCTTTATGAGCTGGTCGGAGCCAAGGGCACCCGACCGCCCAAGGGAGCCAAGGCGGCTTCCAACAACCCCGCCGGCTTCCTGCAGAACGCCATGAAATCGACCCTCGAACTCGATCACCAACTCGAACTGATCGACTACACGAAGAAGAACTTCGTCCACGCCGATCTCTCGCCCGAGGACATGGCCGCGGCGATGAAGAAGCGGGGCGATACCCCGTTGTCGATCACCCTCGGGGTCCTGGCCGACATGCTCCGGCAGCAGGCGATTGCCGGTGAAAAGGCCCGCAAGAATGGCGGCAAGACGCAGGTCCAGCAGCTCGACCTGGTCACCATGCTGCTGGACCCCAATGGACCGGTGAAGATGAAACGCATGATGGCCGAACAGATGACCGAGCTGGGACCGGGAACCGGAGTCGGCAAGACACTCGATCAACTGCTGATCCAGGACCGCAATGCCGCCGCCATGCTCGTGCTGCGGGAACAACTCGACGAGGGAAAAAGACGGATCGGTGTCTTCTACGGAGCCGCTCACCTGCCCGACTTCCACAGGCGAATGCTCGAGCTGGGATTCCGACCCACCACGGTTTCCTGGACCTCCGCCTGGGACCTGCGGATCAAGAAAAAGAGCCAGAACGACGACCTGCTTCAGCTGCTGCGACTGCTGGAACGACTCAGCCAGTAACCCGACCTGGCCCAGCACGCCCCGAGCTCACAACTCGTCCCGAGTCCGCTCGATCGTGATGCCCACGGAACGAGCGAACCGGACCGCGCCGGGTTTTTCGACCGAGATCCGTACCCGTTCGATCGAGTCGGAAAACTCGAGACCCACCCGAGCGATCTCCGCCGCCAGCTTCTCGACCAGGAAAAAACTCGACTCCTCGACCAGTTCAATCACTCTCTTGCTCAACGTGCGGTAGTTGATCGTGTCATCGATCTCGTCGGTCCGGCCGGCCTGTGCCGTATCGGTCCAAAGCGTGATGTTGATCACCACGTCCTGGCGATTGACTCGCTCGTCGTCGTTGATCCCGACAATGGCCCGGATCATCAGGTCGTGGATATCGATGCGGTCGGTCATTCACATTTTCTCGAAACGTCTCGAATCTTCTCGAAAAGACGGTTTCCTCAGGAGTTGGCTTCGTCTTCAGACGGCCTCATTTCTGGATTGTCCGGCTGGCCGCCAACTGCGCACCACCGGCCACCGACAGCACATCGCCGGTGACCAGGCGGGCATCCAGCAGGTAGCCGATCGCGTCGACGACGTCTTCCGGAGTCCCGCCGGTGGCCAGGGGTGAGGCGGCCACGGCGGCGGCCAGTTCGTCTTCATCGGCTCCCACCGCAGGCAGCACCGGCCCGGGCGCCACCGCGTTGACCCGCACCCGCGGCGCCAACGACTCGGCCAGGCTCCGGGTCAGACTCACCAAGCCCTGCTTGGTCAACGAGTACGCCAGTCTCTGCGGATCCAGCTGCAGGCCACGCCAGTCGACCAGGTTGATGATCTGCCCGGTCCCCGACTCACCCAGCCCCTCGACAAATCGCTGCGACAGCACATAGGGAGCCTCGAGGTTGATCGCAAACAGCATCTGCCAGGTCGCTTGATCGGTCGCTCCCAGCCCACCACCCTCAAAGATCGCAGCATTGTTGACCAGTAGAGACACCCGACCCAGCCGACTCTCGGCCGCCTCGAACAACGTCTCGGCCGCCGCCCACGGCTCGCACAGGTCCGCCTGCACGGCAATCGCCACGCCCCCCTCGCCGGAAACCTCTTCGACCAACTCACCAGCCTCGATCCCCGATTCCCGGTAATGCACCAGCACCTGCCAGCCACGACGAGCCAGTTCCAGCACCACGCTGCGACCGATTCGCACGGCCGATCCGGTGACGATGGCTGTCTGTGGTCGTTCGCTCTGGGGACGAAGGGCTGGCGGAGTCATGGCCATCGATTCTACGCCGCATCGACTGTGAATCGCAGTCGCACCGCCGGTTGAACTGCATCTTGCGACAATCCCATTACGGAACTACAAACCCATACCCTGCACGGTTTTCTCTCGACTCACCCACCCCCCCGCAACTCACGTTCACACCCCTCGAACCATGCTGCACCGTCTCCGCCAGTGGATCTGTCCCGACCTGGCCATCGACCTGGGCACCGCCAACACGCTGGTGGCGATCCAGGGCGAGGGTGTGGTGGTGAACGAGCCGAGCGTGGTGGCACTGGAAAAGGGGACCCGCCGGGTGCTCGGCCGAGGTACCGCGGTCGGCAAGCTGGCCAAGCAGATGCTGGGCCGCACGCCCGATTCGATCACCGCCGTGAGACCTTTGGCCGACGGAGTGATCACCGACTTCGAGCTGTGCGAAGCGATGCTCGAGTACTTCATCAACAAGTCGTGCCGCCACCGGCTGCTGAAACCGCGGGTGGTGATCGCGGTTCCCGGAGGCATCACGCCGGTCGAAAAACGAGCGGTCTTCAACAGCGCCGAACGGGCCGGAGCCGGACGCGTCTACCTGATCGACGAATCGAAGGCCGCGGGCATCGGAGCCGGGCTGCCGATCTCCGAACCGATGGCCAGCATGGTCTGCGATATCGGAGGCGGCACGACCGAGATCGCCATCCTCAGCCTCGCAGAAATCGTCGTCAGCCGCTCGATCCGCATCGGCGGTGACGAGATGGATCAGGCGATTGTCGAGTACATGAAACAGCACTTCTCGCTGCTGATCGGGACGCAGGCGGCCGAGGCGATCAAGATCGAAGCCGGCAGCGCGTTTCCGCTCGATGGAGAACGCACCGCGGAAGTTCGTGGAGTCGACACGATCAGCGGAGTGCCCCGCAAGGCGGTGGTGACCAGCGAGGAGATCCGCGAAGCACTCGCAGAGCCGCTCGAATCGATCCTGGCTGCGATCCGTGGTGTGATCGAGCAGTGCCAGCCCGAACTGGCCGCCGACATCGTCGATACCGGGCTGGTGCTCACCGGGGGAGGCTCGTTGCTCAGAGGACTCGATCAGCTGATGAACGAACATCTCGGCGTTCCGGTCCGAGTGGCCGAGGACCCGCTGACGACCGTCGCTCGAGGCACCGCGATCTGCCTCGAACACCTCTCCCAATGGCGAAGCGCACTCGAGGATGGCGACAGCGACCTGTGAACGCTCTGCAACTGACACCCGACCCCGCCGAGGGGGTCGCTGTCTGGACGCGGGTACGGTGAGGGCACGGTGGTGAGGTCCACTACGAGCTGGAAGCCTCTGACAGCCTGCTTGGTGATCGGGCTGGTGCTGGCGAGTGTGCCCGGAGAGATCGCCGAGACGATCCGCAGCCGGGTGGTCGATGTCGCCCGGCCTGGACAGCAGGCCGTTCTCGACACGGCCCAGCGACTGGCGGCCTGGCGATCCTGGGCTCAAACGCCGCGGACCGACGACCGGGAACGGCGTGAGCTGGACGCCGCGAGGCTGGAGATCCGTCGTCTGAGACTGGCCAACTCACGGTTGACCCAAGAGACCACCGACACACCGTCTGAGGATCCTCAACATCCGCCACTGGTCACCACCGACCTGGTCACGGTCCGGGTGCTCGGCCAGGAAACGATCCAGGCCTGGCAGGCCGGCAGGATCCTCGATCGAGGCCGCGGGCTCTCCGCCGAGAGCCTGGTGGTCGAACCCGGCCACACCACGCTGGACGTCGGCCGCAACCGGGGACTGGCCCGGGGACAACCGGCCTACGCCGGTCGTCGTGTGGCGGGTCGGATTTCGCGAGTCGGACGCTGGACCTCCACACTGCAGCCTCTGACTGACACCCGTTTCCGAGGCCTCGCACGACTGGCTCGACCCGGCCGCGACCAACCGGTCTTCTCGACCCGAGGCATGCTCGAGGGCACCGGAGACGGGTTCTGCCGCTTGACGCTGGTGCCGGCCACCGCTGCGGTCGCCATCGGCGACGTGGTCTATACCGACGGTCGGGACCAGCCCGATGCCTGGCCGATGGTCTACGGCACGGTGGTGCAAGCCGAGTTGTCCGACGGAGCCCCGCATTGGGACATCCGCATCCGCCCGGCCATCGATCTCGGTGAACTCAAACAACTCGACGTCCTGACCAGGCGGTTCCATCGCCCGCAGGCCAACTCGCAGGGAGTCCTGGCCCAATGAACCCTCTGAAGTGCTTCCGCCACCTGCTGCTGCTGGTGCTGGCCTACACCGCGCTGGTCGCCGAAACCTCGATCGCTCCCGCACTGGACCTCGGCGGCCTGACCATCCGGCCGTTGTGGATCGTGCTGGCGTTGGCCGTGGCGAGCTGTGAGGGAGCCGCGGTGCTGGCCTGGGCCGCGGTGCTGGGATTCACCAGCGACTGCCTGCGTGGCAACGGACCCCTGGGTCTGGACCTCGTCCTGGCCGCCACCGCGGTCAGCCTGCTGCCCGCCGCCTGGACCGCTCGACCACTCCGCTCGATCACCACCGTCACCCTCGCCACACTCATCCTCACCCTCGGCATCGAATCGGTCTCGAGACTCGTACGAATCGGTGCCGTCGAATCGGTCCCCGGCTGGCTCTCTGCCACACTCCCCACAACCCTCATCAGCACACTCGGTGACGCGCTGGCCAACTCCCTGGTCGTCCTCGCCGCACTCCTGGCGATCCGAGCCATCCAGAAACCCCTCGCCCGACTCCTCCTCCCCACCCCCCTCACCAACTAACCCCCCCCGACTTTCTCCTTTCTCCTTTCTCCTTTCTCTTTTCCCCTCTCTCCTTTCTCATTCCATGCTCAACCGCCCGACCACCGACCTGTTGCCGCATCCCGAGCCCGAGGGGTCTCGCTGGGACCGGAATCCCGGCACTCGGCTGACTCTGCTGGGCCTGGCGATGGTCGTGCCGTTGCTGCCGATCGGTTGGCGAGTCGCCTCGATCATGTACCACGACGGTGACCACCTGGCGCCGCGCAAGTCGCCGGTGACCGTCACGACACACCTCATCCCCACTCACGGCGGGCGGATCCTCGCAGCCGACGGCAGCGTGCTGGCCCACGATGAGCAGCGATTCGGCGTCCTGGTCCACTACCGCTGGCTCGAATTCCCACCAGACCCATCGTGGTTGAAGGGCCAGGCCCTGGCACGCCTGGAGCCTCGAGAACGACGCAACGCCACTCGGGTGGCCGCCGCACGCAGCGAAGTGCTCGCCCGCCGGGAGACGATGCTCGAGGAACTGGCCTTATTGTGTCGAGTGTCACGCGACGACCTGGCCCGAAGGATGGACGCGGTTCAACGACGGGTTGAACGAGTGGTCGAGGCGGTCAAGCGGAGACAGTCTGACGACGGCCAACCGGCCAACTCCCCTGCCAACTCCCCTGCCAACTCCCCTGCCAACTCCCCGGCACCCTCGGCCTCGATCACGCCCGCTTCACTCCTGCAGGCACTCAAGATCGCCCTGACCACACCCCCGAGCCGGTCGGCACGCGAACCGGTGGTGGTGACCGAAGAGCTCGAGTACCACCGGCTGCTGGACAACATCCCGCTGGAATCTGCCGCGGCGATCGAGGAACATCCCGAGCGGTTTCCCGGCGTCGGGGTGCGGATCGAAACACGCAGGATCTACGGCCATGGCAGCCTGGCCGCTCACGTCGTCGGCACCAGCCACCTCCGCAGCGACCATCGCGGCATCGTACCTGACCGGGAATGGGTCGGGGCCAGTGGTGTTGAGAAGACGTACGACCACGTGCTTCGCGGGCGGGCGGGCAAGCGGCGGGTTGTCACCAATCGACACGGCGAGGTGGTCTCGACTCGAATTCTCGAACCGCCGCGTCGCGGCCACGACATCCAGCTGACCCTCTCGCTGTATCTGCAACGCCAGGCCGAGCGAATCCTGGATGAGGCCACGTCCGAGGGATCCCCCGGCGGGGCGATCGTGGTGATCGACCTGCACACCGGAGCCGTCCGGGCTGCGGCGTCGGCACCCCGTTTCGATCCCAACCTCGTGATCGCTCCCGATGCCGCCACCTGGAAGTCGCTGCTGGAAGACCCCCGCCGGCCGCTGTTTTGCCGCGTCACCGGCATGGCGCTGCCGCCCGGATCGGTCTTCAAGGCACTCTCGGCCACGGCCCTGATCCAGAGTGGAGTGCTGGGGCAGGACCACAGCATCTCCTGCCGAGGCTTCCTCGACCAACCCACTCGCCACCGCTGCTACATCTTCAGTCGGTTCGGAGTCGGCCACGGTCACACCGACCTGGGCGATGCGCTGTGCCGCAGCTGCAATGTCTTCTTCTTCGATGCCGCCCGGCGACTGGCTCGATCCGGACCCACCGGCCACAACAGCCTGCACCTCTGGGCCGCACGCTTCGGCTTCGGCCGGCCCACGGGCATCGACCTGCCCGGCGAATCGGCCGGACGACTGCCCGATCCTCCCGCCAGGCCGCTGGTCGCCGAGACCATGCAACTGGCGATCGGCCAGGGACCGATCACCGCCACGCCGCTGCAGGTGGTCAGGATGATGGCGGCGATCGCAAATGGCGGATCATTGGTGACCCCGTATGTCGTCTCGGGACTGGGACCGGACCCTAGGGTGCTCGCCACCCGGGCCACTCCCAGGACCACGCCGATCCCCGGCCTGCGGAGACAGACCCTCGAGATCGTCCGCTCGGGACTCAAGCGGGTCGTCGAGGATCCTCGAGGCACCGGCTACAAGCGAGTCCGGTTGCCCGGGATCGCGATCGCCGGGAAGACGGGGACCGCTGAGGTCGGTGGGGACCTGGAAGACCACGCCTGGTTCGCCGGATACGTGCCCGCCGACTCGCCACGATTCGCCTTTGTCGTCGTTCTGGAACACGCCGGCAGCGGAGGCCGTGAGGCGGGTCCGCTGGCCCGCAGGCTGGTGCAGGCGATACAGGCCAGCGGCCTGATTGGACCGGCACACGCCGGGGTCCGACGCCCTCCCGCGGGGGTCAGACGCCGCCCACAATAAGTCCTGCTCCACCCAACGCGGTCCGCAGGCGGGGCCTGAACCCTTTTGTTCCAACCGCGGTTTCTGGCCGAAGGGTTCAGGCCCCGCCTCTGGACCGCGTTGGGTGGAGCAGGACTGTTGGGGGGCGGCGTCTGACCCCAGCCTTGGCGACCAATGCGGCCTGCTCGTAGAATCAAAGCATGAGCACGCGAGTCGTCCTGGCAATGAGTGGTGGAGTCGACAGTTCGGCGGCCGCCTGGCTGCTACAGCAGCAGGGTCACGAGGTGATCGGCCTGTTCATGCGCTCAGGCGTTCACCAGGACACGGCCTGCGAACTGCCCGTCGTCGGCAGCCCGGCGGCTCACCGCCAGGGTTGCTGCAGTGCCGCGGATGCCGCCGACGCACGCCGGGTCGCCGATTCGCTCGGGATCCCCTTCCACGCACTGAACTTCCAGGACGCATTCGGCCGGATCCAGGACTACTTCGCCGACGAATACCTCGCCGGACGGACCCCCAACCCCTGCGTGATGTGCAACAACTGGCTGAAGTTCGGCCGTCTGTGGGATTTCGCCCGGCAGGTCGAGGCCACCCACATCGCTTCGGGGCACTACGCCCAGGTCCTGCCCGTTTCCGGATCGGAGCAGCCGGCGCTGGTCCGCGGCGAGGACCGCGGCAAGGACCAGTCGTATGTCCTGTTCGGCATCGACCCCGGACTGCTTCCTCACGTGCTGTTCCCGGTCGGGCATGCCGCCAAGGCAGAGATCCGTGAGACGGCCGAGCGGGCCGGCCTGAGAGTCTTCGATAAGCCCGACAGCCAGGAAATCTGCTTCGTGCCCGACAACGACTATGTCGGGTTCCTGAGACGGCATCGAGGAGAACTTGATACGGCCGGTGAGGTGGTCGACACCGCCGGTACGGTTGTCGGCGAACACGACGGGTACGAACGCTTCACCATCGGACAACGCCGCGGGCTGGGGATCGCCTTCGGGGAGCCGCGCTACGTGGTGGCCATCGAACCCGAATCGCATCGGGTGGTGGTGGGTGAGCACCAGGATCTGGCGAGAATGTCGTTGGAGGCTGATCGGCTGAATTGGCTGGTCGAGGGCATCGATCCCGGCGAGGCCCAGACGCTGCGCTGTGCGACTCAGATCCGCTACCGCCACGAGGCTGCCGATGCGACGGTCGAGCGGATCGGCGAGGATCGGGTGCGTGTGAGCTTCGATGAGCCGCAATTCGGAGTGGCTCCCGGGCAGGCGGTCGTGTTCTACGACTTGCCTGATAACAACCGCGTGCTGGGCGGCGGCTGGATCCTGTAGGTCAGGCTATCTGCCTGGGAACTGCCATGGGGTCAGACGCCGCCCACAGTGAGTCCTGATCCACCCTTCACGGCCCGCAGGTGGGGCCTGACCCCTTCCCGCCAGCAGCGGTGACTGGAGAAAAAGGGGTCAGGCCCCCGCCGACGGACCGCTGAAGCTGGAGCAGACCTCAACCGACGCGGGCGTCTGACCCCAGCGACCGCGTCTGCCCCCCGGACAACCCCGTCGCCAGATCCAGTCCTGTCGGTAACTGGTGCACCCTCAGGTCGAAGTCGCCCACCACGCTCAGCAGGTGGTCGAAGATGTCCGCCTGCAACGCCTCGTAGACGCCCCAGTCCTTGTCGAGGCTGAACACGTAGATCTCGATCGGCACGCCCTCGGCCGAAGGTGCCAACTGGCGGACCATCAGCGTCATGTCGTTGTTGATGCCCTGGTGTCGGCGCAGGTACTCGAGCACGTACGCCCGGAACGTGCCCAGGTTGGTCATGCGGCGCCCGTTGATCATCTCCGAGTGGTCGATCCCATGAGCCTCGTTGTACGCGGCCACCTCAGACTGCTTCTGTACGACATAGTCCTCGAGGAACCCGAACCGCCCGAACCGCTCGATCTGCTCGGGAGAGCAGAACTCAACCGAGTTCATGTCGATGCTGATCGAGCGTTTGATGCGGCGACCGTCTGAGTCCGTCATCCCCCGCCAGTTCTTGAACGATTCGGAGATCACGCTGTAGGAGGGAATCGTGGCGATCGTGCGGTCCCAGTTCTGGACCTTGACGGTCGTGAGGGACACGGCGATCACGTCGCCGTCGACTCCATGAGCGGGCATTTCGATCCAGTCGCCGACCCGCACCAGGTCATTGACGAAGATCTGGATGCTGGCGACCAGTCCGAGGATCGAGTCCTTGAAGACGAGCAGCAACACCGCGGTCAACGCCCCGATACCCGCGACCAGTCCCGAGGGGTCTCGACCGGTGATCGTGGCGATGCAGAGGATCAGTCCCACGATCCACAGCACCAGTCTCAGGCCGCCGACGAACCCGCTGATCGGGTTCGTCTTCTTGTGATCGAGCGTGTCGTAGATATCCACGGCGGCACTGAGCAGTGCGCTGATCGACCTGAGGATCACCACCACCAGCCAAGCGGCCGCCATCCGCATCAGCACCACGTCCAGCGCCAGGCTGCCCGCGAACGGATCGGCGTACAGCGGTGCCGCCAGGTAGATGATCACCGCGGGCACCAGCCACGCCAGGCGATCGAAGAACCCGCGTTCGACCAGCCGGTCGTCCCATCGGGTGCGGGTGCGAGAGGCCATCTTGCGGATGACGGCCAGGGTCACGTTGCGGGTGATGAAGAAGGCCAGCCAGGCCACCGCAACGGTCACGGCCACCACCGCCAGCTTGGCCGTCCAGGCCCCAAAGTGGTCACCTGGCAAGACAGCCTCGAGCCAGTCGTACAGCCCAGTCACCCACTCGGCCGCAGCACCGATCATCGGCCGCGGATTGGTTTGCTCCATCCTCGCTCACTGCCTCCCTGCCGTGTGAGTCCCGCACAGGATAGCGGATTGAAGCCGGGTTGTAGCCCGAATTCGTAAGAAACTGCCGGGGTCAGACGCCGCCCACGGTAAGTCCTGATCCACCCTCAACGGCCCGCAAGCGGGGCCTGACCCCTTCGGCCAGACACCTCCCACATGCCAAAAGGGGTCAGGCCCCCGCCGTCGGACCGCTCAAGCTGGAGCAGAACTCAATCGACGCGGGCGTCTGACCCCAGCGGCGCGTGCCGGGGTCAGCCCCCAGCCCGCTCACGCCGACGACTCTCACCGGCAATCACCAGAAACGCCAGGAAGTCGTACAGCCCATGAGCGATGATCGGCACAACCAGGTTCCCCTGCCCGGCCAACTCGGTGCCTTCCGGCAGAGGATCCAACAGTCCGACCAACCCCAGGTACACCCCGACCAGGCCAACCAGGACGGCATAGGTCCGAGTCACAGGGTGCAGCAGCGCGAACAGCAGGTTGCTGCCAAGCAACGCCACCACGAACCCGATCGCCGCCGGACGTGCCGCATCGTCGCCAGCCATCCACGGCTGGATCACGCCTCGAAACAACACCTCCTCGCACACACCCGCCAACACCGCCAGCAGCACCAGGTCGTGCCAGCGACACTTCGCCATCGGGCGACCCAGCATCTCGATCAGCAGCTCGCGAATCCGCCGCAGGGGAGCCCAGTCGAGCGTGTAGGTCGCCCCGAAAGCCAGCAACAGCGGACCGGTCGCCGCCACTCCCCAGCCAATCGCCGCCGGCGTCAACCGGCAGGCGTGCCACGGGTTGATGCCGACCAGCCAACCCAGCCCCAGCCCGACCAACAGCACGATCACCTCGACGACAATCCCGGCACGCAGAAACGTGACGCGGTCGTTCCAGTCGAATCCCTCGACCGGCTCGTTCATCAACTGCCAGCTTGACCGGTGGCGGACTGCTTCCGGGCAGTGGGCTGCTTGCGGGCAGGCTTCGGTTTTCCGGCAACCGGCTTCTCGAAGATCACGATGTGCTGCCGGGGCAGCACACCGATCGTCCGCTTGAACTTCAGCCCGAACGCCGCCTGGCTGATCTCCTTCTTGACCTGCTTCTCGGTCATCTTGTGCACCAGCAGGATCGGCACCTTGGGGTCTTCCATGCGGTACTCGACAAACGCCAACCGCCCGCCGGGTTTCAGAGTCCTGGAAATCTCGGTGATCATCTCGTAGGGGAACTCGAACTCGTGGTAGACATCGACCATGATCGCCAAGTCGATCGTGCCGGCCTTCAGACGGGGGCTTTTCTGAGTCCCCCGCACGGCGGTCACGTTGGGGATGCGGAACTTCTTCATCCGCATCTTGAGCCGGGCCAGCATCTGAGGCTGCACGTCGACGCCCATCACCTTGCCCCGGACACCCACCGCCCGTGCCAACAACGCGGTCACCACGCCGCTGCCACAGCCGATGTCTGCGACGGTCTGGCCGGGCTGGAGCTTCAACGAGCGGACCATCAGCATCAACTTCTCCTCTCGCTCTCGCTCGGCTCGCTCGAGCCAACGGGCCCCGGCACCGTTGAATCCATAGCCCATCACGTGAGCAATCTCGCGACCCATGTAGAACTTGCCGATTCCGTTGGGATCGTGCAGCTTGCGGAACGTGTACCGAGACACCTTGGCAGCGGGGGCCGGCTTGGCCTGGGATCGAGACTTCTGCTGGGCCGGGACAGCCTCAAGGAACCCGAAGGTGAAGCAGCCGCAAACGGCCACAGCAACAACGACTCGCATCAACCGGACTCTTCCTGAATCGTTCATGACTCGTTCTCCTCACCCGCTTCGGTCTCACTCTCGACATCCGTCTCGGACTCCTCCGAAACATCTCCCACCGCAGCCTCCACCGCAGCCACCACCGCAGCCCCCACAGCAGCCTGCCACGCCGAATCCTCAAGCGACTCCGCCTCGTCGACCAGCAGCATCGGGATCCCCTCCCGCACCGGGTAACTCAGCCGACACCCAGGACCGGTACAGACCAGGCTCTCGACACTCTCACCGGCCTCGCTCGACCTGTTGCCCACGACCAGCTTCGCATGGCACTCGGGGCACGCGATCAGATCCGTCAGGCGACCGAGTTCGTATCCGCTCATCGACTGCTCTCCCGCCCCACTGTACCGCCGCTAGAAGCCTCGAGCCGCCTGGATATCCGAGAAGTCTCTCAGCGAGTAGTCGATACCGACATAGTCGAGCACACGGCAGAGGCTTCGGAGTGCAACGCCGATCCCGTCGGGGCCGCTGAAGCCGCCAAACTGGCCTCCCCCCTTCAGATGCGGCTCGACCTCCAGGAAGAACCCCGGTGCGCCCAGTGCCTGCATTTTCGCCTCGAGTGCAGGCAAACGACCCTTCAACTCACGCAGCAGCGCGTCGTGACCCGAGTCTCCGATATCGGCGGGAACGAAGTTCTTCAGACCCTCCTCGTCGACCGCACCGGTCCAGGTCATGCTGGGATCGATCGAGTAATCCTTGATGTGCATCCAGCCGATGTGATCGATCATATCGAGCAGTTCGCCGTGGACCTGCAGACGGGTCTTGTTCTGAGCCGCGACGTTGCCGCCGTCGAAGATGCAGACCATGCCCGGATGGGCAACCTGCCGGCACAATTCGGCCAGCAACTCGCCCGTCTCACCGATCAGGTTCGGCTCGATCTCCAGCCCGTAGACCAGTCCCGCGGCACTGGTCCGTTCGACAATCCGGCCGAGTTGCTCGACCGCCTGCGGGATGTGGTCCTTCGGATCGGAACCCTGGGGATGGTAGAACGAGAAGCCTCGGATCAGCTTGGTATCGAGTGCCTGGGCGACGCGGATCGTCGCGGCGACCTCGCCGTCGAGGTACTCGTCCATCGGCACGAAGACGTTGTGCGAGCCGTCGTCGGTATCGAGCAGTTTGATCTTGCCGATCCGGGCCCCGATCCCCGTCACGCTCATGCCGAACTCCTCGTGGAGCTCGTTGAGCCGGGCCAGTTCGGCGTCGTCGAGTTCGACGACATGCTTCACCTCGCCGGTCCCATTCACGTCGATGAAACGTGGGCTGTAGTATTTCAGGCCGACGGCGGCCATGACCGAGAGTTGTTCGAGAGCCGACTTGTGGTTGGCGGCTTCGTCGGCAAACGCGCTGAGAATCACGCGGGGTCGATCGCTCATGGTGCTCCTCGTCAGACAGCATTCCCCAGCGGCGGCGGCGCAGATTGCTCGCCACCGTCAGCGGGTCATTGTCCGAACCGACGCAGCGGGACGCAAGACAGCACCCCCAGGGACTGGCTCGACGCCCCCCCGGGATGCTTGACAGCGCGTTACTGCCGGTTCTCGCCGCCTTGAAGTTCGTCTGGACAAAGCGGTTCCTTCCCTCTTCAATGCTGCCGAGAATCGCACCTTGGAAGAGCCCGTGAAAGTCGCACTGGTCAAGAATCGCTGTTCTCTGGCCCTTGGTGGGTCGGAACGCTATTGCGCCAACCTGGCTCGCGGGCTGGCGGCTCGTGGGCACGAGGTGACGGTGATTGGTCAATCGATGGACGCCGTTCTCCAGCAGGAGTTGGCATTCGTTTCGGTCGAAGTGCCTCGAAGCCCCTCGTGGCGAGCGAACCGGGTGTTTGCACAGCTTTGCGGGGCGGCCGCTGATGAGGGGGTCTACGACGTGGTGTATGGGCTGGGACGCAGCTTTGGACTCGATGTCGTGCGAGTGACCGAGCGGCTGCAGGCTCACTGGATCACGGTCAACTACCCCGGTCTCCTGGGACGATGGCAGCGATGGAATCCGCGACACACAACACTGATCGATCTGGAACGGTCGATCTACAACGATGCGAGTGTGCGGCGGGTCATTGTACAGTCGAGCGTTGATGCCCGGCTGCTGAGTGAGCTCTACGGTGTCTCACCCCACAAGCAGCAACTGATTCCCAACGGCGTGGACCTGTCGGTCTTTCACGAAGGGGTCGTCGAGCACCGCCGGGAGTTGCGAGAGGAATTGGGGATCGCCGAGTCTGACCTCCTGCTGGTCTTCGCCTCGATGGACTTCGCGGGAAAGGGGCTGATGACAGTCCTGGAAGCCATGGCGCTTTGCGAGGACGGCCGAGCGACGGCATCGCCGTGGCGGTTGGTGGTGCTGGGTGACGGTCGGCGATCCCGCTTCGAGCGTCGAGCACAACAGTTGGGGATCGGTCAAGCGGTCTGGTTTGGCGGGCGCCGAAGGGACATCACGCGGTTCTACGGGGCCGGCGATTTGTTCGTGCTGCCGACGGTGTACGAACCATTTCCCAACGTGAACCTCGAGGCGATGGCCTGTGGGTTGCCGGTGGCGACGTCGAGCACCGCCGGAGGTCTGGACCTGGTCGAGCCGGGACGCACCGGATATCTCGTCGATGACCCGGCCGACAGCAGTGAGCTCTCAGCCTGTCTCGCACAATTCCAGGCACTCTCGGCCGCAGAGCGTCTGGCGATAAGCGAGGCGTGTTGCCAGGTGGCCTCGGCTCGGCCTTTCTCAGCGACCGTAACGGCGACCGAGGCCATGTTGCAGGAAGTGTATCGGGAGAAAAGTCGTGTGGCCGGGAGTGCGACGGCATGACCGGCTCGGCCATCGTGACCTGGGATGGCGGTCGGCTGGCCGTCAACCTGACCTTTGCTCCCCTGCTGGAAGTGGCCGGCTTGACGACGGTGGCGGCCTTCATGGAGTTCGACGGAGGTGAGGTGGCTAAGTCGGCGGTCGTCGACCGTCGAACCGATCGGATTCAGTTAACTGGACAAGGCGATGAGTTCGTCGGCTTCCTGAAACGGCATCGACGTCCTCGCTGGAGCGAATACCTGAAGGCCTG
>Ga0310123_10001676_pt1 | contig 18237 bp, 24 predicted proteins | sample CB6_AW_1057_MG_FD_203505 | JGI IMG/M metagenome (GOLD analysis project Ga0310123, IMG submission 203505) | Marine microbial communities from Western Arctic Ocean, Canada - CB6_AW_1057 | ecosystem: Environmental > Aquatic > Marine > Oceanic | place: Canada: Western Arctic Ocean | collected... | reverse complement strand
TTTTGCCTCATCGGCGTGTCCTCTTCGGGAGCTCGACGCCATTGGGTTCAGAACGGTAAGCTCGTGTAAAGCCGATTCTGGATGAGTCCATCTGGATTGGGCTCGGTGTTGCGAAAGGTCGTCTGGAGGGTTGTGCAGGCCAGGTTATTGCCGCATGGATGCACGTCAAAGTGAACGTGGGGAAAAGAGCCTACGTCCCCCGTGGCGCCAGTAATAGCAATTGGGATTCCGGGCTCGACCCGCTCGCCGATCGCGACGAGCGCGCCATCTTCCACCAGATGGACGTAGCTTGCGACCGTACCGTCCCCGTGGTCGACCTGGATCCAGTTCGATGTTGTGAGTCCGCGCGAGCCTGCCGGTTGGGTTACTCGCATGACGGACACGACTCCGGCGCGAGCCGCCGTCACCGTCGACCCGAAGGGCATTTCGAGATCGTGAGAGTGGCGCAGCGTGCCTTGGTGACTGCCGGACTCGAAGCAGTTGCCTTGCGACACTCTATGACTCTCGCCGACAGGGAACGGGAGCACGTACATGGAGCTCTGCCAGTCCGGATAAGGACCACTAACGAGGCTTTCGACTGGACTGGTGGGATCATATCGTCGCTGCAAGCGCCGGAGAGGCCAATGAGCAGCGCCACTGCGACGGTGCGCCGAGCTGCGCGATGGAAGAACTCCCTCGCCCTTGATTCAGCCATTCTCTCCAACATATCGTAGTGAGGCCGAGCAACGTGGCATAGATTCCCGGTGACCAACGTTCGCCTTGCGCCAAAGGCCGGATTCGCGTCGATCTCCAGCACACCCTCACGAGCAACGACGACCGAGACGTTGCTCGGACGCCGTTTCAGGAGAGACTCCGCACGCGAGAGGGAAGAGCTCCTACTTGATTAGGTACAGCTCCTCTTGAGGCGGAGACAGGTGCTCGACTCCATTTTCGGAGGCAAGTGCCTGCTCGTGATCCCAAAAGAATAGATACTGGTCTTCGTACTCGGAGGAGGGCCAGGGCATGTAGATGAAATATTCCAGAACAAAATGGTGGTTGGGCGGAAGGGGAATGTCCCACATCCATTCCGGGCCGTTCGAGCCAATCCTGGGACCGAAATAATTCTCGAATTTCCTCTCGCGGGCTCCTTTCCCCATGCCATGGCAATCGATATTGAGGTGGGTCCTTCGCGGATCGGACCCTGCTGTGTAGGCGGAGAAATCGTTCTTGGGAGAGAACAAATGCAGCTGTACGTCCCTTAGAACCATCCCTTCCTTTTCGAATCTGGCCGTGTAGTTCCTGACGATTTCACGAGGCGTAAGCCCTACCTTGATGCTCTCTGCCAGGATCCTGTCGACCTTCTTGTACTCTGCCCAGATTCGCTTGATGCCCGCAGGCGGTTCCGTCTCTCCCTCGCGGAGCACATAGGCGTAGGTTCCCTGACTCGGGGCTGCAACGATATCGCCTCGCTGGATCGGCACGTTTTCATGGCCCGCGGTGCGCCCCCTTTGTGAAACCCCGGTGCCTCTCCGGCGAAAGGTGGTCACGCCGACGTCGCGATTCCGGTTCACACCGGGAACGATCTCCGCGAAAACCTTCTTCAGGTGTTCATCTTCGTCCCGGCGCATTTTATGGAGGATCTCGATCTCGCTCGGCACCTTCCTGATGATGTAATCCATCAACACGCGTTCCGAGGAGACGATCCGGTCGGCATACTTTTCGCCGAGCTCTTCCGCCAGGAGAAGGTAGTCCGTGTGAGAAAGACCGTCTCGCGCTCTCGTCGTGGTTGGATAGGGCCCCAGCTCGAGCTTGAAATTCAGGGCAATGCGTTCGGGGTCACGTTCGGCAACAAATTCTCTCAGGCCCTCGAATCGGTAGTCATACTCGGTCTCCGGGCCTCCCGGCGGCTGCAACACGTGTATCGGGTCGTGGATGATGTCGTAGGCTCCGGATTCTTCGACCCTTCTGGTGTCCCAGCTTACCCTCCATGTTTCGCCGGCCTGGGAGTCTCCCCATCGACGTCCGAGAACGGCACGTTCTATCCTGTCAGTGCCCCGGTCCGTGAAGACGAAGACACCGGAGGTTGCTCCCAGGTCTTCTGCACCAAAGGGATCTTCGATGGTCTCCCTCATTATGTGAATCCACATGTCGACATTGTTCCTCCTCATGACTTCAGGAAGGACGATGTCGAACTTCTCCCGACGGATCCGATGGTTCCATTCCGTCAGGTCTTCCTCGTACTGTGCAGTTGCCTGAGGACTGCCGAAACACAAGGGGACAAGAATCGTCACAAGTAGAATGATTCGATGAGACATCAAAGGCTCCTTGCCGCGGGCTGCGTGATGCGGGGACCTGAACAGGAATCTCGCTGGCCACGGGAAGGTAGCACGAGCCGTGCGGAAAGCCAAGATGCCTTCAGTGTGGAGCCGGGTTGCGGTCACGTCGAGGGTTCACTTAGGCACGTCGGTTTCGACCCAAGCGAGAAACCGATCCAGCACGTTGGCGACGATACGCGAGATGTTATTGTCGCCGTCGTTGTGCAACAGGCTGCCGCAGAAAGTGATCGAGCCGGTGGAGAACACCCGGCCGCCCGAAGGGGTCTCGAAATACACCATGTCGGCCCGGAGCAGCTTTTCCATCGGCTCTCCCGGCCAGTTGGTGAGATGGGTAAGCATCTCCTCGGGGACCACGATAAAGTCGTCGGCGTGATTCTCCGAGCTCGCGAGGATACGCACCGAGGGCGGTGAGCCGAGACGCTCATCGACACGATCGAGCTCGAAGCCGGCTGCGCCCCCGCCGCAAAGACCGAAATCACCGAGCACGTCGTCGTCCACCCCATCGAACACCCAGGATACGGCGTCGTCGTAAGTGTCGGGGTTCCGGCGATAGTAGGACCCGACAAACGTGCCCTGCGCCGAAAAGCCGACGCCGGCCAGTACCTGAGGCGGACGTCCGCTTCGACGCCACAGGCCGCCGTAGTTACCATCAAACGCGTTGTAATATTCGCCAGGCTCCGCCGCCCAGGCGCGGATGCCGCCCTCGCCACGTCGAATCTCGAGGATCCCTGGCTCGTCGGGATGTAACGCAATACGCCAGTAGAACCCGTTACCGCCCATGTACATGAGCGCACCACCTTGATCCCGGTAGCCCTGCAGCGCGTCCAGGGTTTCTCGGGTGTGGTACTCGGGGTGGCTGCCCGTCATGACCGTCTTATAGGGCCGCAGAACTTCGACCCCCTCGTCGTGGAGCTCCTGATCGGTGATCAGGTCGTGGGCATAGCCCTTGGATTCGAGCCAGGTGAGGAGATGGCTGTCGGCCTGGAAATGACGCAGACCCGAGTCGGTGCCCGCGCAAAACGTGATGTAGCCAGGGCGCAAAGTGAGGAGGGGCCGCTGGTAGGAGGCGTGACAGATACCGCTGCCATCACGATGGAAGTTGTAGGTGGAAAGACCGTACTCGGGGTACTCGGCCGCGTTGTGCGGGTACGCGTTCCAATCGTCGATGCGCCTTTTCCACGCCGGGCGGTAGTCGGGTCGGGCATGGTTGCCGTAAATCGTGTAGGTGAATGTCGACACCAGCACGCACAACGACGCCCGCGGTTTGCCCCGAGGTGCGCACACGAAAAAAGGCATCGCATCGTAGTGGTCACCGCAATCGATACGCGCGGCGTACACCCCGCAGGGGAGATCCTCCGGGATGGTGAACGAGAAATCCGTCTTCCAACCGAAGTCATAGATGTCGTCTTCGTGAAAGTGAATCGCGCCGTATTGCCCCGGTGCGTGACGCCAGCACATCTCGGTACCGTCCCAGCGCGCGCCGGTCATCGCACGCGCCGGCAGGTTGATGAGCTCACCGTGGAGCGCCAACGCGCCGGTATCTTCGATGCGGGTGGTCGAGATACCGAGGCTGAAGCCCCATGCGGCCACGGGTGGGTCGAGGGGCGTGTCGGCGGACAGAGCCTCTGCGGTGAACGCGCGATCGAAGATGCGCGGGGAATCGATCTTTCCGTTGTAGAGGTGCCTCGCGGTATCGTTGGCAAGCAGGATGCGGTCAACGGCTGACGTGTCCGCGTCCGTGTCAATCTTGATCCCGGACTCCCTCGCCGCCCCGTCCGACAATGGCAGGCTGCCGACCCGGAGCTCTCCCGCGTCGGCATCCAGCGCCAGAAACACCCGGTACCAGCGTCGAGGGATGAGAGCAGAGCCGGTGCTGACCTTTGCGCTCCCCACGCGCCCCTCGATACTCCCGGTACTGTCGAGCGACAAGCGGGCGAGCGACTCGGTGCCGGCGCCCAAACACATGATTGCCTGCTCGCCCCCACCGACAGCGGTCGGCCAGATGTCGGCAACCAGAGTGAAGGAATCCATCGACGGGAGACGGGCGGCGGTTTTGATGAGCGCATACGAGCCGGGTGAGAACGATTGCTTGCGAGAGGGATAGCTGCCCTCGAAGTCGGACGCTACCGGATGCTCGATGAGACCGGGACCGGCCGGATTGGGATCGGCGCATACCACCCGCACCAGCCGTGCGTGGTACGAATCGCGGAAAAGGCTGCTGACCTTGAACTCGATCGTTTCGCCTGCTCGCCCCGACAATCGGTTGGTATAGCCGATCAATGAAAGCATGATAAGTATCCTCTCTCACTGCCTGGCTGGAATGCAATTATTCTTAAGGAGGATGGATCGATGTTTCGAATATCGCTCGTCGCCGGTACCGTCGTTGCGTTGTGTGCGCCTGTCTCCCGCTGTTTGCCCAGGAGTCCAAGCCAGCGCCGTCGTTCGGGCCCCGTGTGGATGCGGTGTTCTCCCGCTGGAACAGCACCAACAGCCCAGGCTGTGCGGTCTCCGTCGTCAAGGACGGCACGATCGTCTATGCGCAGGGCTATGGGATGGCGAACTCGACCACGATGTTCCCATCCGCACCGATACCGTCTTCCACGTGGCTAGCGTGTCCAAAGAGTTCGCCGCGGACGGGATCGCGCTGCTGTTGCTAGAGGGGAAGCTCTCTCTCGACGATCCTATCCAGAAGCACTTGCCGTGGGTCGCTGATTTCGGACACGAAATCACCGTTCGCAATCTCGTACACCACAACAGCGGCTTGCGAGATCAGTGGAGCCTGCTCGGAATGTCCGGGTGGCGCTACTCGAAGGACCAGATCACGAACGACGACGTGATCTATCTGATCGAGCGGCAGCGGGACCTGAACTTCGTGCCCGGCGAACGCTATCTCTACTCCAACACCGGCTATACGCTGATGGACTTGATTGTGAAGAAGGTGAGTGGACAGTCGCTGCGGGAATTTACGACGGAGCGCATCTTCAAACCCCTTGGCATGACGCGAACGCACTTCGCGACAATTTCTCCGAGATCGTGAAGGACCAGGCCTTCGGCTATCGCTGGGACAACGAGACAAAGGCGTTCTATACGAGCGTGACCAACTTCGATACCGTGGGTGCGACAGCCTCCTCACGACCGTCGAGGACATGGCCCTCTGGGATCGGAACTTCATCGATTCCGTGGTCGGCGGACGGGCATTTCTAGATCTGATCCACCAGCGTGGGATTCTCAACGACGGCGAGCCTTAGGACTACGCCTTCGGATTGGTTCACGGCACCTATCGAGGGCTCCCGACCGTGGGGTATGGCGGCGCCGACGCCGGTTACCGCGCCCACTTCGTTCGTTTCCCGAACCAGGACTATAGCTTCGTAACGCTCTGTAATATCGCGCAGACGAATCCAGGGCGATTGGCGCGGATATCTATCTCGAGGAATACCTCGAGCCCGACACCGAAGAAACGACAGCGAGATGAATCCCGTCACGCTGACGGACGAGGCCATGGCGCGCATCGAAGGCGCCTACTTCCGCGAGGATTTGGCGATCGTCCTTCGGGTCCAACGCGACAAGGGGGGCCTCCGGCTCAGCCTCGGTGGCCGACCGTTGGAGGTGATCCACACGGGCTACTACGGTGTCAGCGGCGGGGAAAACGGAAGCAAATGGGTTTCCGGCGGTGCCACGCCGAGTGCCGGCTCTCGCGTGAATCGTCCCGTTTCTCGTACGGTTCCGGCGGCTCGCATCTCGCGGCGGTATCCGGGCGGTTACAACGTCCGATAATAAGCATTATGTTAAATACACACGTGAATCGATTGTAGTGCTGACCGTGATTCACGGAAGCATGGATCTTCCCAATCGTCTTGGAGAACTCGTGCCACAACTAGCCGCTGAAGTCGCGATGCTGCGCAATCAGTTCGATTCCAGCCGGAAAAAGTGAGGTCCCCGGCCTGGCTCAACCTCATAGAGTGTCTTCAGTGTCGAGTTGTCGAATCTCCTCATCAGAATCGTTGCCCTCAACAGCTCGAATAGCTGCTCGAGGACCTGACGCTCTTGCGGCTTTCCGCGGGCACTCTGAGCGCGGCATTGACGTAGGGCCCGCCCTCCGGATAGGCTCAGATATCGAGCATCCGTATCTAAGCGGGTCGCGGGCCCTTAGTCCGGCTTGTTCTGTGCGACGTAGTCCTTGGCGTGTCCTTCGAGGGTTCGGAGCGCAAGCCGATTTTCTTGGCTTCTTCGAGCGCGGAGCTTTCACTCTCGCCGTTATCGAGCACCTGGTGGATGTACCACATCGCTCCGACGCGGTTTGAAGAGGCGCAGTGGACCAGGATGGGACGGTTCGCCGAGTCCGCTAGGATATCGCGAAACTTCGAGACGATCTCCGGCGAGAAACCCTCGCGTCCAACCGGGATGTTGAAGTACTCCATCCCGAGCGCTTAAACTTTGGGCTTTTCGTCGAGGCTCCCCTCTTGCTCCGTACGGAGGTTCAGTACAGCCTTGAACCCGGCCTTCTGAACGGCTTTGGGCACCGCGTCGGTCGGCTGTCCCGCGGTGGCGATGTCGGGGCGCAGCCGATAGTAGTTCGGGAGGCCTTCGAACGGGTAGGATGGTTGCGCGGCGAGGAGGCCGGCCGAAAGGAGCGTCACGAGTGCGAGGAGGTGTCTCTTCATTACGATTTATCCAGAAAAGATCGTACGTTCTTGTGGAAGAGAAACAAGGCGTCGGCGTCACCGCTTTGTTCGGTGAAGTTGTAGTTCCTGCCTTTTTGGACTTTCAAATTCATATTCTTCTTGATGTAGTCGACTTCGAAGCGCTCGAGCGACCCGTATGGAATGGCAAAAGAGTCTTTGTGGTCCGTTGCGTATCGTATGCCGTTCGCGTCCGCCATCAATACTCCTTGGCACCTACCGAAGCTGTGCTTGTGGACCACGGGGATGGATTCGTTGAAACCGGCGACCGTTTGCTTGAAGTCGATCCGCACATTGCGATGGCCGGTGGTGATCGTCACCTCCTCCGCGTACATCTCATAACCGTCAGCGGAAACGGTCAACTGATGCTCCCCTGCCATGACGTCTTTGATGGTGACGGGCGTCGTGCCTTTATATCGCCTGTCGAGAAACACTGTAGCGCCAGGGATATCGCTTTGAACGCTCAAGCTCGGCGGCGTCAGGTCGAGCGACGCTCGCATCTCGGCTTTGCGTCCGGGATACACACGCACGTCCTTGACGAAATCTTCGTAGCCTTTCTTCGTTACGCGGACGCTGTACATGCCGATATGGATCTCGCTATTCTCGAAAGGTGCGGAGCCGACGAACTCGTCGTCAACATACACGGAGGCGGAATCGACATTCGCCGTCACCACGAGCGATCCGTAGGCTGGGAGATCCGCTTTGCTTGCCTTTGGCCGTCGCGGCGGAGGCGGGGCTTCATCCTCAACGACGATTGGCGGCGCCTCCACGACCACGGGCTCGGCGGTCGGACCAGAGCTATCGCTCAGGAACCAATAGGCTCCCCCTATGGCTATGAGGATAACGACCGCGAGGGCGAGGAACTTCCCTACGTCCGACGTCGACTCGCTATCGTCTGAATCGTCTGAATGTAAGAAACTCACGGAACGATTCTAGCACGCGAAAACTGGCCGTTTGACGCTCAGCCTGGACGCCTGCTGACGACGAAACCGCAGCAGTCGTCGCCTTTGGCCATACACTGTACTTCCATACCGTCCGTCTCTTTGTCGAATAGAGTCATGGCGGCTCCCTGGAGAAATCCCAGCACTGTGTAGCAGATGGGCTGCGTGGACGGGCCATAGGCTTTCGTGAAAGGTGAGCCAACAATCTTGAACACGGCCTCTTCGTTGTCGAGGTTGACCATCTCCGTCGACGTTGCCCCCCGGCCGGACTCGCTCAGCATGAGGCGACCGCGCGCACGACTTCTTCCGGCGAGTAGCTGAACACGTCGCGGTAACGACCCGCTAGAGAAGCACCGTCGCCGAACGCCGTCTGGGTCATGATCTCAGCGACTTCCTGGGGCAGATGACCTTCGATATTTTTTTGGAGCTCAACCAAGAGGGCTGGCGACATCATCACGTATCGGGCGGCCTGAAGCGACAGCGATCCAAGTTCGGGGTCGAATGTAAGGTTGCCTAGAAGTTGGTTAGCTCGGACTCACCTCTTGTGAACCGTCTCGCCAAGCGTCCAATATTCGCGAGCGCAAAAGACTAAAGGTTTGCCTTCATCTCCCATCTCAGCGCGTTCGACCTCTCCGAAAAAGACGGTGTGATCCCCCTGCTCCGTTTCCCCTACGACTCTGCAATACAAGTAGCCAAGACAGCCGTCAAGCTTGGGCGAGGTGTACTCGGCGAACTGCTCCTCAGAGTTGAGCTTGGGGCTCGCGAAATGGTCAGAGACGGCGCCTTGCTTCTCGGAGAGTACGTTCACCACGAACGGCCCCTTGGCGATGGCGCTGTGGGCACGAGATTCTTTCATGATGCAGACCAGGATGCGAGGCGGCGTCAAACTGACCGACGTGAACGAGCTCACGGTGACTCCCCGCGGCCCTTCATCCCCCTCGGCCGTAACAACCACGACACCTTGCGGGAATCCGCGCATCACGTCCCGAAGCGAAATTTCACTCATTTTGCTATTTCCCCAGTCTTCATCGTTCTTCGACTTCCAGCGCGCGCCCTAGGGTTCCCGTCAATCACACGCCGACGGCGCCCACAATGTAGTCGAGGGTCGCCGGAAACTCTGCCTCGGGTTCCACCTCGTAGAATTCTTTGATCCCGAAATGGACCGGGGCTTCGAACCCCTCGATATAGGCCTGTCGATGTGGTCCTTTGTCTTTCTCGATTCGTACTCGCGAAGTATGAATGAGCTTGGGCATGGCTCAGCTACTCACGTAAACGTAGTCCCTCATGATATTGGTTTCATCGAAATAGATGAAATAGATCATGTCCCCCGCAGCGTAGAGCCGCAATTGGGGCCATTGGTGCGCCTTGCCGATAATGTCTTCCGCGCGGTCAGACGCCCAGGTCGAGACCGCACGCTCGAGATCTTCGTCCGACTCCACGATGGCGACCAACGGAGCTTTTTCCTTCAGCCCTTCGGTGACTTGGTAGACGGTCGGGGTTTGCACGAGAATCCGACGTAGCCGCGTGTCGTGTAGGTTCTTGCGTCGGACATCGTAGCCCAGTTTCCCAAGATATAACGCCGTGCCGAGCCCTGCGATCGCCACGGCAGCCGCGACTCCAAGAGCAATGGCAACACGTTTTACTGGCGTTGATTCCCGCTTTTCGAAGGCAAGTAACTGAAACTCCAGATGGGCCATTTCCCTATCTTAACGGTTTAGGCCAAGTTAGATGAAGTGATACTTGAGGTACTATTTAGTCTCGAAAATTCCCGGGTAGAGCATTTCTACTTCGGCCCCTGGCGCCACTGCCGTCACCGAGAGCTCGAGCTCTTCTGATGCGGGAGCACTGCACGCGAAATCTGTGCAGATTTGATAGCGCACGTCCGCCCTTATGGAGTGCTCCCCAGTCACCGCATCCTTCGAAAACGTAACGGGAATGCGTATCGCCACACTACCTTCGTACAGGGCGTAGGTTCCTAGGCCAGACAAGTCGCGCGTGACCGTAGGAGGGAAGGACGGCTCCCCTACTTTGATGTTGTCTCCCGAAACGGACACCTCGGTGCGGCTTGGTTCCGGCTCTTCAGGACCATAGAGGTGGTAACCCTCTTCAATATCCACAACGACGGCGACTTCCAACGCGTCGCCGGGTCGAATCGGTTGCTGGGACGCGAGGAGCTCGAACTTGACGGAGCCATCCCAATCCGGAATCTCGAATTGCTGCGCTGCAACGCCTGAGCCGAGCGCCAAGCCTATTGAGATAAGGGCGGCGAACATGTGTCGTTTATTCATTTGAGTTTCTTCAGCTCCTCGATAATCATCGCGGGGGGGCGTACGCTCTCGATAGTTAACCCAAACGTTGACGAAGCGCACGATACCCTCTTCGTCCACGATGATCGTAGCGGGATGCGGGATGCCCTACATGGACTCGCGGCCGACGTGTGGGTTCAGAGGTCCGTAGGCGTCGATGGCTGGAGCCCCGTCACACAGGATGGGATAGGACCAATTCTGTTCCTCGAGCCAACTTGCCGTCTCTGCCGCGTCATATTTCGAAATGCCGAGAATGATCGCGACAGCGTTCTCGATCGCTGTTTTTGGACTCTTGCAGCTCACCGAGCTGCTTTTTGCAAAACGGTCACCAATCGCCGCTGCGGAAGAGCTCGAGGACGACAGCTTTCTCACCGCGATAGCTCGAAAGCGTGTACGTTTTGCCAGTAGAGTCGTGGAGCGTAAAATCCGGAGCAGAGTCTCCAACCGCGACACTCGTTTGGCGCCAGCAAACGGTACGACCAACAACAATAGTCGGATTGTTTTAAGGAAGGTTTTATCATTCTCTGCGCACTATAGCACAGCGAATACTAGGTTTGTGTGAAGCGTTGCACTTCCTGGGCGCCACGCAAGTAGCCAGCGATACGACTCAGGAGACCATCCTCTGTGGCCTCGGCCGACGGACTCGAAACGGGTCCGCTCGACGGGGCGTGCGATTGCTCGTACGAGGCTTTGAGGTCGGTGATCACTTCCTAAGGATTCAGCCCAAGACAACGTGCATACGCTTTAGTGAAGCTCTGGAAGTAGAACTCCCCGGGGAAACGGTCGAAGCGTTCTTCCTCGAGATCATCGAGGTACGTAATGCTAATGCGGGTTTCGTTCGCGATACGCCGGAGTCTGATGTGCTTGGATTCCTCTAAAGTGTGTCACTCCCCCGGGTTCGAGCTCAACTTGTTTCGAATTTGGTAGCGAACTCGCGGACTAATGACTGGGAATCTCGACTTCGTACGGCGCTTCCGAGAAGATATCAAAGACGGTAAATATATGTCAACAGGAAATCCACAGCCTAACTCATAGATGGCGTTTTTTTCTTGTGGAATTCTAGTCCTGTCAGCTCGATGCTCGAGCAACTAGTCTTCCTGTTCGAGCTCAATAATCAATGTGCGTAGCGCTTCGATGATCTCTTTGCGTTCCACCTGGTTCTTGCGGAACGTCATTTGAAGGCGAAACGGATTGCCCCGTGGGTCATATTTGAAGACGAAGTTCTTGGGGCGTCCACGGCTCGGTTTGCGCGCTGCTGCCCTTACCGCATCCCGATTGAGATTGCCAGTAGATATCTTCTCGATGAGCGCCGTCATTTTCTCAGGGCTACCTTGTCTAACTATATTTAATAACAATGACTTAGAGTGGATGTCGGCGAGCAGACAAAGGTTCTTGATGTCCTCGGGCATGACGTTGAGACTGAGCGTCTCCGTGATACTCGTTCTTGATTTTCCAATGCGCTTCGAGAGCGCGTCATGCGTATAGTTATGCTCGCTCACCAATTGCCCAAACGCTTCGGCTTCTTCAAACGGAGTCAAATCCTTTCGTTGTATGTTTTCGATGAGCGCGAGCTCGATAGTTTCGCTGTCGTCGACGTTGCGCTCAACACAAGGGAGCTCTCGGAGCCCAGCTTGCAAGGCGGCTTGGAAACGTCTCTCCCCTGAAATAATCTGGAAGGCGCCACCGCGACGCCGAACGATAAGTGGCTCGAGAATGCCCTTCTCCCTAATCGACGCCGTGAGATCTCCTAGGTTCCCCATTTGCTGACGAGGTTGATTCGGGTTGGGCGTAATTTGCTCGATCGAGATCATGCGACCTATCGGCGTTCCCCGGGCGGGCCCGAGCTCGTCAACAAAGTGAGCTTCGTTGCGAAACTTTACCGTTGTCGGCAATCCAACTTTTCTAGACACGGGACATCACCTCTTCTGAAAGGCTGTAGTACTCGAACGCGCCACTAGAGTGTGGCGCAAAGCTGAAGATCGATTCTTTGTAAGCGGGACTCTCCTCAAGACGAATGCTCCGGCTGATCACCGTCTTGAACACTTTGTCCCCGAACGCTTGTTGAATTTTCTCAGCAACGTGGCGCGAGAGTGTTGTTCGTTTGTCGTGCAACGTAATAACCACTCCGATCACTTGGAGATCAGGATTCGGACGGGACTTGACTTTCTTTAAGGTCTCCAAGAGGTCGTCCGTGCCTTCGAGTGCGTAATACGAAGACTGGATCGGAATGAGCAGATGCGATGCCGCCACCAACGCGTTGACGGTGATGAGCCCGAGCGTAGGCGGCGTATCGATGATGATGAAATCATACTCGCTGCGCACGGACTCGAGACGATCCCTCAAGCGGAAATGCGCATCAAAGTCGCCGATGAGTTTGCTTTCGAGCTTGGCGAGCGAGATGCGCGACGGCACGACCCAAAGGTGGTCGAGCTCCGCTTTGTAGATGACCTCCTTGAGCTGCGTGGTCGTACCGGTCAACGCGTCATAAATGGACTTATCGACGGATTCGTCGTGAAGAAATGAAATGGTTGAGTTGCCTTGAGGGTCCATGTCCACGAGCAACGTCTTCTTCTTTTTAGCCGCGAGCGCAGCGGCGAGATTGATGGCGGTAGTCGTCTTCCCTACACCGCCTTTTTGATTTGCAATCGTTATGACAACGGTCACGGCAATAACCCCGTTCGGGCACAGATCACCCCCGAGAGAAAAAAACCAGCAAAAAGAGTAAGACCCTCCCGCAGAGAGACGGGCACCAGTTGGGTTCGACCCGCCCCTACATTTTGTATTTGCCGAGATCGTCCGGGTTGAGACCTTCCAGCCACTTCTCAAGTCTTTCAGAATCCGTCGTATCTTTTGTTAAATCCAAACCCTTGGCGCTCTCGACAACATCGTCTTCGACGAAAATTGGCGACTTCGTACGCAGCGCAAGGGCAATTGCGTCACTAGGGCGAGCATCGATGGCCATCGTCTCGCCCTCGCGGTCGAGATAGATCATCGCGTAAAAGGTGTTCTCTCGCAGCTCGTAGACCACGATGCGCTGCACGTCCGCCTCGACCTCGCTCAGGATATTTCGGATCAGGTCATGAGTCATCGGACGAGGGGTCGAGATATTCTCGATTTGCAGCGCGATAGCGTTCGCCTCGAATACACCGACCCAAATCGGCAGGACGCGCTCGCCTTCTTTGTCCTTCAAAATCACGATGGGCATATTGGTAATGGGGTCGATCATTAAGCCCTTGATGGTCATTTCGATTTCCATACGTAAGCCCTTCCGCTGACCCCGTTCTGAAGGTGTCCACTAAATATAGGGGCTCACCTCCACCTTGTCAACAGGATTTAGTGGTTGTACTCACCGAACAGGCTATTTGGACCGGCGCGTGTGATGTGAACTGGGATGATGGCACCCGGTCGGCTCTTGCCAACGAAGTTCACGACTCGGTTATGTGGCGTCCGGCCGGAGAGCTCGCTCTCGACTTTCTTGCTTCGCCCCTCGACGAGAACCTCGACGGTGTCTCCGATCAAGCCCCGGTTCTTTCGGAGCTGAATCTGCCTCTGGAATTCTTGCAGACGTGCGAGACGCGTAGTCTTCACGCTCTCAGGAACATCATCCATTTGCTCGCGCGAAGCATAGGTATAAGGTCTTTCGGAATATTTGAAAGAGTAGATGCTGTCAAACGCAACCTGCTGAACGAGGTCGAGCGTATCGTCGAAATCTCGGTCGTCTTCCCCCGGGAAACCGACGATCAGATCCGTTGAAAGTGCGATCCCCGGCACGTGCTCACGTGCGCGAGCAACTTTGCTCAATAACTCCTCGCGCGTGTAGCCCCGATTCATTGCGGCGAGAACCCGGGTCGAGCCGGATTGCGCCGGCAGATGCATATGGGGACAAAGTTTCTCGAGATCGCGAAATCGCTCCATCAAGGGTGTACCGAAATCCTTTGGGTGCGGGCTCGTGAAACGCAGCCGCCGCAGGCCATCCACCGCGTTGACCGCGTCGAGCAAAGCTTCGAATGAGCGGCCATCGTTCGGATCCATATAGGAATTGACGTTTTGCCCCAAGAGCTGCACCTCGAGATAGCCGGCGCGCGCGAGCACCTCGGCTTCATGAACGATGTCCTCCACTGGGCGACAACGCTCGCGGCCTCGTGTGAATGGTACGATGCAAAACGTACAGAAATTGTCGCATCCCTCCATGATCGTGATGTATGCCTTGATTCCCGAAACTCTTTCGATTTGCTCGGGCGGGATATCGAGGTTCTCTTCGTGTCTTCCAATCTCGACGACCTTCTCTTTTCGGCCGACGACAGTTGCTAGGACTTCCGGAAGTTGTACGAGGCTCTGCGTGCCCAGCACGAAGTCGACTTCCGGCGAACGGTCCAAAATGGCTGCGCCTTCTTGCTGCGCAACGCAGCCCGTGACGCCAACCACAACCGAGCGCGATTTCTTCATCGTTGTGAAGTTGCGGAGCCGCGCAAAGACTTTTTCTTGTGCCTTCTCGCGCACGCTGCACGTGTTGAGGATGATGACGCCAGCATCAGCCTCAGAATCCGCCGGCTCGAGACCTAGCCGCCTCAAACTACCAGCCAGTTTTTCGCTGTCATGCGCGTTCATCTGACAGCCCCACGTTTCGATGAAGAAGCGCTGTTGCTTCAACATGGGCTCAATGACTCTTCTCCGTGACAAGTTGACGCGCATGCGCACGCGCACTTTCTGTAACGACCGCGCCCGCGAGCATACGGGCGATCTCATCGACGCGCGCTTCGCTATCGAGGCGCTCGATGCGCGTCTCGATTCTACCTTTACGCTCTATCTTATCAATTCGATAATGCGAGGGCGCAAAACTTGCAATCTGTGGGAGATGGGTGACGCAAATAACCTGGTGCAGCGTGGCAAGCTCCTTGAGCTTCAAACCCACGGCATCCGCGACCCGCCCGCCAATTCCCGCGTCAACCTCATCGAACACGAGGACTTTGGACGTTTCGTCCGTTGCCGAGACCGCTTTGAGCGCAAGCATGAACCGGGACAGCTCGCCACCCGAAACAACTTTGCCCAACGCCCGCAGCTCCTCGCCATGGTTCGCTGAAAAAAGAAGATCCACGACGTCCACGCCGCTGACGCGCCATTCACCCTCGCGTATCTCCGCCGTGAACCGCGCCTTCTCGAGCGCAAGGCTCGGGAGCTCTTTCGCCACAGCCGTCTCGAGCCGCTTTGCCGAGTTCTTGCGCATCTTGGATAGCTCGGCCGCTAAAGCGCGATACTTCGCCCGGGCCGCGTCCAGCTGCTCGCGAAGCTCCTCGAGCTTTTCGCTCGAGCGCGAGACCTCCAGAAGCTCTGCGCGCACGCTCTCCTGGCGATCGAGAACAGCGTCCAACGTTCCCCCATGTTTCTTCTTGAGCCTATCGAGAAGCGCAAGCCGTGTCTCGATCGTGTCGAGCTTGTCAGGCGCGACTTGAATCTCGTCACGGTAATCACGGAGGCTCAGCGCCAGGTCCTCGAGCTGCCCGGTGAGGGCGTCGCGATCATCGATGTGGCGTTGCCACCGATTGTCGATGCTCGCGAGCTCCTCGACGTCCTGGAACACCTGGACGAGACGCGACACGACAGAGCCTTCGTTCTCGTAGAGTGACGCGTAGGAACGCTCCGAAAGTTCCTTCAACTTCTCGGCGTGGGTAAGAAGCTTGCGCTCAGTAGCAAGCTCTTCGTCTTCGGCAGAAACGAGCTCGGCTTTGTCGAGCTCGCCGAGCTCGAACTCGAGATGTTCCCGGCGCGAGCTACGCTCTCGACCCACCCGCTCCAGGCGCTCGAGCTCACCGCGCGTACTCTTGACAGCGGCGAATGCTTCGGCGACCTGCCCGCCTAGCACGAACAAGCCCCCGAAACTATCGAGGAGCTCGATACCCGCGTCTAGTCTCAGCAGCGCGAGGTTGTCGCCCTGTCCGTGTATGTCAACGAGCATTGTAGATATATCGCGTAACAGCGCGCGCGAGCTTCCGACGCCGTTTACTACGATTTTTCCGCGGCCCGCCTTCGTAATTTCCCGCCTGATAACGAGCTCGGGCTCCGCCTCGATACCGGCTTCCCGAAGGCGCGCCTCCAGAAACTCTGGTATGGGGTCCATCTCGAACCCAGCCTCCACGTAGGCGGATTCAGCGCCGGTGCGCACGAGCTCGGAAGAGGCACGATTGCCGAGCACCAGCCCCAATGCATCGATGAGGATCGACTTCCCCGCGCCCGTTTCGCCGGTTACGAGGTTCAAACCAGCCTCGAAGTCAACCTCGAGGTGGTCAATCACCGCGACATTCTCGACCCGCATCCAGCGCAGCACAACCTAGAAGTTAGCACGGATCAGCGTTCAGCGTTCAGGAATCGGCCAACACCTACTAAATATGTCCTGAATGCTGAATGCTAACCGGATTGACACACCCCAAGTCCTTGTGGTACGATCCAATGCGGGTAACAGCATCTAGTGTATCGTTCTATTTTCGCTGAAATTTTGAGCGCCGACGTGGAACACTAGCTCTTGCAAGACATTAATTCGACTGCTATCGAAACGTCATCGCCGTTGAATCCTTTTGACATCGTTCTAGACTCAGGGCCCGTCTCTATCGTTGTTCTTCTTATTTTGTTCGCTTTCTCGCTCGTGTCGTGGGCGATCATCTTTAGCAAGTGGACGACGCTCCGAAAAGCTGAGTCTCACACCGTGGCGTTTCTCGAGATCTTTCGTCGTAGCAAGAAATTCTCCGAGGTCTACGCGGTATGCAACCAGTTACGGACGAGTCCTCTCGTCGGCCTCTTCTTGTCCGGCTATAGCGAGCTCAACTACCAGCTCAAGAACCAAGGCAAATCCGAGACGGAGGCGCGCGTTCACAATCTCGAAAGCGTCGCCCGCTCTCTCGTCCGCGCTTCGAACGCTGAGGGGTTGAAGCTCGAGAGCCGACTGACCTTTCTCGCAACCACGGGTAGCGCGACGCCGTTTATCGGCCTGTTCGGAACCGTCTGGGGCATCATGAATGCGTTCCAAAACATCGGGGCAGTCCAGTCAGCGAATATCAGCGTCGTCGCGCCGGGCGTGAGTGAAGCTTTGGTAGCTACCGCGGCAGGCCTCGCGGCGGCCATCCCCGCTGTCATCTTCTACAATTTTTTCCTGAACTGGGTGAAGCGGCTTTCAACGCAGATGGATGATTTCGCGCTAGAGTACATCAATATCATCGAGCGTAATTTCACCTAACACCAAGGACGGGCGTGCAAGTCGGAAGCGGCGAGAGCGGATCGAGTCGGGGCTCCCTGTCAATCGGGAGTTCTGCAACGGCGATGCTCATAGCTCGGCGGAGCTCTGGAGGGGGCGCAGCTCTTTCCGAGATCAACGTCACGCCCTTCGTCGATGTCGTTCTCGTGCTGCTCATCATTTTCATGATTACGGCGCCCATGCTCATGCGTGCCATGGATGTCAGCCTGCCGTCAGCATCCCTCCGCCGCGACGATCCGACCGAGCGCACGGTCGTGACGCTCGACGCTCAAGGCCGCACCTTCGTGAACGAAAAAGCGGTCAACATCGAGCTGCTCGAAGAGCAGTTACGACAGCGTGTAGAGGTGAATAATCTGCGCTTGGCCTATCTTCGCGCCGACGAGGCGCTACAATACAAGGAAATCATCAAGCTGATGGACTTGATGAAGCGGGCTGGCGTGGACACTGTGGGTCTCGTCTACGTCTACCCCGAAGAGCGAGTGAAGTAATGGGTGGCATGAACCGAGATTCTTTCACGCAGATGCTCGTGTGGTCGGGTCTCGTGCACGTACTGTGCTTCACCTCTATCGCCCTTGGCAGTTATCTGATCCCACGCGCGAGCCTTCTAGCCGCTCCCGACGCCCAAGTATATATCAGCATCGGCGCGTCGGGTCCGCTCGAGGGCTCGGGCGGCGGCGGTGCTCCCACGCCTCCGGAGCCGGAGCCGGAGCCGGAGCCGGAGCCGGAGCCGGAGCCGGAGCCGGAGCCGGAGCC
>Ga0310123_10001675_pt1 | contig 18238 bp, 9 predicted proteins | sample CB6_AW_1057_MG_FD_203505 | JGI IMG/M metagenome (GOLD analysis project Ga0310123, IMG submission 203505) | Marine microbial communities from Western Arctic Ocean, Canada - CB6_AW_1057 | ecosystem: Environmental > Aquatic > Marine > Oceanic | place: Canada: Western Arctic Ocean | collected... | reverse complement strand
CTGTTCGGCATCGCGATCGTGGACGCCCTTGACGTAGCTCTCGGCATACCGCGGACCCATGAACTCCTGCACCACCGCGAGTCGCGGGTCCGGTTCCATCGCCAGCAATTCGTCTCTCGAGGGTCCCTCGGGCCAATCCTCGCTGCCGAGCGATTCGAAGAGCCTGTGTGCGAGGTATTCGCCGCGGTAGACTTCGGAGTTCTCGCTGACGATATCCTGGTTCCACAGCTCGCGGGTGGCCAGGAAACTGTCGTCGCCGATCGTTTCGAAGAAGTCGGTTCCGGTCAGGTGCAGTGCCATCTCTCCGTCTCGGAAGACGGTGGTCAGGTCGAGTTGCTGGACGTTGACCGAGAAGTGGTGGTTGCCCATCTTGATGACGTTTTCGCCATCGACGAAGAGGTCCTGTCGGTCCTTGAGTTGTCGGACGGCGTCCTCGCGGATCGTCTTCAGCCGGCTCTGGATGTCATCGACCTTGACGCTGTCTTCGAGTTCCCCGAGCTGGTCGACGATGTCGCGGACCTTGTCGATCATCAGGTCCGAGGCGAAGTAGCCGTTGATGTCGTTGACGCTTTCCAGCGTGCCGATCCGGCTCTGGATCCCGCCCAGGATCCGTTCGGCGGCGGCCATCAGCGCGGTGGCTCGCTTGTTGCGGGCCTCGACCAGCTGCAGTTTTCGCGTCTCGAACGCGTTGTAGACCTCGTCGCGTTTCTCGGAGAGTTGCACAACGAATTCGTCGAACTCGGCGAACCGCCCCTCGAGCTCCTCGATGCCGATCATGACCTTGGTGAGGAACTCGTCGCATTTTTCGGGCGAGTCGCAGATATCGAGGTAGTTGACGATCGACTGGTCGAGGAGTTTCAGTTGCGAGTTGAACTCGGCGACGCCTTCGACGGACATCAGGTCACGGGACTTCTTCTTGAGTGCGGCCCGAGCCTGGTTGACCGTCGAAAAGATGTCGGAGATGTTGTCGATGATCGTGGTGCGTTGGGTGGCGTCGTCGATGTCGAGGTTGCTGACGATATCGATGAGCATCTCGAGGTCGGCGGCACTCTGATCGATCGCCTCCTGCAGCCTCTTGGCGTCACTGACCTTGGTCAGCCCCTCGATACCCGACAATTCCTCGACGACCTTCTTTTCGTAGGGCGCCAGCGCCTCGGGTCTCAGCAGGAATTCGACGCAGCGGTGCGAGAGCGTGTCATTTTGTTCGACGACTTCCTGTTCGAGCTTCTCGATCAGGTCGGTGTCGACGTAACGAAGATCTCTGAGCGTGATGATGTCGCCGCGGATGCGTCTGAGTGCGGCCAACGAGTCGACGAAGTCCTGGATCGACTCGAACCTCCGCCGTCCCACGTCGGCGATGATCGTCCGCGTTTCGCCTTCGACCCGGGCCGTTTCGCTGGCGGTGTTCCGTTTGACCCGCACCACCTTTTCGAATTCGTCGATCGCTGAAGCGGCGGCGTTGCGGATTTCGCCCAGCGGAGTCGCCAGGGCGCCGGTTTCCTCGTTGGTGATCCAGAAGAAGCTGTCGAGGATATCGGTCGACTGCTTGACGATGTCGACGTAGAGGTTGGCGTAGGTGTCTTCCTTGTTGATCAGTCCCAGCACCTCGTGGCACTCGGCCATCCCGCGGACGATGTCCTTGTTGCCGACCTTGTGCAGGAAGGTCTCTTCCTGCCCGTGCGACTCGAAGCCCGCCCCGGTGTAGGGGGTCTGCCAGACCTGGATCGCGTGGTGCTTGGACGCGGTGTCCTGCGAGCGGAAGCAGACCAGTTCGCCTCCTTCGAACAGCGAGAACCCGTGACAGATCAGCGGGGTTTCGACCTTCTGCTCGATCAGGTTGTAGTTGAGCAGGATGTAGATGCCGGTGTCGCGGTTGTGGAAGGCATAGAGAAAGTCTTCGCCGTTGGGAGAATCAATCCGGCTGGCGAACTGCATGTCCTGCAGGTCACTCTCGAACGTCTTGTTCTCGCCGGTCTGTAGGTAGTAACCGTTCGAGAAGATCAGCCCATGGTCATCGGGCAGCAGCACGCAGGCGTGCTCGATCGAGTCGAGCCTGAGTACCTGTTCGACCTTCTCGTTGTAGACCAGGTAGCGGTCGATCGGTTCCTGGTAGGGCCTCACCTTCATCAGGATGATGTTGCCCAGCACGCTGTACTCGATGCGTGCGTCGTCGAGGGTCTGGTCGGCGTGGTCGACCGGTTCGGAGTAGATCCCCGCTCCGCTGGCGGTGTTGTTTTCGATCTTGACGGTCAGGTCGCCGCCGACGGTTTCGACGAAGATCCGGTCGTCGATCGAGATGTGCGGGTGAATGCCCGCCTGGTGCATGTCGCGGGTCGCGAGGCTCCATTCGAACCCGTGCTGTGGCGGAAAGACCACCTCGTGGTCCGAGCGGTTGTCGATGTAGACCAGTCCGTCGTCGGTGATGGCCCATTTGAACGACTTGATGTCGTTGACCGAGACGCCGACGCGGAAAACCATGAACAGGTACACGCCGGTCCGGAAGAACCGTGCGAAGGTGGCGTGCTTGTAGTACTTGTAGACGTCTTCGAAGTCCTTGCGGAATCGGTCGTCGGAGAGCAGGTCGAGTGATGCGAGGGCCAGCTTGCCGTCGACGAAGCTGTATGCGGAAAAGACGTCCTCGACCACGATCTCGGACTTCAACCCGAAGGTGACGTTGTAGCCAAAGAGCAGTTGCGAGCCGACCGAGACCATGTCACGGGGCACGCAGTTGTGCTCGGTCGTGATCCGCTCGGTCCCCAGCAACGCCGTCTCGATCGACCCGAAGGCGTCCTTGCGGGCGTCGTTGAGGGTGCCGAGTCGTTTGCGAAGGTCCTGGCCGTGAGAGACCAGCCGTCCGCGGATGATCTCGTACGTCCCGCTCTCCAGTTGCATCCCACTGCGGTCACCCGCTGATGCCGCCGCGGCGGATTCAGCGGGGGCTGCGGTGTCGGTGGGTGGTGCGGAGTCGGCCGAGGCCTCAGCCGCCGCACCCTGGAGACGTTCTTCGTCGGCCATCGCGGGGATTCCTGGCGAGTGGTAGCCGGGGGCGGCCGGTTACTTGGCCGTCTTCGCGGCGTCGCCGCTGTTGGCCAGCCCCAGCGACGCGACCTTCTGGCCGGCCACTCCGGCACCTCGGAAGACTCTCAACAGGTCCTCCAGCCGTGACTTGTCGTCGTCGCCGTCGGCCATGCTGATCATCCGCCCGATCAATGCGGCGACCGAGAGGTCCTTGACGTCTTCGAAGCTGACTCCGAACTGCGCGGCAAACTGTTTCAGCTGGGCCGCGAAGTACTCGCCGTCTCCGTTGAAGAACGTGTTCTTGACGTCGGTGATCACCTCGCTGTTGTTGACGAAGCGATCGACGATCTTTCCGCCCTTGATCGAGCCGACGATCTTGTCGAAGAAGGTCGTCTCGCCACCGACGATGTCGATGGTGGAGTTCTTGAGTGCTTCACCGACGATCGTGGCCTGGGCCTCGGCGATTTCAGTCTGGGCACCGATCGCGGCGATCTCGATGTCCTTGTCCTTGTTCAGTTGCAGCTTGAATTCTTCGTGTTCTTTCCCCGCGTCGTGGAAGAGCTTCATCGATTCGGCCTTCTCCTTGATGCCGTTGGCCTCGGCACCGAACTTCAATTCCATCACGGTGGCTTCTGCGGTCCCGACCTTTTCGGTTGCCACCGCCTTGGCCTCGTCGCCCTTGGCCACGGCAACGGCCTTTCTCTGCACGATGGTCGCTTCGGCGGTACCGGTCTGGTCGATCACGACCGCCTGGGCCTCGCCCTTCTTCTGGATCACGGTCGCTTCGGCGGTACCTTCCTTCTGCAGGGCATCGGCCTTGGCCAGGGTGACATGGGCCTCGGCGAGTCCTTCAGCGGCCTGGTCGGCGGTCTTGGCCTCGGCCAACATCTTGGTGGCCTGCATCTCGCGTTCGGCCGCATCGCGGTGGGCGTCGGCTTCGATGACGACCTGCTGAGCTTCGAACTCGGCCGACTGCTTCTCGGCGTCGGCCGCGGTGACCTGCTTGACCAACGCCTCCTGGGCGTCCTTCTCGGCCAACGTCACCGCCACGGTCTTGGACCGGTCGGCGGACATGATCTCGTGCGTGTTCTTGATGTTCTCCTGTTCTTCGACGACTCCGCGTTCGACCATCACTCGCTCGCGGATCACCTCCTGGATGTTCCGCTTCTCGATCTCGATCGCCTTGTCCTTCTCGATGTCGGCGAGTCCGACCAGGCGTTCCCGCTCGGTCACCTCGAGCATCCGGTCCTTCTCGACTCGCTCGATCTCGACAAAGTCGGTCCGCTCCTTGTTGCGGAGCGCGACGATGATCTGGCGATCCTTGTTCTGTTCGGCCACCTGGATCTGCTCTTCGGCGATGATCCGGGCATTTTCGGCCCGCTGACGTTCCTCTTCCTGGACCTGGGCCGCGGCGGCCTGGTTCCTGGCGGTGATCTCGGCGATCTCACGCTTCTGCTTCTCCTCGGCGTCGACCCGCTGACGCTCGAGCTCGTAGAGCGCCTCGTCACGCTCGACGTTCTGCCGCTTGATGATCTTGGCCTGCTCCACCTCGAAGTGGTTCCGCTTGATGTTCTCCTGGGTCGTCAACTCGGTGATCTTCTTGATCCCCTCGGCGTCGAGGATGTTGGTCGGGTTGAGGCTCTCCAGGGGGGTCTGCTCGAGGTAGTCGATGTGGCAGTTGTCGAGCTTGTAGCCGTTCAGATCCTCCCCGATTTCGGCAATGATCTGGTCACGGAAACTGTCGCGATCAGTGTAGAGGCTGACGAAGTCGAACTTCTTGCCGACGGTCTTGAGTGCTTCGGAGAACTTGGCTTCGAACAACTCGCGGAGCGCACTGAGTTCCGACGCACGCGCCGGACTGATCATCTCGGCGACCTGCTTGATGTCGGTGTCGGCGTTGTTGACACGGACGTAGAAGGCCACGCGGATGTCGGCACGGATGTTGTCCTGGCAGATCAGGCCGTCTTCGCCCTCTCGGGCAATCTCGATCCGCTTCAGAGACAAGTCCATTCGATGCGACTGCTGGAGCAACGGGATCACGAACATTCCGCTGCCGGTCCGAGCCGTCAGCCCACCGAGACCCGTCTTGACGATGGCCTCTTCCGGACCCGGCTTCTGGTAGAACCTTGTGAAGGTGATGGCAGCGAAGGTCAGGATAGCCAAGACCACCCCAGTGTAGAAAACGTAGGTGTTGATCCCCAGCGTCGTTCCCGAACTGGCTTGAGCAAGAATCAAAAGGACTTTCATCAGATCGTCTCCTCGTGCTCGGCTTCAACCAAGTACGTGTTGGTTTCTGCTTGGTAATCAGTGATGACCGCGGTCTGTCCACGATCGAGCTGTTCGTCAGAGTTGGATCTTACGGTCAGGATCAACGGGGCCTGGCCGGTTGCGTAGCTGGCTTCGCCAACCGTGCCGGTCACCGACCCGCTCGTGACCACGCATGACTTCCCGATCAGCGTTTCGGGGAGATTGGGTGGGGATGTATCGAAGATTGGCTTCATGGGATTGGTGATCAGCTTGGTTGCCAGTGCCGCCATGCCACAGGCCTCGGCGAGTACCACGCCGGCTGTCTGGTCGGGGGCCCATCTTCCGTGGATCAGCAACGAGAGGATCCAGGCGGACAGCGAAAAGACTGTGACCCAGATCATCACCGGAATCGTGCCCAGGTTGAGGAACCTGATTGGCACGAGGCCGATATCCAGGATTCCACCGTCGGCCTCGATGCTGAGTTCGAAGTCCCAGTCGAGAAACTCGATGTCGACCGTGCCCAACGCCGCCAATCCCCAGTACAGCAGCAGCAACGCCACCATGATGCTGGTGGGCTGCATGACGGGGTCGGTGAAAAGATCTTCGATTAGCCATGAGAGATTCACGGACATTGGGGACTCCAAGCAGACTACCTCGCACTCGAGATGCAGTCTCGATAACTACTATGTGTTAAGAGAGGCAAGCCTGCGAAGCTAAAACGGGTGAAAAAGGTTTTCAGTTCAGCGAATCTCGGTAAATTGTCCAGTTTGTTCCGGTTTTCTCGGTTCTGAGAGCTTGGTGGAGATGCTGCCGCCGGTCCGACGCGGGTCAGCCCTTCCCGCGTGTTGTTCGCCGCGGCTGACGAAATCTTGGTTGCCGGGTCACGAGGAGTTGGGTCTTGGCGACCTGTCATTCCGAGCGGAGCGAAGGATCTCAACCGTCTGGATCAGATCCGCCTTGAGATTCCTCACTTCGTAGGGAATGACAAGCGAGCGAACCTGCCCGGGGCAATCTCTTGTGGCCCCATCGTCGGCGTTTCAGGCGATCACGTCGTTGACGACATCACCGTAGACGTCGGTGAGTCGGAAGTCGCGGCCGGCGTAGCGGTGTGTCAGCTGCAGGTGGTCGAGACCGAGCAGGTGCAGGATGGTGGCGTGCAGGTCGTGGATGTGGACCTTGTCCTGAGCGGCGTAGTAGCCGAACTCGTCGGTCGCCCCGTAGCGGATTCCCGGCTTGGCTCCGCCTCCGGCCAGCCACATGGTGAACCCTTCGGGGTTGTGGTCACGACCGTTTGAGCCCTGGACGCAGGGGGTCCGTCCGAATTCGCCGCCCCACCACACGAGGGTGTCTTCGAGTAGTCCACGGGCCTTGAGATCGGTGAGCAGTCCGCCGATCGGCCGGTCGACCTCCTTGGCGTTCTTGGTGTGGCCGTTGAGCAGGTCGGAGTGCTGGTCCCACTGGACCTTGGTGTCGCTGTGGGTGACCTGGACGAAGCGGACGCCACGCTCGAGGAATCTCCGGGCCAGCAGGCACTGTCGTCCAAAGTCCGCGGAAATCTCTTCATCGAGCCCGTAGAGTCGGTGAGTTTCGGCGGACTCCTGCGAGAGGTCCTGGATATCGGGGATCTCGTTCTGCATGCGGAAGGCGAGTTCGAACGAGTTGATCCGCGCCTCGAGCCCCGAGTCGTCGCCGAAGCTCTCGAGGTGCCGACGGTTGAATTGTCCGAGCAGGTCGAGCTTGAGTCGTTGGAGTTTTCGGGAGTGCTTTGAGTTCTCGAGGTAGGGGACGCGGGCATCGGCCGAGGAGAGGCTGGCGTTGCCGATCGGTGTGCCCTGGAAGGGAGCCGGCAAAAACGCGCTGCCCCAGTTCTTGACTCCGCCGTGAGCCAGCGTCGGGCAGATGGTGACAAACGCCGGCAGGTTACTGTTCTCGGTCCCCAGCCCGTAGCTGACCCAGCTGCCGATGCTGGGCCGGACGAAGTTGTCGCTGCCGGTGTGCAGCTTGAGCAACGCTCCACCGTGTGCGGCGTTGGTGCCGTGGAGGGAGTTGATCACGCAGAGGTCATCGGCGTGCCGGGCGGTGTGCGGGAACAGCTCGCTGACGTGAAGTCCGCATTCGCCGTGCTGGCTGAAGGTCCAGGGAGACCCCAGCAGCTTGCCGGTCGCCGCGAATTGTACGCGCGGCTTGTCAAACGGCAGCGGTTGGCCGTGGTCCTTCTGCAGCCGGGGCTTGTAGTCGAAGGTGTCGACCTGCGAGGGGCCTCCCTTCATGAACAGGAACAGGATCCGCTTGGCCCGGGGCGGGTGGTGGGCCACTTGAGGTTCCAGCGGGTTGCTAACCGCGGCAGCGGACTCGGAATCGAGCAGTCCACGCAGGGCCAACATCGGAAAACCGACGGCGGTGGACTGCAGCAGGTGACGGCGGGTGAGCATGGAGCTGGTGGGCATTGGGCCGTGGGGGTCTTATTTCAGGTAGATGAACTCGTTGCTGGCCAGCAGGACGTGGCAGAGTGCCGACCAGGCGTCGACGGCTGCGGACCCGTCGGGCAGGGCCCCGCCGACTCGTCGCAGGAAGCCGGCGCATCGCTTGAGATCCTCGGCCGAGGCGGGTCGGCCGAGGATGCGTTCGCAGATCCGGTCGATCCGTTCGGCATCGTCGGCTGCGTCGGTGGCCAGGGTGGAGGTGGCCAGCGTGCGGCTGACCCGTTCGACGAGTTCGCTGTTGAGCAGAAACAGGGCCTGGGGGGCGACGGTGGTGGTGGCCCGGTCGCCGGTCATTACGCTGGCGTCGGTGTAATCGAACAGGGTGAAGACGTCGTAGAGGTGGTTGCGGACCACCGGCAGGTAGACACTTCGCCTGGGCACGTCGTAGCGGGTTTCGTCCTTGGAGGTGTGGTCGAAGAAGTAGCCGCGGTTCTTGACGTGCAGCAGCGATCCGGTCATCTGTGGATCGAGTTGACCGGCGACGGCCAGCATCGCATCCCGCAACGCCTCGGCCTCGAGTCGTCTCAGAGGACTTCGCCACCAGAGCCGGTTCTCGGGGTCGACGGCCATCGCGTCGGCCCGCGGGGCACTCTGCATGCGGTAGGTGGCCGAGCAGAGGATCAGGCGGTGCAATCGCTTGATCGACCAGCGGCCGCGGATCAGCTCGGTCGCAAGAAAATCGAGCAGATCAGGGTGGCTGGGTCGCGTGCCGAGTTGGCCGAAGTTATCGGTCGAGGCGACCAGTCCGCGGCCGAAGTGCCAACGCCAAATGCGGTTGACGAAGACGCGGGCGGTCAGCGGGTTGTCGGGTCGAGTCATCCAATTGGCCAGTTCGAGCCGGCCGCTGTGCTCGGCCCCGAAGGGTTTCGAGCCGGGACCGGCGATCACCTCGGGCACCCTCCTTGGCACCGTCTTGCCCAGCTCCAGGTGGCTGCCGCGAATGTGCACGGCCATGTTGGCGACGGTGCCGTCGACGACACCCATCGCGGTCGGCAGTTCGGGAGTTGCGTTACGGAGCGTTTTGAGTTCGCTGCGGAGTCGCGTGAGTGCGTCTCGGGTCTCGGCGGGGAACCGTTTCTCGATCTCAGCGGACTGCTTGGTGCCCGTGTCGGAGGTTTCGGCGTTGACGCCGAGCACCTTGCGAGCCGCCTCGACAAGCTTGTCGATCTCGGATTTCGTTCGCGCCACCTGTTTCTGGTGCTGCTCGACCCGCTGTTGATCGGCGGGAGTGGCGATCGGGTTCTCGTACCAGCGAGCGACCTTCGTGAAGTTCTCCATCGTGCGCGTGCTCTGGAAGACTCCGGCCAGGGCGTAGTAATCGCGAGTCGAGACCGGGTCGAACTTGTGGTCGTGGCACCGAGCACATCCGAGAGTGAGTCCCAGGAAGGCACGGCCGACTGTGTCGACCTGTTCGTCGACGATGTCCATTTCCATCTTCTTGGCATCGACTTCGGCGAGCACCTTGGGGCCCAGCGACAGGAAGCCGGTGGCGATCAGCCGTGCGTGGCGGCGATCGGGTGATTCGCCGTCGGCGGTTCGCTGCAGGTCTCCGGCGACCTGGTCTCGGAGGAACGCGTCGAAGGGGCGATCGGCGTTCAGCGAGTCGATGACCCAGTCGCGGTACCGCCAGGCGTTGCCGTAGGCGACGTTTTCGTCGAGTCCATTCGAGTCGGCGTAGCGGGCGACATCGAGCCAGTGACGGCCCCAGCGTTGGCCGTAGTGCGGGCTGGCCAGCAGGCTCTCCACCAGCCGCTCCCAGGCACCGGGCCGACGGTCGGCCAGGAAGCGGGCGACCTGCTGGGGCGTCGGTGGCAGTCCGGTGACGTCGAAAGAGAGCCGTCGGATCAGCACCCGGCGACTGGCGGCTTTCGCGGGGGCGAGTCCTGCGGCGTTGAGCCGGGCCAGCACGAATCGATCGATCGGCGTGAGGCTCCATTGCGAGCCATCCCCCTTGGGAATCGGCCCCGGCCGGATCTTCTGGAAGGCCCAGTGATTTCCGGTGCCGCGTCGACTACCAGACGTGGGACTCTCGATCCGCGGGCCTGCGGCTCCGGAGGCCACCCAGCGTTCCAGGATGCGGATTTCCTGGTCCGAGAGTTTCTTCTTGGGCGGCATCTGCAACGCGTCGTCGCGGTAGCGGACGGCCTGGATCAGCAGGCTGTCGTCGGGTCGCCGGGGCCTGATCGCCGTCCCGCTTTCCCCGCCCTTCTGCCAGCCGTCGCGGGAATCCAGCCGCAGGCCTCCCCGGGGGGGCTTGGCCCGGTCCGAGTGGCACGAATAGCATCGCCGGATCAACAGCGGCCGTACGTGCTTTTCGAAGTAGGCGATCTGGGCGGGGGTGTCCGCTGCGGGGTCGGCGGCGAGGGCCGGGTGGGCTGCCGTGGTGAGCAGCAGGATCGGGGCGGTAAGAACGAGGCGGCTCATGCGGAGATTCTACGAGTCCGGTGACGAGGTGAGTAGCCGCGTTGGGCGTCTCAGGCGAGTGGCCGGGGGTTGGGCGCTAGTTCCGGCGGCAGCCGCATCTGCTGAGCGAGTTGGTCGAGGGTGTTTCGATCGAGGGATCCGGTGTAGAGGGCGACGGCGAAATGCCGGTACCAGTCGGAGGCGGCGTGGCTGCCCAGCCTCAGTGCGAACTGGTGCAGGGTCTCATTCGGAGCGCGGACGAGTGCGTGTCGGGCCAGTCGCCGATCCATCCGTGCCAGCAGCCGCGTGCGTCGTCGGGCGAGTGGATCGAGTCGTTGTCGCTTGCGTGGGGACCGCCGCCTGAGTCGTCTCCAGCAGAAGCGACCGAACAGCACGCTGCCGCCGACGATCACGAGCATTCCGGGAATGGTGGCGAGCCATTCGAGGGTCATGGTCAGTATGGCCAGCCAGCCGGCCGATTCGAATTCCACCCGCCGTCTCTGCACGTCGCCGCTCAGCGATTCCCACCACGGGTTGGTCTCGGACGCACTGGCCGGCCGTGGCACGCCATCTGCGGGAGTCGCTTCGACCTGGATCCATCCCCGATTGCGGTCATAGGCTTCGACCCAGGCGTGCGCGTCCTTGCTGCGTGCGACCCAGTGGTCTCCGAACTCGTTGTACTCGGTGACAACGAACCCGGTGACGTAGCGACACGGCACATCACCCAGTCGCAGCAGCACCGCCGCCGCGGTGGCGAAGTACTCGCAGTGGGCCTCGGGTTGTTCCTCGAGGAACCATTCCAGCGGGTCGCGACCCGGCGGCACAGAGACTCCGAAGCGGTACCCGTAGGATTCCTGGAAGTGCCGGCTGACGGCAGTGATCTTCTCGGCATCGCTACGGCAGTCCTGGAACAGCCGCGTGGCCAGTCTTTGGGTGACGGCCGGGAGGTGATCGGGCAGTTGCAGCAAGCGGGATCCCGAGGGGGCTTCGTCGATATTGGTCGCGGACTGGCCGGCAACGAGCAGTCGACAGGGGTGACCGGCGGGCAGTTCGTCGGCGACCAGCACCCCATCGGCGCTCGCGGCCACCTCGCTCGCTTCGACCTGCACTCCCAGTACACCTTCGGGGACGGGGATGCGTGAGGCGAGTTGCCTGGAGGGCCAGAGCGTGATCACCTGGGCGGAGTCGATTTCGGCCTGTCGATCCCGTGTCAGCGGCCCGGACCTGGTGCGGAAGACGGGCCAGTGGGCGTTGTTGTCATCGAGAGGATCGGGGGGTGAATCGAAGCGACCGAGTCGACCGGTGGGAGCCGACGTGTTCCAGGTCGAGTGGTCGAAGCGGTCGAAGGCGTGGATCTTGAGATATCCGGGCGACGCGGCGGCGTAGACGCGGAGCGAGATCGAGAGGTCACCGGGCTGTCGCCCGAAGGGGACGCTGCCCAGTCGCCTTTGCGTCGTCTGGTGGTGCCACCGCATTCCCGGCGGTGGTGAGTCTTCGAGGCGGAGCAGTCCTTCGAAGTTGCGGGTCACGTGGAACACGGCCCGTCCGCCGGCGATCGCCAGTCCTCCGGCGATCACGAGCACCAGCGAACAGGCCAACAGTCGTACGGCTCGCCCGTGCGGCAGCGAGTGGGGTCGTGCGTGGCCGCAGCCCAGGCACAGTGCCGCCGTCACCGCCCAGGCCGCCGTCATCCATTCGAAACTGTCTCGTTGCCCGGGTGTGATCTGAACGTCGGCGACGCAGATCATCACCACGCCTCCCATCGCCACGAACCAACTGGGCAACCGCACGTGGACCGGCCGCCGCCACAACTCCAGGAGTTGCCAGGTGAGTAGGAACTGGGCGAGTGCGTGTGCCAGCGACGAGAAGAGGAATAGTGCGAAGAAACGGTACTGGTGTGGAGCCAGTAGGTACTTGGTACCCCAGGCCACGGCCAGCAGTGCCAGCGTGCGTCGGACGGTGGCCTTTGAGGGGGACCAGGCGGGCCAGCGGAGTACGGCGGCGACGGCCAGGGCCGAGACGGCAATCGGCACGACCAGCGTGTCCCACCAGGCCCCGGCAGCCGTCTCGGGCATGTTCGACAGCAGCGCCATCGCGGCGGCCTCGAGCACGATCAACACGGCGGCCCAGATCCTGTGGCTCATCTAGATCATCTCCACCACGCCCTGGCGGATGTCCTCGGGCGTCCAGCAGGTCACGTCGGGCAACCCGTCCTCGTCGAACGGTTGCGTGGTCGGGGTGTCGCGGACGATGAGCACCTTGAGACTGCAGCCGGCCTCGATCACGGCTCGAGCCAACCGGCGTCTCGAGTCGTCCCAGTCGAGCAGCACGAGCACGGCCGAGGAGAGGCTGGCGAGTTCGTCGAGGATGGCGGGAGCCAGCTGTTCGAAGGGGTCGAGTCGGCAGGGATCGAGGCAGGCGAGGATTTCGAGCACGTTGTCGAAGTGTGCGGTGTGTCGACCCGAGCGAAAGACGTAGAGTTCCGGGCCGGCGGCAAAGAGGTCGATCACGTGTTCGCCTCCGCACAACGCGTCGGCGGCTGCGGCGGTCAGGCTGATGGCCGCCTCGAGTTGAGGGTGGCCCTCCACAGCGGTCGTCTCGAGGAATCTGCGTCCGTCCTCGCGGCGGCCCCACGCCAGTCTCTGGCCTGCCCGTGGCCGAGCCAATTCGGCGATGCGCGGCACTCGGATGTGGGTGTCGAGCACCAGGGCCACTCGCCCGAAGTACTCTTCCTGGAACTCTCGGACCACCGGCCGGCCGAGCCGGGCCCAGGAACGGAAGTCGAGCCGGCGGGCCGGTTCGCCCGGCAGGTACTCGCGGTTGCCGATGTACTCGGGCGACTCACCCACCCGCGACGTCATCGAGATGCCGCCGGGCTGGTAGCGGTGGGCCACCGGCAGGTGGATTGACGTCAGGGGGTGGAACGAGGGAACCACCAGCAGGCGACCCAGTTCGACGCTGGTGATGGTGGTGCGAACCAGGTTGAAGGGGAAGGTGGTCTCGACCTGCAGCGGCGGCATGGCGTAGAGCCCCCGGCGGTGGGGATACAGCGAAAACGGTACCCGGACCGATTCTCCCGGCGGCAGCGTCGCCAGGGATGCCGCGGTGTGGGAGGCGGGCTGGGCCTGAAGTCCGTTGGGAAGATGCAGCAGGCGGGCGCAGACGTCCCAGGCGGTGCGGCGGGACCGGTTGCTGAGAGTCACCTCACCGGTGACCTCCTGCCCGAGACTCGTGCGGTCGGGGAAGCCAGCGGTGGCGACCAATCGAGGGCGGCAGAGGACCCCGACGATCTCGACGACCGCCAGCACTGCCGCCAGGGCACAGAAGATCTGGTAGAAGGGGATCAGCACGCTAACGGTGGTCCCCGCGCCGGCCAGGGCGGCGGCGGCGACCAGCCAGCGGCCGCCGGGAGTGATCCGGTGCCGCCAGCCGGAGATCGGGGCGGTGACCAGGCGGGTCAGCCCCGAGAATCGGCGGCGGGATGGGGAAGCGGACGCGGTCACGTCGGCACGGGGACATGGTGCAGGATGTCTTCGAGCACCTTGGCCTGGGTCTGGTTGCCGTAGCGGGCCTTGCTGGTGAGTACGACGCGGTGAGCGAGCACGTGAGGAGCCAGTCGCTGGATGTCGTCGGGCAGGACGAATTCGCGGCCGGCGACAAATGCCGCGGCCTGAGCCGATCGGAACAGCATCAGCGAACCCCGCGGGCTGACCCCCAGCTTCAACCGGCTGTCCCGCCGAGTTCGCTCGACCAGGTCAACCAGGTAGCGAGCCACCGACTGGTCGACCCAGACTCGCCGGACCGACTGCTGCATGCCGACGACGTCGTCCTGCGAGAGCACCGGGCGGATGGTGTCGAGAGGATCGGAGTCGGCTCGTGAGAGCAGTATGTCGAGCTCGGTCTCGACGTCGGGATAACCCAGCCTCAACTGAAGCAGGAAGCGGTCGAGCTGGGCTTCGGGCAGAGGATAGGTGCCGTGGAACTCGATCGGGTTCTGCGTGGCCAGCACCACGAATGGGCCCGGCAGGTCGTATTGAGTTGTCTCGATCGTCACCTGCTGCTCGTTCATCGCCTCGAGCAACGCCGACTGGGTCCGCGGCGAGGCCCGGTTGATCTCGTCGGCCAGCAGCACGTTGCAGAAGATCGGTCCGCGACGAAACGAGAAGGTGCCCTCGACCGGGTGGTAGATCGAGGAGCCGAGGATGTCGCTGGGGAGCAGGTCCGGAGTGAACTGGATCCGCTGGTATTTGACGTCGAGCGAACGGGCCAGTGCCTTGGCCAGGGTTGTCTTGCCCACGCCCGGGACATCCTCGAGCAGGACGCTGCCCCCGGAGAGCAGCGCGAGGATCAGCATGTCGATGCAGTCGGACTTGCCTTGGATGACCTGCGAGAGGTTGTGGGCCAGGGCGGCGAGCTTCGACTGTGGGTCTGTTGCCGAGGCGGCTTCGGTCGGGTCGAAGGGCGGCGAGGGATCTGGTGTTGAGGTCATGCCCTTCAGGATACCAGCCGGGGTCCGCGGTGAAGTAGGGGGAACCGCTCCCGAGTGAGTAAGTCGCTGGGTTCTTGAGAGCCTTCAAGGGTGGCGAGTGGATCTGCTGGTTGAGGTAAATTCGGTTACGTGGTGTGGGTCGGTTTGGGTTGCTAGGCTGGCGGCTCGAGTTGGCAACAGACCAGGAGGCGGGCGAGATGGACAGCGAGTTGATCCAGGTGATTTCGCGGATCGTGCACGTGGCGACGGCGATCGTATTGGTGGGCGGCAGCGTCTTCATGCGGTTCGCCCTGATGCCGGCGGCGGCGGGGCTGGGTGATGCCGAGCACGAGGGTCTTCGGGAACGGCTGATGGGTCGCTGGCGGCGTTTTGTCCACGGTGGCATCGCGTTGTTGCTGGCCAGCGGGTTGTACAACTACGTGGTCGTCATGATGCCCCTTCACGAGGGCGACGGCCGCTACCACATGCTGGTCGGTATCAAGCTGCTGCTGGTCCTGGTCCTGTTCTTCCTCGCCTCGGCCCTTGTCGGCCGTTCGAGCGCCCTGCAGGGGTTGCGTGATAAGGCTCGGACGACGCTCTCGGTGATGATCCTCCTGGCAGCGGTGATCGTGGCGATCTCGGGGTACCTGAAAACCCGCGGGGTCCCGGCTGCTGCGGAATCCACCGAAACCGCGGCAACGGCCGCCCGTTTGCTCTCGGCCGAATAACTCGGGAACTTTTCTCCCCCTCAAATCGTCTCAAATCACGTAGAATATGCAGTATGGGACACAGTCATATCATTCAGTGTCTCTCGGCCCCATGATTCATCCGCTTCATTTGAGTCCATTCTCCGGCAGCGACTAAGAGAGGAAGCGAGAAACCGACGCGATTTCCCTCGGCGGGCAGAAAGGCAGGACGCAACGGATGGCACGATTTAGCAACCCGGCGTTGGCCAAGTTGAGTCGCCAGCAGGTTCAGTATGCTCCGCGGAGCGTGCGCCTGAGCCAGATCGAGCGAGCCGAGCGGTTCGTGGACCGATTGCATCCGGAGCGGTTTTACGCGTACGGGGATGTTTGCGAGGAAGTGACCGGTTACCGGTCCGAGCAGTATCCGGACCTGAGGCTGACCGGTCGTGAGGCGATTCGCGACCTGAGGTGCCTGGTCGAGGATCTTTCGGACAGCCTGGACCTGTCCCCTGCGGACGTGGGCGAGCCGGTCTTGAGTGTCGGGGAGGTGGCCTCGAGGTACGGGGTTTCGACCAAGACGGTGGACCGCTGGCGAGACCGCGGGCTGGTCTCTCGGAGATTCGTGGTCGGGGGCCGCAAGCGGATCGGGTTCCTACAGTCGGCCGTCGACCGGTTTGCTCGACGTCATGCCGCGGAGGTCGATCGCGGGACGCGGTTTTCCAAGGTGGGCGATCGTGAGCGTGAGGAGATCGTGCAGTCGGCCCGGCGGTTGGCTCGGGACGGAGAATCCTCGACCGCGATCTGCCGACTGCTCTCGAGTCGGATGGGTCGATCGGCCGAGACGATCCGCACGACGCTGCGAGTCCACGATCGCCTGCACCCCACCGCGGCGGTCTTTCCGAGTTCGGGAGACGCGTTGCAGCCGGAGGATCGGCGTGAGATCTACCGTCTGGTCCGCCAGGGTGCCTCAGTCGATGCACTCGCTCGCCGTTTCGGCCGTTCACGGAACTCCGTCTACCGCATCGCTGCCGAGACGCGTGCTGAGATCCTGCTCGAACAGCCGGTCGATTTCATGGACAGTGACGAGTTTTCCGAACCGGGAGCCGACGAACGGATCCTGGTCGAGCCTCCCGAGAATCTCAAGGCGCGGTTGACCAGGCCGCCGCCGGACCTGCCGGCCTACCTGGCCGCCCTGTACCAGTTGCCGATCCTGACCCGAGAGCAGGAGCAGCATCATTTCCGGAAGATGAACTTCCTGGGCTGGCAGGCGGTCGAGGCGCGGCAGGAGTTGCTCGAGGCACGGCCGATCGGTCGCCGCGGCCGGGCGGCGATGGACCGGGTCGAGGCGTTGCTCGAAGGGAGCGGGGCGGTGAAGAACTTCCTGATCCGCAGCAACCTGAGACTGGTCGTCTCGATCGCCAAGAAACACCTGCGGCCGGGGATGAACTTCTTTGAAATGATCAGCGACGGCAACCTGTCGCTGATCCGGGCGATCGAGAAGTTTGACTACACTCGAGGAAACAAGTTCTCGACGTATGCCACCTGGGCCATCATGCGGAACTTCGCCAGGTCGGTGCCGCGTGAGCATCGGCAGCACGACCGGTTCCGAACCGGTCACGACGAGTTGTTCCCGGGCCGATCCGACGAACGGACCAACCCGTTTCTGGCTCAGCGACATCGCCGCCAGCACCAGCTGGTGATCGAGGAGATCCTGGAACACCTCGACCCTCGCGAACGCGAGGTGATCACACGGAGGTACGGCCTGACCGAAGGGACCGAACCCCAGACACTCGAGCAGGTCGGCCGTCGCTTTGGAGTGACCAAGGAGCGGGTGCGGCAATTGGAGAGTCGTGCGCTGAAGAAGCTCCAGCGAGTGGCCAGTGTCGAGAGTCTCGAGATCCCCGGCCTGGATTGAGATTGCGGCCTTGTGTGGTCTTGAGGGGAGGTGGCGGAGTGGCAGGGGTCGAGGCGGCCTCGAGGTGGTCTCGAAACGGGCCAATCTGCCTTGCAAGGCCTCATCGGGTTGCTATATTGACCAGCCTGTTGTCCCATGAGGATTACTGGGCTAGCGTAGCTCAATCGGCAGAGCCCCGGTTTTGTAAACCGGAGGTTGTGGGTTCGAGTCCCACCGCTAGCTTCCCGCGCCGCAAAGGAGTGGCCTATTGGGGGCACAACGGCGTTGTTCGATAGGCCTCTGCCGGTCAACTCGCCAGCGAACCGAGGTTGATTGAGGGGGAATTCCCGAGCGGCCAAAGGGGCCAGACTGTAAATCTGGTGGCTCAGCCTTCGCAGGTTCGAATCCTGCTTCCCCCATTTCTTATGCAGTTCCCCACCAAATTTCGATCGCGTGCCAGAAACCGAGTTCGGCCTCCAGGGCACGCCAGTGACTTCGTTCCCAGCACCTCGAGACCATTTTTTATTCCGGCCAGCGTCGGGCCCTGATAGAGCACCGCTGCTGCCACCGGGATTGAATTCAAGACCCCACAGAACACCAAATCCAGGAGACCTCGAACTCGCCGGAGTCGGCAGTGTGCATTGCGAACGGCGGGCCGGACGCGGGCCAGACGCGGGCGTAGCTCAATGGTAGAGCTCCAGCCTTCCAAGCTGGTGGTGTGGGTTCGATTCCCATCGCCCGCTCTTGTCCCGGCCTCACCGCTTCGCCAGGCGGCTCAAGACGGCAACCCGCTGCTGTAGCTCAGTTGGCAGAGCGCGTCCTTGGTAAGGACGAGGTCATGGGTTCGAGTCCCATCAGCAGCTCCTTTGCACGAGATCTGAAACGGCAGTTTCACGGTCGCAATTTCACAATCGAGCTTTCACAATTGCTGAGTAGCTCAGCACAACAACTCACACACGAATCCTCAAACAGAAGCAGGATCGGGAGAAACCGGAACGATGGCCAAGGAACTATTTGAACGCACCAAGCCGCATGTCAA
>Ga0310123_10001674_pt1 | contig 18243 bp, 5 predicted proteins | sample CB6_AW_1057_MG_FD_203505 | JGI IMG/M metagenome (GOLD analysis project Ga0310123, IMG submission 203505) | Marine microbial communities from Western Arctic Ocean, Canada - CB6_AW_1057 | ecosystem: Environmental > Aquatic > Marine > Oceanic | place: Canada: Western Arctic Ocean | collected... | reverse complement strand
GTTTACGACATCTGCACCTCGCGCACTTACCAACTCGCCACACACACCAACGAGTCCAACGCCGCCGACTCGCGCAACTTCTCCCACGGCCGCATACGCCGTCTCCGGGCAGAGGTGTTGCTCGACGTCATCACGCAGGTCACGCAAACCAAGAACAAATTCAAGGGCCTGCCGCTCGGCGCGCGCGCAGTACAGATTGCCGACGGCAATGTCGGGAATTATTTTCTCACCACTTTCGGTCGTGCCACGCGAGAGACGGTCTGCACCTGCGAAGTCAAGATGGAGCCCAACCTCTCGCAGGCGCTGCACCTCATGAACGGCGATATCGTCCAGGCCCGAATCAAGAACGGCGGCCTGACAAAAGAGCTGCTCAAGGAGCAGTCACCCACCGAGGTACTCAAACAGCTCTACCTTCGCACTCTAAGTCGCCCGCCCTCCGTCGATGAGCAGACAGCCATCCTCGGCCAACTCGAAAAGGAGTCGGACAAACAGGCGGCGATGGACGATGTTTTTTGGGCGCTGCTCAACTCGAAGGAATTCATCTTTACCCACTGACCGTGCATTTCAAACACGCCATCCTGCTCGCGATCGCCGCTTGGCTCGGCGATGCGCCACTTGCCCAGGCGCAGGAGAAAATCACGTATCAGGATCACGTTAGCCCGCTTTTTGAGAGCGCATGCAACTCCTGCCACAATGCCGACAAGGCCAAGGGCGGCCTCGACCTGTCGAGCTACCCGAACATGCTCAAGGGCGGCAGCAGCGGTAGCGCGGTCGAGCCCGGCAACCCGGATGGCAGCCTCCTTTATAAGCTTGTCTCCCATCAGGAGGAGCCGTTCATGCCGCACAAAAAGGACAAGCTCGCCGACGCCCAAGTCGCCCTTGTGGCCAAGTGGATCACCGGCGGCTTGCTCGAGACAAAATCCAGCACAGCGAAAAAGAAGAAGAAAGCGGCCTTCGACTTGGGCTTCGTGGCCGTGACCGATGGCAAGCCGGAAGGCCCGTTGCCCATGCCGGAGCATCTGCTGCTCGAGCCGGTCGTCAGCACCGACCGCGCCGGGGGCACATCGGCGCTTGCCTCCAATCCATGGGCACCCATCGTGGCAGTCGCCGGCCAGAAACAGGCGCTGCTCTACCACACCGAGACGCTTGAGTTGCTCGGCGTACTGCCGTTCGAGCGCGGCTTCATCGAGTCACTTACCTTCAGCCGCAACGGCCAACTGCTCATCGCCGGAGGCGGACGAGGCGGCAAGGTTGGTGGCATGGTTGCGTGGGACATTAAAACCGGCCGGCAACGCATGACGCTCGGCAAGGAATACGACACCGTGCTCGCCGCCGACATGATGGCCGACCTCACCACCGTCGCCCTCGGCGGCCCGGGCAAACGTATCAAGATGTTCGAGCTGCCCACCGGCGAACCGCTGTACAACATCAAGAAACATTCCGACTGGGTGATGGCCGTTTCCTTCTCGCCAGACACCGTGCTGCTGGCCACAGGCGATCGCAACGGCGGCCTGCACGTTTGGGAGTCGTTCACCGGCAACCTCTTTTACACGCTCAACGGCCACCGGGACGACATCACACGGCTGAGTTGGCGGCTTGATTCCAACGTACTCGCCTCCGCCAGCGAGGACGGTACCGTGCGACTGTGGGCAATGGTCAACGGCAAACAAGTCAAGAGCTGGACCGCTCACGGCGGCGGCACGCTCTCCGTGCAATTCAACCACAACGGTGACCTCGTCACCGTCGGCCGCGACAAACAGGTCAAAATTTGGGATCAAAACGGCAAACAAAAACGAGCGATCAAAGGCTTCAAAAGCATCCCCCTCGAGGCCGTGTTCACCCACGACAACAAGCGCGTCATCGTCGGCGAATGGAATGGCAGCGTGACCGTTTGGGACGCCGCCAACGGCAAGCCACTCGGTGAACTTTCCGCCAACCCGCCGACCTTGGCCAAGCGACTCGACCCCGCCAGGCGCTTGGCCAAGGCCACCGAAACCGATCGGCAAAAAGCCACCGAAACCCACGAACAAGCCAAGGCCAAGCTCACCGCTGCCGAGGCCAAGCTCAAGAAACACCACACCGCCGCCAAGGACAGTTCCGCCGCAAAACAGCGGGCCGAAAAACAACTGGCCAAGGCACAAACCGCGCTTGCCCAGGCGCAAACCCAACTGACAAACACCAAGGCCAAAGTCGACGAGTTGAACGAAACCCAAACCAAGCTGCTAGGCGAACAGGACGACAACGCCGCCGCCTTGGCCAAGGCCACGACCCAACTGCCGGGGTTGAACGAACAGGTCGGGTTTCTCATCCGACAACTCGCCTCGCTCCGTGAAGTTCAAAAACAAACCGACGAAAAAGCCAAACAAGACGAAGCCGCCGCCGCCTTGAAAGCCGCCGCCGAAAAAGCCACTGAAGCCACACAGGCAATGAACGCGGCACTCAAGGCCGCCAAGGCGCAACACGACGAAGCCCTTGCCCGGACAAAATCCCTCCCGGAAACAATTGCCGCCGGGCAAAAGAAAATCGAAAAAACCACCGCTGAAATCACCCTCGCCCAAGCGACACAAAAAACCGCGCAGCAACAATTCAACGAACGCAACAGCCAAATCGGAGCGGCACAAAAAAACGTCAAGACCACAACGGACGCTGTTGATGCGGCCGACAAACCAATAGCCGCTGCCAAGTCAGCCGTTGACACGCTGAAGAAAAATGAAACCGAGCGCCGACAAAAACTCGAACAAGCCAGGTCCGCGCACGATGCAGCAACGCGCCAAGTCGCCAAGTGGGAAGCCGCACAAATCAACGTCCGCCGTCTCGGCGAAAAACTCGCGCTTCGTGAATTGCAAGCGGAACTGGAGGGCTACACCGCCGCCACTGCCTCGGCCAAGGCGGAATTAAGCCAGGCGCAAGTCGGTCTCGCCGCCGTGCAACAACAACTCGCCAACGTGCCGGCACAAACAAAAGTCACCACCACAAAACTACAGAATCAACTGGAGACCCTCGGCCGGGAAAACGAAAAACTCGATGCGCTTGGCCAACTGCTGGCCGACAGGAAGTCGTTCCAATCAAGAATGGAATCCACAGCCAGGGAGACCGGCGAACTGGCAGCCACCGAGCCGGACAACCCAACCCTGGTCAAGGTGGCCAGTCTCCTGAAAGAAACCATCACCCTCCTTGGCAAAGACATCGAATCCGTCCAGTCCCGGCTGAACACCCAGCAAAAATCAACCGCCACCGCCAAAACCGCCGTGGCTTCGGCCCAAAAAGATTTGGACCAACTCAAACTACTCCCGGAAAAACTCGAAGCGGAGATCCAATCAAAGACAGCCAGCGTCAAATCAACCAGCGGCAGACACCAAAAAGTTTCGGAAGAGGAAAAAACCTTCGCAGGGAAAGTCGCCGCCCAACAGGCCAAGACAGACAAAACCTCCAACCAATACTTCGCCCTCCTGCCAAAGTAATGGTGCCCACATCGGGGAGAAACCGCGAAGAAACACGAACCGACGCTAACTCAAACTTTTTAAACGCAGAGGACGCCGAGTCGCAGAAGGCAGCAGAGGAGAAAAACAGGACACGGATTTCACGGATTTAAAAAATGATCCATCAATCCGTGAAAATCCGTGAAATCCGTGTCCCCTGCTCACCGTTCACTGCTCACAGATGGTGCCCGCGGCAAGAGTTGAACTTGCACCCCATTGCTGGGACTTGAACCTGAATCAAGCGCGTCTACCAATTCCGCCACGCAGGCAACACCTCTGGTGCCGCTTAATTGCAACTGTTTAGGTATCGCTCCAACCCGTCTGCGCTATCGGCCCGAATCGCCAAATACCGGGACATTTTTAGCGCATTACCGGCACAATTACCGGCACAACAATCAGCACGAGGGCAATTAACACAAAGATATGAAAACCAATCAAGGAAGATCGTGCTTGCCAACAAAGCGCAGCAGCACCAGGGATCGTAGACATTGACCCGGACGACCTCGAAGCGGATATGTCATGGCTACACATTCACCGCATGCCAAATGTCAGGGAGCAGGGCCAGATTTGAACTGACGACCTTCAGTTTATGAGCCTGACGAGCTACCGGGCTGCTCCACCTGGTAACCAACGACTTGTGACTCGAGCCCGCAACCCTGTACCGCTCTTTGTCCCGTGATTACGGCCAAGGCCCGCTTACTTAAGTATATATTTTTTATCATTTTCTGTAAGCTTATTGTGTTCAATTCTACAAAGTTTTTTTCTTGCAGGTGGCCAATTTGCTGACATGAACACCCTCCGCGCACTTGTCCTAGCCTTGCTTGAGGTGACGCTCTTCAATAATGTATGTGCGCACAAGTGCAGGGATAAAACATCCACAGAAATCGTGGGCATGGATTTTAAACCGGGCAATGATTAAGGTAGTACGAAAGCGATGCCAGAGCCAGCGCGCGCAGTTAGCGGTGGCCGAAGTGTTGTCGAAACTCCTGATCATTTTCGTGGTTGGCATTTCGGTAAGGGAACCGTGCGCGGAGCAGCTGGATCCAACTCCATCTGACCAAGTGCGTAAAATACCATTGCAGACCAGAGGCATGGGAGCAAAAACCACTTTGTTCCAGTCTTTGCCGTCTTCGGAAACAGGACTTGATTTCATGCCTCAATTTCCCCAAGAGGCGCCGTTTCGATTATTGACCGATCAAGCTGCCGGTTGCGGCATTTGCATAGGGGATTTCGACCTGGATGGAAATCCAGACGTCTATCTAACGCATTATGACCGTGGAAACCGTTTATATCGCAACATGGGCGACTGGCGTTTTGTCGACGTCACGGATCAGGCCGGAGTTGGAGGCAAGGGGCGATGGTGTGCCGGAGCCGTTTTCACGGACATTGACAACGATGGAGATTTGGATCTGTTTGTGTGCGCCTTTAATGCCCCCAACCTATTATATATCAACGAAGGCCAGGGACGTTTTCGCGAGAGGGCTCGGGACCATGGTTTGGATTTCTCTGGAGCCAGCGTGATGATGACATTCGCGGATTACGATTTGGACGGCGACATGGACGGTTACCTGGTGACTCATCGATTAAACACAGGGCGGATGGCGAAATTGCCCAAATCATCCAAGGAGGCATTTCAACGCGGCCTGATTCAGGTAAACCGACAAAGACAAGCTACAATCGGACCTAGATACCGAGAACTGTTTGAGATGATGTCCAAAGGCCCGGGAAGAGTCGAGTTGTTCATCGCCGGTCAGCGTGACTATCTCTATCGCAACGATGGATCAGGACGGTTTACGGTAGTCAATGATCCAGCCGGTATCACGGGCAACCATATTGGATTGGCGGCAACCTGGTGGGATTACAACGAAGATGGATTCCCTGACCTATATGTGAGCAATGATTATAGGGGCCCGGACCAATTATGGCACAACAATGGCAACGGCACGTTCAGAGACGTGGCGAATACCGCGCTCCCATATCTTCCCTGGTCCTCCATGGGAGCAGACCATGGCGACATCGATAATGACGGGCATACTGACTTTTTTGCTGCGGACATGAGAGGATCCACAGCAGCGCGACGCAAAATCAGCCTGGATGATATGCGTAAGGACAAATGGTTCCTGGAATTCGCTCGCCCCAGACAATCGCGTCGAAACATGCTTTATCGCAACACCGGAACCGGACGCTTAATGGAAATCGCCCACCTGACGGGATTGGCCGCCACGGATTGGACCTGGACACCGAAATTTGGAGATTACGATAATGACGGGCGGATCGATCTTTTTATTGCCAACGGCATGACACGTGACTTTATGAATTTGGATGCGAGCACAACGGGCCCCAGCGCGCGTGATGATCATTGGCAATCGACTCCCATCCATAAGGAGCGGAATTTCGTATTCCGCAACTTGGGGGACTATCAATTTTCCGATGTCAGCCAGTCCTGGGGTTTGAATCATTTAGGGGTCAGCTTTGCCGCTGCCACCGGTGACATGGACCGGGACGGCGACCTTGATTTGCTGGTGACTCATTTTGATGAACCGTTGTCGGTTTATGAGAATCGCAGCCAAACCGGGCATGCAATTCTAGTGCGGCTTCATGGGACGCAAAGCAACCCCTGGGGCATAGGTAGTCGGCTCATTTTAAAGACCCGTTCAAACCTGCAAGCGCAGCAATTGGTCTCGACACGAGGATTCATTTCGGCCAATGAACCCATTGTTCATTTTGGCTTGGGAACTGAGGATGACATTGACAATCTTACTGTTCATTGGCCGTCCGGCCAAATACAAATTCTGAATCATCTGGAAGTCGATCACCTGTACGAGATCACAGAATCTCCTTCCACGGTCAAACCGGTTGATCGCCCTCTGGGAGACAAGCCGGCAATACCGTGGTTCCGACGCATTTCACTCAGTGAAAAGATTATTCATGTCGAACGTCCATATGACGACTTCGAAAGCCAACCGTTGTTGCCCAAACGCTTATCACGCCTGGGTCCCGGAATGGCCTGGGGCGATATCGATGGTGATGGCGATGATGACCTTTATCTCGGTGGCGCTGCCGGTGATGCGGGAAAACTCTATCGCCACGATCAGAATCATGAGTTACACAAAGTAAATGTCCAAATTTTTGCCGAGGATGATAAATACGAGGACATGGCTCCATTATTCTTTGACGCAGATGGCGACAGTGACTTGGACCTGTTCGTCGTTTCGGGAGGTGTGGAGTATCCTCCGAATGATGAAAGGCTTCGTGATCGACTTTATTGGAACATCGGACAAGACGGTTTCATCCGGGCTGATGAGGGAGTCTTACCCGACCTAAGGGATGCCGGCAGTGTGGTGGCCGCATCAGATTTTGATCGTGACGGTGACTTGGACTTGTTCATCGGGGCACGCGTTGTCCCCGGAGCCTATCCATTATCCGCTTCCAGTCGTTTGTTACGCAACGAGCAGGGTCGGTTTATCGATGTGACTCATGAGGCAGCGAAGCCCCTTGAAAAGGCAGGAATGGTCACGTCAGCCCTGTGGACGGACGTCGATGGCAACGGTTGGCCCGACTTACTTCTCACTGTCGAATGGGGTTCAATACGATTTCTTCGCAATGATCGGGGCGTGTTCAAAGATGAAACCGTTTCCTCCGGCCTTGCACAACGGACCGGATGGTGGAACGGCATTCAGGGCCGGGATCTTGATGGTGACGGAGATATCGATTATGTCACAACAAACCTGGGTTGGAACACGCCTTATCAACCGACAACCAGTCGACCGGAATTCCTTATATACGGCACTTTTCCCGAATTGCGAGATCCTCGAATCCTTGAGGCCTTCCACGAGGACAACCAGTTATCCTTTCGCCGCGGAAGGACCTGTATCCTTCGAGCAATGCCCAATCTGGTGACTCGCTTTCCAAGTTACGGCAGTTTTGCCCGATCTTCGTTGGGGGACACTTTTGACGAAACCGTTTTGAGCAAACTGTCTCGTTATGAGGTGAACACTTCTGCATCCTGTGTTTTGATAAATCAGGCTGAGGGTAAATTTTCATTTCACCCGCTGCCTCGGATCGCGCAAGCCGCCCCTGTTTATGGCGTCATCCTGGTTGATTTTAACGCAGATGGATTAACCGACATTTGCCTGGCTCAAAACTTTTATCATGCACAACCCGAAATCGGCCCCCTAGCTGGAGGTCTTGGGCAACTTTTGTCAAATCAAGGAGGAGGGCAGTTTGATCCGGTCCCAGCAAAGGTCAGCGGCTTGTCCGTATGGCAGGATGCACGGTCGTTATCGGTCACTGACCTGAATGATGATGGTTGGCCGGATCTGTTTTTTGGGGTGAATGACGGCGAAATTGCTGCTTTCGAAAATGCCGGTTCACATTTGAACCACATGCTGAACGTTCATGTGCAGGGACCTCAAGGCAATCCTACGGCGATAGGTGCTTATGTTACATTCACCCTTTGGGACGGCACTCGCCAAAGCGCCGAGATTTACGCAGGGGGAGGGTATCTTTCGCAAAATACATCCACACTGACTTTCGGGATGGGCGCAATCCCTGCCGGCGGCAGAATTGCAGTCAGGTGGCCTAATGGCAGGACCAGTAATACTGTGGTGGCACCTGGACAAAATATGGTCAGCTTGGTTCAAGGCGAATTCCCAAAGGAATAATGGCCGTTAGGATGGAGTGAATGCCACGGTCTGACTTGGACTGATGCAATTTGAAATTCAAGTGTGGAAATAAACAAAAGACCAGGCGATGTGCCCGGCCTTTCGTGTGTGTTTTTTTTCTTTGATTAAACCAACCAAATTACTCGCTCACGGCTCGGCCAAACGTAGCCGGCTGATCCGGTTGCAGTATCAACGGACTCTCCGCGTCCACATCCTGCCACGGACCATTGACCGTCGGCGCCGACTGCAGCTTTCCCTCGAAGGTCACGGTGACGGTTCCATCGCCGTTGTTCACCAAACTGATCGTCGGCTTGCTTTCCCCAAGTTGCCAAACGTCCTTGTCCAAGACGATCCATTCAGAATCCTCCGTATTGGTCCCGGCAGATGCTGCCCAGTCAGGATTGCCTCCGCTGATCGTGGGCTTGCGAATCAGAGTATGATCCTTTGTTCCACTAGAAATACCGGCTACTTCCCAGCCACTGCCCGGATCAGCACCATTGATGTCACCGATAACATCGATAACGACATAATCCTCACTGGACCCCTTGGCCAGGGCATAGGCATCATCCCCGTTGCTTAGGTATTTGTGGAGATGATCTGCAACCGCAACTATGGCTGGGTCGGCGTCAGGATGTGCGATAATATATTTTCCTCCAGCGGCGATAGTAGCTCCTTCGGGAAAACTGTTCCAGTAGTCAAAACTTTCCACATCATCCACCCCGTTGTTTTGATTTGGGAAAGCATAGCCCGACAAATCCACCTCAGAATCTGTCGGGTTGCGAATTTCCAGAAATTTATTATAGCTACTACCCTCTGCATACTGAAAGAAGAAAAGACTTGGCCCACCGCCAATACTCTCCCCGAGGATCAAGCTTCCATAGGTGAATTCCGAGTGAGGCCGACCACTCCAGTTGAGCTGTGCCTTTCGGCCGCTGCCATCATCATCGTTGATGGCGATATTGAAGCCCAAATTGGCTCCTTGAGCAGGATCCGACAAAGCGGACTTTTTAACCTTGAATTCGATTTGATATCCACCATCGGTCAAGCTGAATGCGCCAAACCAATCATCCGCCTCTCCAAACTGTGGATTGTTGGCCTCGTTGTCACGCCAGGCGCCGTTGGCTGTGATCACGTATTGGCCTTCAAATCCCTGGACCCCTCGGCCCGCGTCATTGCTGTCATCCACATCAAAGAAGATTTCCACGCTGTCATCAACCCAGGTCTGTCCGTCTTCGCTCCCAGCTTCAGCGGTGTCGGTGACAATCTCATCGTCTCTTACATCGACCGCCACATAGACAGCCTCATCATCATGGGTTACCCAGGCGAAAAAACTGTGGTCGTTCCAGGCCCACGTATCGTCTCCCGAGGGGATGTTGTAAACCCCGTTGTGGGGGTTGATGTAGATTCTCTCGGCGCCCTCGTACTCCTCATAGTTGATTGTCCCGTCGATCTTCGGGGCGTCGGTTTTCGGGGCGGTGTAGGATCTGCCCTGAAGTAGCAGGTTGCCATAGGTGATCTCGGTGTGAGGCTTGCCCACCCAAAGGACCTGGCGTTCTGCGGGGCCATCATCGTCGTCGTCGTTGACGCCGACGGTAAAACCAATGACATCACCGGGTTTGGGATTGCCTATGGTATCCAGGGAGATCCGAAATTCAGCATCGTAACCTGTGTCAGTTACGGAGGTTTGCGCAAACCAAGCCTCCCCTTCGCCGTAACCCGGGTTGCCGGCCTCATTTTCCCGATAGGCGTTGTTCACAGTGATGACGAACTGGCCGCCGGTGTCCACCACATTGGGGTCGTTCCCGCTTCTGTCGGGGAAGTTGCTGTTGTCGCCATCGACGAAAATCTCCACGCTGTCATCATGCCAAGTATTTCCGTTTTTGGATTCCGCCTCGGCACTGTCCTCGGACAGGATGTCATCCTGCACCCTGACCGCGACGTAAAGGTTGTCCGCGTCATAGCCCGCGAAAATCAGATAACTCAGATCCTGATTGTCAACAGGTACCTCACCATTATCCCCGATGGAGCCCCCCCGGATACCATCGGCCAGGTTCTCATCGGGTTCTACGCGCCAGGATGTCCCGGCGGCGCCGCCAGCCCAGGCCCAGGATTCACCGCCATTGATATCAATGATTCCGTCAATGGTTGGCGGCTCCGTCAAAGGCAGGGCGATCCGGGATTTAGTTTCATCAAAAGGAGAGATGTCTGGGGGTGCGCCAAAGACAATTTCACCAGTTCCGCCGTGGGAAAGGCGACCGGCCGAATTGATCACCGAGTCGTAATATTCCAAGTGTGCTCCCTGTGCGATCTCTTCGGGCCAAAAACTATCTGCTTCCGCTGCCGTCCATCCCTGGAGGCGGGCGCGGTTGGCCCACCAATATTGTAGTTCCAGGTCTTGAGTCCGGTCGCCACTGCCGTTGGTTCCCGGCCCCTGCTTGTCATCGTCATCGAGCCCGATGTTAAAGCCCATTTTATAACCGTTGCTCAACAGGTTGCCGGCCTCGGGATCTTCAAACTGGCTCTTGCGAAAGCGAACCTCCAACTGCCAGCCACCCTCCACCTCCGAGCCCACACCGTAAACATCGCCGTCCTCACCATAGGTCCACTCCACTGCGCTCGACCACCGCTCACTGGTCTTGGTGTTGTTATCGTCATCCCAGATGGAGAACCGGCCTTTGAAGTTAAAATAACAGTGACCGCCGTAGGGGTCGTTCGAGTTGTCGGTATTGTTATCGTAGCGGTCATTGAGCGCATCCACGACAATCTCGATGGAGTCATCTTTCCAAAACGCGGCGTTGGGATCGTCGGAATTGACAACATCATCCTTAACAGCCACGCCGACATAAAAATGATCCTGATCCTGGGCCAGCCAAAAGGTGAAACTGGAATCCTCAGGGCCGTCCCAGGACCGGTCTCCTGGAAAATCAAGAATCCAGGCGTTGTCGCCCGGAGTCACCGTGATCCCCTCAAAGCCGCCGTACTCTCCGGAAGAGGCCTTACCATCGAGCTTCACCGAGCCATTGGCCACCTCTGGCACAGCCAGGGTTGTTGCCTCAACATCGGACCACGGGCCCTCTAGGGTCGGATCAAAATCGAGAACCTGGGCCGAAAGGAAAGAATGGGTCAGGATGAACAGGAGGACAAGAGTCCACGTCGGCTGAAAGATCCTGGTTTTCAGGAAGCCGTCTTGATGAGTGTTGTATTTTTTCATATTGTGTTTCGATAGTTTAGGTTAATGTCGATGATTCCACATTATAGAGACAAATATAGCTGCTTTCGGGAAAATGTTAGAATATTTCCTAAAACCCTGTCAAGTTAATAGCTATATTGCATAAAACAGTATTCCCGTGATAATTCGCATTCACATCCGCACCTGCGGCGATGAGCAGTTCGGCGATTTCCTTGTGACCTACTGAAGCCGCCTTATACACAAAGGAGTCACCCCGAACACACCCTTCGCATTCACATCCGTGCCAGCAGCCAAGTGTTGTTTGACGGCTTCGATGTTTCCACTAAGACGCAGCATCGTGAATTGAGATGTCAGGAGTCGACTCACCACACCCCACCAAAAGCACGGCTGAGATTGTTGTAATAAATGATGATATGAGTTCTTAGGGTGGAGATTGTCATCCCGATTAGGGTGGTTTTCAAGGTGTTTTAATTGTTCTAAAGGATTGACTGCTCTTCATACGAGCCGCTCAGATGGGGAATCGGTGCGACCTCCAAGCTTTACTCGTAGGACGATTGCTGTTAGATCGTGTTTCTTCTGATACTACACGATGAAATTTGGCGGCTTCCATTTTCAGACATCAGCGGCAAGCAATCCGTTTGCACCAACATCGAGCATGATGCGTTGGCTGAATACTGCGGTGCCACCGATGGCACCAGACGTGGCACCAATAATTTGCGTGTTCAAAAACTCCCGCAAACACGGACTGAAATGAACTTTGAATTGAGATGTTTCGACTCAAACGTAAAAGTGTTCTTCGTTCGTTCAGTGATGAACTGCGGCTCATGTTAAGACACATTGGCCAATCAGTGTGTTTGCTTTTGCTGGCAATCTGTCTCACAGGATGCAAGCGCAGTCCGTCCGGTTCAACGAGCCGAACCGACGTTTCTCCAAATGATCCTTCTGAGAAGTACCTCAGCCTGATGAATGCCGGTAAGAATTATCTGGATCGGGGCGATGCCACGAACGCGTTGGCAATCTACAAGGAGGCTGCGGCCCTGGTTCCGAATGATCCCGACGTTCATTTGAACCTGGCCAATGGTTATTTGTTGAGCGACGCCGGGGCGGAGGCGATTCGAGAGACAGATGAAGTATTAAGACTCGAGCCCAATTCAGCGGCGGCGTACTTCATCAAAGGGTCGGCGTACCTTCGTCTGTTGAATCCGGAGGAATCTGTCAAAGCCCTAGAAAATTCTAGGAAGATTGACCCGGGAGTAACGGCAACATTCTTTCAGCTCGGTATGGCCAGGATGGGGTTGAAACAATGGGATGAAGCCATCGCGGCCTTTCAGGAGGGTATCCGACTGGATTCCAACCGCCTTCGTTCGACGGCGCATTATCTTTTAGCCCAGTCGCTCCTTCGGGCCGGGAGAAAGGAGGAGGCGCAACGCGAGTTGCAATTGCACCAGTCCAATATCGAAGGAGAGGGGCCGGCGATGGGGGCCGGCGTATTCGAGCGGAGCAAACATACCCACGCCCGCATTCCGTTCAGGCTGGAACAACCGGAGAGCGAAGGAATCAGAATCAAGTTCCTGGATGCGACCCAAGAGGTGCTTGGAGATGCCGCGCAAAAGTTCTCCGGTCCGATCGGCTTGGTCGATGCGAACCGAACGGGTTGGAATAGTCTCTTCCTGGTCGAGGAGGGGATCGGCTTGCGCCTGCTCTGGAATTCCAACGGCGTCTTTCATCCCCATGGCCTGACGTACCCCGCCAGGTCGGACGCGGACTATTCCAAAATCCTGGTTGGGGATCTCCGGAATGACCGGTTAGATGATATTGTCGTTCTTGGGGCCAAGGGCAGTCGTCTTTTCAGGATGGGTACGAATGGACTTGCGATGGATGTCTCGTCGTCGAGCGGCTTGAGCACCCTGGGCGCGATTAACGGCATGTTGATAGACCTCGATTTCACAGGGAAACTGGATCTGCTCGCTGTGATGGGGAAGAGCAACGAGGTGCAAGTCTTGCGACAATCTGGACACATGGTTGGCATTGGTCTACAGACGATGTCGTTCACCAATATCACGAGCGCTTCCGGGATCCCCTCAACGCTGCGCAATGTGCAAGCGGTCGTCATGGAGGATTGGAACCGCGACCATGTCATGGATGTGATCGCAAGCCGGACGGACCGACCGCCGTTGCTCCTGGAAAAGCAGCGTGGCGGAAAGCTGGTTCCTCGCGAGCAGAGTGGTTGGGTGGGAGGATCGGCTTTTTGCGCAGGCGATTTCGATAACGACTTGCGGCCTGACTTGGCGGTCGTGGGTGCCGGGAGTATTAGCATTTGTTTTAATGGAGGAGAGCGAAAGGACATCGCGGTGCCGGGAGGCGAGACTTTCCGCCAGTTGGTGCCCGTCGATTTCGACAACGATGGCTGGCTTGACCTGTGGGCGGTTGGCGAAACAATCCGAGTGTGGCGCAATCTTGGTCTGTCCGGATTTCAGGAACAAACCGCCCAGCTCGGCATTGGATCATTCTCTGATGGTGGGGTGTCGGAAATCCACTTTGCTGATTTCGACCGAGACTGCGATTCGGATGTCATCATGGCTTTGGCGAGCGGGGGGTTGCGCTTTCTGCGCAACGACGGTGGCAACGCCAACTTGCAGGTGAAGGTGGAAATGGTTGGGAACCGTTCGAACGCGAGCGGAATTGGTTGCAAAATCGAGATTGAGACCGACGGTTTGCGCCTGATCCGGACTGTGGAGCGCCTGCCAGTGGAGGTGGGGGTGGGAAAGAATCGGAAGCTCGATTCGTTTGTGGTGCATTGGTTCAACTGGCCTCAGGGCTCTGCCGAAGTGCCGGTGAATTGCCAAGAGCCGTTGCTCGCCATGGAATTGACGATTCAGGAAGGTTCCTGCCCGTACCTGTATGCGTGGGACGGGAATGGATTTCGTTTTATCACTGATATATTAGGTGCCGCTCCGCTAGGCCTGCCGATTGCCGTGGGGCATCATATCGAGGCCGATCCAGAGGAATTGGTTTGGATCGGAGACGAGCAAACGTTTCTCGCAAAGGAGGGGGTGTTTCAGCTGAGGATCACAGAAGAGCTTCGCGAAGTGCTCTACCTCGACGAAGCGAAACTGGTCGTTGTGGACCATGAACCTGGCGTCGAAGTTCATCCGACTGATAAACTGCTACCGGGCAAACCATTCCCTCCGGGCACCTTGATGACGCTGCACCAAGAGCATCCACTGCGCAGAGCTGAGAATGCTGAGGGACAGGAGGTCACATCTGCTTTGAGAATCGTGGATGGCCGGCGTGTGTCACCTCCGAAGTTGCGCGCACCCCACCTCCGCGGACTCGCTGAGTCTCACGGATGGATACTCGATTTCGGTCCGCTGGACACGAGTAAACCTCTTGTGTTGGTGATGAACGGTTGGCTTCGGTTCGGCGGGGGAATGGCCAATATCGCCGCCTCGCTGGAATCGTCCCTCCCGTTTCCATTTCCCACACTGGAAGCTGAGGTTTCTCCCGGAATCTGGACAGCGGTGGACGTAACCGTTGGCGCACCCGCCGGAAAGACGAAAACCATCGTGGTCGATCTTGACGGGAAGTTGGCGGCGGGCACGAGCCGGTTGCGATTGACTGGGGCCTTCGAGATTCACTGGGACCGCATCGCGTTAATGGAAAAGAAACCGGACGCGCAAACAAGGATCACTTTTGTACAATCCAGCGGAGCGGATCTGCATTTTCGAGGTTTCAGCTCTATGCAGAATCTTCCATCAGACTGGCCACTCACTCCGGACTACGACAAGGTCACCGCTAACTCCTATTGGACGATTACCCCGGGTGGTTGGTGTACGCGCTATGGCGACGTGTCCGAGTTGATTACCGAAAGAGATGAAGGGTTGTTGTTGATGAATAGCGGCGATGAATTGACCCTGAATTTCGCGGCAAGTTCTCTGCCATCGAAGCCACTGGGGAGTGTCCGCGAATTTTTCCTTTATGCGGACGGCTGGGACAAGGATTCCGATTTTCATGTGGCGGCGGGCGCTCAAGTTGAGCCACTGCCCTTTCACGGGATGGGCGATCAGCGTTATACACTGGTGAAACGGCCACCATTCCCGAGTGATGAGTTGCACCGGAAATACAACACCCGCTGGGTCGAAGGGAAGGGGCTCAGACAAACTGCAACGAGCCAACCCGCGCCTGCGTTTGACGGTTTCATCAAATAGTAAATCCGTGTTTATTCTCAATTCCTACCGTTGGTGGAGCCTGAGCATTTGTTTACTGTTGTCTTCCATGACGGGAAGCTTTGCCGCGCCACTCATCACCGAATTCATGGCCGCGAATGTTTCCCGATTGGCCGACGAGGAAGGTGACTTCCCTGATTGGATTGAGGTTCACAATCCTGACAATGTCGCCGTCCCGCTTGCGGGTTATCACCTTACGGACGATGCAGCGAATCTTGACAAGTGGACATTCCCCGCTGTCACCCTGGACCCCGGCGCAATTCTCGTGGTCTTCGCTTCAGGGAAAAACCGTAATAATCCTGCGGCTCGTCTGCACACAAATTTCCGACTCTCGGCGGATGGCGATTACCTCGCGCTCGTGGCCCCGGACGGAGTGACGGTGGTGAGCGCCTTCGCTCCGTCCTATCCGGCACAATTCCAGAATGCATCGTTCGGCCTCGCCCCATTGGCAGATGATCTTGTGTGGAGTTTCTTCTCGATTCCCACTCCTGGTAAGCCGAATAAAGGCGGCACTCGTGCGGGGCCGATTATTTCCGTGGTGGAAAAGAATTCAACCCAACCGGAGGTTGGTCCGTTGACCGTTGCGGTAGTCGTTCGTCCGACCAACGAGCCAGTTGCGACGGTGAACCTGTACTACCGGAAGATGTTTGGGAAAGAAATTATGCTGCCGATGAATGACAACGGCAAAGGAGGCGATGCCGCGGGGAGTGACGGAGTGTGGACAGCGGTCATTCCCGGCGCGGCGCTTGCTCCCGCAGAAATGACACGCTGGCGGTTTGTCGCGGCCGACCGCGATGGAACTAAAACGAAAGAGCCGGCATATCGCGCTCGACTCGATTCTCATCAGTACTTTGGCACAGTGGCCCGGGATTCCGGCATCAGATCCTCCCTATCGGTGCTGCATTGGTTCACGAGGAATGTCTCCGCGGCGGGATCTTCCAGCGGTTCGCGCGGGGCGGTTTATTATAATGGCGAGTTTTACGACAATATTCTGTTTACCCGGCATGGACAATCCTCGGCCGGCTTTCCGAAGAAGAGTTACAATATCGATTTCAATCGCACGCAACGATTTCGCTGGAACGCAAACGAACCGAGAGTGGCCGATATTGATCTGATTACCAATTGGGCGGACAAATCAAAAGTGCGTCACGTTCTTGCATACGAAGTGATGCGTGAATCTGGGGTGGCCGCTCATTTTGCCTACACCGTGCGAGTCCAACATAACGGCGATTTCTTCAGCACGGCGGATCTGATCGAGGATGCGGATGACACGTACTTAAAGAGGGCCGGATTGAACAGGGAGGGTGCCCTGTACAAGGTTTACTCGAACAGTCTCAACAAAGATTCAGGGGACAATGCGAATAATGGCGTGGAAAAGAAGACACGGCGGTTTGAGAAAAATACCGACCTTCAGGCGCTAATCAACGGCCTCGATCTTAGGGGGAAGCCATTGGTCAATTATCTGTATGACAACATCGACATTCCGCGGTGTGTCAACTTGCTAGCAGCCAACTCGGTGATCAGGAACATCGATATGCACCGTAAAAACTGGTATATTTACCGCGATACCGGACAAAGCGGCGAATGGGCTATTCTGCCGTGGGATCTTGATCTCTCCCATGGCCGGACCTGGAACACCCAAAACACGTATTTTGATAATCGACTTTACACGAATGGATTTGTGGTCAGCGGCACCCGCATTCGCCTTGTCTCCCACATGTTCGCAAACCCGGCCATGCGAGCCATGATCATGCGACGCATCCGCACGCTCACGGATCGTTTTCTCCAACCGCCTCCCGTGCCTGGCACGCCAGAAAGCGAGTTATACTATGAGCGGCGTCTCAATGAACAATCACAGTTGATCGATCCCCCAGCGATCGTGCCGTCGGATGCATGGCTTGATTTCAAGAAATGGGGATCCTGGCTGCAACGCGGCGCAAAAGTGCGGTATACAAACACGAATAAGGATGTAGAAACCATGGCTGAGGCGATTGAACGGTGGAAAACCGAATATCTTCCCGCTCGACGAAAGTACATCTATAACACACAGATTGTTGGCAAGGGCGGTGAAATCCCGCTGCCACAGACCGGCGGAGAGCCAACCATGAACTATTCTCCCCTGGTGGCATATAAATCTGCCGCAAAGGTACTTGTGCCCACCAACGGCAATCTCGGCACCACCTGGACAGGGAATCCATCATTTGAGCCTTTAGACACGACTGGTTGGCTGAGCGGACCAACCGGCGTGGGATACGACCGGGCAACTGCGTACGATTCGCTCATTGGAGTGGATGTAAGCCGCCAAATGCGGAATAATACCACTGTTTATATCCGGATCGATTTTGATGTAAAAGACCCGGCCTTGGTGGACCTGCTTGAATTACGAATAAAATACGACGACGGCTTCGTAGCTTATCTAAACGGTGAGTATCTCGTTTCTGCAAATTCACCCGCTTCACCCAAATGGAATTCGTTCACGCGGGTGGCACATGGGGCGAATCCGAGAGTTTACGTTAAATTTGACGTTTCGGATAAGAAGAAGAATCTAAGGACAGGACGTAACGTTTTGGCGATTCAAGGGTTCAACACCGTGAACAGCAGCGATATGCTAATCGTTCCGGAGCTTTACGCAGGCAGGATCAGCGCGCCAACCACCCTTGAACCGAGAATCGATTTCGGAGCGA
>Ga0310123_10001672_pt1 | contig 18248 bp, 15 predicted proteins | sample CB6_AW_1057_MG_FD_203505 | JGI IMG/M metagenome (GOLD analysis project Ga0310123, IMG submission 203505) | Marine microbial communities from Western Arctic Ocean, Canada - CB6_AW_1057 | ecosystem: Environmental > Aquatic > Marine > Oceanic | place: Canada: Western Arctic Ocean | collected... | reverse complement strand
TCGACAGATGCCCACCCGGGCCCCGTATGCGTGCTTTCAATGAGCTCGAATAGGGTCCCCTCTCCAGCAGATCCGAATCATAGTTACTTTCCAACAAGACGGCGTCAAGTGAACAGATGACATCCTCCAAGCCGGCAAATATGTGTCCTAAATCGGTGAGGATACCGAGTCGGCGGTTTCCATCATCCACGACGAAGGCCACCCCGTCAGTTCCGTCGTGGGCCGTTGGAATCGTTTCTACTGAAACAGGGCCAAACTGCAACATCGACCCAGACTGAAAGTGACAGATCTTTCCCAACTGCCCCAGTTCATGCCGGGCCCTGGCAGCCCGAAGCGTTTTAGATGTGATGTGGATCGGCAATCCGAACTTGCGGTGGTAGACTCCCGCACACTTCACGTGGTCGGCATGTTCATGTGAAATGAGCATCGCGTCAATTTCTCGAATGTCCTGCCCTCGAGCGGCCAGGCGCCGCTGAACCTGCACACCCGTAATGCCCGCGTCAAACAGCAAACGTACACCACCGGATTCAACGTAGAAGCAGTTGCCGTTACTACCGGACTGGAGAGCGATCAAGTTCATCCCGGACATCTTACCTTCTTAAGCCGTAGAAATCTCTCTGCCCTGACAGGTTCCAGCATTTCGTGTCAGGCCATCTGCCTGGGTCGCTGCAACAAGACGGGGGTTCGACAGCCAGCCGGGCTGCAAGTCGAGGGTTGATCCAATCAGGTCGCTCAGCCGCAGGGAATTTCCACGACGGCAGGAACAGGTCATGCGATGTCGCATGCGCCGTACTTGCCACCCATGCCTGATCTCACACCCAGGCAGCCCTGCTACATGAGATGAGGTCCCGGGTTTTCGCAGGCACAACGAATCCAGTCGAGGAAGCGCGCAGCGGGTGCACCATCGACCACCCGGTGGTCAAACGTCAAGCTGAGAGAGATCCTGTGGCGGGGAACGACCCGGTCTTCAAAGACCGCAGGTTCCCGCACGATTCGTCCCACTCCCAAGATGCCGCTTTGCGGCAAGTTCAAAATGGGGGTGAAGGCATCGATATGAAAGGCGCCCAAATTGGTCAGTGTAAAGACGCCTCCTTGCAGGTCCTGGACTGCCAGAGATCGCGCTCGGGCTCGACTCGCCAGCGAATGCAATTCCGCCGAAATTTGGCGAACCGTTAAGGCATCCACACCCCGAATGACCGGCGCCAGCAAACCATCCTCCGTATCAACAGCAACCGCCACATCCATGCAGTCGGGGATCACCAGACCGTTGTCGGTCCACTGGGTACAGAGGGCCGGAAATTTCTGCAACGCCGTGGCGGTCAATTTGATCAAAAAATCGGTGTAACTGGGAACCACGCTGTCGGCTTCGGCAGCCATCTTAAATTGTTCTCTCAGGCCTACCAGATTAGTCGCATCGGCTTTCGTGGTGAGCGTCACGGGCGCTGCTTGAGTAACACCTGCTATCATCCGCTCTGCAATGGTGCGCCGCATATTGGAAATCGGTTGCGTCTGGCCCGGAAGTGCGGAAGCCGCCGTTTCGGTGACTGATGCCTCTGGCCGCACCTGACGGAGAGCGGCCGCTCGTATGTCCTGCTCTCGAATGCGGCCTGACTTGCCACTTCCCTGCAAGTCCCGCCAATCGACTCCGAGTTCACGAGCCACACGACGGGCTCGTGGAGTGATTGCGACCGATCGTCGCAGCCCACCCGGAGGCTGCTTAGGACCACCGTTGGAGGACGTAGCCGCCCCGTGGACGTCGTCCGTCGTGATCCGGCCACTCGGCCCGGTCCCACGAATCGTACTCAGTGGAACGTTCAGATCTCGAGCCAGACGGCGAATGGCCGGACCGGCCCGCGGCGGTGTTGTTGCCTCTGAAGGGTCCTCCTCTACGGGAGTGGCAGAGGAATCCGCAACAGCCACCTGCTGTTCGGAGGTCACATCCGCTTCCGGTTGTTCGTAAGGTGCCTGTTCACCTTCCTCGACCAGGTATCCCAGGAGTTGGCCCACGACGACTTCGTCTCCAGCCTGAGGAGCATCTGGCGGAATACGTAGGATTCCCACGTCAAAACACTCTATTTCCTGCGAGGCTTTTTCACCTTCGAGGACAAAGAGCATGTCTCCCTGCTCTACCATTTCGCCGTCACGCTTGAGCCACTCGCCAAAATTCCCTTTCTCCATCGACCATCCCAGGCGCGGTACAACAATTTCAATGGCCATGGAGGTTCCCGGTTAACGTCACAATCAATTGTTCACAGCTCACACTGGCCACTTGCACCGGGAGGTGACGATGCATGTGGGATCGAACCTGAACGCGGATTACTCCGCCATTAATTCGTGAATCGCTTTGGCAATGTCAGCTTGTTGTGGAATGACGGCTTGTTCTAACGACGGACTGTATGGTGTAGGGGTGTGCATTCCATTTAAACGCTTGATTGGCGCATCCAGATCATTGAAACCACGCTCGGCAATCTGTGCGGCGATCTCCGCTCCCAGATTGCATGGACCGTACGCCTCCTCGACAATCAACAAGCGCCCTGTTTTGTTCACCGACTTTAAAATGGTATCGACGTCGAGTGGAAAAACACAGCGAGGGTCTACCACTTCGACGGACAGCCCATTCCCCGCCAGTTCTTCGGCCAGCCTGGAACACTCGTGGACCATCCGTGCCAGTGCCACGACCGTCAGATCCGTTCCTGCACGGACGACAGCCGCCTTACCAAAATCAATTTCGTATTCTTCTTCCGGAACCATGCCCTTGACGGTGAGCAGTTCACGGTGTTCCAAAAACATCACCGGGTCACCTGTTCTCAAGGCTTTTTTCATCAGACCTTTGGCATCAAAGGGAGTCGATGGCAACACCACTCGCAGCCCCGGGATTTGTGCGTACATCGAATAATAGTTGCCGGAATGATGGGTTGCAGCCGAGTGTCCGATACCGATGCATCCACGTAACAAGACGGGCATTTTGAGTCGTCCGCTACTCATGTATTGCATTTTGGCAATTTGGTTGATGATCTCACCCATCGCGTCCAAAATAAAATCAGCAAACATAAAATCGACTACCGGCCGGGCACCCGTGATGGCAGCGCCCGTCGCCATACCCACAAACCCACGCTCGCTAATCGGGGTGTCACACAGCCGCACAGGGCCGTACTTGTCGTAGAGTCCCATCGTCGTGTTGAAGTTTCCTCCCCGCTTACCGATTCCTTCCCCCATGACATAAATTTTGTCGTTCACGGCCATTTCTTCGGCTAAAGCTTCATGCGTAGCCTGCATCCACGTGATTTCACGCATCGTTTGCGAACCACGAGCGGAAACCTCATCCAGCAGCCGTACTAAACCCGACTCACCTGATTCGTCAAAAATGTGAGTGTTTGCCGTCGTGGGATCGGGGAATTCGCTGGTTTCAGCAAACTCCTGCCCTGCTTCGATTTTGGCCCGCACCTCTTCCTCGATTGCTTCGAGATCGGTCGTCTCGCAGATGTCGCGCTCCAACATCGTGTCTTTCAAAAGAGCAATCGGGTCGCGATTCTTTTTCCAGCTTTCCACATCCTCTTTGGTACGATACCCGAAGTCTCCCATGCCTTCGGCGTGAGCACGAGTTCGATACGTTTTGCATTCAAGCAACGTTGGCCCACCACCTGAGCGAGCCCGCTCAACAGCTTCACCCGCTGCTTCGTAGATCGCCAGAACATCGTTTCCGTCCAATTCCAGGCCGGTCATTCCATAAGTTGCCCCTCGACCACCTACACTGGGGTTAGAACTGGAATAACTAAAGGGAACTTCCGTAGCGTATTGGTTGTTTTCACAAACGAACAACACGGGCAACTGCCAAATGCTGGCTAAATTCAAACCCTCGTGAAATGCACCGTTATTTACTGCGCCATCACCAAAAAACGCTACCGCAACCCGGTCGGTTTGCTGAACTTTAAAACCATAGCCCGCCCCGGCTGCCTGCAGAATACATGGGCCAACAATTCCGCTGGTCCCCATCATGCCCACTTCCGGAGAAAACAGATGCATGCTGCCACCCCGTCCCCTGGAAACACCTGTTTGACGGCCAAACAGCTCGGCAATGAGCTCCCGTGGTTCCACTCCCTTGGCTAACGCATGCCCGTGTCCCCGGTGCGTGCTGAACACAACATCATTGTTCCGCAGGTGCGCACAGACGCCGGTGGCAATGGCTTCTTCGCCAACGTAGGTGTGGCAGGCGCCGTGAATCAGGCCGCGCTGATGAGCTTTGGCAAGTTGCTCTTCGCACTTTCGGATGACAAGCATCGTGCGGTAAAAGTCGAGGTACGCCTGAGCGGGGATGTCGGTCTTGCTGAAACTTTCCATGAAACAATCAATGGGTGTTTGAAATGTAAATAACGTCCCACAACTCGCACGGCGAGACAGGAGTCCAAGGAAGTCATGCTAAAACGCTTGTGGCAAGGCAAACGTGAGAAACCGCTCGATTGGGTCAGCCCCACATCAATTTTAATTGACGCCTCATCGTGAACCTTCGACGTTCTTTCACCGGCCAGCTTCGACTGGTCCATTCAACACGGTACCCTGCAAGACCTTCTTCCCCCCGACCCTGAAAGTGGCCATCAGACAGCCGTTTGCCAACATCCAGCACCTGACACCATTATACCAGAGGGGCCTGCCCGGTGTCGTCTGAAATTCAGCACCGGTCGCGGCCAATACACCACCACCGCCACTCGCCGGTCGATTCACTCCTGCTCGTCGATGACCGGGTTGGTAAGTGAGCCGATTTCGTCGATTTCAATCGTGCACGTGTCCCCAGCCTTCAAAAAGACTTGGGGCTGACGAGCCACACCCACTCCATGAGGCGTTCCCGTCGAGATGAGGGTTCCCGGCATGAGTTTCGTGCTACCACTCAAAAAAGCGATCAAGGCCGGCACATTAAAAATCATGTCGTCGGTGTTCGCTTCCTGCATCACCTGCCCATTTAACAGAGTCTTGATGGACAAAGTGTTGGGATCGGGAATGTCGTCAGCCGTCACTAGACACGGACCGAGCGGTGCAAACGTCGCAAATGATTTACCACGACACCACTGACCGCCGCCCCACTTGAGTTGCCAGTCACGTGCGCTGACATCATTCACACAAACATATCCCAATACATATTTCAGTGCATCATCCTGGGAAACATTGAAACACTCTTTTCCAATCACAACACCTAATTCGCATTCATAATCCACTTCATTGCTCCTCAGGCGACGAGGAAGCACAATCGGATCACCCGGATTTTGCAGAGCACCAGTGTTTTTCATAAACAGAACGGGATGCTCGGGAATCGCAGATCCACCCTCCTCTGCATGCTTGCGGTAGTTCAAGCCAATACAAAGAATGTCCGCGGGAACAACAGGAGCCAACAGCTTGACAACATCTGCCACCTGGCCGGTGTCCCGAGGAGAGCCGTAGATATCGCCTTCAAGGACGGTCGTTGATCCGTCTTCATGCTGGCAGCCGAACTGAATATTTCCTCCCGAATTGTGAAAGCGAACGATTTTCATGAATGAACACCGAATGGTTGGTATTTTCTGTAAACTTGAACGGAAGACGACAGCGGCGAGTCCTCGCAAAGCATGATTGCCGCGTGATTCGGATCACCCCTGAGACTCTGAGTTTACCGCTACATCCACAAACTATGGAATGAAACTGCCAGCTGCAACCCGTGCTATCTGAAGCTTCACATCGACGTTGCAATAAAATGCTTCCTGCGAATTCGTCCCTTGTCGAAATTCGTCATGATTAAAATGCCGCAGTAAGGACCGCACGGCAGTCCTCAACAGTTAACGGGCGTGGATTAGAAGGAGTCGAGTGGTCCTCGACAGCCGCCTCGGCAATTCCCTCCAAATCCTGCTCGGACATTCCCATGTCACGCAGCGTCGCCGGCATCCCGATGCGCTCATTGAGTGCGGCAAACGCGTCCGCCAACCGTTCGGACCCATCCTTGATCCCCACAACGTCGCACATGGCTGCCAATTTGTCAGGACAGGCTGCCGCGTTGAATCGAATCACGTGGGGAAGGAAGACGGCGTTGAGCGTCCCGTGATGCAAACGCTTTTCTGTCAAGGCACCAAGGGGATGGCTCAGGCTGTGAATCAAGCCAAGACCTTTCTGGAAGGCGAGCGCCCCCTGGAGCGCAGCCATCATCATCTGGCTCCGCGCTTCGATGTCGTTGGGAGCTTCCAACGTCGCGGGCAGTGCCCGCCAGGCTCGCTCCAGTCCGTCCAGAGCAATCGCATCTGCAACAGGATTAAATTTCGGACTGCAGTAGGTTTCGACACAGTGAGAAATTGCATCCATCCCCGTTGCCGCCGTCAGTTGTGGAGGCATGTCAATCGTTAATTGCGGATCACAGAGGGCCGCGGTCGGAATCATATATTTGCTGATCACACCCAGCTTGCAACCACTCTGCAGGGTCACCAACGCGGCGCGCCCCACTTCACTGCCTGTTCCTGCAGTCGTGGGAATGGCAATCAGTGGCGGCTTGTTCGCCGTAATGCGACTGGCGCCACCTCGGATGAGGGCATACTGTTCCAAGGGTCCAGGATGGGTGGCCAGCAGGGAAATGCATTTTGCGCAATCCAACGGGGACCCGCCACCAAGAGCGACCACGCCATCGCACTGCTGTTCCCGGTAGACGCTCAGACCTGCCAGGACACTCCCTTCGGTGGGATTGGTGGGAATATCGCTGAACACACCCTGGGGCACGATCCCCAGTCGATCCACCATTCCCAATTGCAATAAACCCTCGTCGGTCACCACCAGGGGTCGTTGCAGTCCGCACTGATCCAAAATTTGTGAAAGCGATTCAATTTCACCACTTCCAAAATAAACATCGGTCAAATAACTGATCGTGGGGAGTTTCATTACCTACCTTTTTCTAGCACGATTGCCTGGTCTTTGTTCGTTTCCAATTCCCGCTCTGCGTTCGGAATGGGTTGCCCCCCTACCTTCAGACAGGTGACTCCAGTTCCACCTCTTCAGCCAATTCCCGTAATTTTGCAATCACATCTTCCGGTAGAGGAATCCCTTCGGCCAAAGCATGTCGCCGGCGTTCCCATTCCATTTCGCCCGGCATGTAGATGCGTTCGCTTCCTTCCGCTTTGGGAGCCTTGTGAATTTGATCGATGAGCGCATCGACTCGCGAATGAAATTCTTCCAGTGGTATGAGCGAGTTGACATCAATCGCTAAAAATGCATGTCCATGATCTGTCGCTTGAGAAAGGTCTCCGAACAGCCAGCTTCCTACGTCCCAGGTGACAGCAGAACCGGTCAGCAACGCAGCCAGCGATTCGATCAGTAGTGCGATCCCGTACCCTTTGTGTCCGGCCATGGGCTGAAGTGCCCCCTGATCTGGAATCAGGCTGCCATCGGTACTCGGTAAACCGTCAGGACCAATGATCCAATTGTCCGGGATAGGCCGACCCGATTGTACCGCTGCAAAAATCTTTCCTGCCGCCACCGTACTGGTTGCCATGTCGAGCATGATCGGATCGTGCTTCCCCGCAGGAACAGCGTAAGAGATGGGGTTGGTGCCCAGAATAGCCTTTCGCGAGCCGGGACCAGCCACAATGGGAACATCATTCGCCATCGACACGCCAATCATACCTTGCGAAGCAGCCAGCCATGTGTAATATCCAGCCGCCCCAAAATGGCAACTGTTGCGCACACCTACAAAACCGATCCCAATATTTTTGGCCAGATCGATGGCCAATTGCATCGCAAACTTGGAAGTCACCTGCCCCAGCAATGAACCACCATCAACGATCGCGCTGGCCGGATTCTGTTTTACTATCGTCGGTTCCCCTTCCGTAAGCAGGCCACCGACTCGCAAGCGTTTCTGATAACCATGCAATAGTTTGGTACCGTGGGTAAAGACTCCCCAGGTATCGGTCATGACTAACGCTTCAGCGGTGGTGGTGGCATGCGAGGTGGAAACCCCCACGTTTTCCATGACCGCTACACAAAAAGTTTGTAAATCATCGGCCGAAATTTTTGAGTTGCATGATTCAACTGCCATGAGGAACCCTTGTTGTCAATGGTTAAGATCCATTCACCCTTCGGCGACATCCCGGAGAACACGCCTCGGAGAAACCGCTGTAAGTCTCGCTCTCGATCAAGCGGACTATTGTAACTTTGAACCAGCAATAGCAGAAGTATCGACGCAGTACCAACTCGACCATTTTCAGCCCGATTTAGAGCCACCTCCGGATCCGGATGAATCGCCGTACGGCCACCATTGTCGTGACGCACCTCCGGTGCAACTGACTGGCCAGGGGAAGCGTTTCACGAAAAATTACGGTCAACATGGGGTCACTGCCGCAACCGCAGCCATACGGGAAACTGCTTCAAAACGGTCCACAGCGTCGACAGGAATTGACACGCTGCTCACTGCGGCAGGTCCGCCAAGCCGGGGCACCGTACGCTTAGTAACCGCTGACTGCAGGTAAGCGAACGAGTGCCTGGGACGCCGGAGCCTGCAGCAGAATGGGCAGATTGACCTGCTTCCACATCGGCCGAACAGGCTGTGGCGAATAAACCAGTCGTCCTTCACGACGAATTCTCATCACCAGAGCATCCAGTTCGTCGACTGACCGATAATTTTTGCCGACGGCAGCCTCCCCCTCTATGTCGATTGCCAAAAACGTCTCCGGGTTCAGCGTCGTCACTTGCTTACGGAAGAACTGCGTTTTTTTCAGCCGACCGACAAGTCTTTCCAAATGCCACTTCGGAATATCCATCGCCCAGACCTCCAGGACATCGTCGCCGGCCTTCCCGATATCCATACCCTCTTCCGTGTTAAAGATTTTTGTCCAGATTGACCGGTTAAGCACTGCCGTCTCTGTACCAGACGCTCGAAAAACCACCCTCACCTGGGCAACATCTTTACTACCCTTGGGGTGGGGATAAGTAATGTTGACAATGCCGATCGAACAGGCGGGAAGGACGTTTGCTGCTGGTGCCTGATGGGTTGCCAGCAGAACCTGGTTTGAAGACTGGACAACATTCAATCGATCGGTCTCGGTCCGATAGGTCAAGCGGAGATCGTTGACGGACAGAGGCTTGTTACCAATCCTGCCTGCTTGACGTTTGATTACGGCGCAACCGCTGAGTGCGAGGCTTCCGGCCAGAACCAACAGTAAAACACGGGTTGAGGAAAGTGAAGTCATTTCTGGTATTCACGAATCTTTAAACGCCGAAACAGGTTCTCCGTCTGCTACTGCTGCAAATAAAACTGTAACAATCGAACCGGACATGACGACCGGCCCTACCTGTCTCTTGATATCGGCCCGGTGGGCATGACCAGTTAAACGACTCCTTGGAATTTCAGCAGCAACGCGTTCCAGTGTTGTTACACTGCTAGCCCCGCCAGTACGAGAAAACATTCTGCGTCTTCTGGAGCACCAAACTGGCAAACACCAACGCACATCCCGAACCTCTGAACCACCTCCAGACAAAGCTTGCTTCACAGCCACGTGGCACACCCTAGAGCCCTCGTCAAACAAAACCGTCTTCATTACAATCCTGATTTACTGATTCTGTCGTCTCGACGTGACAGCGTGCGACACATTGGCCTCAAAGATTGGCCTCAAAGACATTGTCTCTGGACGCGGCTGAACGCCCGTCTGCTGAACCAAGACTTCCGGGAGAAGAACAACACATGCTCAGCATCAACAGCGGTGAAAGGATACGACAAAAACTTTCTGATGGCGAAATCCCAATTGGCATTGGCGTCAGCTTTTCCGATCCGGCAATCAGCGAACTGGTTGCCGAAGCGGGGTACGATTTCGCTTGGATCGATGGAGAACATGGACCTTTCGATTTGCCAGCCATGCTGCAGCACGTGATGACCCTTCGCGGCACCGACACCGCATCGTTCATACGTGTCCGACAAAACGATATCAATGTCATCAAACCGGTACTGGATCTGGCCCCCACGGGAATCATTGTTCCCCAGGTACAATCAGCAACCGAAGCTGAGGCAGCCGTCAAAGCCTGTCGCTATCCACCCCTGGGCGAACGGGGATTCGGACCCCGGCGCGGCATGCACTACGGCGCGATAACGATGGCGGAATACCTCGAACGCTCCGCCAGCGATCCCTTGATTGTCATTCAGGTGGAGCATATTCAGGCGGTAAAAAAAATCGACGAAATCCTGGCCGTCCCCGGAATTGACATCATCTGTCTCGGTCCCAACGATTTGTCCGGATCCCTGAACAAGATGGGACAATTCGACGATCCGGAGGTAGCGCAGGCAATCGACACGGTGGCCGATAAAATGCGCGATTCGGACGTATTGTTTGGTGTCTCGACGTTTTACACCGAAGAGAATTTCGCTTACTGGATACAGCGTGGCGTCCAATGGATCAACCTTAACACCGATGCATCGAATTTATTTAGCGCCAGCCGGCAGGTTCTGAATGCGGCCCGCAGCTCGCTGACTTAGACCCGGCAACAGAATTGGCAGCAAGCTTCCCGGACCGGAACCAGGCTCCACCCTGAAATTCTGGCCGGGGCCATTCCTCGCACGTTGCGGTGCCCTATAATGCAGCAGTCTTCATTCCGCCAACACTAATGCAGGAATCAATGATGGTCAAATTTTGTTCTGTTGTGTGCTCGCTGTGTCTCCTGCTCGTGCTCCTCGGCGCTGATTGGTCTCATTGGCGTGGCCCACACTTCAATGGTTCCACAGACGAAACTGATTTACCCTCCAAGTGGAGTCGCACCCACAACATCGCCTGGAGTGTCAACCTGCCGGGAGCCGCAGCGGCAACGCCAATTGTGGTCGCAAATCGTGTTTTTGTCTCCAGTACAAATGCCGCAAACAACACGCTGCAAGCCATGTGTTTTGAACGTCAGACGGGTGCCATGCTGTGGAACAAAACGGTGGCGGAGGAAATCCGTCGTGAATCCTACAGCAACTATGCGTCACCTTCCCCGGTGGCTGATACCAAAGTCGTCATTTTTTTCTATGGAAACGGACAGCTCGTTGGATTCGATCATGCCGGCAGTGAGTTATGGTCTCGTAATGTCCAAAACGATTACGGCGAATTTTCATTCGGCTGGTCGTTCAGCACGAGTCCTTTGATCTACGATGGACGACTCTATCTACAGGTTCTGCAACGTGACGTCCCCGTGGACGGTCGAGGGTTCGAAGACCGTAAGAATAAGTCGTATTTGTTGGCCATGGACATCAACACGGGCGAAACCCTGTGGCAAGTCGAGCGCAGGAGTGATGCCCGACTCGAATCTCGCGAGGCCTTTTCCACACCCATTCCCTACCACCACGATGGCCGCACGGAGATACTCGTCGTAGGAGGTGATGATTTGTCAGGTCATGATCCGAGTAATGGCAAGGAAAGATGGCGTTGGGGAACCTGGAATCCGGACCGAATCACGCACTGGCGTCTGGTGCCTTCGCCGGTGGCGGGTGCTGGAGTGATCCTGGCGTGCGCACCAAAGAAAGACCCTATTTACGCAGTCCGAGCCGGTGGCCAGGGAAAGCTCGACGATACGGCCCTGGCCTGGGTCAGTCAGGAAACGAAGGAACTGACTTCCGACGTTCCCACCCCCGCCTTCTACGACGGCGACTTCTTTGTCCTCAGTGATGTGCGCAAGAGCCTGGCACGGGTCGATCCCCAAACAGGCGATGTCAAGTGGAAGATTCGCACCCCGGGTGTGAAAAAATTTGAAGCATCACCTCTGGCAGCCGATGGGAAGATTTATCTGATTAATTTCGTTGCTGACGTGGTCGTCGTCGACGCAGCGGATGGGACGATCTTAAACAATGTTTCCATGGCCGATCCAGAAGACGATCCCGTTCGATCTTCTGTGGTTGCTGCGCACGGCAATTTGCTGATTCGCACGAATCAGCAATTGTTCTGCGTAGGAAAACATTGAGCTTTGTGCGACACCCGGAAACAATCCGCTCGACGACTTCACGTATTCCCTTGCCGGTCTGCCAGAATGCGGAACTGAAATTTTCAGAAAGTCTTTACTGCCGAACAGGACCCACGGGACAGGCACAAGTGCTGACTTTAAATTTCCCGGAGCACTTCGGCCAGGTTGGTTTTCCAGAAGGCCAGGGGTTTCAGGAAGTTCTCGGTCTGCGAAACATCCAGCACACTGTAGTGGGGACGCGTCGCGGGACGCGGAAACTCAGTACTCGGGCAAGGTTCGATGCGGCATGTTTGCTGAGTCTGTTGCAGAATTTCGATCGCGAATTCATACCAGGTACAATCTCCCGCATCCGTCACATGCCACGTGTCCCGTGCTCCCGTTCGGTAGAGATCGAGGGATCGTTGTGCCAAATGGACGGCGCTGGCCGGCCGCCCACGTTGATCATTCACCACTCGCAAGCTATCACGCTGTTGCATTAACTGCAGCATTCGCAGCACGAAATTAGACCCCCACGGAGCGTAAAGCCAGCTCGTGCGGATTAAAAGATGATCACAGCCCATTTCCCGTAAAACTTGTTCACCGGCAGCCTTCGTGCGCCCGTATGCGTTGACTGGCTGCAATGGCGCATCCACCTGATAAGGTTCTGTTGCTGTACCAGCAAAGACGTAATCCGTCGAGTAGTGAATCAGAGTGCAACCAACGCTCTGACACCGCCGGCCAAGATGTCCCACAGCAGTACAATTGACCAGATAGGCTTCTTCTTCTTCGCCTTCTGCTCCGTCGACATCCGTGTACGCCGCCGCATTAATGACCACTCGAGTGCCCCGAGGAATCATTGCATCGAGGGACCCTTGGCATGTAATGTCCAAATCACGGTGGTTATACGCGGCGCAACTAATATCCAATCGTTTTAACAGGGCCAGCCACGCCCGTCCAAGAGTGCCTCCACTACCGACGAGTACCACTCCTTCCGCAAGGGACTCCTGTACAGCATCAGTCATGACTGGACGCCGCCTGGTAATGGAAGAACCGTTCCAGTGACTCAAAGGGTGGATGACGCCTGTCACGGTCCGAAAGGATGGCCTGGTCAGCCGTCAATTGCCAGTCGATTCCCAACTGCGGATCGTTCCACAGAATTCCTCGCTCACATTCCTGCGAGTAGAGGGCGGAGATCTTGTAGTAGACCTGTGTATTGGGAAAAAGTGTTCGGAACCCGTGCGCAAAACCCTCGGGAATGAAGAGTTGTTGCCCCAACTTATCATCCAACTTCACCCGCACATGGTGACCGTAAGTCGGCGAACCCCAACGGATGTCCACCACAACATCGATGATCGCACCATGCACGACAAATACGAGCTTGGCCTGTGCTGCCGGGGGAATTTGATAATGAAGCCCACGCACCGTTTCAGCATTCGCCGAAAACGTATGGTTATCCTGGACAAATTCAGCCGTGATACCAGCCGAACGTAAAGCATCACGTTGATAGACTTCCGACAAAAAACCACGTTCATCGCCGAAACGTTTCGGGGTGATCAGTTTGACGTCGGGTAGGTCAGTTGCTGTGACTTGCATCGTTTCAGTTGTCAGATTCCAAACGATTCAGATGACATTTTACAAAAAAAGGTAGATCGCCAACAAGAACACCTGTCGATAGAATTCCTTCCTGTTCATCCTGAAACTTTAGGAGACTCCCTTCACGCGTTGCTACGAGCCGGCACTTCGGCTGATACAGAATCTGTGAGCCGGTAACGTTTTTCGTCGGAGAAAATTTTCGGGTGCAGCAGTCGCCAACGCCAAAGTCTGAAAAGAAGACTGGTCACCAGCACTCCCAATCCGTACTTGCAGGATCGACGAAAGTTAATGGAACTGGCTTCGGAAAAATATTTTGTGGGACAAGAAATTTCTCCCATCGAAAAATCGAACGCTGCTGCCTGAGCCAGCATTTGATTGTCGAACACAAAATCATCTGAATTCGCTCGCAGGGGTAATGTCTCGAGCACACGCCTTGAGAAAGCGCGATAGCCCGTGTGAAATTCCGAGAGTTTCGTTCCCAACATGATGTTCTCGAAACTGGTCAGCAAGCGATTGGCCACATACTTGTACATGGGCATTCCGCCTTCAATCGCCTTTCCCCCCAGGATGCGCGAAGCCAACACAAGATCATAAATGCCTGAAGCGATCATTCCTGCCATGGCCGCAATCAGCCTTGGATCATACTGATAATCAGGGTGGACCATGATCACAATGTCCGCTCCGGCTCGCAATGCCTCGTCGTAGCAGGTCTTTTGGTTGGCGCCGTATCCACGGTTCTGTTCGTGAACAAACGTGCGAATACCCAGTTTTTCGGCAACCTGAACCGTCCCGTCCGTACTGGCATCGTCGACAAGGAGCACCTCGTCGACCAGGTCGAGTGGAATTTTCTGGTAAGTCTTGGCGAGCGTCTGTTCCGCGCGGTAGGCAGGCAGAACCACAATCACCTTTTTTCCCAGTAACACGGTACGCCTCGCCTCAGGGTTTTGAGCAAACGAAAACCTCCTTATTACAGAATAATTAAGGGTTACCAGAAATGACTAGAGCGCATTTCAAAACCTTCTTGAGCGGTGACTCGAACTTCTAAAATTCCTCCGCTCAAAAAACGTGGGGAATGCCCCGATGCTGCAGGCCAGCAGCTAGGTGCCTGAAACATATCCCGGCCCTATGAACAGGGAGGAATTTTCCCAAGCCCCTAAAAATAACGTTCCCGGCGCTTACTTTCTGACTACGACCTGCTTGCAAAATGGAAAGCTGGGTAAGCCGGGGTGGTCGTGGCCGCTGTTTGTAATCTCAAGGCTGAACGCATGGTGCTGAATCTGAGCTTCCTGCCGGTCAGATGACTTAGGCACATAGCAACCGTTTGGACTCTACTTCGAAATCAAAACGTTTTCGAAATGGTAAGTCCTGAAACCGGCACAGCGACGAACGGTCCCGTTTCACCTTCATCAAAATGACAACGGAGCGTCGTCATGCTGACACGCTGGCAGCAACTGCCAGTCTTTGTGTGAGGTTTAACTCATTTCACTGGAACTCGCCTGTAAGTGACTCCACCGCTGCGCGCTTCGTTTCCAACGTTTGGCACGCAAGATGCAATAGGATGAAACAAAATTTTTAGCCATCCCACTTCTCCGGAACGTCGCCATCCAGGAAGGTATCCGAAAATGAAACGCTTGGGCACATTTGTTTTTTTGTTGATGGATTTAGTTGCCTTCGGAATGTTGGTGTTTGCCCTGTCTCAGCATTAAGGCCGGGTTCAACACTTGGTGACACGCCGTTTCACCTAACAGCCTGCGCCGCTTCGAGCGGCCAAATTCACCTGCAGGGAACAGGCCCGGAATCGTCAAGCGGCGCGCTCACCCCTCCTTACGCCCGCGGCATGCAGCGCCGGCCGTTCCGGCGTTTCATCTTCACGCGACGTGAGGCCACGGCGTGAGATTGAAACCTCAAACGGTTCCAGGCTGGCGTCTGCGCATCGGTTTGGTTTTGCGCCGAAGCGGCCCACGAACTTGGCATGCCGGGCAGAAAAAAGTGGACCGCTGAGCCTGTACAATGCGCAAAACCGTACCAGCGCCGCAGCTCGTACATATTTCACCCGCACGATCATAGATTCGATGCTGGCTCTGAAAACTCCCTGCCTGATTGAGAGCATTACGATAGGTTCCGTCTGATAATGTCGACCCTTCGTAGGCAATCGCCTGGCTCAATATTTCCTGCATTGCCTGGTGGAGGCTCAGCCATTGAGAAGGCTTCAAGTGATCGCATCGTGCTTGAGGATGAATGGCCGCCAGGTGAAGAATTTCGGCAGCATACAGGTTGCCAATGCCTGCCAGCGCCCGCTGGTCCAAGAGGGCCACTTTAATTTCGCGGCGGCTGGAGGAAAGTCGATCGGCAAGATCCTGACTGCTGATATCCAACGCGTCGGGACCAAGTTTGGATGGGCCCAATGCTTTCTCAAACGCACGTTCGGAGAGCAGACGTACACTTCCCAAACCACGACGATCCCAGTACCAGATGTTTTTTGCAGGCCCTGCAGCCAATTGCAATCGCAGCCGCAGGTGTTCCCTGTCTGGCGGATCCGCTAATAGGACCAGACCAGTCATGCGCGGTTCAATGACGAGCGAATCCCCTCCCTCCAAACGCAACACCAGACGCTTACCGACACGGTCGACCTTCATGATGCGCTGCCCGACAGCACGACGACGGAACAAGTGCTTGGCCGGCGCGGTCAAGATCGGCTTGAGCCGACATGGCAACCATTCAATTTTTTCGACACGGCTCCCCTCAATTTTTAGAATCCCTCTTCGCATCGTTTCAACTTCGGGAAGTTCGGGCATGAGCAATGTCTCGTGGATCCCAGGTGGTACGGCGATCGACCGCTGAGCATTCCCAAGGCGGGCTGGTCCGGCTGGATTTTAACGGGTACCCGATGACGCAGACAACCGGTCTTGCATAGGCAGTGAACACCGCCGTTGGTATCATAGAGACTATGAACACAAACAACCGTGCTTTTGCCAGTAGCGAGGTTCCGGACTCAGCAGGACGATTCGGTGATTTCGGCGGTCGTTACGTGCCCGAAACACTGACACTTGCCCTGGTGGAACTCCACGACCAGTACCGGCAGGCGTGTCAAGATACCGAATTTCAAGCGACTTTGGACGAACTGCTGCAGCGTTACGTCGGCAGACCCTCACCACTGTACTTCGCACAACGCTTGACCGAACATTGCGGTGGAGCTCAAATTTGGCTCAAACGCGAGGACGTCAATCACACAGGTGCTCACAAAATCAACAACACCCTGGGACAAGCACTCCTGACGTTAAGGATGGGCAAGGACCGAGTGATTGCAGAAACCGGGGCCGGCCAGCATGGTGTGGCAACAGCAACAGCCTGTGCTCGATTCGGACTGGATTGTGTCGTTTACATGGGTGAAGAGGATATGCGCAGGCAAGCACCCAACGTCTTTAGCATGAAACTACTGGGAGCGGAGGTTCGTCCCGTCACTACCGGCTCGCGAACGCTCCGTGATGCGATAAACGAAGCAATGCGTGACTGGATGGCAAGTGTAGAAACGACCCACTACATCCTGGGTTCTGTTGTGGGACCTCACCCCTTTCCCACGATCGTGCGTGACTTCCAATCCGTTATCGGACGTGAAACCCGGCAACAGAGCCAAGAAACTTTTGGAACACTTCCCGACCTGATCATTGCCAGTGTCGGTGGTGGAAGCAACGCTGCTGGAATGTTTTATCCTTTTGTAGAAGACCGTGAAGTGCAACTGACGGGAGTCGAAGCAGGTGGAAGAGGAAGTCGTCCAGGCGACCATGCATCACCACTGTCCTGGGGCGAGCCGGGTGTGCTGCACGGTAGTTACAGCTACGTCATGCAAGATGAAGACGGACAGACAATGGACGTTCATTCCGTCTCGGCAGGCTTGGACTACCCGGGCGTTGGTCCCGAGCACAGCTACTGGAAGGCCACAGGGCGCGCCGAATACTCCGTTTGTCTCGATGTACAAGCACTTGCGGCGTTTGACCTGCTGGCTCGTACTGAAGGAATTTTGTCGGCCCTCGAAAGCGCACACGCCGTGGCCAAAGCGATTGAACTGGCGCCCCAATATTCCAAGGATCAAAGAATTGTCGTCTGCTTATCAGGCCGTGGTGATAAGGATGCGGCTGAGATTGCACGGTTGAAGAAAGAAATCGACGCCAAGTGAACGTAGACAAAATGAAAAGGTGCAACAAAAAACATTAAACATGGCGTTGCACTGAGAATCGCCCACATTACAAGAACAAATCGAGATCCACTCATCCATGTCTGCAATCGATACACTCTTCCAGGAATTGCGGCAGTCGGGACGAAAGGCATTGATGCCTTTTGTCACGGCTGGTGATCCCGATCTGGAGTTCACGAAGGATCTTTTACGGACACTTGATGCAAATGGCTGTTCGCTTTGTGAGCTGGGAATACCTTACAGCGACCCGATCGCGGACGGTCCGGTCATCCAGGCTTCCTATACCCGGGCCCTGGAAAAACAGCTCAAGCTGGCACAGATTTTCGAGATGACTGATGACCTGACGCCCCATCTGCAAATGCCCGTGGTGATGATGGTGAGCTATGCAATCGTACACCGCTACGGTAACGCCAAGTTCGTCGCCCGCGCAAAACAGGCCGGAGCAGCAGGCATGATCGTCCCCGATCTACCGGTCGAGGAGTCCGTAGAGATTTCGAAAATCTGTGCCCGGGAAGACTTCAGTCTCATTCAACTGGTCACACCCACCACCTCCCGTGAGCGCGCC
>Ga0310123_10001670_pt1 | contig 18254 bp, 24 predicted proteins | sample CB6_AW_1057_MG_FD_203505 | JGI IMG/M metagenome (GOLD analysis project Ga0310123, IMG submission 203505) | Marine microbial communities from Western Arctic Ocean, Canada - CB6_AW_1057 | ecosystem: Environmental > Aquatic > Marine > Oceanic | place: Canada: Western Arctic Ocean | collected... | reverse complement strand
GTTTAACACGCCGGGAAAGCACCTCCCGCAGAAACGCTGCTGTCCTCCTGGCAACCCTTCAGGTCTACCATTTCCGTCATGAACAGCGACGAAGTTTGATACTGCTGCGAACAAATCACGTCGCCAGCGCCACCGTCGACGTAATCGAGAAGCTTGAACCAAACTGTCCCCGAAGCGGGATAGTGCGTTAAGTTGTTCACCCCTGGAGTAGGAAGCGCCTGATCGAAGAAACCACCGAGAGAGAGATCAAAAATCTTATTTGGCTTAGCATGATAATACTGGTCCGGGGGAGCGCCCGATCCCCCGGACCCTTTATCGTTGTGCCAATATTGATCACTGAGCTGAAGCCCCCAGACCCAGTCCATTCTCAACCAAATAGTCCCCGCTCCACCCAAGACAAACGTACCTGCGGGGGGAGCCGCACAAGCCACGGATTGATAAATAAGGGGGGAATCATTCCCCTTCGGCCAATTAACGAAGCCGCCTTCAACCGTGAAAGTCGTTCTACTGTCTTTCTTAAATCGCCACTGATGCTGCGGAATTGCTAACTCAAGATCGCAGTCAATCTCTTGCCGTTGATCGAGAGCGGCGTCCATCGTGACAATGGGCGTCCCCCCACCTGCCGGGTTCTTGACGTTGAACACCGCGACTCGATAAGCTTTCTCGTCCTGGCTTAGAACCGGGGCCCCCGCCGCCGCTGTAACAAACTCACACCTGGCCAAATGCGCGGGGTGCTGCTCCCGAAAAATCACCCATGCCAACCAGATTCCATCAGCCAGCGCAACACGCGGAATGGGACTTGCGGGCGGAGAATTCTGGTTCAGAGGGGATCCATTCAAGAGCGGCCATATCCTGACGGCTTGCCCTCCTCCTGCCGCGAAAATCGTTGAGGTTTGGCTTACATGTACCTGCCCAGGAAAGAGCCCCACTCCATCGGGTTCCGCTCCAACCGCCGCAAGCCCGATTGGTTCGAACCCGCAGCGGGAAACAACACTGCCATCATCCGGCCCTACCGTGTACTCTCCCACGGGGTGGTCAGGATCGAACCCGTCCCATCCTATGTCGATCCCAGTAAACGGGGCGAAATTGTCATCGAAAAACGGCATTACGGCACGGGAATCTCTTCGGGTTTGTGGACCGTGACGTGACGTGTGATGTAGCCGCCACGGAAGGGGGTCACCTCCACAAAAGCGGTGAACGAAGCAGGCCAATCCGTGCGGTTAGTGGCGGGGAAAGTTCTTTGTGACCCCACGTTCTGCCCCCAGGTCGGATCCTCGGTCCCGGTATCGGCTATGAAGACCGACGCAGCATGTAGAGACGGAGGGATCTTGACCACGAGAAACGGAGTGATGTAGACGAGCGGCCTGGGGCGAAGATGGTAGGGCCGTTCAGCGTCACCTGCCAGCGTTGGATTCGTCAAAGACCACTCCTCGATGATAGTAGCCCGGGTGGGTCCACGGTAGCCGTGCTCCTTGAACATTGGACGGGGAATGTTTCGGATCGTGCCCCCCTTGTCCTCCCAAGACGTTATCTCGATACTTCCAGTAATCGCGGCCCCGAGATGATTCAAAGACCCGTCCGTCCCCAGCACCGACGGCCAGGAGTACGTGATATAGGTGTCATAAGCCTGTAGGACTTTACCTCCGAACTTTCCCCCCGTAATCGTCTTATTCTTAGGGATCACATCGGTGGAGGTGACCAGGAACCAGTCATTACTGAGCTGAGAGGCTTCGGTCTGCACTCCGCCCGACGACACCCCCCACTTGGTCTCGTCCAGGATCTCCACTTCAATCGCAGCACCGACGTTATAGATTTCGCCCCGGTAGTACAGAGTCTCAGTACGGACAAGCACCCCGTGGGTACTCTGATCGTAACTGGAGGCAGATATCCCCACCCGCGAGACGTAGTCCCGGACCTCGATCACGTAGAGCGAATCGAAGATCGCGTCGCCGGTGCGCCGCTGCTCACGGGTCGCCAGGATGTATCCCGTAAACATCCCGGCCGGAACATCGGGGTTAGCCGCCCCCGCGGCGGGGACCGTGGCACTGAAACTGGCCCGGGGGGTCAGGTAGGTGCGCCGGATACCATCGAACTTCCTCCCTCCCAAATCCGCCTGGTGGTACTCCCAGTTGTAGGCCTCCTCCTCTGCGACGGTCCGGTTCTTCGCGTAGTACCACTTCGACCAGTTCTTCCCGTCCTGCGGGGTGACGTGGATAAGCTTGTGATCGGGGTAATCATTCGTGTCGGGGTGAGCGTCCCCGTGGTCCCAACCCTTATTCTTGGGCAGGTTCCCGTCCTTCTCCACATAGAATAGCTCGTCCTGCCGCTCGGGAGTCGGCCAGATAAAGACCGGATGAATGGAGGGTGCAGGGATGCGGGCCGGGGGAGGCATGGCCCGGAAAATAGCGGGCCTGAAAGCCTAAATCCAGCTAATTCAAGCCAGGGGACCGGTAACCCCCTTGAGCCACGGCACGAGTACAAAAACGAGCGGCCGGGGAGGACCTCCTAAGAGGCTCCCCCGGCCGCTCACTTGAGGGTCACACAACGAAGAAGCTGTCGCTGACGCCGAGGGCTTCCTCGGAAGCATTGTCAACCGTCTCGTCACACACAGCGTGATCGATGTCGGCCGGGCAGCGTGCGTGGCGGATCACGTATCCGAAGTCCGGGTAGCACGGCTTCGACGCGGTCTGAAGCAGCGCGTAGTAGAGCCCGATCTGGCCCAACGGGTTGTCCGTCCGGTGGATGATGTTCAACCACTTGAAGTCGCCCATGTAGGCTTGCGGATTCCACTTGGTCTTGCTTCCGATCGAGGAGATCGGACGCGGAACCATGAAGTTCATCACGCTCGGAAGGAACACGTAGGAGTCGGTGTACTTGGCCGCACGATACTCGTCGGAGATGACGTGCTTGGTGCCTTTCGTCGCCGCGGCGGACTCGTAGGGAGGAACCTCAACCCACGCTCCGGCCGTGAAGTTGTATCGCGGGCAGATGTTGTCGATGACGTGGTAGAACCCGCGAATCGCGCGGTCCACGCCCAGGGGCTGGAGCAACTCCGGAACCCGGTCACTTTCAAGAAGCGCATTTGTGGTGCGCGTCTCTTCCATGATCCGGTCGGAACTGTCCGCATCGGTGATCAGGATGAACTGGGGCCGGCCAGACGCCATACCGAGAGAACCACCGTCCTCTTCCGCGCTGTCGTGGATGAGGTTCATGTAGACCTTGTTCAGCATCCGCTGGGTGAGCAGCGAGGTGGCCTCGATCGACGGGAAGAACCACTTGTTCTCCGGCAGGCCGTGCGTGGCGATCATCTTGTGATGAGAAAGCTCCGCGTAATCCAGCAGCGCCTTGCGCTTCCACACGTAGGAAACGGCACGGGTCAGATTGCGGAACATGAGCCGGGTCTGCTCCTGCACCTTGAAAGCGCCCCGTGTGGTGTCCACACAGACGTCCTCAGAGGTGAGGGCCTTCTGTTCGAGGCTGTAGCTCCGGGCGGTCGAGCCGCTGGGAACCTCGTATTCGGTCGGAACACAATCCCCGGAGCCGCTCGTCACGACGTCCTCCCAGGTATCGGTGTCGGTGGGCAGGTTCCGCTCGATGGTAATCGCCTGGATCGAATCGCCCTGTCCATTGGGCCATTCCTGCTTGGGAACAAGCTTGTTCCAGACTGATTTGTTCAGCGACCGGCGGAAAATCTTCTCACCGATCCGATTCTCTTCCCGTTGGAAGATGTCATTAAGGGCATAGGTTGGCATTTGTTACTCAGGTTGAATTAAGAAATTTGCACCCCGGGGATTACTCCCTCGTGGTTTCGTCGTGCATTCTCTTCTGATCCAGACCCGAGCGGGAAAGGCCTGCCCTTTTAAAAACAGGAGTTTAGACTCGGCTGCCGAGTTTGAAGGATCGGCTCCTCGGGGTGAAATTTCCGAAAGGTTGACCTCTAAGTCAAGTGAAAAAGGGGCCGGAGTTCTAAAACCCCCGACCCCTTCACCAATGAACCCGGGGCAAAAGCCCCCCTTACTCAACGAAAGGCTGCAAAATCTCGGTGATCGGCTGCTGGACTTTACCCCCAACCGCCGCTGCCACTGCGGCCACGACGTCCCCGCCAAAGTCGTCATCAGAGACCTCAACCTTGCTGTCCCCGATCGCGGGCTCCTTCCCATTTAGCTCCTTCACGCGGGCTTCCAGCGTCTCGATCTTCTTCTGGGCGGAGACGAGCTGCTTCACCACCCGGGGCATCAAATGCCCGGAAGCAACCGCGAACACCTTCTGGCGCTCGGAAAACGAGCTGAAATCCTCCGCTTCGACCTTCTCCTGAATTCTTTGGTAGACCCCGCTCTCCGTCTCGCCCTTCTCCAGCTCCTCGAAAGGAATCCTCTCCTGGAGAGCGGGGACCACGTCCGCCACCTCCGCCCCGTAGGCCTCGCGAGCTTGGCGTGCCTCTTCGGCGGTACGCTTCTCCGCAAGGGCGGAAGTCTCTTTGAACGCTTCTTTGGCCTCGGTTCGGATCCGGTCCTGTTCAGCCATCAAGGTCTGAGTGTCCCGGGCCATCTTAAAAACATCATCACGATCTATCGGCTCCATGTACTCGGTCAGACCCTTGAGCAGTTGACGCCTCTGGCCGGCATCCTCTTCCTGAAGAGCGGAAATGAGTTCCCCCGCATTCACCTCGGCGCCCTCTGCAATCTGAGCCGCGACACTCCTGATTTCGTTCCAAGGACGGTCAATCTTCTCCTTGTACTCCTGGGTGGCTTCCACCCGGGTAAACGCCAACTCCCGATCCGCTTCTGTGAAGGACTCGGCCTGCTTACGCAGTTCGGGGATCTCGGCCACCTGCTTGCGCAGATCCTCAATCTCGGTGTCGCGCTCTTTAACCTGGGTCCGCAGCTCCGTTTTGGCCGCCCGCATCTTGTCCCAGTCTTCCCGGCCGGCTTTGGACAACCTTTTCGGGGGCTCCTCCACCTCCTCGGCGGGCACGTCGTCCCCATCATAAAACTCGTTGAAAAACTCGTCCTTCTCGTCCTCCTTGGCGGCTTCCTCCTTCGGCGGATCCTCTTCCGGTGGGTCTTCCTTGGGGGGCTCCTCCTCCTTCGGCGGGGCTTCCTTCGGCGGGTCCTCCGAGACTGCCTCCACCTCTTTGATGACACTCGCGAAATCCACTTCAGCGGGTGCAGTCAAGGTATCAAAGTCCTTCAGGCTGTCCTCCAGCCCAACCGCTGCGTTTCCTTCTTCTTCTTCTCCTGGCATGGCTACTTCTGGTCGCGTTTTCTCTTCAACTCGTCCCGGTCCGCTTCAGTGTACTGACGACGGCCCGCCGGGGTGGCAACTTTCTTGGTCGGGTTGACGAGTTCCGGGAGGTGGTCGATGAGGTACTTCGCCCCCACAATCTGCTGAAAGTAGGCATTACCAACATCCGGACTAGCAAGCCCCTCATTGATGCGCCCGGCCTCCAAACTGTCCTTGAGAGCTTCCAACGCCTCAATTACGACCGGTAATGCCTTGTTCAACTCGTCTCTCTTCGCTTCGTCCCTGGTGAAATTCTCAATCTTCGTCATGATTGTTGCGCTCGCACCACTTTACGAGTGCGCGCGATCTGAGAAGCGGCCTCGGCATCTTTGGCCGCGATCTTGAAGTCAGTCTCCTTGGCCAGGTTACGCATCTTGAGTTCGAACTCCTCCTGCGCCTGGGCCAACTTCTGCTGATGCTTCTCCATGTCCTTGATCATCTCGGGATCAGGACCCTCCTCCTGGCCCTCTTCCCCTCCGCCCTCCTCGGCGATGCGCTGGGCGGCCTTGAGTCCGTTAGTGATGGGCTCACTGACCTGCTGGAGAAACTGTCGAAGGATGGCCGCTTCCTCCTGCACGGAAGGGTCATCTTCAACCGCAGCAACGTGAATGGAAACGTGCTCCCAAAGAAGTTGAACGCTCATAGCCATCTGCGCCAAGGCTTCTTCATCCGCGGTCGCAGCGATCTCAAGAACGTCCCCAAGAGGTTTGATGTGCTCCCGGGCGTGAACCATGTGACGGTCGGAAGGTAGCACCGGGATGTCCTTACCCATAAGCAACATCGCCGTCTCCAGGATGGCGATGTTGTGCTGGTCGGTCGTGCGCTCCTTGTTGTCGCGCGGGAAGAACCCGTCCGCGACACCCGGTCCCCAGATATCCACCGCCTTCATCCGGTCGTAACGCGCTCTGCCCGTGTCATCCATCCTGGGGTACAACTCCGCGCCTCTCTCGATGGCGAGAGTCTTGGCAGAGGCACTCCCGGCCCCGATAGCCCGGACCACTTCGGTGGCCTCCCAGTCGATCGCGTAGAACGCCTCCAGAGGAACCTCCCGCTTGAGGAGACGATTCTTGAGAGCGGCGATCTCACTACCGCCGGGGTCCTGGGGAGTGTAATTCCTCTTGGTCATGCGGCGCACCGACTGGCGCAGCATCCTCCCGAAAGGAAAATAGAAGAAGTCCAGGGAGGAATCTGACAACTCGGCGGACTCCTCCAGGTGTGCGAATATCTCGCCTTTGGTCTTGCGCTGGTCGCCGTCGAAAACATTCTCACTGGAGTACCCCGCCACCCGGTCGTTGCGCAGCCGCTCCATCAACTCGATGGAGGGCATGACGCTGCGCTGGAGATCGGGCATGGTGATCTGAGCGACCTTCCACTCCGGCCCCAACACCGCGGTGCTGCCGAGGTATTGGAGGCCGATCGTATTCAGTGCCGTCTCATCCTCGGCCTGAAGAATCAGGGAGGAAGCGAGGATGCCTTGATCGATAAGACGGGAAAGCGAACGGTTACGCTGCTGCTCGTGCGGGTAGATCTTGAAGAGCAGGCCCCGAACACCGTGGATCTTGCCATTGGTCCCCAATCCGTAGGGGTACATAACCATCATTTCAGACAGGCTCTTGTAACGCCCGCGGCTCTTGTAGAGGAACTCATTGACCCCGGTGTCCTCCTCCGGAAAGATGTAGTGGCTCCAGGTGGTATCGAACTCCTGAACCCACAGGTGTACCACCGACACGGGAGGTGCAATCTGACTTGTGAAGAGGTCGTTGTTGCGGATCTCGTCCTGAAACTTCCCCCAGTCATCGAAGTCCGCCTCCCCCACTCTTGCTTTCTGAAGAGCCGCTACGACCGCTTTCTTGTTCCATCCCCCAGTGTCCTTCCCCTGGATCATCTTCCACAAGCGCGGCGCGGTGTAGTCCTCCCGGGAGCACACGATCTCCTGTTCTTCTTCAGACACTATCCGCTGCCGGTCGAAAAGGAACTTGTCCAGCCCGCTCCCGCGCCACCTCCAATCGGTGGAGTCCGGGAAAAACCCGACTCCCACCCCTTCTTTCACGAAGTCCTGAATGAAAAGCTGAGTCTGGATACTGAAGAACCCGGCGGTGCGGATCGTCCGGGAGATCTCTTCGGAAAGAATCGCGTTCCAATCGGAGCGGGCATCCGCCTCCCCGTGGAGAGTACGCACCGAGAGAAGATCATCAGGACTCTGCACCAGCCGGTAGTAGGGCGCCATGGACCGTTCGAGCTGCTGCTCCGCCCCTCCCCAGTTCAGATTGGTGGTGTGGGACATGTTGGCCTCAACCAACTCGCTCTCCTCGTAGGGAGACTCGTTGTCCAGAAGGCCCTGGTGCTCGGCGCGGTTGGCGGAGCTGACCAGATCGTCATCACGCATCCTCCGGTAAATATCCCGTCCGCTGGCAACATCCTTCAACCGCTCGGTGGGGGCCTTGCCCTTCTCATCGATGATCCCCAGAACCGGGATGTCTTCGTAGTCGAGCATTACGTCACGCGGGGGTTTCCTCGGTCTTTGATTTCCCCGGTTGACTCTGACTCACCGCGGCCTTCTTGCCCCGTGGGAACAGAGTCTCGGAGATGGTGAGGTGCTGGTTGATCTCGTGGCGGAGGTAATTCCGCCAGTGAACATGGCCGGGAAGGTGCGCCATGAGGGCGGAGTCCATGACGTATTCCTTGTTGAACAGGGCGGCCCCCCAGATCTCGCGGACCCCGTCCGTACGGGTCTTCTGGCAAGCCAGGATCCGGGGGCAACCCCGCGCGAAATACTCGGACTGAATAGCGTCCACCCAGCCCGCACGGGGAGTGCGCAGATTGGGGTCAAAATACAACAGCGGGGGCTCGGTCATCTCACCCTGGCCCGGCTGGTAGTTCTTCATGTACCACAGAGCCTGGCGGAACATCTCGTTGGCCACCGCGTAACGGCCCTGCTGCCGGGGCGGATCAATGACCTTGTGGGTAGAACCACTGAAATTCTCCGAGACGCTCTCCTCGAAACTCATGGCGTCCTCCTCATCGACCCGCCGGCTGATCACCAGCAGGCGGTGCCCGTCACAGAGACCATGGGCGTTGATCGATTTGGTGAGCTTACCGTAGTCCGTGTAACCGGGGAAATAGGGGATTGCGACGATCATGGTTGTCCAACAGGGATGATCGTCAGGGGGTGTAAGATGTCAACCCTCTAATTCCAGCCGGATAAGCCAATGAAACACCCCCCTCGGACTATTCCTCTTTAACATGCGGCAACAAAAGGACCTTAAATCCACTCTCCCCGCAATCACTGAGCCTAACCTCCTCCAACTGTTCCCCAACAGAATTTAGCTCCGGTACTTCTGGACAATGGCGGCAACAAAACACTTCAGCCTCAGAATGTTCGGAAGACAGTTGTTGTAGCTCTTTTAATAACTCAAATAATCGCATGACTAATACCTAACAACCTTTCATCTCCTCTTCAACCTAACAACGGCCCCCGATAACCCGGAAAACTCCAAAAAGAAAGCATTCAACTCATCGTACGCAACCAAGGCAGACGGAGCACCACAGTTCTCTGCGGCACGAGTCCCATCTACATGATAAAAATACAACCTCCCCCACAAAAACAGAACTGAGTGAGCCTTCTTCCAAACGTGCTCCACCCAATCACGGGTTTCCGTGCGCGCAAAAATCAAGGCTGTGGCGTTTCCATGCTCTGCGCATCGTGCAAGCCATCTACCGGTTTCACGACCATAAGGGGGATTACACCACACTCGCCCACTCCAAGGGAGAGAAAGCCCGTCATCGTGAATAGTGTGGTGAACCTTCGCAGTTGACCAGGGGCGCACAACTGGACTACATGGATCAAGATCGAACTCCCCGAGAGCCTCTAAAATTTCCGGAGGCGTGATCCATTCATCCTTCCCCATGCTGGCGCTCTGATGGCCCCCCATACCTTTCATGCCCTCGGCAAATTCGTCTTGGTTGTCACCCTCCGCGCCCGCTTCTTGAGCTGCTCCCAGGCGGTATTCGGCTCCCGGACGTCCGCGGCGGTGGGAGTCTCGTCCCCGGCCCGCTCGGCGGGCTTGAACCCGTACTTGGTGCGCAGGTGCTCCACCCCCACGAAGAAAGAGTCAGCGTCGTCCGGAGAGCCCCCCTCACGCTTCTTGTAGGCCGGCTTGTCCTCCACCTGCACGGTGCGCCCGGTGCCCCCTCCGCGGCGTTCAGTGTGGCGGCGGCTGCAAATCTCCTTGGCCAGGGTGGTGGTGATCCCATAGATCTGCCCCGAGCGCAGGAAGGGGTGCGCCCCGTACCAGATCTCGGTGGCCTTGTTGGCGAAGCGCTGGTTGGCCTTGAGCCGCTCCCCCTTCTCGTCCTTCTCCTTGCCCACCGGGCGCACCGAGGCCTTCCCCCCCGAACTGATGGCCTGGACCTTGTGGGACCACTCCATGGCCACGATACCGGCGAATACCACCCCTCCCCCGGTGGAGTCGAAGGAGGCGCGCTCCGGGGGGATCCTCCTCTTGATACACTCCCGTTTCCACCCCCGGGCCACCTGGTAGGGAATCGGCACCTTCTTGTCCCCGGCGTCAACCTCGATGGCGATCTGCTCGGTAACCTCCATAACGCGCTTGCCGGTCATGTCCACCCCGTACTTGAAGAAGGTGCAGGAGGGCTTGTCCCCGCCGGCCGCGAAAGAGGGGTCGAGGGAAGAGTGTAGCTTGGGGCGCGTGTCTATCCAGACCGCCTTGCCCATCCCGGGCTCCACGTCCCCCTGAGAGTAGACCCCGGAGTCCGCCCCCTCCGGACACCACATCCCCAGCACGAAGCGGTAGTAGTAGAGACTCTTTCTTCCTCCCCCGAAATCCGCGACACCGTCGATGTCCTTTTGGGACTGCATCCAGAAGCACTCTTTTTTCTTGTCGCGGATGAGAGAGCTTTCCTCGGCGTTGAACCGGATGCACCAGCCCCCGTTCTTGGTCTCCCACTCATAGTCCTTGAGCGTGACGTTGTCCCAGCCCACCGCGGGCTCACAGAACAGTCCGAAGACGTCCCAGTGAAGATTGGGGTTACCGATCATGATAACCTGGAGCTTACCCCCGGGATTACCCGGCTTCATGTTTGTACCAATCGCGTTAAGGACGCTCTCCACGATACCAGTGGCCTCATCAATGACGAAAATGATCTTGCCGGGGCGCTCGTCGCCCAGGGTGAGCAGACGGGGGAGCAGGGAGGCCAGCTCCATCTCGTCGAACTGCCGGTCCAGCCCACGGAACTCCAGACGCTCCCGCAGAGCTTCAGGAGAAACGTCGGGCTCCCCGGTCGCAGGGGCCTTGATCCCGATCAAGTTGTCGAGAGCATCCTTCTCGTGGCCCTTCTGCCCGGCCAAGAGATAGACCCCTGAAGACTCCCCGTAGCCCGTCTCCGCGTAGTTGGGGCCGAGGAGGCGGTTGGTGCCCCAGAGAGGCTTGCCGGCGTAATCGGGAAGAGCGTCGATGAACTCCCGGAACCTGCCCCAGATCTTGTGTTTGGCCCCGGTGATGGTGGTGCTCATGATGAGCACCTTGGTGTGGGTGGGGTCCGTGATGTAATTGACGACGGCCCAAAGGGCGACCGGCTCGCTCTTACCCAGACTTGATGGACCCGCTACGCCCAACTCATCGCGCTTGCAGCACTCGCGCAGAATCTTCTCATTTTCACGGCACCAGATGAACTTCTTGGGCACCGGTCGGCGCGGGTTGTTCCAGACCAGGTCAACGAAGTTCTTGAAGTGCTCGAACTTACCCAGTCCTCCCTCGCGCTGGGTTAGCCCAATGCGGAAGCAAACCCCCTCGATATAAATCTGGTCGTTGTCCCGGTCCCCGGTCAGGGGGATATCCTCGTACCCGAGAGCGGGGAGGCCGTAGGTATTGACCGGGGGCGCGGCGGGGATTGCTCTGCTGGCTCTGGGCACTTACTTACGATGTTCTGCAAGAGCTTCATCACCATCCCGTTGGTGGTTCGCAGTCACTCCCCCAGTCCGATGAACCCGATCTTCATTACCTCTTGCCTCCCCGCGTGACGATCACGTTCTTGTCCTTACGTTTGATCGAATCATCCACGAAGTGCGGGGCACAGTTGCCGTGGTCCGCGTAAATCTGGCGCATCATGGCGATGACCGAGCGCTGGGCGGTGGCCTCATCGGTGCCCAGACGCTTCTTCTCCAGGACGCAGAGCAGCGGCAGGGAGTAAACGGCGCGGGGAGGTTCGGCGGGAGAGATGGAGTTGCCCAGGAATGCGCTGCGGTAGAGGTCATCCAAAATGATGATGGGCAGCGGGGCGGGCTCTTCGCCGTTGATCGGGATGATGTTGTCTTCGTCGTTCATTTCTTCCGGCATATCAAATAGTGCCCCTTGCGTAACGCTCCTTCATAGATGTCATCCCCAACACGGACCACATCCACCATCTCCTTGAGCCTGCTGTAGGCCTTCTGGGTGGAGGGCCAGTCCGCATCGTCGGCGAAGATGTACCCATCACTGGCGACCTTGGGGACCCACGTCTCCACGTCGCGCATACAAGGCACCTCGGCGTGGTTACCGTCGATGAAAAGCATGTCGATCGTGCTAAACAGCGGAGCGGCAAACTGACTGGCGCTGCGGATGACCACGCAGACCCCTTGCAGCGCGCGGGACCAAATCGCGTTCATGGTCAGGCGGTGAGCCGCCTCCAAATCCACCTTGCCCCAAAACGCACGGTTGGCCTCATTCTCGCCTTCCACGGCGTCATGATGGCTCCAAGGGTCGATCCCCACCACCAGTCCCCCGTGACCGGAGGCGCGCATGGCGAGGGCCTGAGTGACCAGGGACCGCCCCTCATAAACCCCCAGCTCCACGACCAGCAGGGGCTTGGTCTCCATGATCGCGTCGGCCATCTCGAAACAACGCTCCAGAGTGGTCCAACCCCCGAGGGGCATGACGGCGGCTTCGATCTCAGCGAGGAGCTCGGGGGGAGTGTTGGGGAAGTCTTCGGTCATGATTTTACTTCACAGACTCATCTCTCATCCACCCCAACCTTGCAAGAACTCCAATCGTGTTAAGGGGACCACGATTGACCCTGAAACTCTTGCCCCTCTCAGTTTCAACAAACTCTCCCTCCACTCTCTCCGCCAGCGCGTGTCTCCGAGAAAAAGGCCACTGCTTCTCCCCAGGCTCTTCCTTCGACCGGTCCTGATACTCGGGTTCTCTCCCCTCCATGATCGCCAACGCCTGTTTCAACCCATTGAACGACCCGGCCGGGTACTCTCTCCACCCCACCCCCTTGATGTCTTTGGCGAAATTCCGAAGATTCCGCAGCTTTCGCAGTCGCTCCTCCAGAACCATGGGGACTTTGTGCGCAATGACTTCCTTCGATACCCTTCCGCAATCGCTGACGTATACCTCGGGACCAAGAAGCTCACCGGTCCTGCGGCCAATGTCACAGTAAAACCTTTCGTTGATGCGGTGGTACTTGGCTCTCTCCTTCCATGTATCTTCTGACCACTTCTCCTCCGACTTACCCCGCGCGAATGGCGCGGCGACGAAGGCCGTAAGAGCGGCCAGGAATGTTTTGCGCTTGGTTTTCATAGTATCAGATTCCCGCACCAACCACCAAGTCCACTTTTCTCTGTCGATCGGAGAGCCACTTCTCTGGAGGGGCCCGGAAATCCGGCTCCCGGTCCTCCACCATCGCCTGCATGTACTCCATCCCGTTGTAGAGCCCGTGCATGTAGCTGTCGTAGTTCCAATTGCCGTTGGAACCTTGCACTCCCAGCATTTCGCGCATCTCCGCCACCTTCTCTTGGTCGAGGGGACGTGTAATGCGCAGCGCCCACATCCCATCCGGACGCTCAACCCACTCCCCCAGCTTTGATACTGCGGCCATCGTCGAGCTCCACCTCGACGAAGCGCCCGGATACAGGTCCCGGAGGACCGTCGAAGATGATGTTGATCGCAGAAGTTTGTCCAAAGCTCGGATCGTGAGCCTTGACGACAACCTGCTTCGGTTCTGTTTTCCCGCGCGCAAAGGGCGCGGCGATGAAGGCCGCGAGGGCGGCCAGGAATGTTTTGCGTTTGGTCTTCATAGTATCGAGTCCATCTCACTGATCAACATGCCATCATACCAGTCATGCTGCGGGCACTGAATCACGGGGAAAGGATTACCGGCCAGGACGTGCTCACGCAAGGCGCGGGTGCCCCCCTCATAATAATTATGAAACTCCTTGGACTTGCGCGCGATCCTGAGCGCGGCGTGACTCTTGTCGTCGGGACTCACGCCCTTGTCGCGCCGGATCATGGGGGGCTCTTCATGATGGGCGGCCTCGTCCTCGTAAGTAAATAACCGGCGGTCGTAGCGGAACTGCACCCCGTTGTTGCCGAGGACCACGGCGAGGAGACAGTCCTCGAAACTGAGACCATCAGCCATCTCGGGCCACCCGCCGGCCTGGAGCAATGCCTCGATGGGCGCTACCAGAGAGCAGCCGAACATCCAGGTGTAATCGGCCTTGCCCTGGATGGCGCTGCCGGTGAGCTTCATGCGCCGGTCGAGCCCGGTGGCGGGGGTGGTGAAACTGACGGCCTTGCCATCTTCAACTACGAGGTCACGCACTTTCTGATAGAGACCGCAAGTAGTCGTCTCGGGGAAGCAGGCGGCCTCCTTGGCGGCTTGCCACCACTGGGGATGAGGGACGCTCAAGTCATCACAATACGCTATGTGGGTGGTCTTGGTTAAACACAAGGCTGTGTTGCGAAAGGATGAAGCGGCGAACCAATCCTGTTTAACTAATTTATGAGGGCCGTACCAAACACTGGGTTTGGGCGGGTGAACGTGGACGGTGATCTTGGGAGCATCATCGGGAGGATCGACAACCATTTCTGGAACGGAGTTTGGCGGGCGCCAAACAAACTCGGAAGGCTCCTCGGCGAAACGGTCGATCTTGATCACGGTAACCTCCTCGCCGGGGAGAACCTGCCGGGCGAGTCCTGGCAAAAACCACTCCGAAAACCGCGAGTTCCGTCTCCCTGTGATGTACGAAATGGTTGGGCTCATTGGTTATTCAAGACGGCGAACTCCCCGTGGACCTTCCGCGCCGCCTCATCGCGGGCGCGAATGGCATCCCCTTTATCCTCGAAATAGCCGAGGTGGATCCCGACTCCTTCGCGTTTGACATAAGCCATCCATTTTTGGCTGTTTTTGTTCCAACAGACCCCTTTAGCCCCCGAGGCATTGTCCTTCCGGAGTTTTGAGTTCATTTTATTTTGAGAACTCGTTACGTATCGAAGATTGGAGAGACTGCCGTTGGCCCGATCCCGATCAATGTGATCTATCTCCATCCCCTCCGGTGTTTCTCCGAGAAACATCCTGGCGACAACGCGGTGGATATAGCGGGTCACCTGCTCCGGGCTACGGCACAAAACCACCATCAGATACCCGTCTCCTGCCGTTGACGGCCTCAACCATCTCCCCCGCTTCAGCCGGGTACCTCCTCTGCTTCTAACCCTCCGTTCATGCGACCACACCCGGCCGCACTTGCTCACGCTGTAGAACTCCTCCCAGCCGGGGATCTCGAACACTTCAATTCCCTCGACAACGAGCGCGAGGCGTGGCTCTCTCTTTTCATCATTCATCACAACCGGCATCATGCCGGGAATGACGAGCCTGTCAACCTCACGGTTGGCGGGCTTTTTCATGATGTAGGCGATGGTGGGGTTCATGCGCTGTCCAATCCCTTCCACCTTACTTCCCCCTGATAATTCTCCGGACAGAACGTGATCGGAAGATCCTCGTAGCCTTCCTCCCCCGGATAGACCGGAAGATAACGGGTGGCGGTGAGAACCGAGGGGCCGCGGCGCGTTTCCCGCAGCGCCTGTTTGGCCTGCTTCAACTTGTGTTTGGCCTCTGCCAACCTCTCCTCCTGTTTGGCCTGCTTCAACTTGTGTTTGGCCTCTGCCAACCTCTCCTCGTAACACGCGACTTCGTCGCGCTTCTGTTCCAGAACGTGCGCTTTTGAAACGCGCTCCACGGTTGTTCTGAACCGGGCTTGGTTGGTTGGCTTGGGCTTTGGACCCCTTTCCAACCCGCACAGCGCGCAGGCCTCTTCGTAACGCTGGGAGTGTTTGTGACAGTAACCGCTCATATCTCGAACTCCTCCTTCTTGCTCTTCTTCTTGGCGGGTTTCGTCGCCCCCCTCTTGCGCAGCTCATAATACGCGGCCCGGATCCCCCGGAAGGCCTTGCCCTCGTCCGGGTATTTGTTGGCGTAGACGACCTTGCGCACGGCGTCACTGACCCCCCAGCCCTTCTTGACGACCATGGCCTGGACCTTGACAGCCTGGAGCGCCCACTGCCCGTAGGGGGCGTACTTCGGGGGTGGGGTCTTGGGGGTGCTCATGGCGGGGGGAGGTTGTCAGATTGAGGGGAGGAGTCAAGAAAAGGAGAAAGCCCCGCAGCGGCCTATAATCACCCGCTTACCATCCTCGTGAACCGTTACAACGTGAAGCTCCCCACACTTCAGACACCACAGAGGGTACCCGTTCGCGCAACTCGCAAACGCCCGGGAAGTCTTCCAATCCTCATGACTGTACATCCCCTTGCCGGGGAGTTCCTTCTCGATGAGGAACGGCCGGCCCTTCGCGATCGGAGCGAGCAAGGCGCGGACGATCTCCTTCTGAGACAGCTCCTCAGTCACGCCTCCCCCTCCTTCCTCCGGTGCCCGATATGGAACTTCTTGCACACCGGGCACTTGTAGACACTGAGGGTGCCCTGATGGGGGCGGCGGGTGTCGGGGACGCTCCCCTGATTGATCGAGCGGCGCATGGAGTGCAGGTTCTTCATGGCCTCGGAGCGCTTGGGGTAGGCGGTTTTGGTGCAGGGGGTCATGACTGGTAAACTTCCGCTCTGACCGCACTAGCGAGGCAGTTCCTTTTTCGCCCATTCGGCCCACTTTTTTTGCATTTCAGTCTGCGTTCCTCCCGAAGGATCCCCAGTCAACCAACGCGCCATCAATGTGTGCTTGAGTTGCAGAATGTTTTCCGGTTTCTCGTAAATCGTGCCCTTGAACAGCTTTAACTGCTCTGGGGTCACTTTGAATTTCGGTTTAACCTTGTTGTCCTTCAACCAAATCCGGATCGCCTCATTCCTGGCAACGACCTGTTGCTGTTGGGGAGTGTTCTTCGAGTAGGGATTCAGAACGATCCTCCCATCCTCACCCGCCATTCCGGCAACATGGGCGTTCTTTTTGAAGTACGCGTCTTCCCCCGCGAAGGGCTTTCTAGTTTCGTATCCGTGGAATGTATCAGGCATGGCGCGAGGATGAATCAAGTGGAAAGGTAAATCAAGAGCGCTTGGGGTAGGCGGTTTTGGTGCAGGGGGTCACCCTATCAGCCCCTCCAGATCCCGGCGGAACTTGGGCGTGAGATCGACCAGCACCGAGCGCCGATCCTTGAAGTTCTTGGCCTCCACCACCAGTCCGTGGAGACTGTCCAGGGCGAGGCGGATGGTAGCGAGCGGGGCGGTGGCGGCCTGGGCGAGGTCAGTGGGGCGGGAGGGGCCATGCTGGAACATGTGCAGAATCATGAGGGTGCGGTAGAGGGTGGTGACCTGACGGGCCTGGAGCGCACGCAAGAGCGGGAGGAGGCGGGGGAGGATGGGGGGCGGGGTGTCCATTAGTTGGTTGGTTCCAGTTAGTAGGTGGGCCGGAAGGACGGGCCATTTGACGTGTTTGATGGGATCGAGGGGACGTTCCCCTGATTGATCGAGCGGCGCATGGAGTGCAGGTTCTTCATGGCCTCGGAGCGCTTGGGGTAGGCGGTTTTGGTGCAGGGGGTCATGGTGGTTGTTACTAGGGGTGTAGTAGTTGGTGGGGAATACCCTCCGTGGGCGTTCCAATGCGGACGGAATGGATAAGCGTTACCCCGGGGAAGAGAATAGGGGAATCTGACAAGGTTACAAGAGTTTTCACCTCAAATCTTGAAACCATTGACCTGCGGGGCGCAGCGCTGGCGGATCAGGGGCTCGTAGTCGGGGTTCAGCTCGATCAGGATGGCGTTGCGGTCGTGTTCGAGGGCGACCTGGCCGGTGGTGCCCGATCCGGCGAAGGGGTCGAGAACGGTGTCGCCCGGTTTGGTCCCGGCCAGGATGCAGGGGCGGATCAGATCGGGGGGAAAAGTGGCGAAATGGCACCCTTTGTAACTTTTGGTGGTGACGGTCCAGACGGAACGCTTGTTGCGGCCTTTGCTGGTGTCAATTTTCTTGGCATGTTCCCCGCGGAGGGTGTCCCCGTCCTGCCGGGAAGCGTCCACCTTACCACCCGGCCCCCTGGTGTGGCCCTTGGCAGCGCGGCGCTGCATGTCCTCGCTGCAAGGCTCCTTCACCGCCTCGTGATCGTAGTAGTATTTCGCGCTCTTGGTCAGCAGGAACAGATACTCGTGCGCCTTGGTGCAGCGGTCGGTGACACTCTCGGGCATGGGGTTGGGCTTGGCCCAGATGATGTCCTGGCGCAGATACCATCCGGCGGACTGGAGGGCGAAGGCGGTGCGCCAGGGGATGCCGATGAGATCCTTGGGCTTGAGACCGGAGAAATCTTTCTTCTTTCCTTTCTCCCGGGGGACGGTGTCCTGCCGCTTTGGGTTTGTGAGACTAGCGGTCGAGTGGTCCCCCGGCTTGTTTCCGCGCGGAGAAGAAACGTAGCTATCCCCCAAATTTAGAAAACATACGCCGTCCTTCTTCAACACGCGGCGCACTTCCTCGAATACTTCTATTAGAGAGGCGACGTAGTCGTGGGGGGTGGGTTCAAGGCCGACTTGGCCCTCATGCCCGTAGTCGCGCAGGCCAAAGTAGGGGGGTGAGGTGACGCAACACTGGATCGACTCTGCGGGGAGGGTGCGAAGGTGGGAGAGGGCGTCGCCGAGGTGAAGGGTGAACATGAGGAGATACTAGGGGGGTAGTAGTTGAGGTGTTTTGGGAGGATAGGGGGGACTG
>Ga0310123_10001668_pt1 | contig 18283 bp, 14 predicted proteins | sample CB6_AW_1057_MG_FD_203505 | JGI IMG/M metagenome (GOLD analysis project Ga0310123, IMG submission 203505) | Marine microbial communities from Western Arctic Ocean, Canada - CB6_AW_1057 | ecosystem: Environmental > Aquatic > Marine > Oceanic | place: Canada: Western Arctic Ocean | collected... | reverse complement strand
CGGCGACTGGAAAAGTTGTCTTCGTGTGCGTCCTTCACAGCGTCTTGAGCGAACTGATCCCAGTCCGACTGGCTGGTGAGTGTCTTCACGTTTTGCATCTCTGCGCTCTCCTTTTTGGGCCTGCCCGGTTTAGAGGATTTGCGAAATTCCTGAACACCGACTCTAAGTTGAAGCCCGAGGACATCCGCAATCTTGTCGAGCGTGGAGAGAGAAATTCCTTGTTTGCAGGACATGAATCGGCTGATTGCTGATTCGGCAACGCCCGCCTGCTCAGCAAGCAGGTACCGAGAGACGCAACTCGCCTCAATTGCCTCGCGGACTTGATCGCTCAATAGATTCATGCCATCATCGTACATAATATATTGCTATTTAACAAGTATTTTGTCGAGAAAAAACGACGTTGTGGCGGGGCGTGAACGATAGCGTCGCCCGTTCGGAGTTTCCGACGCAACGTCTATTGATGACGTTATGGCGCTGCCGGTCGAGGCATCTCTTCGGTTGACGCTCTCGGCAAATGCGCTCATCTGGGACCCGGCTCGTCAGAACCGGGTCAGGAAGAAAATGGCCGCCCCGGCGGCCAGCACAGCCAGCACAGCCAGCGTAATCTTCACCCAACTGTAAGGCCTCTCGCCCTGCACCTCACCGGTGCCGGCGTTGATCATCACCTGATATGTCTTCTGTCGATATCGGTAGGCCAGCAGCCAAACCGGCAGCAGCAGATGCTTAAACGTCAGTGCATCGTAGCGGGTGTGGATCGAATACACCCGCTGTTCGTCGCCACCGATGCGCCGGCGGACGTCTCGGTCGATGGCCTCGTCGATTCGCACCTTTGCCTCGACGAAGCCTTCATCCAGCTCGATTTCATAAGTTCGGGCCAGATAACCGGCCAGCATTTGCTGATTAAACGGCACACACTTGCCCAGCGGCCACGGTTGCAGATTGAGCATGAGAACTCGATTAAACCCGCGGGCGGCCAGCACCAAAACATCGTCGAAAAATCGCTGAAACGACCCCGAGGCCGAATACCAGCGGGTGCGGCGTTCGCTGCGTTTTTTGTCGCCGCTGCCGACGGTGACCCAGTAGTGCTCACCCCGCTGACCAGAATAGCGGGTCGAAATCATCGAGTCGAAGGTCCAGTAGGGCAAATACACACCGTTGAAACTTCCGTCGACGCCGCGGCGGAGAAACTCGTTCGGCGCAAACCATCGTGACTTGACCCAGGTCGTTAAATTCGAGCGGGCCTTGTTCTTGTCGACCAGAAACGGCAACACGCCGTCGGCCGGAACGCGGTGTTCGGCATCATGAACGTTTTCGAGCTGGATGGGGGACCCACAATAGGGGCACTGGCTGCTGGTCAGGGAGCCGATAAAAACGGTCGTGCCTCCGCACGATTCGCAGCGGATTTCGCTTTCCCCGTGTTCGGCATGCCGGTCGTGCTCGTGCAATTGGCTGATGCGCTCCAGCATGGCATGAAAGTCCTGCTCTTCCACCTGCGCGTCTTCGGCGAATTCGATTTCCTTTTCATAGCCGCAAAAGGGACACTTGAGCTGCTGCTGCCCGATGTGGAACTTCAGATCAGCCCCGCAGCCTTCGCAGGGAAACGTGCGACCTTTACCCTCGTCGATGCTCTGACCGGCCGTTTCGGTCGAGCCTTGGGCATCGGGGGCGATGGACAGTTCACGAGGAGTTTGGGAAACCATACAGCATCCGTCAGATTCGTATGCCGAGTATTATGAACTCGTCAATGTCGGTCGTGAACTGTCAGTCACAGTGAAGATGAGAAAGCTAGGAAATAAGCTGTCAACTCTTCTTTGATTCGTTCGCCATCTTCTGCTGCGATGTCGGTTGTGCAAAGGTGAATCAGACAAGGATGACTTGATCCAATCATCGTCAGCCTCATGCCGGTGGCGGTGGGGGAGGCGGTGTTGCACCGAAATAGCCGGCTAGCTGCGGGACCTGTCCGGCAGGCATCCAAGCAGGCATTCCCGCACACCAAACCATCGTCGACGAACTGACCTGGCCCCCGGCAATGGCCTGCGAAATCTGCTGGTCGCTAAACGGTCCGCGTGTCTGAGAGTTTTCGGCGACGTGCCAGGCCCTCGCCGGTGGGGGTGGAGGAGGCGGTGCAGCAGGCGCGGCAGCGCTCGGCGCCTGGACCATCCGGTTCGCCATGGCGAAGCCCATGCCGAGCCCCATTCCCTCGGCGGCACCGCCACCGGCGGGGTTCTCTGCTGCCGACAGCATTGCCTGTCCCATCTGATACTGCTGAAACTGGTTCATGTCGCCGATGACGCCCATACTGGTGCGGGTATCGAGCGCTTTCTCGACCGCTTCCGGCAGCGAGATGTTGACGATGAACAGTTGCGGGACCTCCAGACCGTACTCGTTGTCGATCCGCTCACAAACGATTTCGCGAAGCTGGTCCGACATCTCGCGGTAGTTGGATGCCAGATCCAATGCCGCAACCTTCGACTCGCCCAGCATGTCGGCAAATGCGGTGTTGATCACCGAGCGTATCAGCTCGGTGACCTCATCGGCATCGAATTGCCCGTCGGTACCGACAAGCTCCGTCAACAGCGCCCTCGGATCGATCGGCTTCAGAGTGTAAGTGCCGAATGCCCGCAGTCGAATCGGACCGAAATCGACGTCACGGAGCATAATCGGGTTCGGCGTGCCCCACTTCAAATCGGTAATCTGCCGTGTGCTGACAAAGTAGACTTCCGCCTTGAACGGGCTGTCGAAACCGTGCTTCCAGCCCATCAGCGTGCCAAGAATGGGCAGGTTATCGGTCTTCAGGGTGTAGTGCCCCGGCTCGAAGACGTCGGCCAACTGCCCGCGGTGAACGAAGACCGCCACCTGACCCGGCCGCACGATTAACTGCGCCCCATTCTTGATCTGATTGTGATATCGCGGGAATCGCCAGACCAACGTGTGACGCGAATCGTCGATCCATTCGACGATGTCAACAAGCTCGCCGCGCAGTTTGTCGAAAAGCCCCATGATGTCTGTGCCCCGATTCTGAAGAACGTGTGAAACGATTGTCCTCGATGGACGCTTCCGGTGCCGGCAGGCAGCCACCCCTGTCAGCGTAGAAAAGCTCAGACAGATTGTATTGGCCGAAAGTCTGGCCCATCAAGAGGGGAACGTTTCGCAAGCCATCGCGGATCAAAATAGAACCCAACAATTGTTTCGGGCCGGTATGTCACTCCGTCGCATCAGGGCGGCTAGCAGGCGAGGTCGAGCCTTCGAGTGAAGCCTGTGCCGTTGCAACTGCCGCTCGACATCGATAGAACTTGATGCGATTGTTTGTAGATCAAACCTTTGTCTGCCAAGCCGAGATGGGCTGCCGTGGTGACCCCCTGAACCAGGACGTTCGCCATATATATGCGCGCTGTGATTTTCCAAGAATTCGGTGAGCCGGCCGAGGTGCTTCACGTTCAAGACGTGGCCGTCCCGGAACCGCGGACGGGCGAAGTTCGAGTGAAAATGCTTGCCAGCCCCTTGAATCCGTCGGACCTGATGGCGGTCCGCGGCGTCTACAGCAGCCCTCCCGAGTTGCCCACCACTCCTGGATTTGAAGGTGTGGGAATCGTCGAAGCGAGCGGCGGCGGAGTGTTGGGAAGGTTTCTCGTCGGCAGACGGGTGGCGGTGCTGAATCGTTCGGGAGGCAACTGGTGCGCGCAAACCGTCATCCCCGCCAAACAGGCGATTCCACTAGCCGGTGATCTCCCGCTGGAACAGGCGGCGATGTTCTTCGTCAACCCGGCGACCGCCTACGTGATGACTCGCGTGGTTCTCGACATTCCGCCCGGAGCATGGTTGCTGCAAACCGCGGCCGGTTCGGCACTCGGCCGGATGGTGATTCGGCTCGGTCAACGGTTCGGCTTCCGTACGCTGAACGTCGTCCGCCGAGAGGAACAGGCCGGCGAGTTAAAGGAACTCGGTGGCGATGTTGTGCTGGGCTACAATCCGGAACGTCAGCAGGCCGAGCAGCTTCGCGACGAGGTCATGCACGTCACCGCACAACAGGGTGTTGCGTTTGCGATCGATCCGGTCGGTGGCAAAACCGGTTCGGCCGTCGTCGGTTGCCTTGCGCAAGCAGGACGGATGCTGGTTTACGGAACGCTTTCCGGAGAACCCATTTCATTCTCGCCGCGGGAGCTGATGGGCCACGGAGCACGAATTGAAGGCTTCTGGCTGGCACGGTGGATGGAAACTCAGCAACTGTTCGGCAAACTGCGATTGATCAGGAACATCACGCAGTTGATGCGCGCAGGCGTGCTCGTCTCCGAGGTCGCAGAGATGTTTCCGTTGGAACGCGTCGTCGATGCGGTCCGCGAAGCCGAACGCACGGGTCGAAAGGGGAAGGTGTTGCTGCGGATGAACGAGTCGTGAACGCCGCGTTTGAACGCGCGACGGGGTCTGGCCCTTTGTAAATCCGAATTTCGCGACTCAAGCAAACTTAAGTTCCCCCGGCACACTTTTGTCCTCGAGAGGGCCAGACTCCTTTCCCAGATGAAACAACAGAGTGGCGCTGAACGGCACAGCTCTCGCCATGAAAATGCAGCAGTTACTTTGTGGCGTCGGCGGTGAGTTTGATCGTCCGCTGTTTCCCTTCGACCGACACGTTGACCGGGACCTGCCAGCGAGCCGTATTCAGCTTGCACAGGCCGCCGACACCGTCGCGGCAGTAAACGAATGAGAGGGCCAGCTTCAGTGTCGCCTTGCCGGTTTTCTGTGCGAGCGGGATCTTCAGCCTGGCGGTCAACCCGTCAGCGGTTGCCTTTCGGCGAGAACCAAGCTGCTCGGCGGCGATCAGTGTTTGTTCGCCGACCGCTTCCAGCCGGTAGGTGACCGGGGCCAGCTTGTTGAGTTTGAAGCCTTCGGGCAGCTTCAAACCGACCTCGAAATCGAGCGAGTCAGCTGAGGCAATCGATTGCTGCGGAACCGCTTCGGGCTTGTTTGTGTCGGCGACGTCTGTCTGCTTTGGCTTTGGCCGTGCCGGCGGTTTCAGATCGTCGATCTTTAACTCCGCAACCTGACCGGTTACCAGGTCGGCGACGCAGATGCGGTGATTGTTGGTGTCGGCGATGAACAGCTTGCCGCCGGCAGCCGATAGCCCTTCCGGCTCAGAAAATTGTGGCGGGTCAAGTTTGTCGCCCCGTTTTCCGGTGCCCAGCAGCGACGTCACCTTCCACCCCTCATCGGTTTCGACAATTTTTTTGATCTTGTGGTTGTAACTGTCGGCCACGAACAGCGCGCCGTTGTAGGAGGCGATGCCGAGCGGATGCTGCAGCCGCGCTTGACCGCCGATGCCGTCCACGTCGCCGAACTCAAACAACCGGCCGGACGGCAAATCGGCCGTGCCGACGATGGTCGTCACCTCGCCGGCGTCGCCAGTGGACATTCTACGGATCGATGAACCTTCACTGTCGACAAAGTAGAGGAATTTGCCGTCATTGACAATTCCGGACGGTTGCGCAAGTGCGGACTCCAGCAGTGGACCGTCGATGATATCTTCCCGCCCCGAGCCGGCGTAGACCTGAATGGTCTGGGACCCGAGTTCATGGCTCCAGATCTGGTGCGGGCCAGCCATAGCGATGTAGAGCACGCCATCCAGATGGTCCAGCGCCCACGGACTGTTGAGGGCCGTTTGACGCGGCTTTCCACCGGGCACACGCTGATGGGCTTGCGTGCCGGTGCCTGCCAGAGTTGAGACGACTTTCTTCGCCAAATCGACCTTGCGAATCAGGTGGTTCTCGGTGTCGGCCACGTAGAGCATTTGGCCGACGAGTGTGATTCCCTGCGGATGGTTGAACTCGGCTTCGGCATAACCGCCATCTTTTGTGCCGGTGACACCGCTGCCGATCACGTTGAGCAGATTTCCGTCAAGCGTACTCACGACGATGCGGTTATGATTACAGTCGGAAATGAACAACCGTTGGGACTTTTCGTCGGCGAGCAGCTTGGTTGGAAAGCGAAGCGGCATCGGTCCCAGTTTCGCGCTTTCCAGATCGAACCGAACGGGCGTTGTGTCGAGCGTGCCACGAGATTTGTGGTACTTAATCAGTGCGTCGATTTTCTCGGTCAGATAGTCCAGCACCTGCGGAGGAACTTCACCGGACATTGTGAAACAGGCCCGACCTTCAGCGTCGACCATGAACAGCGTCGGCCAAGCTCTTGCGCCAAATCTTCGCCAAATGAGCATTTCCGAATCGTTGACGACAGGATGCTCGATCTCGTAGCGCATGACCGCTCGGCGGATGTTCTCCGAGTCCTTCTCGTTGTCAAACTTCGCCGAGTGGACGCCGATGACGACCAACTCGTTCGGATACTTTTTCTCCAGCGTCTTCAAAGCGGGAAGCACGTGCATGCAGTTGATGCAGCAATACGTCCAAAAATCAAGCAACACAATCTTGCCGCGCAGGTCTTTGAAACTGATGTCGCCCGATGCATTCAGCCATCCGGCGGCACCATCGAGAATTCCGGTCGGCACTTTCACGTGTTGCGGAAACGGATACTCCACTTGGCCCAACGTTTTCTTGGCGGATTTTTTCTCGGGGCCCTGTATAACTGAATTTTGATCCTTTGCGGTTCGGTCAGCGTTGCTGCGAGACGTCGCCGCTTTTTTCTGATTTGTAGTCGGCCGGCGCTGCTGGGCAAGGACAAATCCGCCGAATGTGATGGCGGAAATTAACCCGACCACGATCAACGCGCCGGCGCGGAATCGGGGTTCACGATTCCGGACGAACGTCGCTTCGAGACTTTTGTATAGATCCGTCATCGGTTACCTCCGGAATGCTCGAACGGGCCATCCATGCCGGTGCCTTCCGGCACTGGCCAATCTGCATTAGCTCAGATGCTGTTAACCGTGCTTCGCCTTTCATTCTAACAAACGCAGAACGCGCTGCAAACGCCGTTGTCCGCTACCAGCGAAGCCACGGCGCCCGAAATGGGGGCTTCACCGGGTGGGTCAACAAATTGCGTTGCGTTTCGGTCGAAAGCGATTGGTCTGTGGATCTTTCTGAGCAGATTGTGACACCGCTGTCGCGCAATTCGGCCCATGATGCCGCAAGATCGGTAGGACGCGATTGTCTTGGTTTTGCGACACTCGAATGAAACGATTACAGCGGTTCTACATCCGAAACGGCCCGATGTCGTTTGAAATGGGAAGACATTGACAATTCTCGGCTGCCAAACTAACCTGTTATGACCTATGTGTCGATGAGGCCTAAGGTTCTGGAACACTTCCGAGATTTCGATCAGCGGCCTTGAGCAATACAACGTCCACGATGTCGCAGTTTTACGGCCCCGGTTGTCGTGTCAACGGTTCGTCCCGTGGGACGAGGGCTGACGAGATTTCGATCGATCAGAAAGTGTGTACATGAACATGTCTATGCGTTTGGTTCTTAGTTTGGCTTTGATTCTCGGCTGTGCAATCAGCGCGCAGGCCGAGGAACTCTCTTGGGCACAGAAGATGTTCGAGAAGCAGAAACACGACTTCGGCGTAGTGGCCCGCGGTGCCGACGCCCGCTATCGGTTGAAGGTGACCAACCTCTACAAGAAAACGGTGCACATCTCCAACGTGCGGACCACCTGCGGTTGTTCGGCGGCGGTTCCCTCCAAGACGACGCTGGCTAGTCTGGACTCGGCATACATCGAAATCAGCATGAACACGGTTCGCTTTACTCGTCGGAAGGACTCGAACGTCATCGTCACCTTCGACCAGCCGCAGTACCGCGAGGTGCGGATTCCCGTGACCGCCTACATCCGCACCGACGTCGTGCTGAGTCCAGGATCCGTAAAGTTTGGCCCTACAGACCAGGGAAAAGACGCCAAACGCAAGATCGAGATTGCTTACGCCGGCCGCGACGACTGGAAAATTTTAGAGGTTAATACCGATAGCCGGCACATCGAGGCCAAGGTCGTGGAGAAGTCTCGCGGGGGTGGCCGCGTCAACTACGAACTCAACGTGACTCTGAAGGGAACCGCACCGGTTGGACCGCTGCGTGAACAAATTTTTCTGATCACCAACGACGTCAGGGGTCGGCAGGTTCCCGTGTTGGTGGAAGCCCGAGTCGAATCGGACGTGGCTGTGACTCCGGACGTCATCTCGCTGGGGACGCTCTTTCCCGGAGTTGACAAGAAGTTCAACGTGGTGATTCGGGGCAAAGAACCGATCGCCATCGTCAAGATTGAATGCGATTCGGACCGGGAAGCGTTCAAGGTTCGCTTGCCGAAATCAACCCGCTCGGTCCACGTGATCCCGATGACGTTCACTTCCCCCAACAAGCCGGGCGACTTCAGTGAGGAGTTTTCCGTGACCATCGCCGGACGTCCCGAGCCGGTCACGTTCAAAGCGTACGGCAAGATTGTGCCGTGACGGCCCGCTACTGAGGGGGTGAGTCCTTCGGGTGGATGACATCGGCCGCTGAAACGTCCAGAGAAATCAGCGGCAGACTCTGTTCGGCAGACTGCCCCGCGTTCTCGGTCGGACAGATCCCACACGTGCCGGTTCCGCACCCGCTACCGGCTTTGCCTGTGAGCATGCGGGCCAGCCTGCGGAGTAGAAACGTGCCGGCACCGGCGACAATCACCACCGCAACGACCAGTTGCCAATCACCACCGTTCATCGTTATTTGTCCACAAAGTTGTCGTTTGTCCACAACGAACTCGAGATCGCGCAGCGCCCCGGTAAACCAGTCTCGGTTTGCGGACCACCAGGGATTCGCTAAGCGACAAGTCGGATTTTACACAAACAACCTTGCTACCTGATAGGTGACCAGCGCGCCGAGATACGCCAGCGCGGTCATGTAGACAAACGTGAATACCGGCCAACGCCAACTGTTGGTTTCCCGTTTGATGACCATCAGCGTCGCGGCACACTGGGCGCACAAGGCGAAGAAAACCATGATCGACAGCGCCACCGGCATGCTGTAGACTTTGCGGCCATCGGGCCAGGTGGAGGCCTGCATGGCGCCACGCAGGCCTTCGCTCTGTTCGTCGACCTCGCCACCCAGACTGTAGATGGTCCCCATGGTGGCAACGATCACCTCGCGGGCCGGAAACGAGGCGAGGGCTCCGACGCCGATTTTCCAGTCCCAGCCCAGCGGTCGAACCGCCGGTTCGATGGCATGGCCGATACGTCCCAGCAGGCTGCCGGCGATGAGCTCGCCGGACAACTTGTTTTGTCGTTCGATGAGTGCCGCCGCCTCGTCAGCGGTCGAGTCGGCGCTGCCGCCTGCCTGTAGTGTTTCCAACTGCGCCTGCACCCGATCGAGTTCGCTGTGATCGCCTGGAAAATAGCCGCCGGCCCAAACAACAATCGTCGTGGCGAAGATCAAAGTCCCGGCCCGGGTGACGAACGCCTTCGAGCGATCATAGACGCGGTAGATCACCATTCGCGGCGACGGCCACTTGTAACTCGGTAGTTCCATGACAAAAGGCGGGGTTTCGCCCCGGAAAAACGTCTTCTTCAGAATCCACGCGACAGGAATCGCCACGACCACGCCCAGCCAGTACATTCCGAACAACAGCAGTCCCCGCTTCAGGGTTTCCTCAGCGGGCACGAACAGCGCAATCATTAAGGCATACACGGGCAAACGGGCCGAACAGCTCATCAACGGGGCGACCAGAATCGTCACCATGCGGTCGCGGCGGTTTTCGATCACCCGGGTGGCCATCACACCGGGAATGGCGCAGGCGAACGACGACATTAGCGGGACGAACGACTTGCCGCTCAGACCGATTTTGGTCATCAGCTTGTCCATTAGGAACGCGGCCCGCGCCATGTACCCGCAGTCTTCAAGAATGGCCATGAAAAAGAACAGGAACGCAATCTGCGGCACAAAGATAATCACGCCCCCCACACCGGCAATCAAGCCGTCGACCAGCAGACTCCGCAGCGCACCGGGCGGCATTAAGCCGGTCAGCATCGATGCCATCCAGGTTTGTCCCACCTCAATGGCGTTCATAAAGGGTTCGGCCCAGATGAAGATCGACAAGAAGACGATTAGCATCAGCACGGCAAAGATGAGCAGGCCGACCAGCCGATGCGTCAGGATGCGGTCGATTTTGTCGCTGGCGGTCACCAGACGTGCTTGCGGGCGGGTGACCACATTTTCGAGCACGTCTCGAATCCAACTGTAACGGACTTTGGCCTCGATGGCCGGTACGCGGCACCCAGCTTCGCCGAGACGCTGCCGAACTTCACGCAGAACCTGTGGCAAGGCGTCGTGACGCTCGGCGAGCTGATTCTCCACCTGCCCGCCGACATCCACAATTAACCGCTCCAGCAGGTAAAGCGGTGTGTCGGCTGCATGGCGCTCTGCCAGCATTGCAGACAGAAGGTCACATTCTTGGTAGAACTCGTCCGAAAAGAGCCTCAACGCTTGTGGCGGCCTTTGATTTACGGTTTCATCGATCGCCCGTCGAACGTCGTCGAGGCCCCGCCGGCGGTGCGCTTCGGTGCTGACGACGGGGATCCCCAATCGCTTTGAAAGCCTGTCGGCATCAATCGAAACGCCGCGGGCCTGCGCCACATCCTGCATGTTCAAGACCAGGACAGTCGGCAGACCGAGGTCGAGCACCTGGCTGACCAGGTACAAATTGCGTTCCAGGTTCGACACATCGACAATGCAGACGATAGCATCGATCTCGCCGACCTCTTGTTGGCGACTCAGCAGCACATCGACTGACACCATCTCGTCTAGTGTTCGCGGCGAGAGGCTGTACGTCCCCGGCAGATCGACCAAGTCGATCGCCCGGCCATTCCAGCGGACGCGGCCGATTTTTTTTTCGACAGTCACACCGGGAAAGTTCCCCACTCGCGACTTCATGCCGACCAGCGAATTGAACAGCGTGCTCTTGCCCGTGTTCGGATTGCCGATTATGGCAACCGTCAACGGTCGGGTTTGTGCTGCGGGTTGTTTGAGGGACATCAAGCGACTTCGCAAGGCAGACAAGGCGTTCTTAAACGGCGGCAACGAAACTGCTGATGAGGCTCGCAGACTGACGAGTCACAAGCAAGGTCTTTCCTCTAGGGGGGGAGATTGGCTCTGACCGTTGACCGCCCTACGCCGGCTTCCCACTGATCTGGGGCGGTTCCACCTGGACCCTTCGTGCTTCGCTGCAGCGTAAAGAGATGCGGTATCCACGGACCAGAAACTCGATCGGATCGCCCAACGGCGCAAAGCCGAGCAGCTCGATCTGTTCTCCCTCGGTTAGGCCCATCTCCATCAGGCGGATCGAGATCCCGTCGTCGCCGGTAACAGCCACGATGCGTGCCCGCTCTCCGCCTTTGAGGGTGTCCAGCGTGGTCATCGCGGTGTGCAGTCACATGAACGTCGAGAGAGGCTGCTCAAAAGCCTGGATCGAGCAATTTTTTCGGACACTCAAATTGTCTGTGCGGCGGCATGGCCGTTGACTTCGACCAGCACCACAGAAGTTTCGTCGCTGCGGAAACTCAGGCGATGATTCTCGAAGGCGATAATGCAGGGGCGGCCGTGTTGAACCATTCGGATGTCGACGCCCCGGCGCAGGCCCATTTCTTCCAGGCGGACGACCAGCTTGAGGTCCCCATCGATTTGGAAGATTCGCCCTTCTTCGCCGGTACGAAGCAATTCCAGAGGGACGATCTGTTGCAACTGTTGGTTTTCCAAGGGCTTACAATCAAGAGACGGGCCAGACTATTTTGAGACTCAATCTCAATTACTGCACCTCTCATTCTAACCTCATTGGCGGTCAAGATACAACTCAATGAACTCGCCTCTCGGACTGGATGTGCCGCCAGAATTTCTGGCCATACACGATTTCACTAGCGATCCGGGGCTGGCTGGCGTGGTCGAGGCCACTTCGGTAGGCTATGCCGAGAGCATTTTGCTCTGTCCGGTCCAAATCCGAAAATCACATTGAAGAACACGTTTCGGCCGGACATTTCAAAATGGCCATACCATAGTCCAGATTTCGATGACCCGTGTGCTACAAACGTTTCGCCGCTTGTCACTGCGGCATCCCGGGTGTTTTGCTCCAGTCACAACCGAGAGATTGACCAATTCCGAGAGGAGTCGACCGCCGTATGCCCAAAGTGATTTACACGTCGCTCAATGCCGATCAGGGTCCGCACACAGGGATCCTCCAATCAGCCGGCTTCGACGTGCAGGCCGTTTCCCGCGACAGCGATCTGTTCGTTGAAGAGAACCTGGCTGAGGCGGTGCAGGACGCCGAGGCGATTCTGGCCGGGTCGGAACCGTACACCCGGAAAGTGATTGGGTCGCTTCCCAAGCTGCGGGCCATCTGTCGGACCGGAGTCGGGTTCGATGCCGTCGACTTGGCTGCCTGCGACGAGGCGGGCATTGTGGTCACCACCACGCCAGGGGTGAATCAACACGCGGTTGCCGAGCACACCATTGCGCTGCTGATGGGCGTCGCCCGTGGGTTCCCGGAACTCGACCGCCGGGTCCGCGAGAACCGTTGGAAGCGTGGTCTTCAGCCACGGGTGATGGGCAGCACACTGGGCATTCTCGGTCTGGGCCGCATCGGCCGGGCCGTCGCCTGGCGGGCGATGGGACTGGGAATGAGGGTGATCGCCTACGAACCGTATCCCAACACCGAGTTCGTCGAGCAGATGCAGATTGAGCTGGTCGAGTTTGGCGATCTGCTGGCGCAGTCGGATTATGTGTCGGTACACGCGCCGATGTCGGCCGAGAACCATCATCTGATGAACGCCCAGACGTTCGCAAAAATGAAGCCAGGCTCGGTGCTGCTAAACACCGCTCGCGGCGGATTGGTCGACGAACAGGCGCTTGCCCAAGCTCTGAAGTCAGGACATTTGCGGGGCGCCGGGCTGGATGTCTTTGAGACCGAACCGCTGCCGCTGGACAGTCCGCTGCTGGAGCTGGACAACGTACTGCTGGCCGGTCACGTCGCCGGACTGGACACCAAGTCGCACTACGACACCTTCGAAATGGTCGCCGAGATTGTCATCGAGCTCTACAAAGGCGGTTGGCCGGCCTTTGCCATCCAGAACCTCAAAGGCGTCAACGACTGGAAGTGGCAGCGGGATTGAGCGCGAAACACCGAACGCCGAACAATCAAAGCCCAAACCGGCTCGCCGATCTTCAGCGACTTGTCGTCTTGCTGCTGCCGGGGGTCGGTGCGACAATAGCGCTGCAACGGTTTCTGCCACAGGATTCAATCATGGCTACCGTCACTTTGCCAAAAACTCGGTTTCCGACCCATTGGACGCTGGCCGACTTGCAGCGGCATTCCGCTGGATCGGATTCGGCTTTATTCGCCGCCCGGTATGGCGACGCTTGAAGATGCGATTGCCATCGACGCCCATGAAGATCTGGCGTGCGAACTGATCGATGGAATCTTGGTGGAGAAATCCGTGGGATGGTATGAATCTCTGCTTGCGGGTCTGATTCGTTCAAACGCTCAACAACCATCTGGACGAGCACGATCTCGTCAAAGTGCTCACGTCGAACGGCACGCTGCAAATTCTTCCCGATCAAATGCGGATGCCCGATGCCTGTTTTGTCGGCTGAGATCGTTTTCCCGACGGGAAGTTACCCCAAGAACCAATGCCCCGGCTCGTGTCGGATCTTGCCGTTGAAGTTCTCTCGAAAAGCAATACCAAGGCCGAAATGGACCGCAAACTGCGCGATTACTTCGCCGCCGGCGTAAGTTTGATTTGGTACATCGATCCCAAGACTCGCTCTGCCCGCGCATTCACCACCGTCGACGAGTCGGTCGAAATCACCGAGGGCGGCAACGTGTTGTCCGGTCTCATCATCTCACTGCGCACACTGTTCGCGAAAGCCAACCGTAGTCGTCCGAGCTAACCGGATCACCGCTGCCGTTCTCAAATCGTCATCGCCTCTGCCACCTGGCTCGTCACTCGTTCGGGCTGCTTCATTTGCTGTTGACGCCTGCGATGGAGTTTGCGAAAAATAGCGTTCGGTGGTCATTGAAACACCCGGGGACGTCGAGACGCGCGGACTCGGCCGACCGGGCCGGCTGCAAGGTTGTCTTGTCTTCGTCCAGACTTCCAGAGACCCGGTTTCCGCAGGGAACCGGGTTTTTGTGCGTCTGAGTTTGCCACCATCGAAAGAGTACCAATGCACCAGGTCGGCAGCGAAGTTTTTTCTGAAGAAGCATGGAGAGTTTTAAAACCGTGGGAGATGCGGTTCGACGATCAGTTGGCCAGGCTGCAGCAAATGCAAATCGACATCCGTCGACATCTGCACGCTCATCCCGAGCCGAGCGGTGGAGAAGTCGAAACGTCGAAGTTCGTCGCCCAGCGGCTGGAGAAAGCCGGTCTGCATCCATGGTTCTGTCGGAGCGACGCTGGCAATCAGGTGGGCGTGATCGCCGACTTGGAAATCGGCCGACCCTCTCCCGAAAGTCCCTTGATTGCCCTCAGGTGTGACCTGGACGCCCTACGGATGCCCGACGAGAAAACGGTCGAATACGCCTCGCGAAATCCCGGTCTGGCCCATGCCTGCGGGCACGATGCCCACACCGCGATTTTGCTGGGGGTGGCGTTGGCGGGTGCCGCCGTCAACGCCGAGTTTGACGAAACAGCGGCCGATTTCGGCGGGCGGCTGCGGTTTCTGTTCCAGCCGGCCGAAGAGACATCGCAGGGCGCCCAGTGGCTGGTCGATCAAGGGGCCATGGAAGGCGTGCAGGCCGTTCTCGGCTTGCACGTCGATCCCGAACGGCCTGCCGGACAGGTCGGCATCCGTTACGGTGCTTTGACGGCCAACTGTGACGAGATTGAAATCGTCGTGGAAGGCCACGGCGGACACGCCGCCCGCCCCCACCAATCCACCGATCCGGTGGCGGCCGCCGCTCACTTGGTCAGTACGATTTATGAGTTTCTGCCCCGCGCGATCGATTCACGTAGCCCTTCGGTCATCACCATTGGTAAGATCCAGGGCGGACACGCTCCCAACGTCATTCCCGAACGGGTCGAACTACACGGCACATTGCGGACAATCGATCCGGCATCGCAGCAGATCCTAAAGGTCCGGCTGCAGAAAATCTGTGCCGGTGCCGAACAGAGTAGCGGCACGAAAATCACCCTCCGATTTTCCGCCCCGTTGAAGTCGGTCGAGAATCATCCGCGAATGGCAGCGGCACTGGAACAGGCTTCGCGACGGGTCGTCGGCCCGGAGAACACTGGCATGATCGATCGCCCCAGTTTAGGCGGTGAAGATTTCTCGGTGTACCTTGACTTCGCACCCGGTGCGCTGCTGCGGCTCGGCTGCGCCGATCAGAACGGGAATCCCCCCTTCCTGCATTCCCCGAAGTTTGACATCGACGAGCGGACGCTCGCAATAGGATCGCAGATAATGATGCGGGCGGCACTGTTGTTGGCCGTGCAAACCCCCACCCGTACCGGCGAGGGCTGACGATGTCGACGCTTCAGTTTACGCGTAACGAGACCCCGACAATCGGAGTCGAACTCGAGCTGCAATTGCTCGATGCCGAGAGCCTGGCGCTTTCCAACTCCGTCGAAGCGGTCCTCAGCAAAGTCCCGGAAAGTTTGTCCGCACGAATCAAGCCGGAACTGATGCAGAGCTATCTGGAAATCAACACCGACGTTTGCCACACCGTTCGGCAGGCCGGCGACGATCTCCGCGAGAAACTTGAAACTCTGGAAAAAATTGTTAAACCACTCGGCCTGAAGCTCTTCTGGGCAGCCACGCATTCGTTTTCGTCATGGTGCGATCAACAGATTACCGTCAACGACCGCTACTTTCGGCTGGTCGAGCTGATGCAGGACGTGGCCCGTCGGTTGGTCACCTTCGGACTGCACGTGCACATCGGTGTCGAATCGGGCGACAAGGCGATCATGGTCTGCGACCGGATGCTGCGGCACCTGCCGCTGCTGCTGGCCCTCTCGTCCAATTCGCCCTTCTGGGAAGGTCGTAATTCCGGTCTGTGTTCGGTCCGTTCGAAGATCATGGAGGGTCTGCCGACTGCCGGTCTGCCCCACCAAATGCGGAACTGGAGCGAGTACATATGGCTGGTCAACCATCTGGTCGGCACCGGCTTCATCAACACCATCCGCGAGCTATGGTGGGATATTCGACCCCACCACACTTTCGGGACCGTCGAGATTCGCGTTTGCGACATGCCGGCCAACCTCGAACAGGTGCTGGCACTGACGGCCCTCATTCAGTCTCTAGTGCAGGTGATTTCGGCAGAGATCGACGAGGGGACCTTTCAGTCGGAGTACCATCCGATGATAGTCCAGCAGAACAAGTGGCGGGCCACCCGCTACGGCGCCGATGCCCGGTTGGTCGACAGTGATGACTACAAGCAATACTCGGTGCAAGAGACGGTCGACAAGCTGGTCGAACTGCTGAAACCTCAAGCGCAGAAACTGGACTGCCTGTCCGAACTGGAGTCGGCCTGCCGGCTGCCTTATTCAACCGGCGCCCAGCAGCAGTTGGCCATTTATGACGAGACCGAAAGCCGACAGGAGGTCGTCCGGCAGATGTTGCAGCAAAACGGCTGGAAGTAACCGCGACGGCTACTTCCACCAGAACTGGCGGAGATCGCCCGGTACAATACGCTCGTGGACATGCCGGTTTCCTGATCCAAATGGTCTTGCAAAACCACGGATCAACCCGACATCTCCACATTTAGCAACCATTTAATCCTCGAAGAAACTCATTTGGAAAACAACGTTTGCGTTGTCAGCGAACATCCGGCTGTTTTGATGTACTTTTCAAACCAAGACTTTCCACCAATGCGGATACGAGCAAATGTCGAGCCAGTGGGTTCTGGCACTGGAACAGACCAGTGATCTGGAAGTGACACAAGGGACGCTTTCCACAACGGCCCGTGTAGTGAGAAACGGCGCCGATCTTCGCGTGTTCCTGATCGCCCACGGCTACGAAGAGACGCTGTATTTTCAGCAGACGTATGCCGGGGAAGGCGACGCGTTTGCCGGGTTGATGACTCATCATCACTCCTATGCTCATCGTGGTTCTCTGGAAGATCAGCCCTATTTCAGCTTCTTCAAATACGACACGTCGGGATTGTTCTCTCAGGTCAAGTGGATGCTGGACAACCTGACATTCGACGAAAGCCAGGCGTACCATTACGGGATTTATCGCTGGTACGTCTGTGATCGCTGGCGAGTTGTGTACGAACACGACGCGGAGGGTCACCGTGTGGCTGGGGACCTGGACGAGTTGAAGGAGTGCCTGCGGGAAGCGCGCACGCTCAAGGTGGGCGTCCGGCAGTTGTTCGGCGTTCAGGATGACGACCCTAGTGGGCCGACTCACATCTCGTTTCTCAGCGTCATGCAACCGCTGATCAAGAATGGTCACGTCGGGGCCAACTGCGACTTCATCCTCTCCGGTGCGCCGCAATGGCCGTTCCTCTGGAAAGACGGCCTGGCGGTCGGCATGGTCTGGCCTTGGTCATCCGGCGAGATCATCTGCCACCTGGTGGCACCGGGGCATCTCCCGTTTCGTCGAACCAGGGTCCGCCGCGCGATGCAGTGGCTGGTGGCGAACAACGCTTAGCCTTAGCTTCTAAAACCGACGATTGCCAATTTGCTATCATTTTTTGGCCAGCGATCTAGCTTCGGTGAGTTCAGTCCGCGACATCCACGACAAAGATAAACCTCTCCACAAAAAGGGACGGTCACGCGACCGTGAGGTACTGCCATCGAAGCTGAAGTCCACCATGCATCAACTTGCAAAACTGCCCCACCGGATTGCCAGCGACTTCCAACATCGATGCATCCAATAGGCATCTGCGACCGTGCGTATTTCGGTGAATTGAAAACTGGTGATTGACCCGGCCGATGTGAGTGCGTATTGCTAACCGCATGGGCCGGCAGTTGCGGATTTGAGGTGTGCGGTGAGTGTCCCGAACTCGCCTGCGAGTTCGTTCACACTGCACCATCGATCATCGGCGGTTGACGTGTTCGACGGTTTGATCATGGTGGGGAGATTAGCGTCAAGATTTGTCCGCAGCGGCACGCACAATCCTCACCGCGATGAGCGTTGTCACTTGTCGCCCCCGTCATTTCCCTGTCAACGTTGAGTAGTTTATCGGATGTGCCGCGCATAGCGTAGGACTGGCGCAGGGGGTTTGATCGGCACGTCCGATAAACGTGCGTTGAACTTAGCCGCGGCTTATGGATATTGAATGTTTCCCACGAGAGGGCGTCGGGTGCGCGAGTGGCTTGGTGCGATTAAGAAGCGTTCGGGGCTGTGAGGAATGTGATGATCGTGCATCGCGGGGATTGGTGCGG
>Ga0310123_10001667_pt1 | contig 18287 bp, 19 predicted proteins | sample CB6_AW_1057_MG_FD_203505 | JGI IMG/M metagenome (GOLD analysis project Ga0310123, IMG submission 203505) | Marine microbial communities from Western Arctic Ocean, Canada - CB6_AW_1057 | ecosystem: Environmental > Aquatic > Marine > Oceanic | place: Canada: Western Arctic Ocean | collected... | reverse complement strand
GGCACCGTGACACTTTTCGCACCCGACGTTCCATTCGGTAACCGTTTTCGTCCCGATGTCGTAGTTGACGGAGTGGCAACCATCACAGAGTGGCCCGGTTGGTCGCTGCATGGGGTCGATCGGGTAGAAGTCGGTCCACCAGTCCCCGCCGGGCTGTGGGTGATAGCGGCGCCAGTTTTCGTTGCGAACATCCCACTGCGCTGGAAAGACGAAGTAGTCGTCCTCCACGCGGGTAAAGTACCGCTGCTTCCATTTGCTTCCATAGGTAAAGGCCACGTCCTCCGGGCCAAAGGTGACCAGGGGGTTCGGTGTCGAGAAGTCGCCCAGGATTGCCTGGGGATCGTTGGATGGGTCTTGCACCACTTTCGCCATCAAGGTGTCTTGCCAGCGGTCGAAGATGTCGACGTGACACTCCTGGCAGGCCGCCGAACCGACAAAGGAACCGCCCTCGGCAGATGACGTGACAGGGGAGGGTGGCGGCTGCGAGCATCCAACCGCCACGCCGCCAGCGATGACGACCCATGTCGTGACCGAGGTGGCCCGAAGACGGGCGAGTGGTTTGGAGGGTGACAAGGTCATGGTTCAGTAGGGATTCGATGAATGATAGCCTTTGGCACGTGGTGCACGGGAGGGGGTGGCTACTCCGTGGGTGTAGTGCCGGTCTGCTGCTGGCGAGCGGCAGCATGCTCAATGCCGAGCTCTCCGCTCAGGAACACCGAGCGTGTGCGATCCTCTGTGCCCCCTCGTTTAAGGTCGAGCCGACGATCGCGGTGGAGAACCTGTTCAATCCGGCGCGGGTCGAGACGCTCCAGAACGACATCGTCGTTGAGACGAGTCGGCAGAGGCGCGATCGTGTTTTCGAGCTCGTTCTGGCGACCGTTATTCCCACCGAGATCCCTCGCGTCGCCTTCACGGTCGAGACGAGCTTCGGTCCGTTCAGGGACGACGCTGCGGTGGAGCTGGAGCTGGAGGCCAACTTCACATGGCTGACTGCTGACCAGACCGGTGGATGGCTCGAGAGTCACGTCGACATCGTCGACAAGTTCAGCCCTGCCGCGCGGCCGGACGACGCCAGTGCCTACACGCACAAACTGAACTTCGAGCTGGATACCGCTTTCCTCGTGTTCAACTGGCTTCCCGACGATACCTGGTTGAAGGACGTCGAACTGGAGGGTTCGCTCGACTATGTGGCGACCGGTTTGCCGAGTGCCGGGGATGTTATAGGGAACGAGCGCTTCCTCGACGACGCCAGCCCCTGGTCGTTCTCGCTCGTGTTCGTACTCCCACTCGCCCCGCTATCGCACTGAGACCGAGGGCTTGGCTAGACCCCATGCCGTCGCTGAACGCGTTCGAGTCGCGCCCCAAGGTTGCGCCGTTTCCGGATCGTCTGACGCCGATAGAGGACGAAGAGTAGGACGATCCCGACGGTGATTGCTGCAATGACCAGAACACTGTTGCCAACCAGCATGGCCTCTCCTTCAGTTGATAGCTGTTCACACCACAAACGAAGGGACGACGGCGGGTGGGAGGATTAGGACGCCAAACCGTCGCCCCGAGTACTCACGTAGGCTCGACTGGCGGATCACCGCCAGCGCACTGCAGTTCTCTTTATCGGCGGAAGGGAGACCGAGCATTACCATTCGACAGGTGATGCCCGCCAAGAGTCCTCAGAGCACTTCCAGCGTCCCTGCCTGCGCGTGTACGTCCCGCTCGGCCGCGAGGTCCGAGAGCGTGCGAAGCGCATTGCGGCCCACCGGCCCCAGGTCCACTGTCCAGGGGTTCACATAGAGCTCGACGTGCTTCCATAGCACGTCGTCCGACTCCTCCTGGGCGTGAGCCCGCATCGAGGAGAGACAGGCATCGCGGTGTTCGAGTCCCCAAAGGATCGACGCACGCACCACTTCTTGAACCCGTTGCAGCACGTCACGGCCGAGAGTTCGATCGCCCACGATCCCTCCCAGTGGCAACGGGTTCGAGGTCGTAGCCGCCCAGGTTTCGCCAAGGTCTTCGACCCGGTCGAGTCCACGCTCCTGCCAGACGAACCGCGCCTCGTGGATGCACACTCCGAGGTCGGCCCGCCCTTGTTCGAGTGCAGGAATGATGTTGGAGAAGACCGTCTGCTCCAACCGAACGTCCTCTTGGTGAAAAAGTCGCCAGAGGAGCGTTGCTGTCGTCCATTGACCTGGACAGAGCACCAGCGGAGGCCCGCTGTCGGCGCCCGCCGTCGTAGCCGCCACTCGACGTGACGGAGAACCAAGCAGCAGCGGACCTACCCCGAATCCAAGGGCTGAGCCACTGGGGAGGACGAGCCATTCCGAGCTGTGCGCCAGGGCGGCGTAGTAACTCACCTTGGCCACATCGTATTCGTGCCTCGCCATACGCTCGTTGAGTTCCTGCACGTCGAGGTAGTCGATCTCGAACTCGAGCCCTCTCGGATCGACCTCGCCGGTGGCGAGCGCATGAAACGCGAAGGTGTCGTTGGGGCAGGTTGAGATCCCCAGCCGTATCCTCATCGAGGGCGAGTCTCCGAGTCGGGGGTGTTCCGCTCGAGCACGTCCTCCAGTAGTCGGGCGGCTTCCCGCAACGCCTTCTCGACCTTCCAGTTGCTCCGTTGTCGATCCCCGGCAACGTTGGAGATACCACGGACGACGGATACAGGGACTCGGTGCAACGCACAGGCGAGGGCAACGGAGAACGCTTCCATGTCTTCGGCCAAGGCGTCCTGGTAGGTGTCGCGACGCGCTGCCGCCTCGGACGGTGCCGCCGAAGCGGCGCAGGTCGTCACCAACAGCCTGTGGGCGGAAGCCGAGTCGCTGCCGGGCAAAGGGTCGAGAAGCAGACGCTCGCGTACTGGGTCCCTGCAGGTATCGTCCGAGCCTGGCCAGTGCGCGAATCCCAGCGCCGCGGCGTCCCGGAAGCTCGCGCCCTGTCCCGCGCCCACACCGTCGAGGACGACCTCGTCGAAGGCTGCTGCCGCACCGATCGGAAGGCGGCGTTCATCATAGGTTCCAGCGATTCCCACCAGTATCACGCGGCCTGGCCGGATGCGGCTCAGGAGCTGCGCCGCGCGCGCGCCAGCCGCAACAGGTCCGAAGCCGCAGATCTCGGTAAGCGCGGCGCCACTCCGGTTGCCGCCTGCGTCACCGACGCCCACGCGCTCCAAGTCGGTCGGGAAGAGGAGGAGGGTAGGGAGGTCGCTGTCTGCCACTAAAAGCCTCCCACGATCGAGCCGATCAGCACCACGAGGGTGGTGGCGGCAAAGGGGCCCACCACGGCCACCATCGCAATGTCGAAATACGACGTCCGGTGGGTCAGCCCGCAAATGGTCAGCAATGTAATAACCGCTCCGTTGTGGGGGAGCGTATCGAATCCGCCGCAGGCCATGGAGGCCACCCGGTGCAGAAGCTCTGGCGAGATTCCTGTCTGCTCGGCTAGCTGGAGATAGCTCTGGGCCAGAGAGTCGAGGGCGATACTCAAACCGCCCGACGCGGAGCCGGTGATGCCAGCCAAGATATTGATGGAAACAGCCTCCGAGACCAGCGGGTATTCGGGTGCGAGCCCCAGGACGGAGTCCTTGATCACGACAAACGACGAGAGCGAGGCGATCGTGGCACCGTAGCCGACCTCGGAGGCCGTGTTGAAGATCGGAAGGAGGCTGCCCATCGTGCCGCGGTTGATCGATTCAACCCAGCCGCTCAATTGGCCTCGGTAGATGAAGAGATGGAGCAGCGTGGCCGCAAAGACGGCAGCTATCAGCGCCCACAGTCCGATGACCGACTCTGGGCGCACTCCGCCGAATCGGGCCTCGGCGAGATACGAGGTATCCATGGCGGGAAGTATCCATTTCGAGAGGACCAGATTGAGAACGATCACGACCGCCAAGGGCGTGATGGCTTTCACGAAGGCCCCGGAGGATGCGGCGGGTGTCTCCGGTGGTGCGGCTCCGGCCGGCTCGCTCGGGTGCTTGCCATATCCTTCGCCACGGTCTCTTGCTTGATCCGATCGCCTCTCGAGCCAGAGCCAACCGAAGAGAAACATGACGGCGGCCCCGAGAAGACCCAACCCGGGCGCGGCGAACGCCGTGGTGCCGAAGAACGGCATGGGTATGGCGTTCTGAATGGCGGGGGTGCCCGGAAGTGCCGTCATGGTGAACGTGAACGACCCAAGGGCAATGGCGCCGGGGATCAGTCGTTTGGGGACGTTGCCTTCCCTGAACAACGACACCGCCACCGGATAGATGCAGAAGGCTACGACAAACAATGAGACGCCGCCGTAGGTAAGGATGGCGCAGGCCAGCACGACGGCAAGCACGCTGCGCTTCGCGCCGATCCGTTGTGCGACGAAGTGTCCGATGACGGCTGCCGCACCGCTGTCGCTCATGAGCTTGCCGAAAATCGAGCCAAGCAGGAACAACGGGAAGTACTGCAGAAGATAGCGCCCAAGCGCCGGCATGAAGATCTGCGTGTAAGAGGCCAGAAGGGGCGAGTCTTCATGGAAGACACAGGCGAACAACGCCATGAGCGGGGCCAAGACCAACACGTTGATCCCGCGATACGCGAAGCACATGAGCCCGAGCAGCGATACGATGACGCCAGTAATTTCCATGGTCGATTAGGCGGGGCCTACCGTTCGGTGTGACGGAGCACTAGCTCTGGGTGATCGACAACATGTTGCCATCTGGATCCTTGAACCAGGCCACCCTCGCTCCGCCGGGGCTCGCCCAGATGCCAAGGTCGTCCTGCTCCAGGGATGGAAAGCGCTCGAAGAGAACGCCCCGCTCTGTGAGAGCGGTAATGGCCAGCCTCATATCGCGAACCTGCCAGCGCACGGGCCGCCGGGTCACACGCATCCGCTTGCCTCCTTATGTAGTAGCTGATATGCCGCGATCCTACCGTATTTCCCCCCAGTTTCCCTCTGCCGCCGATTCCCTTTGACAGCCGGTCGCTTATTGCTACGACTGGCGCATCTATGGTGGGCGGTGATGTGCGTCACGGCCGAGCGCGGAACTGTCTAAGCCTCGCCTGTGGCCTATCGATCGCCCTGACGTCTGGCCCCTCAGAGGCCGAAGCCCAAGCGTCCAGTCCAACGTCGGACCACCAGGTGCTCCTCGACCGCTATTGCATCACCTGCCACAGTGATGCGCTCCGCGATAGGGGCGCGGTGCCTCTCTCGCTCGCGTCAGCTGACCTGGCAGACGTGCCGACCAACGCGGAACTCTGGGAAAAGGTCATCAGGAAACTGCGAACAGGATCGATGCCCCCAGCGGGACGACCCAGACCGGACCAGCCCGAGCTGGACAGTCTGGCGCAAGCGCTTGAAGACGACATCGACCGTTTGACCCGCCGGGATTCGCCATGTGGAGCGCTTCGGAGCTAGCGGAACGTGATGCGGCCCTCTCTAAGTAAAGGTTGGTCAGGACCACTCTGCCCGGGAAACTCTGGCTGATTACGGCAATCCCTCCGGTGCCCATCGCTTCCGATTCATTCATCGGGACGCAGACGGAGTTCCAGAAATCCACGATGACGTCATCGACGTTGTGCTCGTGAGAAGCGGCGCGGGAGCCGTACTCGTGGGAGGCGAGATGCTCAACCGTACAGGGAGCCGAGGCACCGGCATCGCGGGTGGGACGCGGTACCCCGTCGGAGTAGGCGACATCCTCCACATTCCGGCCAAGACCCCGCACGGCTACCTCGTGCCGGAAGGGGGACACATGACGTACGTGCTGGTCCGCGTCCCTGCCTTTGGAGGGGAGACCGGGTAGGTCGCTTTGGATTCGCCCTCCGGCACCGAACCGAGTAAGGTCTTGTTCGTACTGAGGACTCAAGATGCCGCGCCCTCGACCGGCCGGCGAAACCGCCAGGAGGTAGGAATGCATGTGTGGCCTGTGACTCGGGGATTGCTCGTGGTATTCGGTTTGCTCTCCGCGGCCGCCGCAGGCTGTGCGCCCGCGGCCGACCCCGTGGAGGAGGCGGCGCCGATAGTCGACGAGTACACGCCGCCGGCCTTCACTCCCGAGTCTCGCGATCTCACCCAGGCCGACATCGAGCGGATGATGGACGAGCTGTCGAACTGGGGGCGGTGGGGGGCGACTGACCAGCTTGGGGCGGCCAACCTCATCACACCGGCGAAGCGGCTCGAAGCCGTCGGGCTGGTCACCGAAGGGATCACGGTGTCACTCGAACATCCTCTGTTGACCGAGGAGGCGGAGGACGTACCCTTCCCGTTCCAGCGTGAACTGCTGCGGGTTCCCGACTTGACAGGTGAACCCCCACTCATGGGTGCGGCTAGTGACCGGTACTCGGTCAGCTATCACGGCTACTCGCACAGTCACATCGACTCGTTGTGCCACATTCATTACAAAGGACAGATGTACAACGGCGTGGGTCAGGAGACGGTGACCGAAGAGGGCTGTGCGAATGCGTCGATTCTCAACTTGCACGGGGGGATCGTGACCCGCGGCGTGTTGTTCGACATCCCGCGCCTCAAGGGAGTGCCGTATCTCGAGCCGGGGACGCCGATTTATGCGGAAGACCTCGACGCCTGGGAAGAGATGGCTGGCGTGACAGTTCGACCGGGAGATGCAATCTTCATTCGAACTGGCCGCTGGGCTCGACGGGCGGAGGTCGGTCCCTGGGATGTCTCCCAGGGGGCAGCCGGCCTGCACGCGTCGACGATGCCGTGGGTCAAGGCGAGGGACGTGTCGTTTCTCGGCAGTGACGCAGCTGCCGACGTCCAGCCGACGCTGGTCGACGGTGTCCGGCTACCGGTGCATATGCTGACGATCGTCGCCATGGGCGTCGATCTGTTCGACAACCAGGATTTGGAAGCGCTCGCCGAAACTGCCGCTGCGCAGAACCGATGGGAGTTCATGCTGGTGGCTGCGCCGCTGGCGGTGGAGAACGGCACCGGCTCGCCGATCAACGCACTGGCGATCTTCTAGAGACCCAGCAGGCTCTCCTGACCCCAATAGAACATTCCCGCCAGAGCGCCCGTCATCAGCGTGGCGAGCGTGGCCCCGATGAGCGCCTTCGGGCCCAAGACGGCGAGGTCCGTCCGCCGATCCGGCGCGAGGGCTGAAATTCCCCCGACAAAGATGCCCACCGAGGCGAGGTGCGCGAAGCCACACAGCGCGTACGACAGAATGACGATCGTTCGAGCTGAGATCTGCTGGGTCGACGCGATCTCCGCCAGCTGCTGATAGGCCACGACCTCCGTCAGTACGGTTCGGGCACCGAGAATGCGGGCCGCGTCCTGTAGGTCCGCTCCCTCAATGCCGAGCAGCCAGGCGAGCGGCATGAACACCCACCCCAGGATGCGGCTGAGGTCCACTGGGCCATTGAGCACACCCGCCAGCGGAGAGGTGACGGTCGTCAGCGCGAGGTCCACAAGCGCCACGAACCCAAGCACGGCGATGAGAAGCGCGGCGATGCCCGCGGCCATTCTGAGACCATCAGAGGAGCCGGTCATCAGTGCCGCGAGGGTATTGGGCTGCGGGTCGCCCACCTGCTCGTGCGGGACACACCCGAGCGTGGTCGGTTGACCCGTTTCCGGGAGAATAAGCTTTGAAACCATCGCGGCTGCCGGGATCGACATGACCGAGGCCGAGACGAGATGGCCGGCGATGAGCGGAAACGTGTCCTGTAGGAAGAGGACGTAAAGCGCGAGGGTCGTGGCCGCCACAGTCGACATCCCACACGTCATGAGCGTGAGCAATTCGGAGCGCGTCATGCTGGCCAGATATGGCCGGACGGCCATCGCCGATTCCACGCCGACGAAAACGTTAGAGCCACCGGCCAAGGACTCGGCACCGGAGATCGCCAGTGTTCGATGGAACAACCGCGCCAAGACCCTGACGATGGGTTGCACGATTCCCAAGTGGTACGAGGCCGCCATCAGAGCGGCGAAGAAGACGACCGCGGGAAGTACTTGCGCGGCGAGGACGAATCCCACGGAGGGCTCACCGGCCGGCGTACTCGACCCAGGCCCTAGCGCCAGGGGACCGAAAAGAAAAAGTGCTCCCTCACCTCCTGCGGTCAGAAGCGTAACGACCGCGTCGTTGACCGCGATAAGTACCGTACGGCTACCTGGGACTGCGAAGACCAAGAGTCCCATGATGAGCATCAAGCTCACAGAGCCCAGCACCGTTCGCCAGCGCACCGGCCGCACGAAACCCCCGGCGGCCCAGCCGAGTGCCGCCAGGACCAAGAACCCCACGAACGAACCCAGATTGAGCGAGGTCAGGACCGGATGCTACCACGCCGGTCTTCGATGCCGATCGATCACCGTTTTCGCACGGTGACCTTGCCGATGTGGGGCAGATTCCGGCTCCTCTGCGCGTAGTCGATGCCGTACCCAACGACGAACTCGTCTGGGATATCAAACCCAACCCATCGGACAGGCACATCGACCTCGCGCCGTGACGCCTTGCTGAGGAGGCAGCAGGCTTCGAGGCTCTTCGGTCGCCTGGTGGACAGGATGTGGAGCACCTGATTCAGCGTGAGACCGGTATCGACGAGGTCTTCGACCACACGACGTCGGGCCTCGCGTTATCGCCCGAGTGACACCGATGGACTCGCGTTCGGCCGCCGCATATAGTCAACCTGCCGGGGGAGAGACAAATGCGAATCGGATCGGCCTGTCGATCGAAAGTGCTCATGGTGTTGATGGTGCTTGGTGTGGGTTGGCCAGCGCAGGCCCAGACCGCTGAGGAGATCATCGAGCGGGTGGACCGCCTGCTCCGCGGTGATTCAAGCCACGGCGTAACCCGCATGCAGGTCGTGACCGAGCACTGGGAGCGAGAGATGACCTTGGAGCTCTGGTCGCTGGGCACCGACCATTCGCTCGTCCGCCTCCTCGCACCGGCCAAGGAGGCGGGCACGGCGACGTTGATGGCCGATGATGACATCTGGAACTACCTCCCAAAAGTCGATCGAACGATCAAAGTACCAGCTTCAATGATGGGTGGGTCCTGGATGGGGTCGCACTTCACGAACGACGACCTCGTCAAGGAGAGCCAGCTCATCGAGGACTACGACGTCGAGATGATCTTTGACGGGGAGCACGATGGTGTCGGGGTGTGGGAGTTTCGATTGACCCCCAAGCCCGAGGCCGCGGTGGTCTGGGGCTATGTGGACTATCAGGTCCGCAAGGATGACTACATGCCTCTCTGGGCTCGCTACTTCGATGAGGACGAGCGACTGTCTCGCACGACGGAGTTTAGCGACTTCAGGAACCTCGGCGGGCGGATCGTCCCCGCTGTCATGAACATGCGCCCGGCCGACAAGCCGAACGAGCGAACCACGATGATCTACGACGAGATCGAGTTCGACATCGATATCGACGCGTCGTTCTTCTCTCTCCAATCGCTGAAACGCAGGCGATAGGTGACGTCGACGCAGGCCGGTCCTTGGCGGCAGATCGGGTGGCGCAACCTGGGCCGCCATCCCAAACGGACCGCGATTACGGCGATCGGTCTGGGGGTCGGCTATTTCGCGGTGGTCTTCCTGGTCGGGTGGTCCAGCGGCCTCATGGCGCAGATGGTCGAGAACGGTACTGGTCTGGTCAGCGGGCAGATCGAGATTCACGACACAGACTATCGACCGGACCGCAGTCTGTACGACACGATCGGGGGGCGTGAGGGTGCAGACATCAGCGCCATCATTCGTACCATAGCGAGCGACCCTGCGGTGGTGGCCGCAGCCCCCCGGCTGTATGCAGGCGGCCTGATCAGCTCCGGCAACTCAACATCGGCCGGGATGTTGATGGGGATCGACCCGTCCCTCGAACTAGACCTGACGCGCTTTCTCGACGACCTCGTCGAGGGACGGATCGTCGAGCCAGGGCGCAACGAGCTGTTGGTCGGTGACGAGTTGGCGCGGCAGCTCGGAGCGGGGGTTGGAGACGAGGTCGTGCTGGTCGCGCCTGGTGCCGATGGGTCGATGGGCAACGACCTGTTCACAATCGCGGGCATTTTTCACTCCGGGCTCGCGTTCATCGATAGCAGATACGGCGTGCTTCCTCTTGACACGCTTCAAACCCTTATCGTGATGGACACCGGGCGGATTCACGAGGTCGCCGTCTCTACGGCGGATCCCTGGATCGCCACTGAGGCGGCGGGGCGTCTCACAGCCGCGCTGGGGCCGATGGACCTGGACATCGAGGTGGCGCCGTGGACCGAGCTGCGTCCAGAGATGGTCGAGTACGTAGCTCTGGGCGAGTCGTTCTACTTCCTCATCATCGCCATCGTGTTCGGCATCGCGATGTTTGGGGTGGCCAACACCATGCTGATGGGCACCTACGAGCGGCGTCGGGAGTTTGCCGTCATGCTGGCGTTGGGCACCAGCCCTCGACACATCGTGCTGACCGTGGTCTACGAGGCGATAGCCTTGGGGGCAGTCAGCCTCGTGGCCGGCTTCGTGGTGACCCTGCCGGTGATGGTCTGGTGGCACAATGCCCCACCCGACCTCGGCTGGCTCTACGGCGAGGTGACGGTCATGGGAGCACTGATCCGTCCCTCGCTACGGGTCGAGTACGACGTGGCGGTCTGGATCTGGTCCTCGGTGGCCCTCCTTCTCACCGCTCTTTTGGCCGCACTCTATCCGGCGGCCAGGGCAGCCCGCGTGCCGCCAGCGGACGCGCTCTCCGGTCTCTGATTCGGGCACCGCTCATGACGAAACACCTCAGGGTCATCGTCGGACTCGCGCTCCGAAACCTGCAGCGGCATCTGCGACGCACCCTCTTGACGGCCTCAGCGATGATCGCCGGATCTATGCTGCTGATATTCTCGCTGAGCCTTGGTGACGGCACGCACGAATCGTGGATCGATTCGGGCGTCCGGATGGGCTCAGGCCATGTCACGGTAGAGTCGCCGGCGTTTCGCACGACCCAGAACATCGACGCTCGCTTGTCGACGGCGGCGCGGCAGGTCGCCGAGTTGGCACTTCAGAATCCGCTGCTGTCCGGCGACGTGTCCGCGGTCTCTTCGAGGATGATGGTCACGGGCTTGGCCAGCTCCGCAGCCGGCGCTCGCCCGGTCAAGATTATGGGTGTCGATCCGCGATCAGAGGCGGCGTTCACCACCCTGAATGCGCAAGTGGTTGAGGGTCGCTACCTCGAGCCGGACGATCGCCTGGCTGCGTTCGTCGGCAAGCAGCTGGTCGACAGTCTCGACCTGCGTCTGGGATCGCGCCTCGTCCTGAACGCTCAGGACGTAGACAACGACATCGGGGGGCAGCTCGTGCGCGTCGTGGGTATCTTTCAGAGCGGGGTGCCCGAGATCGATCAGAGCCTCGTCCACATCCCGCTGTCGACCGCCGGCGAGTTCCTGGGTTCGAGAGACGACGTGACCACGATCGGTGTCCTCCTGAACGACAGTGCGGCCGTGCCGAGGGTGGCCCAGGCGCTCCGACAGGCGCTGGCCGATCCCGTCGCAGCGGGGCAGGTCACGGTGCTCAACTGGCGAGAGGCGATGCCCGAGCTCGCAGCCGCTGTGGCCCTGGATGACTTCGGCAACTACCTCGTCTTTGGCATCCTGTTCATTATTATTGGCTTCGGCATCGTCAACACAGTGCTGATGTCGGTGCTGCATCGTCATCGAGAGTTCGGCGTGCTGCAGGCGCTTGGTTTGACCCCTGGAGAGACTGGCGCGGTCGTGCTCGTCGAAGGGCTCGTGATGACTGCGGTCAGCGGCCTAGTGGGTGTGGCACTGGGCCTGCTCTGCACCTGGCACTTCTTCGGCGAAGGGCTGGACTTCACAAATCTGATGGGCGAAGAGATGACGTTTTCTGGCGTGGTGATCGATCCGGTCATCATCCCGCTTTTCCGCGTCACACGCGTTGTACACGTGTTGCTGTTCATCCTATCGATTGGCGCTGTCTCATCCGTTTACCCGGCCATTCGGGCCGCGAGCATCGACGTCCCTACCGCCATGAAGTTCGAGCGTTAATGCACGAGGGCATAAAGAGGAGCGCCGACTGATGACCGACGTGACGGAACCCGCGGTGCGCACCGATGATGTGTGGAAGATCTTTTCGCAAGAAGCCGAAGAGGTGCAGGCCGTCCGCGACGTGACGGTCACAATCGATCGCGGCGAGTTCACGGCATTGGCCGGCCCCTCAGGCTCTGGGAAGACCACGCTCTTGAATCTGATCGGCGGACTGACGAGACCGACACGCGGGCGCATTTGGGTGGCGGGCCAGGAGGTGAGCACGATGTCGAACCAGGAGCTCGCGCGCCTGAGGCTCGACCAGATCGGCTTTGTCTTCCAGGCCTACAACCTTTTGCCGGTGCTCACGGCGATGGAGAACGCCGAGTTTCCGATGCTGCTCCAGGGCGTCGAGCCCGAGGCCCGCAAGGCGCGTATCGGAGAACTGTTTGCGAGGACCGGGATGGCCGGACTCGAGGACCGACGGCCAGGCAAACTCTCCGGGGGACAGCAGCAGCGTGTGGCGGTCGTGCGGGCAGTAGCCAGCCGCCCCGCACTGGTGTTGGCCGACGAGCCGACTGCCAATCTCGACACGGCGTCAAGCGGAGCGCTCCTGGATGTGATGGTTGAACTCAATCGGGAGCTTGGTGTCACGTTCGTCTTCGCAACCCACGATGCGCGCGTGATGGAGCGGTCTCGTCGATTGGTGCGGATGGTAGACGGGGCGATTGCGTCGGACGAGACACAATCTTGAGGGAGCGAGGCCTCGCGGCGCTCCTTGGTGCCTGTCTCTGGGCAGGGAGTGTCGGCCCGGCGGCGGCCCAGTCCCAGCTGCTCAGCGGTTATCTCCAAACGGTTCCCGTGTACACCACCTCGACGGAGCTTCAGGAGAGCAACCTCACCAGCTTCAGTAGGTTTCGCCTTACGTCCGAACCGGTGTTCGGAGCCTTCTCGATCAACGCGGCCTACGAACATGCTGTCACGATCAGGTGGAGGGACCTGATCGGCGGGCCGGTTGGTGTCGTTCCGGGCGGCGGCGAGTGGCTGAATCTACAATGGGCACCGTCGAGCAGCGAACACGTGCGCTGGCAGCATCGCTTCGACAGGCTCTCTGTCGGATGGCGCCCGACACGCGCGGTAGACCTGTCCGTTGGCCGACAGGCCGTTTCGTGGGGCACCACGCTCTTCCTGACGCCGGCCGACCCATTCTCACCGTTCAGTCCGGCTGACCCATTTCGTGAGTTTCGTGCCGGGGTCGATGCCGCACGCGTCCGAATCAGCCCTAGCGCGCTCAGCGAGATCGATGTCGTGGTGCGAGCGACAGAGACCGCCGTTGGTGAGGAGACGACGGCGTTGGCACGCGGTCTCATGACCGTCAACAATTGGGAGATCTCAGGGTGGGGCGGCTCGCTGTACGGCGACGCCGCGGGAGCGGTGGCCGCGGCCGGTGCGTTCGGCGCCTGGGCGGTCCGAGGAGAGACAGTTGTACGACAACTGGAGGGTGCAACCAAGCTTCGCGGCACGATCGGAGTCGACAGGCTGTTTCAGATCAAGCGAAGGGACACCCTGGTGCTGGTCGAATACCAGCACGACCAGATGGGTGCCGCCGAGCCTGACGAGTATCTCGACCTCGTGCGGTCCGCCCCGTTCGCTCGTGGCGAGTTCCAGGTCATCGGTCGCGACGAGACGGTGCTCCAAGCGTCTGTGCAGGTGCACCCATTGTGGAGCATTGCGGGGCTGTGGCTGTGGAACCTCAACGATCGCAGTGCCCTTCTCTCACCGACGGTGGCGTACTCGCTCAGCGACGAAGCATCCGTTGCGGGGGGCATCCTTGTTGGCGTCGGGGATGATGAGTCGACGCCGGACCGACCTGTGCCGTCGGAATATGGCCTGTCGGGGGTGACGGCCTATCTATCCGCGAGCTGGTATTTCTGAGACGGTGAGACGGTGAGCCAATGCTCCGGTGATCCGATGTCGCGAGCGTCCGGACTGACGGGGTCGCGTCCATCGGGTGGTGGCGCGTGACCGAGCCTGCCCGCACTTGGCGCGTGCGCAACCTCGAGATGCGGGTGGAAGAACCCGAGAGTGTGCTGCTCACCCGTGCCGCCTCCGCGGCTGGTATCGATCCGGAGCGCGTGCGCTCCTTGCGCATCGCACGCAGGTCGGTGGATGCTCGGCGTCGCGGGAAGGGGCGTCGCCTGCGCTTCATCGTGCACGCGGACCTCGTGGTCGACTCGACGTACCACGGTGCGCTGTTCGATGCCGCCGTGCGCGCAGGGACGGTCATCGAGGCGCCAGTCGCCGGGAGTTTCCGCGTCGCAGAACCGGCAGTTGGCCGGCGACAGGGTCGCGTCGTGGTGGTCGGAGCCGGTCCGGCCGGTCTCTATGCCGCGCTGGTCTTGGCCACCAACGGTGTGGGCGTCGACCTCATCGACCGCGGTGCCGAGTTGACGCAGCGGAGCAAAGACGTCGCCCGCTTTCACCGCACCCGCGTGCCCAACGCCGAGTCGAACCTCTTGTTCGGCGAGGGCGGGGCTGGAACCTTCTCCGACGGCAAGCTCTACACACGCGTGGACGATCCGCTGGAAGTGCCGTGCCTGGAGGAGCTCGTCGCTTGCGGCGCGACGCCAGATATTCTGTACGATTCGCGGGCTCATATCGGCACCGACCGTCTCCATCGAATTCTCCCGGTCCTCCGAGGTCGCATGGAATCGCTTGGCGTACGGTTCCACTGGAACACGCGGCTCGACGGCCTGGTTCTCGAATCAGGTCCCCCGCGGCGAGTGCGGGCGGTCCGTTCGTCCGCCGGAGAGTTGCCCTGCGATGCCGTGCTGCTGGCTCTCGGCCACAGCGCGCGGGACAGCATGCGAGTGCTTCACGGCCAAGGGGTGCGGGTCGCGGCTAAACCGTTTCAGTTGGGTGTGCGGGTCGAGCATCCCCAGGAACTGATCAATCGTGGACGCTACGGCGAGGGACCGGAGGCCGCATTGTTGGGTCCCGCGTACTACAACCTGGTGTGCAAGGCCGGCGAAGGCGTGCCGGCGAGCTACTCGTTCTGCATGTGCCCTGGCGGGCAGATCGTCGCAAGCACGAACGTCGCCGGACTGTTGTGCACCAATGGGATGAGCAACTCGAGGCATTCGTCGCCCTGGGCCAACGCCGCGCTAGTCACGACCTTCGGTCCAGAAGAGTACGGTCCCGGTCCGTTCGCGGGTGTGGATTTTCAGGAGAGCATGGAACGCCGCTTCTTCGAGTCTGGCGGCGGCGACTACACGGCGCCCGCGCAGAACACCGAGGACTTTCTCGCTGGTCGGTCCACGGCGAGACCCAGGCATTCCAGCTACGTGTTCGGCACCTGCGCCGGGCGGATCGACACGTTGCTACCGTCCGTCGCCCGAGACGCCATCGCGCGCGCCCTTCTGAAGTTCGAGCGTCAGATTCCCGGCTTCAGTACTGCGGCCGGTCTGCTCGTCGGATTGGAGTCACGCAGCTCGGGTCCGATCCGGTTACCGCGCGATGCCGACAGATTGGTGGCAGAGGGTTTTGCCAACCTGTATCCCATCGGCGAAGGCGCCGGCTACGCGGGTGGCATCATGAGTGCCGCCATCGACGGCGCCCGCTCGGCCCTTCGCTACCTGAGGGGATAGCCTTCGCGCCGCCGGCGTCACCGTTCGATTCTTCACGCGGTTGCGTCTCGTAGCATCGGCAACCCCTTCGCGATTCCCTCCCACCCTCCCGTTTGTGTGCGTTTTTGCAGGGCGATCGGCTGAATTCAGATTACGTGATCGAAGGCGACCCGTCTGCGCCCGGTCCTCCGTACCGGTGCGGCTGGTTCCGGCTCTCTGGAGGGCAGCGGTGCATGCGATAACGACCACGCTTACGAGACCGTCCAGCGCGACGGGCGCCGAGACGGTCGAGTCAAACGACACGTGTGAAGTGGCGGTGGTCATGCCGTGCTTGAACGAGGCTGACACGCTGGCCACCTGCATCGCCAAGGCGCAAGGTGTGATGGCCGAGCACGGGATCGTGGGCGGTGTAATCGTAGGTGGAGAGTGGGACGTTGGCCCGGAAGACCGGCTCGAAGTCGAAGGCGGTCTGCATTTCGTTGAAGCCCAGGATGCGGCGATGCCGGTCCAGCGGCCAGGGGTCACGCTGTGCGTGAAGCCGGGGCGACGCGGCCAGAAACGTCGCCAGGCCCGAGAGCGCCTCCCGTCTCGAGAATCCCTTACGCCATGCCCGTTCGATCTTGCCCACGGTGCCTCCTTCTCGTCACTCGGCGGATCATTACACATCCATAGCGTCGTGGTACCCGAGAGCCGACGCCGGTCGTTTCGGGCATACTGTGCTCTACTCGCGCCCGACCCCAGGAGGTGTCTATGAACGACCCCAGAACCACGATCGTCCCCGGCCTCCGATATCAGGACGCTCCTGCCGCTATCGAGTGGCTCTGCCGCGCCTTTGGCTTCGAGAAGCACCTGGTCGTCCCCGGCGAAGGCGACACCATCGCCCACGCCCAGCTCACGTTTGGCAACGGCATGATCATGCTGGGCTCCGCTGGTGAAGACGGCGGCGGCTACGATGAGCTCATGGCGACGCCCGCGCAGAGCGGAGGCACCAACACCCAGGCGTCCTACGTCATCGTGAAAGACGCCGACGCCCACTGCAAGCAGGCTCAAGCGGCCGGGGCGACGATCGTGCTACCCGTGACCGATCGGGACTACGGCGGTCGCGACTACACCTGTCGGGACCTGGAGGGCCACGTGTGGACCTTCGGCACTTACGACCCCTGGGGAGGGGATGAGGGAGCGACACAATGACACGCACGTCCAACATGTGGCTCTTGGCAGTGGCAACGCTCGCGGTGTTGGCCGCCTGCGCGGCCGGCGTTGATTCGCAGGAGCCACGGACGCCTCGGAACCTCGAGGAATTCGACGCCCTGTTCCAGGAGCTCAACAACTGGGGGCGCTGGGGAGCCGACGACGAGCTCGGTACAATGAATCTGATTACCGAGGAGAAGACACGTGAGGCGGCCGCCCTCGTCCAGCGTGGAATCACCGTGTCGCTTGCCCACGATCTGATGCCGGATGAGGCGCTGGACAATCCGGACGCGGCATTCAACCACACCATGGGTCAGAGCCTGCGGAGTGATACCTACGAGTTCAGGTATCACGGCTACGGCGTCAGCCACATCGATGCCCTCTGCCACTTCCTCTGGAACGGTCGGCTCTACAACGACATCCTGCCTTCGGAGAGCACGCCCGAAGGGTGTGGGAAGCTCGGTATCCAGAACCTGAAGAGGGGAATCGTCACACGCGGCGTCCTGCTCGATTTCCCGCGTCTCAAGGAGGTGCCGTACCTTGAGCCGGAAACGCCGATCTATATCGAGGACATCGAGGCGTGGGAGCAAGAAGCTGGTGTCACCGTCTCACCGGGTGACGTCATCTTCGTACGGACCGGTCGATGGGCGCGCCGCGCGGCGCTCGGACCCTGGCAGATATCTGGCAGCAGTGCCGGGTTGCATGCCTCAGTGCTTCCGTGGATCAAAGAGCGTGGCGTGGCAGTCGTCGGCAGTGACGCGGCCACCGATGTAATGCCGTCGATGGTGGAGGGGATCAGACAGCCGGTCCACACGATGTTGATCGCCGGCTTTGGGACGAACATCTTCGACAACATGGACCTCGAGGCCCTGGCAGAGACCGCTGCTCAGGAGAACCGGTGGGAGTTCATGCTCACCGCCGGGCCGATGGCGATCGACGGTGGAACCGGTTCGCCTCTCAACCCGCTCGCCATCTTCTAGACTGGAAAGGTGAGGCTCTCCTTTCGGAATACCCCCAAGCACTACCAACGTCACGTCTACGACCGCTTTGGGGATGTCATCAGTACCCCTTCGTTCGACCACATAGACAAAACTCCCACCGGTTGGCTCATCGTCGGTGACCATCGCGCGGAGCTGGCAGCAAAGGTCGCCTCGATTGTCGAGCGCTACGGGGTTGGCGTGGGGATGATGGTGCTGCATGCTCAGCAGCTGTGTGCTCGACACATCCCGTTCGAGATCCCGCTCGACGGAGAATCGCAAGACCCGGCTCAGCCGACGCGTCGCCTGCACGGTACGCGGGGCGAGAGCGTGTTGTATGTGCCTGTCAGGAAGTATCGGAACGACATCGACAAACTGGCAGAGCTCAACATCGTCAAACCCCAGCAGTTGTGGGACGAGTCGAGGATCATCTCACACGAGCGCGACCATCGACCATGCTTCTACTGCTCCTCTTCCGAGATGAATCCGTCGGAGGTGGTGGTCGCCCTGGATGGCGCCGGGCGTGGGCTCTCTCGGAGCTACCAATTGGGTTTCACCTTCGCCCCGTTC
>Ga0310123_10001666_pt1 | contig 18299 bp, 17 predicted proteins | sample CB6_AW_1057_MG_FD_203505 | JGI IMG/M metagenome (GOLD analysis project Ga0310123, IMG submission 203505) | Marine microbial communities from Western Arctic Ocean, Canada - CB6_AW_1057 | ecosystem: Environmental > Aquatic > Marine > Oceanic | place: Canada: Western Arctic Ocean | collected... | reverse complement strand
CATCCCACGGACGGCGGATCAGGACAGTCTCGACTGGATGTACTGGGGTTGAGTAATTCTCCATGTCTAACTCCTGTGGGCGTCCCGGACCATCCGGGAGCGACATGGCTATTGGAGCAAAAAGGCGGGGTGCAGGAAGGGAATTCCCTTCACTTTCGAGGGAATTCCCTTAATTCTTAGGCCTTAAGATTTTCGACCACTTCTTTGACTTGTTTCAATTTGTGGTCAACCGTCTGCCAATGAATCTTGGCACCGAGCAACTCGACCTCGCGCACGATCTTCTTAGCCGCCGTGGTGGGGTGCGACATATCGATCTCGGCCTTCTTTGCCAGCACGGCGATGATGACGAGCAACGTTTCACGCTCACGTTCCCCAAGGGGTTTATCGAGATCATCAGCGGCCTTGGGTGGCATCTGCTGAATGCAAGCCTCTAACGCTTCGACGCGTACGCCAAGTTGGGTGCCGTTGGGAAACTCTGTGTAATCTAGCTGGTGTTCTTTTCCGTCTCGCTCGACGATTATGTTCGCGCCTTTCCAGGAATCAACCCATTCGTATCGCTCGCGCAACCGGTGCTCTAGCCGCTCGAGGTGGTATTGCGCGGCTCCTTTTATCGGCACGTTGACGAGTCCCTCAACCCGTTCCTCGTAGACACTCCGTGTACCGCTCATAAGCCTGGCGACAAGATGGAGACGCCCCTCAAGGACCGCCGCATAGACATGCTCCTGCTTCCAGGTCTCTTCCGATTTCTCCGAGAGATATTTCGCAGCTTCAGGAATAGGGAGCCATTCTCGACCGTGAAAAGTCATGCGTCCTCACCGTTGGGTAAGTGGTCCAACGGGTGCAGTGTAATGGGGGTCGGACGTCTGATGTTGGCCGACAGTATCCGTGCCCGTCTATTCGCGTTAGAAGCACTTCGTCCCAGGCACGGGAGGGGTACAGGAGTGGGGGGTGTTTAGGACGTCGTCTCGCTGCGGAGGTCGTCCAGATAATCCGCCCAGGTCTGCATCATCTGGCGGCGCTCCTGGAGGTGCGTCGTGCGGTTGTAGGCCCGTCCTAAGGGGTCCTTCACGGTGTGGGCGAGTTGGTGCTCGACCAGGTGCGGCGCAACGCCTAGCTGCTCATCAAGGCACGTCCGCGCCATCGCCCTGAACCCGTGTACCGACATCGTGTCTTTGGGGATACCGATGGTGCGCATCGCGACCGCGAGCGTGTTTTCACTCATCGGGCGTCCGTTGTTCCGCGCCCCTGGAAATACCCAGGACTGATGGCCGGTATGGGGATGCAGCGCACGGAGGATCGCGACGGCTTGCGTCGCAAGCGGAACGACGTGATCTTGGTTCGTTTTCGTAACGAGGTACTGCCACTGTGGCTCGGAACCATCGAGGTCGATGTCGGCCCACCGCGCTCGGCGCAATTCGCCTGGTCGCACAAACCAGAGCGGTGCCAGATGCAGGGCGGCCATGACCACCGGTGATCCGTCATAGGCATGAAGCATCCGCAAGAGCTTTGCGACGGCCTTGGGATCGGTCACGGCCGCGAAATGCGTGGGCTTGGGCTTAGTCAGCAACTGTTTGACCGGCGCGGCGGGGTTGCGTGTGATGCGCTCGGAATACAAGGCGTAGTCACAGACCTGGTGGCACACGTTCAAAACACGACTCGCGGTCTCGTACTTCTCTGCTTTCTCAATAGGCTTGAGCAGGGCGTGGATATCTGGAGGTCCGATATCAGTCATCGACCGCGTACCCAGTGTCGGGAATACGTACGATTCCAGCCGCATCAGCACCATGCTGGCATGACTCGGTACCCAGTTCGGCACCTTTGACTCGTACCACTCACGGGCGACCGTCTCGAAAGTATCGGCCGTGTCGTCCGCCTGTGTGGCCTTCCACCGGCTCATTGGGTTCAAGCCACTAGCGACGTCTTGACGGCACTCGTCGCGCCGCCGACGGGCCTCCTTGAGGCTGACATCGGGGTATTTGCCGAGGCCACGCGAGTTTGCTTTGCCACCCAGCCGGTATTTGTACCGCCACAACTTGCTCCCATTTGGGCGCACGATCACGTACAGCCCACCGGAGTCGCCGAGCTTGTACGGCTTCTCCTTGAGCTTCGCGTTCCGAACGGCGGTATCAGTGAGTGCCATCTGGGGGTACATCAGGGGGTACCGAGACTCAAAAAGTTGGCACCCATCTTGTACCCCCAAACGTACCCCCACACTGCGTGGCTGTCAATGGAACACCATAGACACACCTGGACTACTGATAGCTAAAACAACCAGTAATACAGGCATTTTTATGTATGATCTAGATGGTGCTGGATATAGGTGGAAAATAAAATGGTAGCGGTACGGGGATTCGAACCCCGGTCCCGTGGCTGAGAACCACGTATCCTAACCCCTAGACGATACCGCCTGGTAGAGGCCCGATCCTCGTTTTTATATCATAGACGGGTGATTCGTGTACTGGTGGGTCTCACGCTGGTTGGCGCCCTTGCTCTCGGTGCTGGATTCTACATCGCCGAGAATGCCTCGGGACCAGAGATCGAGATCATTCAACCTTCTCGGCTGGTCGGACGCTCCGCTGTCTTCGAGGCCCTCGTCACAGCTCCTGGCGGTAACCTCACATCACTTGATGTGATCATCGAGCAGGACGGCCAGAGGCTGGCACTCTACTCTCTCGATACTCCGCTGGAGGGAGAGGTCCGGCAGGATGGGCCCGACCGTATCCGCGTCACACGACGGTTCGACCAGGCGTCGCATCCCGAGCTGGTCGGAGGTGCTGCGCGAATCGTCGTATCGGCTGCGCGTCCAGTCCTCTTCGGCCTCCGGGAGGCGACCGCCACGACCGAGCACCACCTGGAGGTCCGGGTTGTCCCCCCGCGCCTCCAGGTGGTGTCGAAGTTCCACTACCTCAACCACGGAGGCTCGGAGATGGTGGTCTACCGCGTGACACCACCTGACGCCGAATCGGGTGTGCAGGTCGGCGACCGGTTTTACCGCGGCTATCCGGCCCAAGGTGCTGGCGTTGATGGTCACGATACCTTGCGTGTGGCGTTCTTCGCCCTCCTGTATGACCAGGATCTCCAGACCCCTGTCGAACTCTACGCCACGGACGAAGCCGGCAACGAAGCAAGGAAGACATTCGATCACGACATCTTTCCGAGATTGTTTCGTCGGTCACGGATTCCGCTGAGCGACAGGTTCCTACGCAGCGTCGTCCCGCCAATCGTTGAGCGGGCCCCGGAGCTCGCCGACGAAGAGCTCGACGCGTCGACGTCCCCCGAGGAGATCGCGGAGCTATACCTCTTCATCAACCGGACCTTGCGACAGCGGAACCGCGAGACCATCGCCGCGTTTGCCGGCGGGACCAGCACGAACCTGCAATGGGACGGACCGTTCGTACAGCTGTCGAACTCTCAGGTCGAATCCGGCTTCGCGGACCATCGGACATACGTCTACGACGGGAATGACATCGATCAACAGGTCCACCTTGGATTCGACCTGGCCTCGACCGCGAATGCTCCGGTGTCAGCGGCCAACACCGGGACGGTCATTCATGCCGATTATCTAGGTATCTACGGCAACTGCGTGATCATCGACCACGGCATGGGACTCCAGTCACTCTACGCGCACCTCTCGGCGATTGACGTGACGCCGTGGGAGAAGGTTGCTCGTGGCCAGCCGCTCGGACTGAGCGGTCAGACCGGTTTGGCCGGAGGTGACCACCTCCATTTCGCGATACTCCTCCAGGGTCATCCGGTGACACCGATGGAGTGGTGGGACCCCCACTGGATTGAGGATCGGATCGAGCGAAAATTACGTGAAGCTTCAGAGCTGCTTAACCCCTAAAGCATGCGCTGAATGAGATTGATCCTCGTGGCGCAACCGACATGGGTGTGATATCTTTATTCGGTTGGACTCATGAGAGAGCTGTCAGCGGGCAGCTGTCCACCGGGCTTCTCTCGATCCAAAACTTCGCACTAGGAGACTTTAGATGCACCACCGAATATTGCGGGCGTTCGCCTCAGCCTTGGTTATCGTGATGGCCGCTACCTGCGGTGGCGGCTCGGAAGCACCGGCCGAGATGGCCGAGCCAGCGGCCCCTGCAGCGCCAGCCTTCGACCCGGCAACAGCCGGAAACGTCATGGGTACGATCACACTCGAAGGCACCGCGCCAGCCGCCGAATCGATCAGGATGAACGCAGACCCTGTCTGTGTCACGGAGGCATCCATGACCGAGACGGAGTACTTTCTCGTTGGCGACACCGGCGGGCTCGGTAATGTGTTCGTGTATGTCAAGGAGGGGCTCGAGGGCCAGACCTTCCCAGCTGCCACGGATAGCATCGAGCTGCAGCAGGATGGATGCCGATACATTCCACACGTGTTTGGTATCCGTGTCGGTCAGGCCTTGTCGATCGTCAACGGTGATCCGACTCTCCACAACATCCATGCGACGCCTGCCAACAACGAGGAGTTCAACACCGGGCAGCCGATCGAGGGGATGGTGTACGAGCGCATGTTCGACACGCCTGAAGTCATGGTTCCGTTCCAGTGCGACGTTCACGGCTGGATGAACGCTTACGTGGGCGTGCTGGATCATCCGTACTTCGGTGTCTCCGGTGCCGACGGTGCCTTCGATCTCAGCGGCCTCCCGCCGGGAGACTATGTAGTGGAGGCGTGGCACGAGAAGCTCGGCACGCAGACGCAGAATGTGACCGTCGGCGAAGGCGCGACGGCCGAGTTAAACTTCACGTTCACCGTCGGCTAGCTCCGTGTCCGCGCCGGCACGCGCTAGGACGAGGCCGCGCAGTACCCAGGAACCTAGTCAACAGTTGGGGCGAACGTCCGATTGTCGGACGTTCGCCTTTCGTTCCCACCTACGCCTTTGTTACGTCGGCGGCTGTATCTGACCATGCTCTGGCTGCACCGATACAACAGGGTTCTCGCCGCTGTGTCGTTGTTGCTGATCGCGGCCGGTGGCCTGGTCACCAGTACCGGTTCTGGACTCGCAGTCCCTGACTGGCCGACCACCTACGGCTACTTTATGTACTCCTTCCCCCTCTCGGGGATGGTGGGGGGAATCCTCTACGAGCACGGTCACCGGCTGATTGCCAGTACTGTCGGCCTCATGACGATCGTGCTGGCCGTATGGCTGACGCGAATCGAAAGTCGGCGCTGGGTTCGGCGCTTGGGCTGGCTCGTCCTAGCCGCGGTGGTCGCACAAGGATTACTCGGTGGTCTCACGGTCCTTTACTTCTTGCCGGCACCGGTCTCGATCAGCCACGCGGGACTGGCACAGATCTTCTTTATGCTGGTGGTGAGCCTCGCGGTCTTTACGTCTCCTGGCTGGCTGAACCGATACGGCCGAGATGCAGCCACGATGCGCGACATTATCAGCGACACCGCCCTGCGTCGGCTGTCCATCCTGACACCGATCGTGGTCTACTTGCAGATCCTGGTGGGCGCCACGATGCGTCATACCGGAGCTGGGCTCGCGATCCCTGACTTCCCACTTACGTTCGGGCACGTCGTCCCGCCTACCTGGGATCCAGGAGTCGCCGTCCACTTCGCGCATCGAATCGGTGCCGTCGTCGTGGTCGGGCTGGTCGTTGCGCTCAGTGCGCACGTCGTGGCGCGCCAGCAGGCGCGAGTAGAACTTGTTCGACCCGCACTACTCCTGCTTCTGGTCGTTTTGATCCAATTCACGTTGGGGGCGTGGACGGTGCTCAGCGAAAAACACGTGGCGATCAACACGGCTCATGTGGCGACCGGAGCTGTGCTGTTTGTCACGTCGGTCGTAATGGGTCTCCGCGTGCATCGTGACCGATTCGACGATCGCGCTCTTTCTGCTCCCGAGGCACCGATACGTTCCGCGGTGTTGACGCCTCACGGCTCGACGGGAGCGGGAGTATGAAGACCGGTGTGGCTTCGATTTCGATCTCCAGGTCTCGCGCCGTCGATTTTCTTGCCCTGACGAAGCCGCGGTTGAACGCGCTGGTCGTGGTCACGGCCGGCGTCGGCTACTGCCTCGGCGCCGGAGAGTATTTCGACGCCGTAACGCTGCTCCATGCGTTGGTCGGGTCAGCGCTCGTCGCGGGCGGTGCGGCCGCGCTGAATCAACTCGCCGAACGTGACATCGACCAGACCATGGAGCGCACTCGGCACCGACCGCTTCCGGCTGGCCGAGTTCAACCCTGGGAGGCTCGGATCTTTGCGTGGTTACTGACTGGCCTCGGTCTCGCCGAGCTGGCCGTCGGCACAAATATCGTGGCCAGCGCGGTAGCACTGGCCACCCTGGTCAGCTACGTCGCCATCTACACACCGCTCAAACGTCGCACGCCGTGGTCGACACTGGTTGGAGCGGTGCCGGGTGCCCTTCCACCCGTCATCGGCTGGTCGTCGGCCCGTGGCACCCTCGGTATCGAGGCGTGGGTCTTGTTTGGGATCGTGTTTCTCTGGCAGCTTCCACACTTCCATGCATTGTCCTGGATGTATCGGGAAGATTTTCGTAAGGCCAACCTGCGGCTGCTGGCGGTCATTGACCAGGGCGGGCGTCGAAACGCCAGACAGGCACTGATCTTTGCCGTCGCGCTGATACCGGTGAGCCTGGCACCGTCACTGGTCGGTCTGACTGGGCGATTGTACGCGGGGGCGGCATTCGGGCTGGGCTCCGCGTTTTTGATCCTCGCGTGGCGTTTTGCTGAACACCCATCCACCATACGGGCCCGCTCGCTGTTCGTCGGGTCGCTTGTCTATCTCCCACTGTTGTGGGGACTGTTGGTCATCGACGGTGTCTTCTGATCTGCGCGCCCTCGACATTTCTACGCTCAGCCACCGATACGGCGACCGAGACGCCCTGATCGACGTCAGCTTCGGGGCCGAGGCGGCGAGCATCTTCACGCTGCTCGGACCGAACGGCGGTGGCAAGACCACGCTCTTTCGAATCGTGACAACGCTGCTACCCACGGCCCCTGGCAAGGTGCTGGTCTTTGGCCAGGACGTCGCGACCAAGGCCCACGAGGTCCGGCGGCTGATGGGGGTCGTCTTCCAGTCGCCGGCGCTGGACAGTCGTTTGACCGTCGTGGAAAACCTGCGGACCCACGGTCACCTCTACGGTCTTCGAGGTCGGCGACTCAGATCACGACTCGAAGAGGCTCTCGGGCTAGTGACACTGGAGGATCGTGCGGACGATCTGGTGGATACGCTGTCGGGAGGACTCCGACGTCGGGTCGAGATTGCCAAAGCCCTGCTCCCCGAACCAAAATTGCTTCTCTTGGACGAACCGAGTACCGGCCTCGACCCCGGCGCCAGGCGAGAGCTCTGGGATCATCTCGAACGCCTGCGTCGCACGCTCGGAACCACGGTGATGCTCACGACTCACCTGATGGACGAAGCCGCAAGATCGGAGCGGGTGGCAGTGCTGCACGAAGGCCGCCTCGTCGCACTGGGTTCTCCAAGCGACCTCGTCGCCAACATCGGTGGCGATGTCATCCTAGTCGCGTCGAACGATGTGCAGATGCTTGCCGAGGACATCCGACGCCGATTTCAACAATCTGTCGATGTGGTCGGTGGCCATGTCAGAATCGAGCGCGAGCAGGGTCATGCGTTCATCTCGGAATTGGTCGAGGCCTTTCCTGAACGGATCAACGGAGTCACCTACGGAAAACCAACCCTCGAGGATGTGTTCCTTCATCACACGGGACAGCGATGGAATTGATGCTCGCTACCTATACGTTGTGGCGGAGAGACATCGTTCGATTTCTCCGACAGCGCTCGCGCGTTGTCGGGGCGCTGGGGACACCCCTGGTGTTCTGGGTACTCCTCGGCTCGGGTCTCGGTAGCTCCTTCAGCGTCGGAATCCTCGGTGTCCCGGCCGGGGGATATCTCGAGTACTTTTATCCGGGCACGCTCGCGCTCATCCTGCTGTTCACCGCGATCTTCTCGACGATTTCAGTGATCGAGGACCGGCACGAGGGGTTTCTACAGGGCGTGATGGTCGCGCCCGTACTCCGGATCGCCATCGCATTGGGTAAGATTCTTGGAGGCACCACCCTTGCACTCTTGCAGGCGGCGCTCTTCCTACTACTCGCGCCACTAGCCAATGCTGAAATCACCATGACGATGCTGCCGTTGTTGTTGGTCGTTTTGGCGGTCTTTGCGTTTGCGCTGACCGGGCTCGGCTTCGTCCTCGCCTGGATGCTTGATTCAACGCAGGGCTTCCACGCGATCATGAATCTGCTGCTGTTCCCGATGTGGCTGCTGTCGGGTGCGGTCTTTCCGCCAGATGGCGCCGCCGGATGGATCCGCGTCGCGATGCGTATCAACCCTATGACCTACGGGGTGACTGCGCTCCGGACCGTGCTGACCGGTCCTGACACGAGCGGGGGACCGGTATCGATTGGTGGCCCGCTGACATTTATCGCGATTTTCGGACTCATCACACTTGCGCTGAGCAGCTGGAGTGTGACGTACCGCCGCGCGTAGCTCGGAGTGACATCTCTATGGATCTATCGAGCCTGCCCACCCTCAACGCGGTGCTCAATAGCATCTCTGGTCTTTTTCTGGTCGCGGGATACTTGATGATTCGTCGCCGACGCATCAGGCTACACCGAGCCTGCATGCTCGGCGCATTCACGACGTCGACGCTGTTTCTCATTTCCTACGTGATCTACCACATCAACGTCGGCTCGGTCGCGTTCACGGGCCGTGGTGCAATCAGGTTCGTCTATTTCTCGATTCTGATCTCGCACGTGGTCTTAGCGGGCTTGATTCTGCCACTTGCTCTCGTGACCCTCGTTCAGGCGCTGCGAGAGCGGTTCGACCGGCACGCGCGAATCGCGCGGTGGACGCTACCCATCTGGCTTTATGTGTCGCTGACCGGGGTAGTCGTCTATCTGATGCTATACAGGCTGTGACGGCGGGCTCGTACAGGAGATACGGGGCGACCCGTTCTCGCCACTCACGTTCGCCATCCACCCAACCCTCGGCAACGTCTGAGGGGTCGTCCCCCGCTATGATCCGGTCCAACGTCTGTCGAGAACCCAGTAGACGTGTCGCACCATCGAGGTCAAACTCGGTTGGATACAACTGATAGAGGGCGGACACGATCTCGAGACCGACCCGTACAGGTCGGAGTATATCTCGATTGATCACAGTGATTCGCACGCCCTCGCACGTCTCACCTGCGTATGTGCTGCTTCGGGGCGTGAACTCAGCCGGATAGAATCGCACGCCGTCCAGTTTTCTGGCGTTGAGGGCCGCGGCCAGGTCACCACCATCAACCCAGGGCGCCCCGAGTTGCTCGAACGGGGTGTCAGTACCCCGCCCAACCGACAGGTTGGTTCCTTCGATCGAACCGATCCCAGGGTAGAGACCGACCTGGACGATCGAGCGGAGGTTCAGCGAAGGATTGATCCAGATCAGTCCCGTCTCGTCGTACCAGAACTGACGCAACCAGCCCTCCATCGGAACGACCTCAAGATCCACGTCGATACCACGCTCGGCCTTGAATACCCGCGCCAGCTCACCCAGCGTCAGACCGTGTCGGATCGGCATCGAAAGATAGCCGGTAAAGCCCATTTGGTCCTCGTCCAGAATGGGCCCTTCGACAGTGTCGCCCTTGATTGGGTTCGGTCGGTCCAGAACCATGACTTTGATGTCTCGCTCCGCCGCCGCCTCCATGACATACGCCATCGTCGTCGCATATGTGTAGAAGCGAGCCCCGGCATCCTGAAGGTCAACAACAATGGTGTCGACTCCGTCGAGGGCGGCGGGTGTCGGTCGCCGGGAATCTCCATACAGAGAATGGACGGTCAGCCCGGTAACGGGATCGACGCCGTCGGGCACACGGACGTCAAGATCGCCACGAATACCGTGCTCGGGACCGAGCAGGTGTCGCAGATCCACGTTGGGCGCGTCGTGAAGCAAATCGATCGTGGTCGAGCCGTTCGACGACCGGCCGCTCTGGTTGGTAAGGAGAGCGACCCGCTGTCGGTCAATGCGAGCAAATCCCTCGTGCCCAAGACGGTCGATCCCGGTCATGACACCGGAAACACCCACGCTCGCCAGGCGGATACGCTCGACGGCCGCTGTCGCCAGCGTGGCAACCCGCCCCCGAAGCGCGACGACATCTCCGGTCCCGTCAGGGTGCACTCGGTTCGAGAGAAAAATGACCTCGATCTGGGTTGTCGGGTCGACCCAGATCGAGGTCCCGGTGAACCCTGTGTGGCCAAAGGAACCGCTCGCGAAGAGGTCTCCCCGGTTCGATGAGTAGCGGGAATTTATGTCCCAGCCAAGTCCGCACCGGTCGATCAGCGCCGGAGGCGTGGCCGGACTAGTCATTCGAGCGACAGTCAGTGGGGCCAGGATGCGTGCGTCATCGAGCGCGCCACCAGCCAGCAGCATTGCACCAAACCGCGCCAGGTCGTCCGCAGTTCCAAAGAGCCCGGCGTGCCCGGCAAACCCCTCCCATCCGCCTGGCCGTTGGGTCATGGACCGTGCCCCTGAGCATCGAGGCGCCGACTACGGCGCCGCATGGCCATCCCAGAGGTCGACAAGATTCAGTGGGAGCAATTCTGGGTCTCTTGTCTCGCGATGACCGGAAACCAGTTTCGTTCATTCCAAGAGGGACCTAACAGCCGGCGCACAACGAACTGATCAAACGGCTGGCCGCTCACGCGGGACACGATCTCCGCGACGACGATGAAATTGATATCACTGTAGACGACCCGCGTACCAGGGGGATAACCCGGGTGCTCATTGATCGCAAGGGTGATGGCAGTCGCCGAGCCCTTGAACTCCTGCTCGAGCGGAAAGTCAGCCCTCAAGCCCGACACATGTGTCAGAAGATGCTCGACGGTGATCCGACCCTTGCCGTGGCGGTCGAACCCAGGAATATAGTTCGCGACGGGGTCCCGCAGCCGGACCAGTCCATCCTCAACGAGCATCATCACCGCCGGAGCAGTTGCCACGACCTTGGTAAGTGAGGCCAGGTCGAAGATGGTGTCGGGAGTCATCGTCTCGGACACCGGAGCAACCGAACGTTGTCCGAACGCCTTCCGATAGACGGTTTGGCCTCTGTGCCAGAGGAGGACAACGGCGCCGGGGAGTTCACCTTCGCGAATTGCCGATTCGACGACCTCGTCGATTCGGTCGAATCGGCGCATGTCAACTTGACCGATGGACGCGAGAATCTCGGCCGGAGGTGCCCCCGCATACGCCAAACAGGGACCGATGGCACTCAGAGCAATAATGCAGACGAAGGGGAAGAGATTGCGGGGAGAGACGGCCTCATTCGAGGAGTACATTTGATCTGAATTCTACTGTGGGCTACGCTTTCAGCCGGCGAGTTGGATTCCGATAGTCAGAGGGATCGATATGCCACGATACCGTCTCATTGTTGTTCTTGCATTCGCGTCTGTCTGGCTGTTTTTTTCGTCGGCAGCCTCGGCGCAAAATTCAATCATACGAGGTGTCGTTACCGACGACTTCGGCCAGCTGATTCGCGACGCGAACGTTATTGCGGAAAGCCCAAACTCGACCAGATCGGTGGAGAGTCAAACAGACGAGCAGGGAGTGTTTTCTTTCATCGGACTTCCCCGGGGCCGGTGGCTCTTCACGGTCCGGAAGCGTGGCTATCAACCGGTTCAAGGCTTTGCGCCCGTCCGGCGCGCTGGCAACAGCGGGACAATCTCTTTAACGATGGAGATTAACTTGTTGAATCCGCCAGTCGCAACGACGGGCCTCCTCGCGGGTGTTCTGGCCAATGACCTCCAGACTGAGATCGATTCCGCTCACATCTTGTTCGACAGCGGGGAATACGACGGAGCCATCTCTGCGTATCAAGCGATTCTGACTAAGGTGCCACAATTCACCAGCTTGAACATCCAGATCGGCCATGCCTATCTGGAGATGCAAGACTACGACAAGGCCCGAGCGGCCTATCAAGATGTGCCATCTGAAACTCCGGCCAGGCCAGAGGCCGACTCTGCCCTCGCTGAACTCGCCGCTCTTGCGCCAGCGCGCTAAGTCGCGGTGGCCCACATCAGATATAATATGCATAGAATTTGGCGTTACTTAGGGAGTAATCCATGAGTTCTTCAAACATATACCGGGGTCTACTGGTCGTCACGTTACTGCTCGTCGTAGCTGTGCCGTCGGCTATGGCACAGGCAACAGCCGGTCGACTGGGCGGAAGGATACTGGACGACGAGGCAGGAGAAGGGCTCGCTGGGGTCGCGGTCCTGGCCGAGTCCGAAGGCCGCAATTCGATCGAGGGCGTCACCGATGGCGGCGGGCGCTTCTCGCTCATCGGCTTCTCGTCCGGTCAGTGGAGGGTCACGGTGACGCTGGAGGGGTACGAGGTCGCACCCAGCGTCATCCAGGTCAGCCAGTCGGGCAGGGCTACCGCGGACTTCACCATGGCCAGGATTCGGTCGCCATTCGAGCGCATGCTCGGTGAAGAGGCGTTGGAAGGTCTTGACGCGGCAGCCCTGGAGGCCGATCTCACGGCGGCTGATGCCGCGTATGATGGACAAGAGTACGACACGGCGATCGCTGCGTATACCGAGTTATTGAGGCAGCTCCCATCCCTCACGTATCTTCATCTAAACATCGGCGGCGCCCACCGAGCCAAGGGCGACTACGAAACGGCTCTGGCGTCCTTTGATCAACTCGCTGACGATCCCGAGAGGGCTGACCAGGCCAAGGTCGAAATTGCGCGGACTCGGTTGGCGATGGGAGACCTCGATGCGGCAGCAGGAATCGCAGGGGCCGGGGCCGACGCGTCGCGTGAGGACCTCTACAACCTGGGCGAGGTGGACTTCGCCAGAGGCGACGTTGATGGTGCAGCCGGATGGTACGAGAAGGCTACGATGGTAGACCCCAGTTGGGAAAAACCGTGGTTCAAGCTTGCGCTCGTCGCTCTCAATAAGGGCGACATGGAGACGGCAAAACAGAACTTCCAGAAAGTCATGGACATCGCTCCAAACTCGGACGAAGGAGCTCAGGCCCAGGCTACCCTGTCGGCCCTACCGTAAATTCTTGAACCAGAGTCGTCGCGAGTTAAAAAGGCGTAACTAGCCAGGTTGCGCCTTTTTAACGTACGTCACTGGGCCATCTTCCTTGACGAGTCAGACTGTTAGATTAATAATGAATGAACGTTCATTCATTAGTTTGTATGCCTACCCTGTCATCAGCGCGCCGCGATCCCAGTCGCAGCGGAACACAGGCCGGCAAGCGTGCAGCCATATCAAGAGCAGCGGTCAAGGTCTTTGCCCGGCGAGGTTTCTTCAACGCTCAGGTCGCCGATGTCGCCCGTGCCGCTGGCATTGCGGCGGGAACGGTCTACCTGTATTTCCGTAGTAAAGACGAGATTCTCGTGTCGATCTTCGAGCGAACCATGGAGGAGGGGATCTCTGAGAGCCGGCTGGCCCTCGAAGGCGTTACCGACCCCGTCGAGCGACTGAGGTGTCTGGCCAGACTCCACCTGCGACGACTGGGCCGCGACCGCGATCTGGCGGTAGTCTTCCAGGTCGAGCTTCGCCAGTCGACCAAATTCATAGAGCAGCTTTCCTCGTCTCAGCTCCGCACCTATCTTGGTCAGTTGCGTGACGCCATCGCCCATGGACAGGCCTCGGGTGCATTCGCGGCCCAGATCAACCCGACACTAGCTGCCAAGGCACTGTTCGGAGCGCTGGACGAGATGGCCACAAATTGGATTCTGAGCACACGACGCTACGACCTAGCCAGCGAGGCCGACGACGTAGTTGATCTCTTTGTCAATGGCCTCGCAACCTAGGACGAACGAATGATCCACATACACTCGGCGGCGGTGCTCGGCGCCGGCACGATGGGGGCTCAGATCGCTGCCCACCTTGCTAACGCAGGCCTCCCGGTGCTCCTGCTGGACCTAGACCGAGACACGGCAGCCGAGGGCCTGCGACGCGCGACGAAGCTCAGCCCGGATCCGTTCTTTACGCGCGACACCGCTCGCCTGATCTCTCTGGGTGGATTCGACACCGATCTGCCTCGACTCGCCGAATCGGACTGGATCATCGAAGCCGTCATCGAGCGTCTCGACATAAAACAGGCCTTGATGTCGCGGGTAGAGCCCCATCGATCACCAGAATCGATCGTCAGCTCCAACACCTCCGGCATACCGATCGCGGATATTGCAGCTGGGCGATCAGACACGTTTCTGAAGTACTGGCTGGGCACCCATTTCTTTAACCCGCCCCGTTACCTACCGCTTCTTGAAGTCATTCCGACGTCCGACACGAGCCCCGGTGTTGTAGAAGCGATTCGACGCTTTGGCAGCCATTCGCTTGGCAAGGGTGTGGTGCTGGCGAAAGACACCCCCAGCTTCATTGCGAATCGCATCGGACTGTACGGCGTCATGCGGGTGCTCGAATTGCTCGCTGACGGGCAGTTCACGATCGAAGAAATCGACGCGATGAGCGGACCGGTCGTTGGACGGCCCAAGAGTGCGACCTTTCGCACCATGGATATCGCTGGTATCGACATCCTGTCCCACGTTGCGAGCACGCTCAACGAGCGGCTCGAGACTGAAGAAGAACGGTCTGCTTTCGCCCGGCCTGAACTCGTCGGCGCCCTGGTCGAGCGCGGGTGGGTCGGTGAAAAAGCGGGCCAGGGGTTCTACAAGAAGGAGCGCGGCCCTGATGGCACTCGCATTCTGACCCTAGAGCCCGCAACCATGGTCTATCGGGAGCGCCGGTCACCACGGCTCACGTCACTCGACGCCGCCCAGACAATCCACGACCTGCCGGAACGGCTGCGCACACTCTTCCTCGGCGAGGACCGCGTGGCTGAGTTCCTTCGCGCTACCTTGGGTCAGACGTTGATCTACGCTGCACGGGTGACGCCGGAGATCGCACACTCGATCAATGACGTCGATCGGGCGATGCGCTGGGGCTATGGGTGGGCGCTCGGACCATTTGAGCTGTGGGATGCGATTGGGGTGGATGACGTGCTGGACGCGTGCGCGGTGGACGACCTGCCGGAACTGGTCCGCGAACTGAAGAGTCAGACGACGTCGACCGACGGCACGGTGTCCGCACGCCGTTTTCGTGCGGGGAGCCTCCCGCCCCTGGCTACCGACGTATCGATTCTGGCGCAAGCCAAGGAGGCCCACCCGGTCGTCAAACGGAATCCGGGAGCCAGTCTCGTCGACCTGGGTGACGGTGTGCTCGCTGTCGAGTTTCACTCTAAGATGAACGCTATCGGCGGAGACACCGTCGAGATGCTCACCGCCGGGGTCGCCGAGGCTGAGCGGAACTTCGAGGCCCTCGTCGTGGGGAACGAGTCAGCGGCGTTCTCGGCCGGCGCGAACCTCGTGCTGGTTCTACTGGAAGCCCAGGAGGAGAACTGGGATGAGATCGACCTGATGGTTCAATCGTTTCAATCGGCTGTGATCGGACTTCGTTACGCTCAGGTCCCTGTCGTCGTCGCCCCCGCCGGTCTCACGCTTGGTGGCGGGTGCGAGGTTGTACTCCACGCAGACAGCGTCCAGGCCGCTGCAGAAACCTATATGGGCCAGGTCGAGGTTGGGGTCGGACTGATCCCGGCCGGCGGTGGAACGAAGGAGCTCCTCGTTCGCAGCATCGGGCAACAACCCAGCACGATCAAAGATCAATTACCGTTCGTTCGGCAGGCGTTCGACTTGATCGGATTCGGAAAAGTCTCCACGAGCGCTCTGGACGCCAAGCGCCTGGGTCTGCTTCGACCGAGCGACAGAATCACGATGAACCGGGACCGCCTCCTGGCCGATGCCAAGGGTCTGGCCCTCGAGCTCACCCACGCCGGTTATCACGCACCACTGGCGCCGATGGTCTCGGTGGGGGGTGACAGCGTGCGTGCCGCGCTCGAGCTTGGTGTCCACATCGCGTGGCGTGGCGGACACATCAGCGACCATGATGCCCTGATCGGTCGGAAGCTGGCGCGAATCCTTTCAGGCGGCGAGCTGCCCCACCACACGTCAGTCTCCGAGCAGTATTTGCTGGACCTCGAGCGAGAAGCGTTTCTCAGCTTGTGTGGTGAACCCAAGACGCTCGAACGGATCGCTTACACACTGAAGACCGGTAAGACACTTCGGAACTAGCATGATTGACAAGGGACACGGACCGGCCGTTCTCATGATTCATGGAATCCAGGGCCGCTGGGAATGGATGAGTCCAGCTGTAGACGCACTGGCCACCCACGCCGAGATCGCCGATACCGGACATATTGGGCTCGTCACAAAACCCGAGCGATTTTCAGACATTGTGGGGCGCTTCGTGACGACCCATGCCAAGCGGGTCAGGGTCACCCTGCAGGTGTCGGCGTGAACGACTCTCAGCCGTGGGCGACCCGCGAGATCGATGGCCCGGCTGGACGTCTCGAAATCCTCCTGGATATACCGGCTGCGTCGCCGCGCGCCGCAGCGGTTTTGGCGCATCCACATCCTCAATATGGTGGCACCATGCATAACAAGGTTGTCTATCGGTCGGCGAAAACGCTCTGCCAGATCGGGTGCGCGACCCTGCGTTTCAACTTCCGAGGCGTCGGGAAGAGTGATGGCCTCTACGATGAAGGTCGAGGTGAGGCGGACGACTTTCGCGCCGCGATCGACTGGATGCACGGACGTTATCCCGACCTCAATATCTGGGCCTCCGGGTTCTCGTTTGGAGCGTGGATCGCGCTCACGGTCGGCGTCGCCGACCCCCGAGTGAGCCTGCTGCTGGGGATCGCCCCGCCCACCCATTACGACTTCACAGACTTCCGTCGCACCACGAAACCGAAGTTCTTGATTCATGGAGAGGCCGACGAACTCTTTCCATTCCAGGACATCTGGAAGCTTTACGGAGATCTCGAAGAGCCGAAGGAACTCGTCGTGATCGACGCCGCGGACCATTTGTTCGATGGTCAGGCATCTGAAGTGGGCGACGCGATCGAGGGCCTATTAGGAGACTTCGAGCTATGAGAGACGCAGTAATTGCATCGGCCGTCAGAACCCCGGTAGGCAAAGCGCCGAAGGGCGCGCTTCGTAACACCCGCCCCGACGAGATGGCTGCCGTGACGATCGTCGAAGCACTCAGCCGAGCCCCAGGCATCGAGTCCGGCGAAATTGACGACGTCATCCTTGGCTGCGCGATGCCCGAGGCGGAGCAAGGGATGAACGTGGCCAGAATCGCTAGTCTCCGGGCCGGAATCCCAGTCGAGAGCTCGGCCGTCACCATCAACCGCTTCTGCTCGTCCGGCCTGCAGGCGATCGCTTTTGCAGCCGAGCGGATCATGTGTGGCACGGCCAACACCATCGTCGCCGGTGGCACCGAGTCGATGAGCATGGTTCCGATGGGGGGCCACAAGATCGCCCCAAACCCGGAACTCGTCGCCAGCTACCCTGACGTATATCTCAGTACCGGGCTGGTCGCCGAGAACCACGCGCGGGAGTCTGCCATCTCGCGCGAAGAACAGGACGAGTTTTCCTATCGGAGTCACCAGAGAGCGCTGGCGGCGATCGATGATGGCCGATTTGCGGACGAGACCGCCGCGCTGTCGATCAAGGTGATCGCACCAGCCACCGACAACGGTGAGCAACCAGAGATCCGTGAAATCGAGTTCACGACCGACGAAGGACCTCGACGCGACACCTCGGTGGAGGCGCTCTCAATACTAAGACCTGTTTTTCACGCCTCTGGCTCGGTAACGGCTGGCAACTCATCCCAGACCAGCGACGGGGCGGCTGCGGTCGTTGTGACGTCGCTCGATCGAGCTCAAGAGCTTGGATTGCAGCCACTGGCTCGCTTCGTGACCTTTACCACAGCCGGCGTCAAACCTGAGATGTTCGGTATCGGGCCAGTGCCGGCAATGAAGAAGGCGCTCAAACTGGCAAACCTCACGATCGACGATATCGACCTCGTCGAGCTCAACGAGGCCTTTGCCGCACAGGCTGTGGCATGCCTACGGGAGTTTCCAATCGACCCAGACAAGCTCAACGTCAACGGTGGCGCGATCGCCCTCGGCCATCCCCTCGGCTGCACCGGCGCCAAGCTCACGACGACGCTGCTCTATGAACTCCGCCGTCGGAAGGGCCGATTCGGAATGGTGACGATGTGCGTCGGCGGAGGGATGGGCGCAGCGGGAATATTCGAACGACTGTAGAGACACAGATGCCAACGGAGGTGCTATGACAACCCCCTTCACATCGACGGTCCCAAAGGGTGGAGCGTGGCTATTCGAAGACACACCGCGGGAGACAATGTTCACCCCCGCCCGCATGACCGAAGAACACCGACTGATCGATCAA
>Ga0310123_10001665_pt1 | contig 18300 bp, 20 predicted proteins | sample CB6_AW_1057_MG_FD_203505 | JGI IMG/M metagenome (GOLD analysis project Ga0310123, IMG submission 203505) | Marine microbial communities from Western Arctic Ocean, Canada - CB6_AW_1057 | ecosystem: Environmental > Aquatic > Marine > Oceanic | place: Canada: Western Arctic Ocean | collected... | reverse complement strand
ATGGTCCATTCATAAGAACCTGTAACAGTAATCGGTCCAATGATTGCGGCGTTAATAGATGTAGCAAACGTGCTAGTTGTGTTCACGTCGATAGTATTCCAGTTCTGGAAAAAGTTATTCGCTGTGGTAATATCGCCAGCAGTTGTACTAGCTACCGTAGACCAAGAAAGCGTTGCACTACCATCCGTCTTTAGATACTGCCCAACGGTCCCTGTTCCAGCAGAAATCTTTGCTAGATTGACGGTACCGTCTCCGGGGGTAACAGTGGTACCTATATCATTGATACCAATGATTTCCCAAATATCCCCAACAAGAAGTGTAGCCCCGCCAGTTAAAGTTAACCTTGTCGGAGTCCCGCCTATCGTATAGGAATTTGTTGCCTGCTTTACGCCATTAATTGTAAAAAGCAACGATTGAATATTCGGAGCGCTCCAAGTGGCATCTACATAAGTTTCCCCGCCACTGGCAGTCGTCGGACCAGCATTCCTAATATCACTTGCTTTGAGTTGCGTCGCGCCTAAATATGACATTATGATATCTTCAGTATTGATGCAAAAACTGTTAAGTTCCCACTAGCGTCAGAGGATGTTGCACATATCTTGTCGTCCTGCTCCAAATTCAATTTCACGTTTTCCAGTACAAGGGTAGAATCCGCCGGGACCGGGACAGTTGATGTGACAGGGAAATAAGTTGTAGTGCTGTTGTCGTACACCTCCAGCGTTACATCGACAGAACTTGTGCCATGAGTGTTGGCCACAGTGACTGAATGCACTACCGCAGTATTCCCCGAGCCAGTTATTACATAGACATCTGTCCGGGTACTATTTGTCAGATTCTTCCCTGCGTTAATAAAGTCATTAGCCATGCGTCAACTCCGCAGTGTAAGTTTGCAACTCATGTGTGTGTTCCATAATTTTATCCAAGCGCTATTGCCATCGGTATCGAATTGTCCGCAAATGTGACGGTTAATGACTCATTGGCCCCATCATTGTTTTCTGTCAGTGTTACACCAGTTCCGCCAAGAAGTTTCCCATTTAAGTACCCTGCCGTGCTGTCGTTTGCGGACACCCCAACAAGAACATCAGTGTCGCCAGCAAGTGCCGCCCACGATGTTCCGTTGTAATATTTGAGAACGTTAGCTGTGGAGTCATACCACAGGTCGCCAGAAGATGGGCTACCCGGCGCAGATGCGTTAATCGTATATTCGTTAGCGTAGCGATTAACATCAGCTATCGAGGCGCCTACCGTATTAACGTTAGTTATTGAGCCGCCTGTTAGGTTGACGTTTGTTATCGAGCCGCCCGTTAAATTAACGTTGGCTACATTCGTGGCGACCGTTCCAACATTGTCTGTTGGAGAGATTGCACCAGAAACAACACCAATATCCGTCGCATCACCAGCAACTGACGTTACATCACTTGAGATACCCGCGACTGTCGTTACGTTAGCCGATATTCCAGCAACTGTCGTTACGTTAGCCGCAATCCCGCTAACCGTATTGATTTTCGTTTGGTCTGATGTGGTTGGTGTAGTTCTATTCCAAGTAGTACCACCCAAGTCATAGACCATCATTACATTGTTGGTCGTATTAAAATATAGTGCGCCGTCAACCAAAGCGTTGCCGTCATTATCAACGGCTACGTCCGCGCTTTTGACTCCTAAGTACCGATCATCGAATGAGTCATAACTCGCGGCAGAGGCAGCCGCACTGGACGCCGAAGAAGTTGCCGAACTTGCGGCGGCGGTCGCGCTTGATGATCCTGCTGTCGCACTGGACGCCGAAGAAGTTGCGCTCGAAGCAGATGCAGTCGCGCTTGTTGCGGAAGCATCGGCACTATATTTTGCGGAATAGGAAGATCCATCGACTGTGCCACTTGCTTGCATGGCCCAATCTTTAGATGACCCAGCCGCTACAGTTGTTCCTACGGCATATTCTTTTGCACTGTACTCAGCGGTATCTACTAAAACTCCCGTTGCCCACTCTTTAGCAGAACCTTTGGAGGCTGTTGTGGTGACGCCTGTACCACCCACGGACCATGCTTTGGCAGAGTGATCAGAAGTTGCTCCGCTGACCCCACCGTCAGTTTTCTGGGCATAGTCCTTTGAGGAACCACCCGTACTAGCCGCCGTGCCTTGTGCATATTCTTTACTCGAATAGGATGCCGTATCGATCAGTCCACTTCCAGCGCTCCATTCTTTGGCGGCCCCCTTTGATGCTGTGGTTGTTACTCCAGTGCCGCCAACAGACCACGCTTTCGCTGAGTGATCAGATGTTGCGCCACTAACACCGCCATTAACCTTTACTGCGTAATCTTTTGCAGAACCACCGGTCGATGCTTGCGTCCCTTGTGCATACTCTTTGCTTGAGTAAGAGGATGTATCTACGGTTCCAGAAGTCTCGATGGCCCATTCTTTGGCCGCACCACGACTTGCCGTATCCGTTACATCCGTGCCCCCTATAGCCCAAGCCTTGGAACTGTAATCAGTCGAAGCAACGATTCCGGTAGTCTTACGCGCCCACTCACGGGCCTCGGAAACATCGACCATCAAATCCCACTTTGCAGCGGATAAATCTGTTGCCCACGTTCCTGAAGTGTGGGCGACAATACATATGTACAGGTTATCCGTGTTGGCGCCCGCCGCACCATCAACAATCACATCCCTTAAAGTATATGCCGTTGATGTTGCCCAAGTTCCTTCCCAGTTTCCCACCCCGGTCTGCAACTCCAAAGCGCCAGAGGAATCAAACCCCAAGGCTTTCGTTGCCCTAGCTGCCGCGTTTTCGGTTATAGCAAAGTCGGTTTGAGGCGAGCCTTCGTTAGGAAGTTTGAGCGCCCTCTTGAGATTGGTTTGGCCACTGTCCCAAGCAGTAACGAGCGCATCGAAATCCGACTTAACAACGTCACCTCTTGCGAGAGTCCCCTGCGTGTAGGAGCCTTGTCTAGTGTAATAATCGTTCGCCATTAGCGACGTATCCTCCGTGGCGAGTAATGCACCGTAACGCCCTGTAGGGTGTGCGGTTGCTCGTATATGGACTCAGATAAAATAAGCAAGCCCATGTTTGTTCCAACACCTTCAATATTATTCTCTGCTGTAGAAATGACAGCGGAATTCCAGTTGAATGTATTCCAGTCGTGTATGTTCCAGTAACCGCCGCCGCCGATAATAGATACTGACTGCTCCCTAGCGGCGGGAACAAGCGGGTCGTCGTATGAATACGCCGGAACAAACTTCAGAGAAACATCTGAATCTGCCGACATTTCGAAATGAATCTTCCTAAACCTTTTGTTTCTGGTTGGCGTATCGTAGTGGTAATAAGATAACCTCAACATTGCCTCTACTTTTGAGCCGTCAAACGATGTGCCCTTATCCATCTGATAAACGTATCCATCGTCCGATCCAAAAAATAGAATCTCGTTACCATCCGAGTCTTCTGCCGAACAAACGGAATAGACTACTTTCCCCAAATCCACCCTTATAAAGCCAGCCAGTTTATTGCCAGCAAAAGTCCCGTAGATGGCGGAGCCGTCAGTGAAAAACAACCTGTACTGGCCTTTCGACCTAACTCTTACAGACGCAATAGATGTACCAATCTTTGAGTCAATAACAGGCTTTATCTTTTTACTCAAAGAAGATATTGCAAAATCACCGTAGGCATTTACAGCAGACAGGTTTGTTACACCCCTGTCGTCCAGATAAATGATCTCAGTTAGGTCTTGTATGGTGTGCTCAACCGCCCCAGACTGATTGGAAAATGTTTTTAGATTCCAATCAAGACTGCTGGTTCCATAAAGTATGTAAGTGCGATTGCGGTTAAATATAGCCATGGCATCGCCGCGCATAACCTGCAACCCGGTAATCTCATCACCAGTCCCAAGTTCTGCCGCACCACTTATAACCGTCCAAGAATAAGGCTCACCTATCCCAGAGTGCTGTAAAGAGCCTTTATGAAAGGCCAGAAATAGTTGCTTCTTATGCGAAGCAATATGCACCGGGGTATCGACTGACATCCCAGTAAATATCGGAACCCAGTATGTTCCGTCATACTCAAATGCTGTATTGAATCCGTCACACCCATACATCCTATTGGTTGTGGCGCTTCCTCCAAAGTTGTAGTTGACAAACTTATATCGACCACTTGGGACCAACGTAACAGTTATCCGCGCCTCGTTCGATAAAGCCCTGTGGGCGAAAACAATCGCAGCGGACAAATGTGGCACCGCTGATGACCCACGAACGCAACCAGTTAGACTCGTTGAACCGGTTTTCCCGGTGTAGGTTATTAGTTCCGCCCCTATGGCGATAGTCCCGGCGTCAGGAAAATCTGTTACATCTGTTACAGGAATAACCGTAACTGAAGCGTTAATCCCGCTAGACAGGGTAGTATCATATTTATAGAGCGTTTGATTATTGGCAAACGCATCTAGTGTTGCTGTCGCAGTAGCGTCATCAGCGCCGCCGCCGCCAGTGATTGTTATTGTTGGGGCCGAAGTGTAATTGGAGCCTATATTTGTAATCGTTATCCCAGTAACTGCGCCAGCCGCAATAGTGCCAGCGCCAGTGGTCTGAAAGTCGTCCAATGTCGCTGTTGCAGTAGCGCTTGTTCCGGGGCCACCAAAACTAATGGTTGGGGCAGTTAGATACCCAGTCCCTTTCGTTGTAATAGTAATCGCGGTAACAGCGCCAGCGGCTACAATGGCTGTGCCTACGGCAGTAGTGCCTCCAACTGGTGCGGCGGTAAAGGTCACTGTCGGGGCGGTTGTATAACCGATGCCGCCTGCCGTTATTGTCGTAGAGGCAACCCCCATTCCATCGGGTGGGGCCGAGAACGCAACCGTTGGCGCACCAGTGTATCCGGAGCCACCTGCGGTTATTGTTGCGGAGGCCGTGCCATGCTTTACGTCAGAAAGAACAAACAATCCTTCGGCATCAGCAATAGCGTAAGTTCCCGCCCTTACAACTATGCGTCTGACAACTGCTGCTGTGTTCGTTCCGTTCTGCTTTATCGTGTCGCCTTCTGTAAATGCTTCGCTTCCTCGATCAAACTTTATATAAGAACCTAGATCAACCACAGACCATCCGGTAGCCGAAGCCTTGTGCATAATGCACTCGGTGCCGCCAGCATTATTTCTAAATGCGTAAGTGACTCCGTTATATACCCAGACACCACGGATCGCTCCCGATCCAGTTACAACCGCAATCTTTGATCTCGCCCTTTCTATCGAAGCCTGAGAATATGTCGCATCGAGGGCGTCTGTGGATGCTCCGAGAGACCTTTCGACCGCCTTCACTACCGCGACAGTTGAGGCGCTGACCTGAATATTCTCTCCCACCTGAAAACCATCCGTAAGTAATGCAATCACCATATGTCCAACTGCATCACTGCCAGAATAAGAGCCACTCTCTACGACTGAATTAGAGACAAGTTCAGCGGTAGCGCCGGATACAGAACCGGTAACTATATTTGTATCTATTGTCGCAACAGTTCCGGTCTGAAACTCAAGTATCCAGTAAACGCTGTCGGATGGCTTTACACGTCCATCGTATCGTTCAAATCCATCTATGCGGCGATAGCCACCCTCCGGGTAAACCTCGTAGTTCTTCCCATACAAAAGACTTCCCGGTGGCGCCGATAACGCTGGGTCTGTAAGAATCTCCCCACCCTCAAAGGCGAAGTATTTCGCCCGCATGGAAGACGCAGGGAAATTGCTCCGACTAATAGCGTCAGAATAAATATTTGGCATTATATGACCTGAATTACCTCGTTCGTATCAACACTACTGAGTCTTCTCATCCTCTGATCCGGTAGAGACTGCGCCTCCAGCTTATCAAGAATGTCTGAATACTCTGCGGATGAAGCCAAAAGAATTTCAGGGGCTTCCTCCCTTTCAGCCCACATTGTTTTCGCGCGCGAAACAATAATTCGGTGGTACTGGGAAGGTATCGAGGACGCATCTGTATTGCCAGACATCCTCGTTGGTGTTTTCCAATAATCAGCAGTGATCGTGTAGGATTTATCCGGGTGTGGATGCACGATAATAGCTTCATTTGGCTGAACGACCACATTCGTCGGAGTAGAATTCGTTTGGGTTCCCTGTCTCTGAGAGGATCTGTACTCCGTATAAAGAAGTGGTGTCAGATTTGTGTGGTCGTCAGTAGTGTAGTCAAGGAAGAATGAACGCATGTCCCAAGTTCCAAGATCAGTTGGCTTGGTTAACGTGGGCGCGGCTGTGCCGGTTGATAGCGTTGACGAGTACTGGCTCCAAAGAAAATTCCAATCCTTCCACAATCCTTGAATCTGATGATCAGCTTCGGCCACATAATCAATTATTGATTTTAATTGGCCCTCTTGGCCTACAACTGTGCTTGGGCCTGTGCCTGATACACCAACTTCCAGCCTAACTGTTTGACAAAGTTCTAAGAACGTCATATTTCAAATTTCTGTGATATTCAATCGCATTAAAAACTGTTTTCGGTTCTATCTTAGCGGCGCACATTGCGCCTCCTGTCTCCATGTCCCTGTTGCAATAGTTAAATCCCCAGTGCATCATGTGGCATGGATGACAATGAACATCCTCTGATGATATTGCCGTTGTATTCACCCAGTGCTTAGTTAAATTTTCTTCCGACGAATGACTCAATAAACAAACTTTTGCTACATCGTCAGCGCTAACGCCATTTAGAATGCCCGTCTCCGGGCCAAGAATTAAATCGCATTGCTGTGCAAACGCTAAAGTTTTTCTTATCTCCCACACCGCACTTTTGCAGAAAACCCTATCTTCTTTCCCCCATCCTTGTTCCAGAATCTTACAAATAGCGTCACCGACCATAACGAAACGAACATTAGGCCACTCTATAAGCGCCCTAGCCATTACGGAATCCAAGTGCGGGTACGCTTTATGTACTGAAGACCCAGAAAGGGCAACCATAATGACGTAATGGTGCGACCCAATACGCATCGCTCGCCGCTGCTTTGCAACCCACTTTTTTTCTGAATGCGTCTGGAAAAATCTGTTATTGAAGATATACTCAACACCAGCCGCATCATGCAGTGCCTCGCCATAGTTTTTATTCAGTTTTTCGTGGCGCTTGCCCGTGTCCCAGTAATATATCTCCTGCTTTGGGACGCACAGTAGGTTGTGTTCTATTACCAGTCCAAGATTTGCAAACTTGGAAAATAACGGTTTTATACGGTCCCAGTACGGACCCAGTTCTTTGTTGGGAACCTGATCTGTTTTCTGAACAAACAATTCGTCTATGTGGGGATCGTTCCTTAAAATCTGTTCTCCGATCTCCGTAACATTTACGCAGACTTTATAACCCTGCTTTTTCAGCAATGGAAATACAGAACTTATCTGCAACTGATCCCCGTAGCCGCCGTAGCGAACGACACATGCCGTATTCTCACGCTTTCCACCAAGTTCTTCGTCAGAGAGGTCTTGCCATCTGCCCGTACCAACTTCAGAAGAAGTCGGTAGATTAAAAACCTTCACTCAGCTTTAGTATGGGTTGACCACATCAATCGGGTCCGCCTTCTTGATCGTGTCAACTACGCAGGTTGCCATAGCATCGTCCCACCTGTATCCATCTCTTTCCTCGCATTCTGCCTTTAGAAACACAGCGTCTGGATCACTTACATCGGACTGCCCGTCCTTCTCTTTAAGGCCAACTTCCTGCATCAACGAATCTAGGTCTGTCTCTATATCAATGGCGGTATAATTCAACCCCATCTCCGTCAGCAACCCTGTAATCGCCATCCCTAACGTCCCTACTGGGCCGCCTACGAGACCCATAAGCATACCCGCCGGACTTCTGGTAGCATCAAAAGCGCCCTTCAAAGCGCCTTTCTTGCCCCTTTGCGCATCCACCTCCGCGCTGTGGGCTTTAGACATGGCGGTAATCGCGTCTTCATTCTTATCTTTGAACGCTTGCACCATATCCTGCTTGTCTTTTTCGGTGTGGCGATCTTTCTGATAGCTGATACCAAAAATGTTAGCCGGATTTGTAGACCTGATATTAGCCGTAAGCTGCGCCAACTCATTTCTTAGGGCAATGGCATCAGCCTTGTGGCGAGTAGGTAATGCGGCCTGCCTCTTGTCGAACTCATCCACCATGTCTTCGAGGTCTTCTGTCTCATAGGCGTCGTATGGATTAGCGGACTCCTCATCATCAGTGTCGTCTTGACCCATGTCATCCGGTACGCTATCTGTCGGCGACCTGTCGCCGGGATGCCCTTGCCCTGATGTCGTTACACCTTCTGTGTTTGGAGTGTTATCAACCGATTCAGAATCATCCGAATCATCGGACAACTCTCCCATATCGTCCCCAATCCCCATTGAAGTACCGACTGGGCCATCACTTTCAGTGGCGTCAGCAACATCTGCTTCACTCGCGCCTGCGGAGTCTTGACCACCGTCGTTTGTAGCCATGACTATTTATTCAGCGGTCGTTGTCTACGGAACGGAGGAAAAGAAAAAGACCAAATCTTCGGAATGGGATACATCTCTTCACGATAGACCTCACCTTTCTCAAAATCATCAACCATGTGCGGACCCATCTCTGGATCACGGCACACAATGGATGACTTATCCATGTCCTTCTCTTTCTTCCAATATTTGTTTTCTTTCATTGAGCCAACTCCAGCGGCACGAAAAAATTCTTTCCACATGTTCATATAAGAAAGGGGAGGGCTTTCGCCCTCCCCAACTTAGGTTGATGGACCTAACGGATTTTGTATCCGCCTGCTACGCTCTGGGCAGGACCAACGCCTTGCGGCTTCTGGTCTTTACCCTTAGAGCCGAGGCCCAGAGACTCTTTGGAGTCGCTAATCTTCTGTTGATCAGAAAGACCGCTTTTAACTCCAACGCCTTGAGTTGATTGTGCCATGACTATCTCCTCTAGGCTTTTGAATCCCACATAACAACGCGGGATTCTGCTGCGGTTGAATGAACGAGACCTGCACCACCAAGGTAGTACCATGCAATGCCCCTAGCCCGCCCAAAATCAGTTGGGATTTTCCCTCGAACCTCTTCGGGAATCGCAACTGCTTCAGCAACGGTATCGGCGCCCATGAATACTGCCCAATCAGACTTCGTCCCTGCCCAAGCACCCGCTGGGGTACCTAGACCGGTGGCAGAACCACCTTTAGCTCGATAAGTCTGCTCAACGAAACGCACGCCTTCGTAACGACCAGTTTCACCATTACGGATCATCTGGAACCCGGTTTCGACATACTGAGAAATCGATTCCAAGTTGTTCTTCAGGGTACGGAACGTTGTCGGCCACGCAATGCAAAAGTAGTCATCACCCTCGTATGCGGGTATGTTACGCTCTTTCATTACGTCCACGATGGCTTTGATGTGATCTTTGCCTAGCGCTACCGTATTGGTAAGCGTTGCCGCGCCATCGACAGTCAAGGTTACCGCATCGGTAGCCGTTTCTGCCACAACACGCAACTTGCATGTGTCAATCTGGTTGGCAACCAAATCGTCCAACACTTGCGCCGCATCGAGTTTTAAGACTTTGTGAATGATCTCTTTAACGGGATGCTCAGACAAATCATCCAGTTTCGAGGAGAAGGGAATTGAGTTACCGTGCTCGGTAATTGTCATGGTCCCCTGAGTGATTGTAAAGTTCGTTTCGGCGATAGCCGTATTTTCAGTAAGAGCCGCGCCACCAGTGGCAACAGTCGAATAAACATTCCAGTGGAATGTATCGCCGCGATTAAGCCCTTGATGGGCCGCATCCTTTACATCGGCAAACTGACGGAACTTCACAATCGGACGCAGGGCAACACGCAACTCCTTGCTCAAATTTAGGGAGTACATGAAACCACCAAGGTTACTTGTTCCCCATACTTGTCCAGCCATGAGTATTGTTTCCTTTAATCAGAAAATGAAAATTAGAGACTAAGCGAACTGACCTCGTTCCTGCTTCATCTCACTTATGATGTCGGAATAACTTGGCTCACTTTCATCCTCGCCTATATGAGCGCGAGCATTTACAGGAGCAACGTCATCCATGTTCTGCTTTCTCTTTTGTCTACTTTCTCCAGATTTCCCGCCCAGTTCCTCGACATATTTGAACAACCAGTCTTTGGCGTAGTCGCCGCATTCCTTCATAATGTCCCAAGGATCACGGGTAGGGTCTTCTTGATAAAGTTCGGCAGAACGGCGGTCTGCAACAGCAAGCAATGAAGGATCTCCAACGACTTCGGGGTACTCGTCGTGAAACAACTTGACGGCCTCTTGTCGTCGCTCCTCATAGCCCCTTTCGCGGGCCGCTTTCTCCTCTTCACGCATTTCAGCCTTGGTGCGCTCGATAATTGACTTGACGTCAATCGATTGCTCCGTAGGTCGATCTGCGGCGCGAATCTGTCTAAGCAATTCATTTGCCCTGACTTCATCGCCCTGAAAGAGGGCATCGTGGTACTGCCCATAAAGGGCATCCGTAGTCGCGTCCGTAGCGGATGGCGATACACTTTCACCAGCGTCCGGAGATGGCTGGCTTGCTTGGGTCTCTAATGAGTCCCGGTAAGCATTCAGTTTCCGCTCGTAATCCTGCAACTCTCGTTGTCGGTCAGCGGCATCCTGAAGGCGTTTGTCGGCAGAGGAATTTTTTTGATACTGAGCCAACAGATCATCGTAAGATACATCAACCTTTTCACCATCAACTTTAGCGGTGGCGTACCACTCGGCACCCTTGCGTTGAAGCGGAGATTGGGTTTCAATATCGAACTCTTCCTCTACTACTACTTCTTCGTCCCCCATAAGGTGTTCTTCGTCCGACTCCACCTTGGCGGCAATTCTTTCCAATTCAGATTGATGAGTGGTAAGAACGACTTCTTTGGTTTCGGATACGTCCCCTTGGATAGCGTCTTCGGCCATAATTAATTACCTACTATTTCTTGCAGAGAACTCTCTGCGTGTTTCGCTTGGTTAATCGCCTCTTCCAACCATGTAATGACCAAAGAGGGCAACCTAGCCCGGAACTGAAGTTCGCGAATTGTTTCGGCATCATTTGGATCAACAACCGACCAAGCCTCAAAAGATTCTTCCTTGGCTTTATTGGCCCTTCCAATTAAATACCGGCCCACTTCTGACTTCAGGAATTCCCGTGTCTGGAGACCAAGTCTGGCCTCCGCAATCAATAATTCTTTTTCTTCCACTCTTGTCTAATTGTTATAAAGGCTGTCATCAACCGGAGGTATTTCTCCGTGCATTGCAATAATTGCTTTTGTAGCGTTTCTCTCGAAGAAGTTCGGGAGAAAGGCATGAATACAAGAAGTTATCCACAGGGTAAAGAACTTTCCGCTATATTTCATAGACATAGCCCAATGACAGAAATAACCAATACCTTCATCTTTCAGATGATTCATCCTTCTGCCCCCTGCACGCTTCCGTATTCATCATTCATTAAAACTTCACTCATCTTCTTTCCTTCTGGATCAATTCCGATATCAGGCTGATCCATCAGCATCTTGTGGACTAGCGCTTCTTTCTGAAGTAGCAGTTCACCTCTAGCGATATCATTCTTCTCAGCCTTTATTCTGGAATCAATCATATGCAGTTGAGCCTTAACCGCATCGCGCTCATTCATTGCGGCAACCTGCATCTGGGCGGTTCTCATCTCGCCAAGCGCCTTCGCTTCGGCGGCGGCAACATCAGACTGACCCTTGATCTGGGCGGAAACAATCTTGCCCTGAACATCGAGTTCCTTATTGGAACCTTGCTCCATAAGTTGCTGTACTGCACTGCCCAACTCTTCCAGTTGAGCGGCCATCTCTTCCAGCTTGGCTTGCGGTTGTATCTCTATGAATCGTTTGGAGTCCTTGTATCCAAGAGCGCCGAATACCTCCTTAGTGACTTCTTCCTGATTTATCAAACTGACTATATCCGGATTGATCTCGCCCATCGTCCTGATGCCGAGAAGCAATCTTTCTATTTTCCTGATTGGGTCGGTAGCCCCGATACCAACGTTGACGCCTACCGTCATTTCATGGCGAAGCAATTCATCCATCTCCTCCGCGCCGAACCTCTGGAACGATCCGCCCTGCTGGTTTGAATCCTGTTCTGCCTTATTGGTCGCAACAGTTAAAATAGTATCGTCCGTTTCGTAGTACTGTTCCAACCTGACCAACTGCATCAATACAGGCTCTATCCAAGTCTCTGCAAACACCCTAACCATGTACTCCATCTGGGCATTAGCCTGCCCAGACAACATCTCCATGCCGCCAACCGTTTCATTCATCATGCGGTTGGTTTGGACGGTTCCCTGAGAGAAGTTGCCAGCAATGTCATCAAAATCAACGTTCAACCGGTCCTGCTCTTCGTAGGAACTTGCAGTAACGTCCGGCGTGTTGACGATATGCACATCGGTCATTGGGTCATCCATCATCACCGAGCCACCGGGGACGCTTCTCTTCAGTGCGTTGATGTCGATGTTCGAACTTCTGCGAATGTGGTAGCGCTTGTTAAGAACCAACTGGACATTGTCAGACCGCTGGTTTGCGATATCGTTAGCGGCTGTCTGCAAGTCCTGTGTCATCTCGACCAAAGAAGTCGGGTAGCACTTATGCGCCTCTATGTTCGAAGTACCCATTACATAAGGACGCTCCCCGTTCCTCAGATGCGGGTATACCTCCTGCAATGGCTTTGGATCAGTTAGCATATGCAATGTGCCTGCCGTATAAAACAACCAATCCTTTCCATTCTTTCGAATGATATTCTTATGTATGAAGACGGTGGTGTACTCAGAAATATCGTTTACCCTGTCCGCCAACGGGTCTTGCCTTTTGCCCTGACGTGTTTGACGTGTCGAGTCAAACTCACTCTTCTTTGAAGCCTCCAAAAGTTCACCGATCTTCAGGCTTTTCCATTTAGGCTCTTCAGTCTTCGGATCGATTTCAGTCATCCTCTCCAGTACGTCGTGGATGTACATCGGGATCACTTCTATAACAAACGGTGAAGAGCCAACTGGGTCGCTCCAATCTGCAGCAGGATCAATGCGAAAGTTTTCAGCCGCGACCAAGCGTATATCCGGCTTGTCCTTAACAATCGTTTTCTCGTCACGGGAAGATTGCGCCTCACTGCCGTCCTCATTCAGGACAATGTTCCCATTGTCGTCGAATAAAGGCTCCTTGACCGTCGTCTTTTCTTCTTTGTATTCCCAGTTCTGATGGGACACCACAGTACCGAAAACTAATGCTTCCTGATAAGCGGCGACCAGCGTCTGGAACCACGGTATTGTCTTCGTTAGTCGATACTGGAGAAGGTGTTTCAGGATGTTCGCCGATGCCCTCTGACTTGGGTCGGCATCATTTACAGGATAAACAGAAACAACATCCTCAGTGGCGAAAAACGCGGAGGCTACTGCGGCCTCATTGGTTCGTACAGCAGACTTTGTTTTCGGGCGAAACAATCTCGACCGATGCGTGTAGTGTTGTGTGTGGTACTTCGAACCTGAAGGATGATCCGATTGGAACAGAGAGATATTTCTCTCCCACTGCTTCCTGTAATTAGAATCCAAATAAGACGTAGATGACCCGTAAGCATCACTAGCCAATTTCAACCAAGGCGATCTTCCCGAATCTTTATTTAGGGGGGCTTCTTCATTCATCGAATTTTACTTCATCCATGACATCTCTTTTAAGAGATTGGAGTTCGTCTTCATTAGCCCTACCTCTTGTAACTTTGGCTCGCTCAAGCAATTCACCGGCCCAACGCATAATATTTTTGTATTCCGGGTCAATGTCAGTAACCCTGATCCACATACCGTACTTAGAGGAAAGGCTTTCATTCCATATCGCAATCATGGAGTAATCATTGCTTGGGCCAACTGCCCAAAGGTGGTCGGGGTAATACTTGTATAGAGTGTCGGCAACATTCTTTACGAGCGAAGTTATCGTCGCTTCCTTGAGCATTCCCCGTTTATGGGTATCAACAATAACTTTCATGCAAGATGCTGGTAGAGTGCAACAACAAGTATCAGTGCCACCATCCCGCTAAGAATCCAATTCTTCTTCACCCACTTAACTATGTGATCCATGCTCACCTCTTAGGGCCATATGGCCTGTTGGGGTTTTCATAAAGTTTTCTTTTCTTAAAGTCGTAGACTAGGATAGGCTGCTCCACACCGGCTTGCTTATCAACCATCTCTTTCCAAGAATATTTTCGTTCCGTAACTTTCATTTAGTGAATAACCCTCTCTTCTTGCTTGTAGTGCATTGCATCAACAGTGTCTTGGACAACCCGACATAATAAATCTGTTAGAGCATGCGTAATGTCCAGTTCAGCCAACTCATCTTTAGGTACGTTCATATAGTTGGACAAAAAAATAAGCGCCACATGCTCCGGGCTGTTGTTCATGTTTAAGTCCTCCAACTCAATAAGACGGCATTGCTTCCGGCTCAAGGTCGTCACCAAATATTGTCTGTGGGGGGGCTGCTTGAATGTCGTAAATGCGGGACATTGCATCCATCATGTCAACATGCACAGCGGGAAAAAGGCGGTACTCATTGTCGATCATCCTTTGCGTTACATCGTAAAGTCTGCCGTTCTCGTCTTTTTGTTTTAATGGTCTTGCAATAAGAGTTGCTTCACCAATTTCAAACGCCTTTTTCTGTCGCTTTGTAAGTTGATCTGTAGAAGGGGCCAAGAAGAAGCGCCAGTTCTCAAAGTCAGGCTGTAGTCGTTGTACTCGATCCCGTTTAGAACCCGGCCCTTCTCTTGGCCATGCTAATTCCTCGATGGGGAAATAATTGTTCTCGATACGCATCATTTCCTTAAAATGCTCTATATCCGAATCTTTCCCGTAGCGCTCATAACCGACCTTTACAACTTGCACACCCGGTTGGCGCACCCATTTATCCCTTATCTTCCTCAAAGCGTTCCATCGCTCTTTCAAATTCATTCGGTGGCAAAGGCCATCCAGCAGATATTTGTTAAAAGCGTAGTCAACACCAATAACGGCTATAGCCGTCCTATCCGAAGACTGTTTTTTAGAATGCGCCGGATCACACAATATGTATATATTTAGTATTCTCGGTCTTAGTTCTATACGCCGAATCCATTCGGGATCAAAAACTTGCTCGGACCCCGCTATGGGGTTCTGTAACATTTGACAGGCCAGCACATACTGCCCCATCGAGGATTTTTTCTTATCCCATTCCGCTTCTGAGAGGAGAACGGGCTTTCCATCAGGGGTGCCTGAATCGGTCGCAGGATAAATGCGAATCTCAGTGCCCCTTTCCATCAGTTCGCGGTAGGTATCCGCGTAGTGGTATCGCGTACCGATGTACCACTCCCTGTTCTGTCCGCCAGAAAGGTTTTGCGACAGATCCAATGCTTCTGTCGTCTTTGCGATCTGGTCAGGTGTGTTGACGGAGTCTCTTGTGACAACGTCATCATAAATTCTTAAATCATAGTGGCGGGAAATTGGTTGCCCGTCCACAAGCCCCCACGCTTCTACAGTCGCTTCCTTGGGGTTCGAATCACGCTTGACTATGATTCCAGAGTCTTCACTCCACTGCGGGGAATCTTGCCGTGGGTTTTTGTAACAGACATCCGGAAACAACTCTCTGAGAAAGTCGTTTATTTCAAACTCGCGTTTGATTTGCTTCAGGAACCCCTTTGCAATAGGACGGGTGTGGGAAAAAATCCCTATTGTCATGTTAGGGTTGCGGAGTATTTCCTGAATGGTCCCTGCGTAAGTAATCAAAGTGGACTTGTAATGTCCCCTAGCCCACAGATCGAGAACCCCATCAGGGGAATTCTCAACCTCTCTGCAACGATCATAAAGCCAAGGATGGACAGCATCCTTTCTGTTGAGGACTACGACCAGAAGAAACCATCTATCAAATTTAGCCAGTTCCCTTATCAGTTCCTCATCGTAATTCTTTTCGAGCAGGTTTTTGTAGAATATACCAGCCTGCTCAAGCGTTGCTTTGGGGAGGTACTCCTTGGTGCGATCAATAAATTGATCCCGGCTTAACTTAGCCTTTCCCGGCAACTTCCCTTTTCCCCTTTCTAGCCCACGATTGGTAATCGGAGGGAGAGAATTTGCCTGTGTATCTAGTACCGGCTTTACCTTGGGTTGGCTCTTTAGCAGCCTGATTCTTAGGGGCCACTTTTAGCGAGGCGGTCCCTCGCTTTGATATGGAAGCATACCGTTCTTTGAATTTGTCTGAAAAAGCCATTATCTGTCGCTTTCAAAAGTGTTGGGGTCATAACCCGGCTTACCCGGCAATTTACCCATGCGGTCCCTTCTCGCTACTACCACCTCTTTGCGGGTCTTTTCTGGGTCATTGGACGCATAGTTACTTCCCTCCACCGCCCGTATAAACTGCTTGGCAACTGCGCCCACTGTTTGGGCTTGACCTGTCTTTTCAAGGTTTGGAATCCATACCTCGTCAGCACGGTTAGCCGCAATATCTTTCCAGTAAGCTGGGTCTGCATTGGTGTAATCAATTGCCTTTGGACCGTCATCGTCTGGTGCTGGTGCCGCCGGGCCACCTGTGCCGTCCGGATACTTCAGTGGATCGACCTTAGTTGGCTCGAACGGCAACGTCACATCGCTGGGGGTGATGTCATCTGTCTTGACTGGTTCTGGCTCTGGCTGTTTGAATCGATCCCAATAGGACCAGTCTATTTTCATTCCCGGCGGCATATTAAAAGTAAATCTCATCACACCTGCGGTGCGTGCGGCGGATGGATTGGGGTAGGCTTTTCCCGTATTGGGGTCGTACACCACCACATTGATATCCGTAGGGGCGGATTTTGCATACGCGCCCGGTCTGGTTCCAATCGTCTTCTTTATGACTGGGCTTGAAGTCGTCAGTCCTGAAGCGGTCGCGGCGAGGCGCCGATTCCTAGACTCCTCACGCATCTTCGCGATTCGGTTAAGAAAATCTACAGAGATCATTGGTTCGGCCCTGCATCTGCTTTGGCCAGTGTTTCATCCCAACTTTCCTGTATGCTGTTTATCGCCTTCTCGGTAGAATCTTCCATCTGGGAACCAACCCTGAGAACACCAAGCAGTGCTTGGGTGGCCGGATCAAATTCCGCTTCGCCCACGTTCCCCGGAGCGGGAGGACGCCCGCCAATAAGTGAGCCAGTTTGACCAGCGCCAGTAGCGCCGACTTGGGAACCGGGTTGGCCTACAGACCCGGTTTGGCTAGTAGCGGCTGAAGTTTCACCAACATCCTCACCCGTGACCAAGCCCGGACCAAGGTCTTGAGTCTTTTTCTTTCCCTTGTACCCTATATTCTTGCCGGTTGGAGATAAATTTATAGCCATTACTTCATCGACCTATTCATTGACTTTGTCATAACCCTGAGATTCTTCGCTCGATTGTCCTTGGGGTTATTGTTTGCATGGTGTATATCCTTCCCATCACCTTTCCGAACGCGACCGAGTTTTGTAAGTTTCCGTCGCGCCTTATTTCTTGAACTCCGCTCCGCAACTGCTTTGGGAGAAGAGTGGAATTTTTTATATTCCCGCTTGTAATTGCGTGGTGTACCCCCGCCTGTTTTATATTCACTGGACGTTCTTGCCCGGATCAGACCAGCCATTAAGTATTTCCTTTTTGTCCATCATCTCTGACGGAACGCACATAGCATTGATGGAAACTATATTTCCAAATATGTTGTCCCCTTCGTAATCTTCCGAGTACAGCGGTGGGTTATGTGGAGTCATGCTGTATTCCAATTTCTTGAAAATCTCGAAAACTGCCGGGTTATTTTCTTTCCTGTCTATCTCTATGTAGATAAACGGGCGCAATGTTGCGATGGTATCCAAGCCGCCCATCAATACCTCCGGCTCCATACCCTCGACATCGATCTTTATGAAGTCGCACTGGGCCAAACCCATGTCATCTATCCTGCATACGGCAACTTTCTCGCCCTGCAGGTGCCCGCGAATGGATAGTCCGCCGAAATTTGTCGGTACCTCCGGATCAAGCACGGGTACGTCGATCAACATCTGGCTGGCACCTACGCCAAGGTTCTTACAATCCACGTTTTGGACTGAATTAAGGGCCATATTCGCGCATAAAGTCTGGAAAACGAGCCTTTGAGGCTCAAAAGCGAGTACTTTACCCCTCTTACCCACCTTATTAGCGAACCACAGGGTGTGAGTACCGATGTTTGCCCCTATATCGAGGACAGTATCGCCCTCTGAGACGAAATGTTCGAAGAATTTAGTTTCTTCTACTTGGTAATCCGCGTACTTTTCAATGGATTTACCCACATACTCGTCGAATTGGTTGTAAAGGATATATCCGTGCGGAGTATCCTTGATGACG
>Ga0310123_10001663_pt1 | contig 18310 bp, 9 predicted proteins | sample CB6_AW_1057_MG_FD_203505 | JGI IMG/M metagenome (GOLD analysis project Ga0310123, IMG submission 203505) | Marine microbial communities from Western Arctic Ocean, Canada - CB6_AW_1057 | ecosystem: Environmental > Aquatic > Marine > Oceanic | place: Canada: Western Arctic Ocean | collected... | reverse complement strand
TTCTGAGCGGTGGCTTGGCAAGTGGTTGAGTGAGAGGCAAGTTGCGAGAATAACTGAGAGCAGAATGCTGATGCTCAGCAACTTCCCGGTGCTATGAGTTGGTGGGAAGGTCGCCATTGCCAGCATGACAAATACCGAGCAAGATGTTGCTGCTGCCCACCATCTTGCGGAATTATCCCTTCGTGTAGATGGGTGTTCTGTGCTTGCATGAGATAGATAATCTGCAGTGAACCCCATGCCCAAAAGAACTGCTGGAGCGGTACTATTGTCACGACCATCCATTAGACTCGCTAATCCATCGACCGCGATTCCGATAGCAATGGTCCCTATCGCAATTCGGGCTGCACGCTTCGGAGAGCGTAACACGAAATATGAAACAAGGAAAATTCCAACACCGGCAGCCAGAATCTGGGTAATACGACTTTCCTCGAATGCGTGGGCCAATGCTGCTCCAGTGGGTAAATCACCACCTGCAATTCCCGAAAGGTCATTTTGTTCTAACAAACTCTCGACATCTTCAGAAAAAATCAGTGCGGCCTCGGCATCACTGCCATCAATCAATACGCCAATTGCAATACCAGTTGTAACTCCATCATGTTGCAATCTCGAATCAGCAATGAGTATTGAGCCGCCTGATGAGGCGAATACACTGTCAATAGTTGCATCACTGTTTTCATCGTCATCATGAGGAACCCCCAGAATCATCGGGAATCTTATCAATCCAGTATCAACAGAAACCACACTCGGATGCAGACTTATCTGTTCCTGAAGTTCGACAATCTGCTGTAGGTCTTCTGGAGAATTCCCATCGACGTCGACCAATACCCACGCGATAGTACTGGAAGCAAGAATATACTTCGATTGAAGTTCCTCCATTTCTCCAATTGAGGGGTCTCCTTCAGGCAGGAATTGATGGACATCTAGTACATCTACCCCCGGTGGGGCAATGACTGCAACAGAGGTCAACAGAATGAGGGCTATGGGCCAGGTCCACGCTAATTTGCGATGAGATGGAATAATCTCAGATTCAATCGAGGCATCGATTTCTGAACGCCTCTTCAGGTAGAAGGCCTCAAGCACGTAGCGAGTGAGTGCCCAAGAAATAAGAATCCCTACAATCATCACGAATGAGAGTGACCTTTGGGCCCTGACTGGCGACAATAGTGCTAACGAAATGGCAGCAATGGTGGTTGCCATCGCAACGAATAGCATTGTTCGCACTTCATCACGGCCCCGTGATGATTTGCAATACCAGAAGGCGCCGTCAACTGCTACGCCAAGAATAATGGGGAAGGCAATCAAATCTATTATTGAAAATGTATAGCCAAGTGCCGATAGAAGACCCAATTCAGCTCCAATAACCAATGCTGCTCCACCTAAGGTGGCAGCAGCGCCGCGTATATCCCTCAACCCGACTGCTAGAACCAAGGCTAGAACCACAAAAGCAGGAAAGAGAATCTTGACCATGTCCTCTTCAGCAATATTTCTGGATTTGGCAAACATCATGTTCAGGCCAACTGCAGATACCTCAAATTCAGTTGAATCGCTTATCTTCTGCGCCCAATCATTCAGCAAATTCCAATCTGGGTTGGGCTCATCGCTCTCAAACCATACCAACCAGATTACCTCTTTGGCCTGTGGTGGTTGTGTTGCCGACGCACCAGAAAAATCTGGGCAAGCAACCCCATAATTAGAGCCTTCAGGCAGCAATAACATTGTGGCTTGCAGTGCTGCATTCTCTTCTTCGGTGGAACTATTCCCACACCATCCATTTTCCAGCGTTGGCTGTAACACATCAGCCCATCTAGTGGCATTTGACAGCGAGCGATTGCGGGAGGCAAAGGCGTCAGACCAACTGCTGAAAGGCGATTCTATTCGTCCGAATCTGATTCCCTCTACATCCCATGAAGTCTCGGGATTGGAACCATCGATGGCTTCCTGTTCAAGTTGCATCAAACTCTGTACTCGAGCTAGATCGCTGGTGAGGTTTTCACCATCATCATGGTTGATTCTCAACACGAGTTGACCTGTCAATTTACTAGTCGATTCATCCTCAAGTCTTGTTTCGACTTCGGCAGCAAACAGTAGTTCAGTTGAGAGTGTAGGTTCAACAGGAAAAGGCACGAGCAGCCCGCAACAAAGCACCAGCACTAGCACTACGGCCAGCCGGACTTGATTAGGACCCATATCGACCCCTCTTTGCCGACCGCGAATCATCTTTGCTCGTATACACAAGCCCTAGTGATGTTCTGTATTGTTCGGTTCATGCCTGCGATTACGTGGTCACGACCACTCATTCCACTGACCGGTTGTGGGATCCTTCCACCACCAAGAATCGCTGCCGGCTGGATGCTCAATAACCTCGTAGCCATCCCGCATTTCACCGGACATACCAGGGGTTGGGGCATCGGGACCGGGTGCAAAGGCGTTGTCAACTTCATTCATCAACTCCTCATTCCAAACGCCTTCGTCCTTGCGTTTCCTTGTAACTACAATTACAGTTCCCACTGCTGCAGTAAGCACCGCTAATCCAATAATTATTCCAATAATTAGTAACGCGTTCGTTAGGAAATTGGAAGAGGAGACGTCAGAGCCATCTGAATCACCGGTTCCATCATTGGTTCCATTGCCGGTACCATTGCCGGTTCCATTGCCGGTTCCATTGCCAGTACCATTGCCAGTTTCGTTGCCAGTTTCGTTACCAGTACCATCGTCTGGAATTACGCAACCTGCGGCATTCACTATTGTTCCAACAGTGGTATCTGGGCAATCATCATCGATATCATAGACGCCGTCGCCGTCTGAATCAGCAAGAGTGCAACCCATCGCATCAACCTGAGCCCCAGAAGGTGTTGCGGGGCAATCATCGTCCGCATCATTGACACCGTCGCCGTCTGAATCTGTTGGCAACACTACTCCATCATCGGTGACGATAATGGTCAATTCTGCAGTGTTGTACATGCCGCCAGATACGCGGACAATAATTGTGCCAACTGTTACTCCAAACAGCACCTGTCCGTTATCATCAGTGATCATGCCATACAGAGTCACGTCGTCTCTGACCAGTGTCACAGATAGGCCATCAACAGGCTGATGATCTTCATTGACCACGGTGATTTGAACTATATCACCTGGCATTGGATTTGCCGGGCTGAAACTCAAGGTCAAGTTCTGCATTACCGGTGGTTCTGGATTGGGAGCCGCTTCCATCCAATTAAGAGCCGAAATCATTTCCGCATTCTCGCCATCACCAACTTGAGCGATAGCTAGCACCGTGTAAGTGTCCTGAGGAGCGGATAGAATCGGCAACTGCAAATCAGCGCTGGAGCCTTGACCCCAGGCAACCGAATCAAGGCGACCAAAGAAATCATCAAACATCTCAAATGCCTCAATTTCCGAAGCATCTTGGTCACCGGGGCACATACTCCAATCAGAGTCGCCTTCGGTGTCCCACCAAGTCCCTTCGTCATTCCATTCGATATGGAGTTGATATTCGCCTTGGTACTCCGAATTACTCGTCAGAGTATACACTTTAGAGCCGTCGTCTTGGGTGTTCAAGCTGTATTTCGCGTAGTAGTATCCTTTTTCCGAATCCCATGTCCAATCAGATACTGGAGTGACTACCGTGTCCTCCCAATCTGTTAGAACAGCATTGGATGCGTCGTAGTTGGGGTCTGGTGTGAAGGATGTGTAATCGTAATTCATTCCTTGACGTAGAATCATTCTGGTATTGGACATGTCCCCCGTTGTCGTTCCCTCATCTTCATGGTAGGATTTGAATTGCTCACAAACTTCAGTCAGTTCATTTTCGGCCGCAATCCATCCGACCTCTTCCCGAACTCCTTCGCCCCACGCGAATTCAGTGAATGATCCAAGGTCTATCGATGCGGGGTCAATTCCGTTTTCTGGTGCTGCCAAAGCAAGTATGCGGGATGCAACTCCATCATCAGCGCTGAGGGCAATGCTGGTAGTTTGGCCCGGTCCAAGCGTTCCATCCATTTCAAGAGAGCCGGGATTGTTCAGCAGAATACCTGCGTGAATTGCATTGGGGAATAGTTGCCCCTCCTCTTCATTTATCATCACTGCAATCATTGTTACTGGAGAAGTTAGTCTCACCTCTTGACTCCGGGAGGTGTCTCCTTGCTGGAATTCAAGTTCATATTCGGTAGCCTCCGACCATACCTCATCATCAATATCCGGGAATGCTACTGACAGGTCCATCGGTGCAATACCAAGCCAAGCCGTGTAATCGTCAGCATCTACGCCAGTAGGTGTGACAGTGATGGTGGTAAGTCCACCTGAATCAGTGGAAACAGTGTAAACAGGTATACCGGCAATTGTGGTCTCCTGATGTAAATCACCGAATGACACGGAGGCTTCGGTTACAGCGACTAGGTTCATACTCAATCCAGTGAGAGTTTCTCCATCATCTCTGGTAATCTGCGATTGTACTATACTGATGTACACGCCGGGCAGATTAGGCTGGACAGTGAGGCTTACTTCGCCATCACTGCCAGAAGTCATGATTTGCTCATCTATCACTTCGAATGGGCCATTTGTGAAGAAACTGTTAATGATTTGCGCTGAAGGAATGAATGATTCATCGCTCTTCAGTTCACACCAACCGACCTCGATCCATCCCTCATAGGATTCAGAACTCTCCTTCCAGAATCCCTGATAGCGGTTGTAATTCAGGTAATGGTAAGTCTCATCGTCATTCTCATCAGTATACTGAACAGTGATGTCGTATTCGTCCCACATTCCATCAGCATATTCATGGTTCTCCCATCCATCCTCGCGATGTTCACTGCCAGGGGCTTCGTTATCGTGCTCCCAAGTCTCTCCATCACCCCAATCAATAGATATGCGGCTAAGTTCCGGTTTCTCAAATTCCCCTTCATCGTGGCGGAAATTCTCGTAATGCCAACCGACATTGACCCACCGGTCACTACCTGAGGCTTCTGTTCTTGCACATCCACTAGTTCCTGGTAGTGGAACTTGCTGCATGAATTCAAATTGAAGGCCGGTATCAGTAACTCCAGTGGTCGTTACATCGACGAGGCCACCATCAGGTAGGCTGCTGCTGCTCGCAGACCAATAGGAACCCATGCCGGATATTTCGATGTCACCCTCAGAACCGGTTGCGGCGACTTGAGGGTGGTAGTGTCCTTGCCTTTCTTCTCGGTCTTCATCACCACTGAATTCAGAAATTGTTGCACTTAGATCTCCATCGAGGTCGCTTCCATCATAACTACCGGTAACCATACTGGCGGATAGGGTAATTTCAACTTCCCCTTCAGACTCAAATTGACTCAGAGCATCTTCAATGAGTTGTGGTGAGGTGCGGAGAATTGCAATATCAACCTCCGCTCCTGCAACGCTTCCTGTATAGTCATAAGTCAGCGCAGTAACATCGTACGAAGCATTCACGAGCGTGGTTTCATCTTGATCAACAAGCACTCCTACGGCTGAAACAATGAACTGTTCGTCAAAGGATTCCCACGACATTGCCTCAAGCATTGAGGGGCGCAAGGACTCCAGTTTGAGTTCGGCTCTTTCAATTTCACAACCCTCACTAGCACAATCAGGCTCGAAATTCTCCAGCGGTTGGGTAAATGACCACGTGGCATCTTCGATATGAGTTGCAGTTAACCTACCGTAGTAGCGATGACGGTCATCATCTTGCTGCTGGAGAACTGTACTTACCATCGCCCCATGATTATTGGTCATACTCATCGTGAATTGTGTTGGATAGTCATCGTCATCCCAAGGACCCCAGAATGCTATCATGACTCCAATGTCGAGAATATTTGCGTCGTATACGGAGGTGCGAACGTCGTATAGTTCCTCGAAAATTACTGAATCATCCTCCTCCGCCTGACTCGCGCCTCCGGTTGCGGCCTCGCCATCTTCTTCGGGTGGATTCCAATCCAGATCTATGTCAACACCTGATGCATTTTCCATCCATTCGCCGAATGTTGCTATGTCTTCCATTGCATCTCCCAATGCTGGGTCGTCCAATGCTGTAAACGCGTGGTCAATAATGTCCTCGGGTAATGTGTTGAAGTCATCGAAAACATCGTTCACATATGAGGAAGAAGAACTGGATTCCATTTTGGCCGTCCATGCTTGGCCCTCGGTGGTTTCAAGAAGATACTCATATTGCCAAGTTATTACATCCGGCCTGTCGTCTCCATCCAAATCCTGAACGTCTGTCTCCGCTAGTTCCTCGGCCATAACAATCCATTTGAAAAGTAATTTCTGATATGGTGTCATATTGTCTTCATCCCCCTCCATTAGAGGTATGATCCAAGCCTCCAGTGCATCGGCAATTGCCTCTGGATGAACGGAAACAGAAAGCAGCGCTAGATTATGCATGATAATCTGGATTGACTCAAACGATTTTGTGCCATTTGCAAGATTGTCCAATGCTCCTTCAAGATCGGACCACTCATCGCTTCCAAGCATCGCATTGTAAGCCGCTTCAAAGTCCCCAGTTCCCTCAAAACGGGTAAAATTCTCTATTGCGTTGAACGTTTGCATATATTCTACGAGTTCATCAAAATCGTTCAAAGTTCGAGGAAGTGGCAGTTCATGCAAATAGAGTAGAAGTCCAGTGACTAACGACATACTGGCGTCCACATCATCTGAGTCAAAGAACTCCATCAATGCTTCAAGGAAATCGGCTCCTGCCGACATATTGTACTGGTTGTGACCAGCATCAATCATCGTATTCCAGAGTTGTTCGCTATTACCAGAACCCGGTTCTTTTGTCGCAGTTGTGACAAACGATGACCAACCACCGTGACTGGTGCCTTCAGCGTTCAAAACGTCGAATTCTGCTTTGATTACCATCGCTGGATTAGCAGAATCCCATGCAGTATCTATCGATTGAAGCAATACCTCAACTTCTCCGCGGAAGACTTCACCCAATTGAGTGGGGTCATCTGCGACTCGCATGTTGCCATCTTCGGCAAAAATACGCGCCCCATACAATCCACCGAGTGCATAGACTGGGACAACATAAGTTCCCTCCCAAGTCATCGTATTGCCATCTTCTTCATGAGGACCGGCACTTGTCAATACCACTGTGTCAATGTATGTTCCAGGGTCGCCAAAAATATCGGCCCCTTTCAGCGCATCTATCGGTGTGACATCGTAATGAATGATGTCTGCAGTGACTATCGTTGACGAAGAATGTCCGCGGGTCAATGCTGCTATTTCAACAGCCGAGCCAACAGTTGCCATTTTGGTGTTAACAAAGCCATCAATGCTCAAAGTTGTTTGAGTTCCACCAGATGTTGTGTTGTCGTTCGGTGCAGTTATCTCAGCCATGCTCGGTTGTACCGACATGCACAGCATCAGGGCTACAATCAGAAGTGCAGTGCGCTTCATAAATTGAGGCACGATATCGGAGTAATTTAGCGGTTTCCCCAAGGAAACCGTTGGAATGTGTCAATATATGGAGATTCCAAGACTAATTATTCCAGATTCCTCAACTAACGTCGCGCAACCATGATTTGCATAATCGACTTCGTTCCATATTGCTCCTTCCGGAGTAAAAACACTGTACTGCAAACCAAGTGCATCGAACCAAATACCCAACGGCGCAACTACGGTGCTGCTAGAATCAACAACATTCCATGAATGCGAAGCGACAATTTCTTCCTCTGAGAGTGGACACATTTGGGGGCTGTCATTCAATTCCTCGCCGAGTTCGAACATTTGGCGAATGTCAGCCATCTTGGATGGTGTTTGATTTGTCGAAGGAGAGCCTCCGATTGGCACCCATTCAGCCGGCTGTTGGATGATAATTGGCTCTGAAACCAGATTGAAAGTGGAGGTGAGATTAATGTCAGGACGGGTATTTTCGTTGCAAAAGAAATTGTCAGGTAGGCAACCACGGGTGTTGCGGGCATTGTCCAGCAACTCTTCAATCAATATCCAAGGCCCGGTTTTACTCTCTTCATTTCCATCAATTGTCGTGAAAGACGCGCTATGACGATTTGAAGGGTTCCACCTTGGTGGATTGTGGGTGACGAATAGTTCCAAATTTGCTGATGCTGTGCCAGCATCCCAATCTATCGATAGCCATTCTCTTGAGACCAGAGCGCTATCCTGATATTCCATCAAGTGAGTGATGCTGAGTTCTCCTGTAACTTTACCTTGCTGATCATTGTCGTTGAAAATATCGGAAATGACCACAATACCATTCAGATGTATTCCAATGGGTGAAGATTGACAGTACGTACACTCGGCACTGATTACTGAGTGAGATGACATATTGATTGTTGCCAACGCTTCACGATTGAACTCCCCAAGTCCGAGTACATCCATTGATGCGCGAGTGGAGAGGATGATGGTTCCAGAAATGTGTGATACTTCAAGTTCGGGAGCTGGGTCTGGATCTGGTTGTAAACCAATGGCAATTGTTGCTGCTACTACCATAACAAGAACAGCCCACTCAACGATGGATGCCGTCTGACCTTCAGTTGTGCCCACAATACCGGGACAAAGCCATAATTGAAGGTGTTTCCCGCTGATTTAGCCCTTCGGCTCAGATGTCAAAGATTACTCTGCAAAGCCAACCGGGGCCTTCGATGTCTGGAATGCTCTCAGCATAGTCGTGAACGGTCTCTCCGGCGGGAATCTCTGTTAAATCAAGGTCATGACGGGTGACTGCCTTCACCTCGACCTCGCGCTCGACGAGGTCAGCATCAACCCATTCGACCTGTGCTGAAAGTTGGTCCTCTCCGATTGCAACTACACTATCTACGAGGAATCTGCCCTCAACCTCTGCTTGGTAGAGAACTTCCTCCAGCCATCGAACAAGGGAAAGATCTGGCCTGTCACTTCCTATGTCAATGGTCCATTGGCCAGATTGACGGGGATGTGAATCTATCGAACTCTCAGCAGAATCAGAAAGCAATACACCTTGCAATCCATCAGCCGCCGTTGAGAAAAGTGCGGCTGGCGAGGGCGCGAAGGCGACGATACCGATGTCGGCAGTTGTCGGAATAATCCACCAAGTCATGCCATCCCTCTTTCGGGCTCAGCGGTCGGAGATTTGCATTGCCCATGCTCGCTCGTCCAGACTTGCGCTCAAGGCTCTGCGGTCAAGCACCTCTTGGCCCTTCTCAGCCTTGAGAATGCACTCACATGCGACATGGGCAAGCCGCGCGGCGTCAGATAGGTCAGCTCCTTGGCTGAGTGCTGCTGCTAGAGCTGCGGCGGCAGCATCGTGAAGTCCAATCATCTGACGTGCATCATCGAGAGTGCACGGAACGTGTTCAGTCTCCCCAGTCGCCCTATACAACCACAGGCCGTGTCTGCCACCAAGAACTGTCAGGGATTCCCAAGAATAACTCGCAATCAGGTGCTGTGCTGTTTCCTCATCGGTCTCATGACCAAGTCTGTGCCGAGTCAATGCAAGGCCCCTCATCTCGAACAGCACGGTCGTCGCTCCATTGGTTCGGTTCAAACCAGTGAGTTTGGGGTCACATATGACCGGAATTCCATGCGATTTCGCCGCTTCGATGAGTAGCGCAGCGCTTTCATCAGAAATCGCACCCTTATTGTAGTCAGAAAGAACCAGTGCGCCTGCGTTTGGGAGTGAGGCTAGGGCAGCCTTGGTAACTTGATTAGTCGCTGATTCCGGCATTTCGTCCTGTGGCTCATCATCGACTTGCAAAAGCAGTTGGCTACGGTCAACCAAACTCTCTCTCGCTCCATACACTCTAGTCTTCACAACGGTGTGCCGTCCCGCGGCTAGTTTCAACCCGGAGGTATCGACTCCAGACTCTCGGAGGAGCGCATCTACTGTACGACCTGCGTCATCAGAACCAATTACAGCGAAGATACTCGGAACCAAGCCAAGAGAAGACAGTCCCATTGCTACGTGAGCAGCAGCACCGGCTGACTCATCAGTATGGGTGACTTTGACAACAGGAACTGGGGCGACAGCATTGAGCCTATTCGCCCAACCGTGGATGTATCTATCTAGAATAACGTCACCAACGAGGGTGATGTTTGCTGAGGGGAGATTGTCGACAAGAACTCGCAGACGCTTGAGTCGGTCAACTTCCTCTTGGACCACTTCATCGAGTACCCAAGCCATGTTACTCGGACCTCGCGAGAGGATGGGCCTAATTCAACTTGGCCCGTACTGCACCCGTAATGGTACGATGCTCTGTCGTGGTAATCTGCAATGACTCGCGAAGACTCTGCAGCATATTGTCCTCATCAGTACTAATCTGTCCATCTTCCCAGGCTGCTTCCATTGCCGCGCAATATGCCTTCAAGCGATCATCCATCTGGTCGCATACCCAATCCATCTGTACATCTCGAGATGAGTCGAGTCCCAGCATTCCTGCCAATGAGTCAAGCATTGCCTGTTCATTGTCATCAACTTCCCCATCCTGCCATGCGACTTCAAGCATCGTTCGATACAAGGACTCGCCCCCCGATGCAAGGCTGGCTGCAGCCTCTTCACGCACCTTCTTGTCTAGTCCTTCAACCTCATCTGGCTCCAATCCAAGGTACAATGCCATGTCGTCGAGCATTGCTTGCTCATCCACTGTCACCACACCATCCAACCATGCAGTACGGGCAATACTCTCGTAGATGCCGAGGCGATTCTCCAGTGGGATGTCGCTGCTATCCACTACTGCATCCTCCGCGACCAGAGGCTCGGCACCGGCTTCGTCGTAGCGTCCTTGCTCATCGATTCTGCCGAGTATCTCTAACATTGAGTTCTCGTGATTATGCAGGGTTGCAACAGTGCGAGAATCTCCTTCGATTGTCACCTCACGCTCGTGCAATTGCTCAACAAGAGGGCGGGCTGCATCTCTACCAGGTGTGGTCAAGCCATAGACACGGCAACGCTGTTTGGCGCCTTGCACATGTCGAGTCTCCTCAATCAAGTAGTTCTTCTCTCGAAGTTTCTTGAGAGTTCTTGGCAAATGCTTGCGGGCAATACCAACTGCATCAGAGACACCGGACTGGGTTAATTCCGGTCTACCTTCCCACTGATTATCCCCCATCGGAGTATCCCAAAGGTGGAGCAGCACTCGTTGTTCAACCGTAAGTGTGGAAACCATACCTTCACTCATACTGCCCTCTCCTACATACCGGATGACCGGCCGGTTATTCAATTACCTTCGTAATGAGGATAATGCGCAGAATCAAGGATTGTACGCGTGACCGGCCATGCATGGGGGCACCGCCGGGAGGAACGCGGCTACCCATTCCTGTCGAGCGACCGGAAGGGTGGGCAGCACTAGGTGGAAGTGCAAATCGTCTGTGGGACAGGGGTGCATTCGGCAGGCCGATTCAAGATGGGATTCTGCTGACTGCTGCCGAATTGCTCAATGCTCATCGGTTGCGTGGATTACCATTACCATCGGAAAACTGGCTAGCCGGGGTATTGGAGAACGATGGTGATGTTCTATTTGAGGCCGAGATTCTCGACGCACTGCGCTACCCCGGCGAAAAAGTGGTGCTGGGCTCCAATCTAATTGCTGTCACTTCGGTGATGCTCCACCAGTCCTCGTGGGCCTTGCGTTGGCTGCGCTCAGACAAACCATCAGAGGATGAGCCTACTGCTGAACTGCGATGGATGAAAGCCGGAGATGCCATTGATTGGGCAGAGTTATCGCAGTGGGTTGCCACTGTGGAGGCCGGGGGGAGAATCCCGGAGATTCTCGTGGTCGATGATGAGCATGGTGTAGTGACTTATCGAGCACACCACCATAACCCAAGAGGCGAATTTCCAGACCCCTTCTCAGAATTGGGCAACGTAGAGAGACGTGCTGTCGCTCATGCTTGGGCAGCATCGACTAAGTCATCTGGTGGGAATTGGCTTCCCATCAGTTCAGAGGATTGGCCTATTCCTTCGCTGGGATTGGATCTGTCTGGTGGCATCTGGCTCGATGAATATCAATCGCGGAGTATCAGTAAAATCGTCAATCCCAGTATGCCATCACCAGAGGGGGAGATGGGGGTGGTCTTGGCTGCATTTGAGGACCTGATTGAACGCGGCCTCTTGGTTCGCCCTGCCTTCAAGTATGGCACTAGATGGAGGGCGTATTCAGGTGCTATAGATGAGGGCCATGCGCCTTGGCTAATCGTCACGATGAGTGAGGCGCCACCTGACTGGGCTCAGGCTTGTCTAAGCGCCCGACTCGCTGCTGGAGTCAACAAAATTTGGTTATGCTCAATACCACCGGGAGTAGGGGGCTCAGGTGGTAAACGAGGATTCACTTACTTAGCGTTGGAGAGGCCGCCAGCAGATGCAAGATGGACCAGTCCTACTCGTCACTGAATCCAGTGAATCAGATGAGATCTTTGAATCGGGGCAAATCGTCATCGCTGCTTGTCACCCCTCCACCTACACGGTTAATCGGTGCAGTTGCGTCTCGGTTTGACAGGGCGATACCGATGTCGAACGAGGTGTCTGGACCTCTGTTGCTCGGACCTTGCTGCGCCGCTTGCCGAATCCGCATCGCATCCTTAGGCGGCTTCTTGCGTCTGATTCCCATCAGAACCCACAAGGAGAGAAGCAGGGAAATCAGTTGAATGTTATTCGCGGGTTCAGTTAGCCACAATATCCACGCTGCTGCACCATCGGGTGGTTCAGCCTGCAGTGACACATCCTGTTCACCTGCTAGTCCGTCCTCATCGTAGAGTTGGATACTACCTCTGGCTATCATCCCGGGACTGAGTAGCCCCTCTGGGTCAATCTCGATGACAATCGATGAGCCCGGACCAAGGTTCTGTCTCGCGTCGGTACTGGCTATTCGGGCCAACGGCCCCTCGATGATGACATCATACTCTCGCCACCCATCGCCTTCAAATTCCAATGGGATCACGACAGAAGATGGCTCAGAGACCGGAACCTTATCCTCAAAGTGTCCTGGAATGAGTCTGTTCTCGACCACTGCCCAGGGAATCACCACATCGGCCGCAGTACTCTGACCACAACCGACTGTGCCGCTGATTTCTCCCGCTGTTCCTGCAATGGCGCTCTCAACGAATGATAAGTCGAAGACTGCAACATCTCCGGGGACCAATTCGTGCGCTGACTGTAGTGAAATAATGCGGCCGTCGGTGGAGTTCACCTGTGACCAAGGCATGCAGGTTTCGCGTGCAGTGAACTGCAAGGGTATCGACTCGTCTTCCAGAAGTCGGAGAGGGCCGGGGGGAGGCAGCACTGCTGCATCTCCAACACCCGGGGAACTGATTTTGATTGATGCACTGCTGCTATTGACTGAATTGACCTCAATAAGCCAGTTCACCAACCGTCCGCGAGAATCTCGAATCTGAATACCGTCAGAGCCAAACTTCTGTCCTGCTTGGAAAACATCGCCTGAACTGCCCTCGTCAACACCGCGAGTCAATCCACCATCGCCGTCGGCCTCGATTATTTTCGTCCAAGCGTAATCGGGGTCACGATTCACTTCATTATCGCTGATGTCACCGACGTTGATGTTCTGCTGGCTAACCAATAACCCATGCCCGGGAATCTCCTTGTCAAAGCCAGAATCTACCCTGAGTTCCAGCCAAACATACTCACCCGGGGCAATCTGAATGCGGACTGTGCCAGAGGTCGAGACATGCGGCAATATCACGTAGGTCTGATTCTCAGGACCAGAGCTACCCACAGAGAGGTTGACTGGCTCTAGCGCGCCGATGAGTTCCAGTGTGGGTGAAGTGGGAAGAGCGGGGATTCGTCCATTTCCATTCCAATTCCCGCTAGCCATGATATCCCAATCACCAAGGCCATTCCATTCGGAGGTTGGTGCCGCGCTGTGCACATCGTAAAGGTCCACAGCACCGGTCATATGCAGCATCTCGTGGATGATTGTGCCAAGGCCGGAATCGAAAGAGGCCATCGTGTAGTGACCCACTTCCACCCCAGCAACGGCAAATGGTGTGTTTAGTGGACCGTAATGGCTCCAGATAGCATCTGTGCCTCCACCGTCTTCCTGAGCATCACCAGTGTGAATAATCAACAGGCGGTCAATCCAACCATCACCATCGAGATCGTATTCAGAAATGTCACCGCCACTGAAGACAGCAATCATCGCTTCCTCCGCGAGGCCAGCCGGGCCACCACTCGCACTGGTTCCAGCATCCCTCCTGCCATCGGAGTCCATGCCATAACTCTCCGAGGCATAGGACGCTTTGTATACTTCAGGATATACATCAGCAATCAGGGTTGAGCGGTGAGCTGAAATTTCGTCAAAATAGGTCTTTGCTGAAATTTCTCCAGTCAACATTACACTGGCACGATCAACGTCTCTACCCGGCCCCGCTGCGTGGTCAGGAAACTCCACAACAAGTACCAACCAACGCTCCTCATCTTGCATGTTAACTATTGGGGAATCCTCACTGACCACTACAGTCTGCTGTATTTTCCCAAAGATAGGTTCGTAGATTTCAGGACTTGCTGCAAGCCATTGACCTAGAAGGATGATGCCAACAGCAAGCACCACTCGCAGCAGCCTACGCATGGGTTGACCCGTTACCTGCTTCTGCTTGAAGCCCTCGGCCTCAGGAGTGGGCCTAATCACACCTTCCACGGGGTTGCAGTTTTCCGCAGTTCACCTTGCCTAGTGGCCCGTGCATCCGAGTTTGCTTCAAGCGGCAATTCGTGCCTGTCAAGCCATCCCAATCCCCGCAATTCGCAATTCATAGAGGCCAAGCCTTCGCGCAGGTCAAGCGGGAGTGGGGAGCCCTCGCATCCGCTGATGAATAGGTCTGTCACATTGTTTCGAAGTACAGTATCGAGCAGGGCGTCTTGCTCCGCCGCTGAGAGACATAATGCCTCAGCTTCTACCCAACCGACCGAGTCAGGTGCTTCGTCGCGCAGCGCTCGGGGACAAGCGCCGTCACAGGAGCACATCGCAAACATAGAACGGCGAACCTCACCCTTGTCATCGAATACGGGGCGCGGACGACGCTGTGCACTGCCTAGTCTTGGCACCGGCACTCTGCGGGATGAGTATTCAGTCACTGCAACCGCGATAATTGCCAGTGCTAGCCAGTTTCCGGAGAGAACTTCTGGTGAAGTGAGCCACCAGAAGAAGAGCATAGCCACGTGTACGCGAATTCGTAACGGGTCAAACGGCTCTGCTTCAGTCAGAGAGTACATCCTTGCCAGCGATAGAGCCAGAGAAGCGAGCAATACGAGAATCATCCACCAAGACAGACCAAGTGCTACATCGAAAATCAACTTGGCATCATAATGCAGCCCAACCCCCTCAAAAGCGGCCGCGTCAGTCGCCCATTCCACAAGGAAAGAGTATCCCCAAAACCACCACAGACACAGCAGCATGATTGTAGATATGGTGCCGACAGAGACAAAACTGCGTAGCCAACGCCTCTCGGAAGGAAGTAAACCGGTGTCGGCGAAGCGAATGGTCTGATGCCCGAGTACTGGAAGTGCTGTCACCAATGCGAGCAGACCAATCATTGACCAGCGTGTACGCATCCATCCATGTGGGTCGAACACTGTGAGTGAGCCCTCGCCCGCTCCAAGTGACAGAGTCGAAACCCACATGCGCAATATCTGGTCTGCCGCAACCCACCAGAACAGAGCGGAAACGACGATTACCAGTAGGACAACGTATCCTCTATCCCTCAACTCCTGCATGTGCAAGGACAAACCTGAATCCCAATCGGATGCCAGTCGCAGAGACATCATGTGCAGGAGATGGAATCTCCCTCATCTGCATGCCGATGGCGGCGCCACCTACATGATGTCGTGAACGCGGGGTGGTGTTTTGGCAGCCAATACTGTTCGATACACGCCATAGGCAGCCCAGACGCTGCACAAGAATGCGGTGGCCCAAAGATACTCTCCGGCACCATCTGCAAGCCACTTCAGACCTAGCAGTCCCAAGCCGATGCAGACTACACCTCTGCGGATACCCTGAGGATAAGCCAATTCTTTTGCAAGATGGTCAGGTCCAGATTCATGCTTCCTCTCAAGAATCTCCTTCTGCACCACGCCACCAAAAATGAGTGCTACGAGTGTAGTCAGATACCAAGCCATGCCACCATTTACCACACTGAGCGACAACTTCCTCTGATTCTCTGCTTCAAGCGCAGCCGGGTCTTCCTCGACAATGAATAGGCTATCGTAGTCGCCAACCGAAATCACTCGAGTGGATTGGTCCGTGGAAGCGGTGGTTTCTGAAGGTGAGTTGATGACGAACGTGAGTAGATTCCAACTATCGCCGGCATCAGGAGCAAGACTGCCGTCAACTGCATTACCAGCGAGCCAGAAGGTCACACTTCCCTCGTCAGATGAAGGCGCGGTCCAGGTGAATGTCCACTCGGCGGGGTCTGAAGTAGAATCATGAGAAATGGCACTGGAAGTACTAGTGGCTGCACTATCCTCACCGCTGTCCGCTTCAGGTCTGATATTCTGTTCCTCATCCCAAGAAAATACACCTACACCACCACCAGAGAGCATGAATCCACCCTCATAGTTGGTGGAATGGGAGATGCTGACCGTCAATGCGTACGATGCGTTGGCCGCGTAGGCGTGAGGTACGCCTGAAATTGAGATAATAGTGACATTGGATGGTACTCCATTGCCATGGCAGGTGCAACCGGCCTTGACTACCTCTTCGCCATCTTCCATGGTCGGAGGGCCGGTGGAGTAGCCCATCGCTGGAGCAACGGTGAGCAACAGCAGGACCAACCCGATAGCCAATCGAGTCAGGACTCTCGACATAGGTCACCCTCAGTGTGCTTTCGACCTTAATGCCGTCCTTAACCGTTCCCTTATGGGGGTGCGCTCAAAGGATGCACCGAGAGCGAGTTGCTTGCTCAGAGCTCCTTGATTGCTGTGTTCAGCGCATTCATCATCTTCTTGCCATCGCCGAATAGCATCATGGTGCTGTCCTCGTAGAATAGGTCGTTGTCCACTCCAGCATAACCCACAGAAAGACTTCGCTTGATGATGACAACGACTCGGGCCTTGTCGGCATCGATTATTGGCATGCCTCCAAGTGGACCTTCTCCAGTGCGAGCGGCCGGATTCACAGTGTCGTTAGCACCGATGACTATCGCAACATCTGTATCTGGCAGTTCGGAATTGATTTCACCCAACTCAATCAGTTGCTCGTAAGGAACACTGGCCTCTGCAAGTAAGACATTCATGTGACCGGGCATTCGGCCAGCAACCGGATGGATTCCATACATCACCTCGACACCTTGAGCCTCCATCATGTCAGCGAATTCCTTGACGGCATGCTGGGCTTGACTGACCGCCATGCCGTATCCGGGAATGATGACACACTTGCTGATGCCATCGCAGACCATTGCAACCTCTACAGGGTCGCTACCTACCTTGGTACGGGTAAGTTGCTGCTTGTCTCCACTGCCGCCGAATGCCTTGAACAACACTGCAGTGAGTGTGCGATTCATCGCCTTGCACATGATGAACGTCAGGACGAGGCCTGCCGCACCTACCATCGAGCCAGCGATGATTAGAACATTATTTCCGATGACAAAACCGGTGAATGCGGCGGCAATGCCTGACAATGAGTTCAACAAACTGACCACTACCGGCATGTCTGCGCCACCGATTGGAAGCACAAACAGAATCCCGAGGAGGCACGAAGCAGCCACTAGGCCGTAGATGTAGTCGGTATTGGACGGATCCTGAATGGTGAACCACACCAGAGTGAAGCTGCCGATAAGCAATGCAACCTTGACCAGATTGAGCCATGCAGGACCCCACGTGGGGAACCTGACCCACTTCTTGGTGAGTGGGATGGTGAATCCACCCTTCAATTTGAACATAGCAACCAGGCTGCCACTGAGAGTCACCCATCCGACGATACCGGACAAACCGATGGCCACCCAGATTGCGTAGAACTCCACGCCAGCGGGAGGTATCCCGCCCTCGACACCTGCACCAATCTGTAGTCGCTTGATGGCTTCTGACATTCCAACAAGGGCTGAAGCACCGCCGCCAAAGCCGTTGAACATAGCTACTAACTCAGGCATTCCTGTCATTTCGACCCTCTTTGCCAAGGTAAAGCCGATGAGACCGCCAATCGCCAAACCCCCAAGGATGAGTTCGATTTCGATCTTGCCCTCTGTCTGCATGCGCACCAAAGTGACGAGAACTGCAAGTCCCATTCCATAGGCACCAAGCCGGTTACCCGATGGCGCGGTCTTCGGACTTGAGAGCCGCTTGATTCCAAAGATGAACAGTGCGGCAGAGACCAGATAGCCAATATCCCAAACAACCGGGTCGATCATTTCAGTCACCTCCCTTGCTCTTTTTCCG
>Ga0310123_10001657_pt1 | contig 18341 bp, 20 predicted proteins | sample CB6_AW_1057_MG_FD_203505 | JGI IMG/M metagenome (GOLD analysis project Ga0310123, IMG submission 203505) | Marine microbial communities from Western Arctic Ocean, Canada - CB6_AW_1057 | ecosystem: Environmental > Aquatic > Marine > Oceanic | place: Canada: Western Arctic Ocean | collected... | reverse complement strand
GTGGTGTCGGGAGACGGCGAACTGCTGGGTCTCGCGGCGGTGGAGGCGCTGGCCGGATCGGTGGTGGACGCGCTCCGCCCCCTCGGGCTGGACGAGGCCAGCCTCGAGGCCGTGGTGGCGGAGGTGACAAGCGAGACGCAGCTGATGGGCAACGCCCGCGACCTCTGGCGCGCGATGGTCGGTGCCTGGGCCGACCTCGACGTCGCCGTGGGCGAGACCTTCACGACGCAGGGCGAGGAGGCGAACCCGATCGTGCCCTCGGTCGTGCTCCCCTACCTGCACGAGTACCGCCTGGTCGGGATGGAGCCCTGCGCCGCGCCGGGAGGACGCTGCGCGCACCTCGAGCTGGTCTCCTTTCCCGATCCGCACGAGCTGACCCGGGTGATGAGCGACGCGCTCCAGCAGATGGGGCTGCCGCAGATGTCCTTCGAGCGGCTCGTCCAGCTCAGCCAGGTGACGCTGCTCACCGACCCGGCGACCCTCCTCCCCCACGAGGTCGTGGTGAGCAAGCGAGTGAACGGATTCCTGTTGGACGGAGGCGAGCGCAAGATCTTCCGGCGGGGCGACTCCACGCGGCTTTCCTTCACCTACTGACGTTCGCAAGCGCACCTTCCGTCGCACTGCAATCCACGCTCCACCTTCATGATGGATCTGCTTCCCACGCTGCCGCACGGCCGCCTCGACCTCGTCCGTTCGTTGCAGGTGCCGGTCGGACCCGCGGACCGGATCCGCAGGTCCGGTCCTGTGATGCTGGTGATCTGCGCGGATCTCGAGTGCCCCGACTGCCAGGCGTTCCACCGCGCCTTCCAGCAGATCGCCGAAGACACCCGGATGCGCGGCGCCGCGCGGACCGGATCTGGGCCCACGCGCGCGGGGGCCGAGAGAGCGGCGTGCACGCAACACCATCGCTCTTTCTCCAGGGCTTCTTCTGCCAGCCGGTGGTCACGCCCGAGGCGATCGAGGCGGATCTACGCGCCTTGATCGCGGCGCCGGGGTGAGCCGAGCGTACCGGGTCGCCGTCCTCCGGGATCACTCCTGCGCCTGACCCGGAAGCGGACCCAACCCCACCGCCTCGAGCAAGACCATCGCGTTGCGCGTCGTCGACAGCCCCGGCCGCAGTCGATAGTCGAAGCTCAGCGCCGCTCCATGCTCGCCCGGGGTCACCGATTCGCGGAAGTGGAAGGCACGAGTCCGCGCCTCCAGGTCGGGAGCCTGGTGAAGGGTGAAGATCGTGGGTGGTCACAGCGCCGACGGCCCCGGCGTCGAGCAGGTGGCGGAGCACCGCGCGGGTGCCCGCCCGACGCTCCCAGGTGTTCGTCCCCTGGAGGATCTCGTCCAGCAGATAGAGAACGGGCGGCGCGTCGGGTGAGGCGCGCGCGGCCTCGACGATCTCCTTCATCCGGAGCAGCTCGGCCAGGAAACGGCTGACCCCGAGCTCGAGCGAGTCCTCCACCGCCATGCTGGTGTGGAGCCTGACCTCCTCGAGGCTCATGCTCTCCGCGCAGACTGGGCCGGCGGCGCGCGCGAGCACGACGTTGCCGCCGATCGCGCGCAACAGCGTGCTCTTCCCCGACATGTTCGAGCCCGTGACGAGCACGAACGCCGCCGCGGGGTGGATCTCCACGTCGTTGGCGACGCGGACCCCGTCGGAGAGCAGGGGGTGGCCGAGCGCGCGAGCGCGCAGCGGGACCGTGCGGGTCCCCTGCCCGTTCGCAGTCGCTCCTTCCTCGGGGAAGACCCAGCGGGGCTCGTCGTGCGCCAGGGTGGCCAGCCCGGACAGCGCCTCGACCTCTCCCAGCGCGTCCAACCAGGCGCGCACGCGCGTCCCGTGCCGTGCCTTCCACGCCTCCAGCGCACGCTGCAGGTGCACGTCCAGCAGGAGCAGCGCGTTGAGCGGACCGTAGGCCAGGTTGGCCCGGCTGTCGGCGAAATCGAGCGGCCGGGCGAGCTTCCGGAGCGGCCCCGCTGCCGCCTCTGGCCGCCGCCCGTGCCGCCTCGACCACCACCGCCGAGCCCGGCACCGAGGCAAGCCATCCGAGCTGGGCGGCATAGCGGAGAAGGGCGGGCGCCGCGGAGGAAACCGCGCTGGACTCGTCCGCGACCCGCTTGCGGATCCTCCGCAGCACCAGCAGCTGGAGCAGCAGCGGAGCGAGCCAGAGCGCTCCGGTGACTCTGACGAAGTGGAGCTCCCCGAGCCCGATCGTGAGCGGCGGCAGCACGTGCGCGGGGATCCAGGCCCAGGTGCCGGCGAGCGAACCCGGAGCTTCGGCCCACGCGAGCAGCCGCGTCAGCGCCCCTGCGGAGCCGGGCACGCGCGCCCGGCCGCGGGCCGCCAGCTCCATGCGCCACTCCGGATGCGCGGCGAGCGCGCGCACGGCCTCGCGGCGTGCCCCTGAGACCGCCGCGGGCGCAGGCGCCAACAGCTACCCCGCGAGCCGCTCCCGCCCCATAGGCGTCGTGATCGGCCCGCACAGTCGGAAGAGCGACGCGCGGCCGAAGAGCGCCAGATCCCGGGCATAGTGGTGCCCGGCCGGGGATTCGGGCTCCTCGGTCGTCTCCGGAGCGCGGGCCAGCGCGTTCCATTCGCGGGCCACGCGGGCCTGCCCTTCGCGCGCCAGCGCCGCCAGCGTTCCCTCGCGGAGCGCCGCGCGGCGGATACGGCGCTGCATCGCCACGAGCGCCGCGAAGGCCGCCGCGCACGCGAAGCCCCCCGCGGCCGCCGCCCACACCGCGGCGCCCGCCAGGGGGTCGGTAAGAAGAAAGAGCGTGGCGGAGGCGAGCGCCGCCCCGACCCGAAACGGGACCACGCACTCGTGCCGCGCCTCCAGAGCAGCCACGGCCCGGGCGTGGGCTACCGCCCGCGCCGCGTACCAGGGGGCGGTCCCGGCCCCGCCTCCGCCGTCGGCATTTCGCTCCCGGCCCGCTACCGGCCCGACGGCGCGCGCGGAGCCTCGCCCCTCACCGACACAGGGAAGTGCGAAGACCCCCCGATCGCCAGCAGCCCGCCCACGATGCCGCGCCCGGCCGTGCAGCACCGCGAGCGCGAGCGTCAGCAGCGGAACCGGGGCGAGGCTGACCGGGGTCGTCCCGGCGGCGAGCCCCACCAGCGCGAGGTAGATGAACGCATACGCGAGCCCGAAGCCGAGCAGCCCGTAGAGCGCCGCCCCCGAGGCCGCCCGTAGCATACGCTAATCGTGCGCCAACGCGCCCGACAGCAGAGGCCGGACCGGGCGAGCTCAGCCCAGCCGCACCACCCGCGCGTCGGTGATCTCGGGCAGCTCGCTGAGCCTGCCGAGCACCTTCTGATCCACGGTGCCGTCCACCGAGACCGCGGCCAGCGCCTCGCCACCCGCAGCCAGCCGGGCCTGGTGGTACTCGGCGATGTTGAGCTTCAAGTCGCCGAGCAGCGTCCCCACCTTCCCGATGACACCGGGCACGTCGCGATTGCGGAGCACCAGCAGGCTGCCCTGCGGCACGATGTCGACGTGGTAGTCCCCGATGCGCACCACGCGCGGATACTGCTCCCCGAGCAGCACGCCGGCGATCCGCGTCTCGCCCTCGTCGCCGAACACCTTGATCTCGACGAACGACGTATAGTCGTGGCGGCGCGCCAGCTTGTGCGTGGAAACCCCGATCCCGCGCGTCTCCGCCAGGTGCGGCGCGTTCACGAAATTGACCTGGTCATCGCCCACGATCGCGCCCAGCAGCCCCATCAGGACGTAAGACGTGAGCGGGCGTGGTGCCTCCGTCGTGTCTCCGGCGTAGCGCACCTCCACCCCCTTGATCCCCCCCTGCGCGAGCCCCGCGCCCAGCCGGCCCAGCTTCTGACCGAGCCGGAAGAGCGGGAGGAGCTTCTGTAACGTTTCGCCGCCGATGGCGGGAGCGTTGAGGGCACGCGACAGGTCGCCCTCGGCGAGCGCCGCGCGCACGGCCTCCGCGATCTCCTCTGCCACCAGCTCCTGCGCCTCGCTGGTGGAGGCGCCCAGGTGCGGAGTGAGTACGATGTTCTTGGCCGTCCGCAGCGGGCTGTCCGGCTGGAGCGGCTCCTGGTCGAACACATCGAGCGCGGCACCCCCGAGGTGTCCATCCTCCAGCACCCTGACCAGCGCGTTTTCGTCCACGACCCCGCCACGCGCGACGTTCACCAGGAATGCGCCCTTCTTGAGCTGCCGGAGCTCAGCCTCGCCGAACATCCCCTTGGTCTGGTCGTTCAGCGGCACGTGCAGCGAGATCACGTCCGCCCGCTTCTTGAGCTCGTCCAGCTCCACGCGCTCGACGCCCAGATCGAGCGCGCGCTCCTCGGTCAGATACGGATCGCTCGCGACCACGTGCATCTCGAACGCCTTGCATCGCTTCGCGACCTCGCCGCCGATCCGGCCTGCCCCCACGAGTCCCACCGTGCGGCCGCGCAGCTCGATCCCCCCGAACTTGTTGCGCTTCCACTCCCCCGCTCGCACCGACCGATCCGCCTCCGCGACCTTGCGGGCCGCCGCCAGCAGCAGCGCCATGGTGAGCTCCGCCGCGGCCACCGTATTGCCCGCGGGCGCATTCATCACGGCCGCACCCTTCTCGGTCGCGGCCTGCTGGTCGATGTTGTCGACGCCCACGCCAGCGCGGCCGATCACCAGGATATTGCCTGCCTTGCCCAACAGGTCGCGCGTCACCTTGGTCGCGCTCCGCACGATCAGCGCGTGTGCGGTGGGGAGCGCCGCGTCGAGCTGCTCCTTGTCGTTGACGACGACGACGTCGAAGCGCTTGTCGTTCAACAGCGGCCGCAGTCCCGACTCCGAGATCCCGTCCGCGACAACGACGGTGAACTTGCCGCCGTTGCCGGCGGTCCCGGTCTGTGCGCTCACGCGGTCAACACTTCCTCAAGCACCTCCAGGACGGTCTCCAGTCCGGCAACCGTGTGGTCGCCCATGTGGCCGATCCGGAAGGTCGGCTCCTTGAGCTTGCCGTAGCCTCCGCCGAGCACGATCCCCCGATCCTTCATGGCCGCCACAACGGGGGGCGACGTCTTGCCCGCCGGCATGTTCAAGGTCGTGACCGTGGGCGAGCGGAACCCCTCGCGCGCGCGCACGCTCACGTCGACGCCCCTCTCTCCGCGCATCTGGTCGACCCACTCGACGGTCGCATCGCGCATGGCGGCGTGCCGCTGCCAGCGGCCCTCCATGGTTTCTTTGGCGATCCGCTGCAGCTGCACCTCGAGCGCGTACATGGTGGAGAGCGCCGGGGTGGCCGGGGTCATGTTGTCCGCCTGTGTCTTGGCGAACTCCATCAGGTCGAAGTACTGGCCCTTCCCCTTGGCCGCCTTGGAGCGATCCATCATGCGCTCCGACGCGACGCCGAACGCGAGGCCCGGCGGGAGCGCGAGCGCCTTCTGCGAGCCGGTGAGCACGAAGTCCAGCTGCCAGCGGTCGCTCCACAGCTCGGCGCCGGCTACGCCGCTGACCGAGTCCACCAGGATCACTACGTCGTCGGCCTCGTTCGCGACCCGGGCGATGTCCTGGATGGGATTGAGCGCGCCGGTGGACGTCTCGGAATGCACCACCGTGATCGCGTCGATCCCGCCCTTCTTGAGCCGGTCACGGATGGCCTGGGGATCGTGCACCTGGCCCCACGGGACCTCCATCACCTCGACCTCGAGGCCGCACGACGTGACCAGCTCGCCGAAGCGCTCGCTGAACGCGCCGTTCACGAGGGCGAGCGCCTTCCTGCGCACGCCGTTCCGGACCGCGGCTTCCATGAAGCCGGTGGCCGACGAGGTCGACAGGAACACCGTCCGCTCGGTGCGGAAGACGTCCTCGAGCCCGATCTGCAACTTCTCCATGAGCGCCTTGATGTCCGCGCCCCGGTGCCCGATCATCGGCTTGAGCTGGGCCTCGAGCAGCTCGGGCAGCACCTCGGTCGGTCCGGGCAGGAAGAACCGGCCGAAGCCCTTGCTCACCGGCGCATTCGCGCCGGCCCCGGAAGCCTTCATCTCCATGTATCCCTCCAGCGAGTGTAGTGCACAACGGTCACGCCCCCCTGCTTCAACACGCTGATCCCTTCCGGATTTCGATACGCTTCACGATAGAACAGATAGCTCACGTTCGCCTGAATCATCAGCTTGGCGCACGTGACACAAGGGCTCGCCGTCACGAAGGCCACCTTGCCCCGCAGATGGCCCGGCGCCTTCACCAGTGCGTTCTGCTCGGAGTGGATGCAGCCGCACGCGCCGGGAATGGCGGTGTCGCAGCGGTTCGGAAAACCGCGCGCGTTCCCGTTGTATCCGATCGCGACCACGTTCTCGAACTCGGCGTCGGTCAGCACCGTGCCGACCTGCAGTCGGTCGCATGTGCTGCGCTTCGCCAACTCCTCGGCCATGCGCATGTAGACCTCGTACAGCGGCGGCCGCGTCACCTCGGGCACGGACTCCGCCGGACCGTCGACCAGGTTCAGCGGGTGGGTGTTCTCCGGCACCCCGTCGCGGGGGCGGACCGGCATGTCAAGCTCCCGGTCGGCTGCGGGGCCGATGGGAGCGCGGGTGCGGGCGCTCGTCCCGCGGCCACTCAGCGCCAAGCCAATCCCTCCCAGAACACCTTCGCCGGGAGGTATTCCACTGGGGCGTGCGCGTCGATGAGCGGACGCCCCGCCGGTCCCCACCCCACTTCTGGCCACGCCACCCGCGGCAGCGTGCCCGCGCTGGCCGCAGCGACCAGCAGCACGTTGCGCGTAGCCCCCGGCGCGACATCGGTCTCCACCGGATACGCGCGCACAACCGGAAACACCTGCTGGGCCGTCGCCAGGAAGCGCTGGAGGAAACCCACTCCCGAGCCGTCCAGCGGCGTCAGCACGTTCACGATCACGAAGCCGGCCGGCGCGAGCCGCTCGCGTATCGTGGTGAGCGCCTCTACCGTGACCATCGTCCAGGGCACCGTGAGCAGGTGGTCGAACACGTCCACCAGGACGACGTCGTAGCGTCCCTCGTTGCGCCGCGGGAAGACGCGCGCGTCCTCGTGCGTCACCCGAATGGCCGGCCACTCGGCGCGCAAGCCATAGGCGAACCAGGCACGCGCCAGCCGCGTCACCGCCGGGTCGAGCTCGACCACGTCCACGGACGCTCGGGGCGGCTGCGGGCGAGCGCCACGGGCAGTGTGAGCGCGGCGCCCCCGAGCACGAGCACCGAATCCACCCGCTCGACCACCGACTGGAGGAGGGCCTCGATCACGGTCGCGTAGGGGTGCGCCGGCTCGCCCGTGTCCACCTCCTCGGCGGACGATGAGCCCCCGTTCTGCCACAGCTCGCGCACTCGCCGTCCGTCCGTCCACTCGCGCTCCGTCACACGGACCGACGCGTAGAGCGTCTCCTCCCGGTGCAGCAGCGCCGGATCCTCCGGCCAGCCGCCCGCACCGAGAGCCACGGACGCGGCGCACACCAGCACGAGCAACTCGCTCGCGGGACGGGCACCACGTCTGCGTTCGTCGCAATCCAGGACGACGCCCGCAAGCGCGGCGAGTCCCAGGAACCCGGCCGCCGTGAGACCCACCAGAAGGGGGAGCGGAAACGCCGGTAGCAACACGAACCCCGTTGCGAACGTGCCCGCGATCGAGCCCACGGTTGCCGCGGCGCCGACGTCCCCCGCGCGACGGCCGATCGAGGTCACCACCGCGGTGTCGGCGCGCACGAGCGCCGGCGTCACGGTGCCCAGGAAGAACAGTGCGGGCGCGAACAGCACAGCCGCGGTAGCGAGCGCCCCGGGGATGAACCAGATCACGGCGGTCCATGGCACCGCAGAGAGCCCGAACGCGGGGGCCATCAGGCAGGCCCCGGCGATCTCCACCACCATGACCCCGAAGCCTTTGGCCAGCGCGAGCAGCCCGGCCCCTCCACGACGCGATCCGGTGGACGTCCGGCGGGAGGGCGGCCGGACCCGCACCTCCGGACGCCGCCGGGGCGTCAGAAGACTCGGCCACGGCGACGTCCTTAGGTGCGGTCACGCGTTACTGGGGTGCGAGCAACAGAGGACGGGAAGATCGCGGCATGCTAACGAGGGTGCAATCGGCGGGACAGGCGGGCACTGGTACATAGTAACTGTACCACTACCGACAGGCGGGGGCAGACAGGTGGTGGGTCAGGTCGCCGCCAGCCGCTGCTTCTCGGCCTTCCGCCGCTGGTTGGCCTCCAGGATCCGCTTGCGCAGGCGTATCGCGTCGGGGGCGACCTCGATCAGCTCGTCCTCCTCGATGAACTCGAGCGCCAGCTCGAGCGTGACTTGCCGCGGCGGCTCGAGCTTGACGTTCTCGTCCGACGCGGTGGTGCGCATGTTGGTGAGCTTCTTCTCCTTGGTGACGTTCACATCCATATCGTCGGAGCGGGCGCTCTCGCCCACGATCATCCCCGCGTAGACCGGCTCGCCCGGCTTCACGAACATGGTCCCGCGCTCCTGCAGGTTGCCGAGGGAGTACGCCACCACCTCTCCCTGCCGGTCCGCGACCAGCACCCCGCGCTTGCGGCCCTGGAGCGCGCCCGCCCACGGGCCATACTCCGAGAACTGGTGGTGCAAGATGCCCTCACCCCGGGTGTCGGTCATGAAGTCGGAGCGATAGCCGAACAGTCCCCGCGCCGGGACCTTGAAGCGGAGCCGGGTCGCGCCCGAGTCCATCGGCCGCATCTCGAGCAGCTTGGCCTTGCGCGGCCCCAGCCGCTCGATCACAGTGCCAACCAGCGTGGACGGCACCTCGACCACGGCCTCCTCGAGCGGCTCGAGCAGCTGGCCGCTCTCGTCCTTGCGGGTGATCACGCGGGGGCGCGACACCTGGAACTCGTAACCCTCGCGCCGCATGGTCTCCATGAGGATCGAGAGGTGGAGCTCGCCCCGGCCGCTGACCTGGAACACGTCGGGCTCGTCCGTCTCCTCCACCCGGAGGGCGACGTTTTTCTCGAGCTCCTTCAAGAGCCGCTCCCGGAGCTGCCGGGTGGTGACGAACTTCCCCGACTGCCCCGCGAAGGGGGAGTTGTTGACGTTGAAGTCCACCGAGAGCGTGGGCTCCTCCACCTTGATCCCGAGCAGCCGCTCGCGGTGCTCTGGATCGGTGAGTGTCATGCCGATCTCCACCCCCTCGAGCCCGGCCAGCGCGATGATGTCGCCGGCGTGCGCGGTCGCGACGTCGATCCGCTCGACGCCGAGGAAGGTGAAGAGCTTCATCACCTTCGCGTTCTCGGCCGCCGCGTCCGACACCATCCCGGGCTCGCCGTGCGAGAGCAGCGCGATCGGCTGCCCGACCGAGACGCTGCCGCGCTCGATGCGGCCGATCGCGATCCGCCCCACGTAGGGCGAATGGTCGAGCGTCGACACGAGCATCTGGAACGGTCCGTCCGGGTCGACGGTGGGCTCCGAGAAATGCCGCACGATGGTCTCGAAGAGTGGAACCAGATCCGCTCCCCGTTCGCCTTCCTTGCGGCTGGCCCATCCCTCGCGGCCGGACGCGTACAGGAACGGGGCGTCGAGCTGCGGATCGGTGGCCTCGAGCTCCATCAGGAGCGCCAGCACCTCGTCATGCACCTCAATGGCGCGAGCATCGGCCCGGTCCACCTTGTTGATCAAGATCACCGGCAGGAGCCCCAGCTCGAGCGCCTTGCGGGTGACGAAGCGGGTCTGCGGCATCGGCCCCTCGGCCGCGTCCACTAGCAGCACCACTCCGTCCACCATGCGCAAGATGCGCTCGACCTCCCCCCCGAAGTCCGAGTGACCCGGGGTGTCGACGATGTTGATCTTGACGTTGCCCCAGTGGACCGCGGTGTTCTTGGAGAGGATGGTGATCCCCCGCTCGCGCTCGAGTGGGTTCGAGTCCATCACGCGCTCCTCCACGTGCTGGTTCTCGCGGAAGACCCCCGCCTGACGGAGCATCTTGTCGACCAGCGTGGTCTTGCCGTGGTCGACGTGGGCGATGATGGCGATGTTGCGGATGGACATGGATCGGAGGCCTCGAAACGCGCCCGGTAGAGCCCCCGAAGGGCCCGGCGGCTCTACCTGCTTCAGTTCCGGAACAGCCAAGAAAATAGCGATTTGCGACCGTGGATTATACCCCTGGGAGCAGCCATCGGACGCGGCCTTTCGGCGATGGCCCGGTGGCGCCCAATCTGGTCGATGCCGCGTCTCGCGCCGCCGGGGCGGCATCCCCTTCCCCGAGCGTCCGTGGAAAACTGGCTATTCAGGCTGGCCGACAACCGAAACCCGCGCTCGCTCGCAGCACGGATGCGCCAACGACGGCTCGCGTGGCTCATGGAGCTGCTGCGCGATCTGCCCCGGCCCGTGCGAATCCAGGACGTACGCGGGACCGAGCTCTTCTGGAGGAACGCCGGGCTGGCGGCGACCCCGACTACCGGATCACGCCGCTCGATCGGACACCGCAGCCGGTCACCTGCCCGAACATGACCTCGAGGGTAGGGGACGCGCGCGACCTGGCCGGATACGCGGACGGGGCGTTCGATCTCGTCTTCTCCAACTCCGTCATCGAGCACGTGGGCAGCGCCATGGACCAGCACGCCATGGCGGACGAGGTGCGGCGCGTGGGGGGGTTGGTGGAGTTCTTCTCGATGGCGGTGGGGCTCAGGGCCCTCACCCTCGTGGTGCTGGCCGCGTACGCCGGCGCGTTCCTCGCCGGCCGCCGGCAGGACGCGGTGACGGTGGAAGCGGAAGCGGAGCGGCCCGAGCCGGTCCCGGCCGTCGCCTGAGCGGGCCGGGGCCCCTCAGTCCTTCAGCACGTACGCGAAGATCAGAGGCGCGACGATGCTCGCGTCCGAGTTGATGAAGAACTTGGGCGTGTCCACCGCGAGCTTCCCCCAGGTGATCTTCTCGTTCGGGGGAGCGCCCGAGTAGCCGCCGTACGAGGTGGCCGCGTCGGTGACCTGGGCGAAGTAGCCCCAGAACGGGACCTCGCGGCGCATGTCCTGGATGATCGAGGGGACCGTGCAGATCGCGAAGTCACCCGCGATCCCGCCCCCGATCTGAAAGAAGCCCACGCTCGGGAGCCCCTCCTGCGCCCCGTGGTTCTCCAGGTACCAGCGGATCAACTGCTCGAACTGCTCCGTCCCCGACTTGACGCACTGATGATGGGGGATGACCCGCTTGAGGACGTTCGCAGCCAATATGTTTCCGGTGGTCGAGTCCTCCCACCCCGGGGCCCAAACCGGGATCTTCATCTCGTGTGCCGCGACCATCCACGAGTCCGCGGGATCGATCTGATAGTGCTCCTCCAGCTCACCGGAGCCGATGATCTCGAAGAGGTACTCGGAGGGGGTCTTGCGCTCGCCCCGGTCGCAGGCTGCCCTCCAGCGCTCGATCAGCCGGCGCTCGAGGAGGCGCATCACATCCTCGGGAATGCACGTGTCGGTCACGCGGTTCATCCCGCGGTCGTAGAGCGCCCGCTCGTCTTCCGCGGAGAGCGCGCGCCAGTCCTGGATGATCTCGTATTCCTGGTTGGCCAGCAGGTTGAAGAGGTCCTCCTCAAGGTTGGCACCGGTGCAGCTGATCGCGTGCACCTTGCCCTCGCGGATCATGCGCGCGAGGATCACGCCGAGCTGGCCGGTGGACATGGCTCCGGCGAGCGTCATCAGCATCTTCCCGCCCGCGTCGCTGTGGGCCTCGTAGGCACGCGCGGCCGCGACCGTCTCGCGAGCGTTGAAGTGCCGGTAGTGATGATCCATGAACGCCCGGACCGCACCCACGCCCCGCTCCGGGGCCGTTCGGCCGGGCCGGGCCGCCAGAGCGACGCCGGTGTGATCCTTGAGCACGTACCCCTCCTGTCTGCGGAGCCTGGAAAGGCCATTGTAGGACGACCCCCCCGAGGCGGCAAAAAGCCGCAGGCGCCGTAGAGGTGCTGGCATCCACGCCCGTCAGCCGGCCGGCGACGGGAGCGGCTTCTGGAGTACCACCTGGAGACCCTTCCAGGGAAGCGCGAAGGGGGTCCGGTAGCGTAGCTCGAAGCCGGCGGCTGCGATCAGCTCGTCGGCTCGCTGCCACGCGAGCGCTTCGTAGAATCCCGGCTCGCCCCCCTCTTCCGTCCCGAGCCCCAGCTCCGCGACGAACGCGCCGTCCGGTTTGAGCACGCGGTGGACCTCGGCGAGCATGCGCTCAAGCTCGTAGACGTGGTCGAGCGAATTCGTGTACACGATGTCCACGGAAGCGTCCGCGAACTGGAGCGCGTGGAAGTCCCCCACCACGACCCAGCGGTTGTCCCTGCCCGGGTTGAGGTCGATGCCCACCGCGAACGCCCCGCGCTCGATGAACACCCGCACCTCGGTGCCGACGCGGGCGGCGAGGCAAAGCACGGATCGGCCACGGAGCTCGAGCGGAGCGCCTTCGAGCCGCTGGCTCAACGCGGCGTGGAAGCGCCGGTCGTGACCCTCGATCGACTTCACCCGCAGGGCGTTGAGCTTGAGGCGCTGATGCGTGAGATAGGTGTCGTAGTCCGGGTAGATGCGCTGCGCGAGGCCGGAGACGGCGGAGGAGTGGCCCCAGACGCAAGCGCAGCGCGGCCTTGCGCACCTGCGACCAGATGCGGCGCAACTCGCGCTCGAGGCGCGCTGGAAGCATGCGAGACCTCGTGGGGGCGTGAACGCGCGAAGCGTCGAATGTAAGCGCGTCAGCCGAGCAGCGCCTGAAGTCGATCGATCAGCTCCGCTTGGGCGGGGTTGATGCGCCGGCGCGCCTCCGCGGGGGGAAACCATGCGAACCGGTCCACCTCGGGGAAGGATGCCGTCCGCCACGAGCGCGGCGGCCACTCAATGGTGAACGTGTTGCTCGCCAGAGCGGCGGGATCCGCGTCGCCCTCGCACGCCCAGGCGCGCACGCGCTTCCCTCCCTTCTGCCGGATCTCGCCCAGATCCTGAAACGGCTCCGCGAGCGCGAGCCCGGTCTCCTCCTCGAACTCGCGGCGTCCGCAGGCGAGCGCATCGTCCTCGCCCACCGGTTCCCCCTTGAGGATCGTCCACGCGCCCAGATCCTTCTTGGCCCAGAGCGGGCCCCCGGGATGCGCGACCAGCACCTCGAAACCCGCGCCCAGGCGGCGGTACAGGAGGATGCCCGCAGCGAGGCGCGCGCTCACTAGAGGCCTCGGACGAGGCGTCCGCGGATGCGCCTCCCGGGGACCGCACCCGCCACCGGAGCACCCCACACCACCACCGGGACGCCACCCACGATCACGTGCCGGACGGCTGGCGGCTCCGAATCGAGCACTACAACAGGTCCGCGGCTGCGCCGGGCCGGATTCGCCCCTTCTCCTGTAAGACGGGCGCCATCCCCTCGAGCCGCCGCGCCGGGAGCAGCGTAACGCGGGAGAGCACATCCGCCAGCGCCCTCGGATCGGCGAGATGCGGCGCGCTCGCGCGCAGGAAGCCGCCGCCGCCGTCACCGGCCAGGATCATGCCCGGGTGGGAGAGGCCGAGCGGGACATCGCGCCGCACGGCATCGGCGCGGGGGGTCAGCCGCACGTCGACGGTGACGTCGAGCCCCTCGGTGCGCGCGCTGTCGATCCGCGCGAGCGCCCCCGCCGGGTCCTCCCAGCCCCACGCCATGAGATCGACGATGTGGAGGGGGGTTCCGAGCAGCCCGGCCGCGCGCAGCACTACGACGAGCGCGGCCGCACGAAGACCGGAGCGCCGTCGAAGCCCGCCGCCGCGAACACGTCCTCGATCTCCTCGGGGGTCGCGCCCGGCAGCTGGTCGAGCGGGACGCCGAAGCCGAGCGCGCCCTCCGCGAGCCCCGCGCGGAGCTCCCGCACGAGCGCCTCCATCGCGGTCCCGTCGAGCGGGTGATCGGCGCGCGCGCTGCCCTCCCCGGCCTGCAGCGCGAAGGGCTGCGCGCGAGCGCGCCCGTACGCGACAGACGCGCCGAAGTGCACCGCCGAGCGGGCCGCGTGCTCACGGTACCACGACTCCACCGGATGCACGCCCGGCTCGAGGTGGAGCGCGGTCGTTACACCGCCCAGCGCGAGCGCGGAGGGATCGCCGGCGGGGGCGTGTCGCTGAATCCGGGCGCGATCAGGAGCCCGGTGGCGTCCAGCACGCGCCGTCCGCCGAGCGGGCGCTCCGCGTGATGCGCCCGTCCGTGATCGCGATCCACCGTACGGCGTCGAGTCCGGACTCGGGATCGACCACGCGGCCGCCGCCGAGCACGAGGTCGGGGCGTTCCCGTGAGCAGCCGACGAGGGTGAGGACGAGCAGGAGCAGCGCGGACGCGAGGGGCGGAATCCCGGGGCCGCCCGGCCCGGGGCGAGCTTCCACCGGGGGGCGGCCGCACGCCGCGGGGGCGCCCCCGAGAGACGCAGGTCGCGAGAGCGGCGCCATGTCCAATCTTCCGCGCCCGGTCGCGCTCCGCGCAACCATGCCTTGCGGCCGTGCGCCTTGCCTCGCGACGCGCGCGCCATCCGCTGACATGGGCTCGGACGCGCCCGCATGGCCTTAGCTTCTCGGCATGTTCACCGACCCCTCCCTCGCGCTACCTGCCACTCCCTACCCGCTCGCCCCGCTCCCCGGTCCGAGGGACACGCTGGCGTACGCCGGAGCCGCCCGCCCCCGCCCCTTCCTGCTCGCGACCGGCGGCTGCTCGCTCCGCGGCACCGAGACGCGCGGTGTGGATGCCGCCGAGCATGCCGGCCGGCTGCTGCTCGCCGGGCTCGCGGTCCGGGGAGCTGCCTGTGGGAACGTGCTGCTCGCGCCCGCGCAGGCGCGCCGCGAGCTCCTGACCGCCTCCGGCTCGGTAGTCGAGACGCTCCTGGTGAGCGCGCACGGAGTGCTCGCCGAGTGGCTGGGGAGCGGGCCCGGCCGAGGCACGAGCGAGCTCGTGCTGGTGCTCCCCGGGATCTCCGCGCGGGCCGAGGGAGCCTTCCTCCGCGTGGACGGAGCGGATGGCGTGCGCCTGCTGCAGCTCACCCCCGCTCCGGAGTGGCGGCTGGAGGCGCGCGGGCGCGAGGGGGTGCTGCGCGCCGTCGCGGCGCTCTCCGGCCCGGGCGCGGCTCGCCTTGCGCTCACCTCGGGCCAAGACCTCGCGCGCGCCGAGGACGCGCTCCGCCGCCTCGCGCTCATGCACCCGGCCCGTGCGCACGCGCACCTGACGGAGCTGCGCGCGCGGCGGCTCGCGACCCGCACGGGGGTGCCCGAACTGGACGACGGGCTCGCCTGGGCCGTCGCGCGGCTGGAGGCCGCCCTCCCCCCGGGCGGAGACCGGGTTCACGACCTCGCGGCCGGCGAGCCCTTCCCCTTGGATCCGGAGGCGCGGCGCGGTTGGACCGCGCTCGGCGCGGTCGCCGCGGGCGCCCCGGTCCACTCCCTCCCCGACGTCGGCTCTCCCCTCGGCGTGCTCGCGCGCGCGCGGCTCGCCCTGCGCGCGGGACACCGGGTGCGCACGGCCGACTTCTCCGCGCTCGTGGCGCGCACGGACCCACGGCCGGCGGACGCCGCCCGGCGCACCGCCCTGCGCGCGGCGCTGCTCGAGGGGGCGGATGCCCTCGAGCCGTGGGAGGGACGCGCCGCCGCGGACGAGCTACGGGCGCGCGCGGGGACGCTCACCGCCGCGCCGGCACCCCTCACAGGGGGAGCGGTTCGGCTCCCGACCGTGGGCGCCCCTCCGCGCCTGGAGGACGCGGCCGCCGCGGCGCTGGCGGCCGCGCTCGAGCTGCCGGGGCGCGGCCCCTACCGCGCACCCGACGCCGATCCACCTCGGGGGGTGCTCCGCGCACTCAGTGCGTGGGCATGTCTGAACGAAGGCCAGGTGGAGCGCGGCTTCGCCCTCTACCGGACCCACCTGGCCGATGGGCTCGCGCACGGTGCCGGGCTCTGGCCGGAAGGCGCACGCGTGCACGATCCGGCGGCGGCGGCACTCGTCCCGCTCGTGCTGGTGCACGGCCTGCTCGGCGCCCGGGCGGATGGCCACTACGGACGGCTGAGGCTCGCTCCCCGCCTGCCGGGACACTGGACCCGCTTCGAGGTCGGGGGGCTCATGGTCGGAGACGCGATGGTGCGGATGGTCTACGCGCGCGAGGCTGGGCGGCACCGCTTCCGATTCGTGCAGGAGAGCGGAGCGGTGCCGGTCATCCTGGTGTTCGAGCCCCTGCTCTCGCTCTCGCCCACCGCACCCGTGCGCGTGGACGGTGAGCCGGCAGCGCTCGACCTCCGCCCCGGACCCCCGGAGGCGGGCGGTAGGGTGCGGGCGGCCGTCCAGCTCCCCCTGGACCGCGCGCGGGAGCTGCTGTTCGGGTGAAGCCGCCAGGTTGAAGTCCGACCGCGGTCAGCGGGACCGGCGGCCCTTGGGTTTGGCTTTGGATCTGGGCTTGGGCTTCTGCTTCTGCCGCGTCTTGGCGGCTGGGCGCGCCGGCTTGCGTGTGAGCTCGGCCTTGCTCGTCTTGGCCTGCGGGGCGGACTTGGCCGTGCCGCGCGGGCGGGCCGCCTTGCTCTTCGTCCCGGGCTTCACCTTCGGCCGCGCCTTGACCCCCGATTTCGCCGATGCCGGCGCCACCTTCGCCGCGGGGGCCTTCCCCACGGGAGCGCTCTTCGCGCCGCCCGGTTTGGCGGTGAGGGAGGCCGAGCCGGGGCGGGGGGCTGCCGGAGCCGCGCTGCCCGGCGCGCCGGGCGCGCTCGCGGGGACCTTAGACCGGCTCCTGCGCGTCTTCACCGGAGGCGGCTCCATGTAGCCCCGGTCCGCGAGCACCTGCCGGAGGTGCCGCTCGCGATCGGAGAGGTTGGTCTTGGCGATCAGCCTGGCGAGCTCGATGCGCTCGACCTCGGAGACGGCGTCCAGGACGTTGATGGGGGCGCCGTAGCGGAGCAGAATCCGCTTGGCGTCAACGGCAACATCGTCCACGTATCCCCCCTGGTGTGCGATGAGGACGGCGGATGGGACCGGGGAGCCTACACTCGTTGGGCAGTACTTGTTTCCGGCACGTCGCCGGTGCCCGCGGTCAGCCCCCGATCACGAGCCCGATCGTGAAGAACACGTCGTGCTGGAGCTGGTCGCTCTCCCCGACGTCGTCCTCGGTGTCGAACTGGGAGACCATGTCCGAGATCTCCCCCACCAGCCGGACCAGTCCGAGATTCAGCTCCGCCCCGATCCCGAGGTGACCCATCAGCTGGTTCTGGTCGTTGAGCACGGCCGCGAGCCCCTCGTCCTCAAGATCCGGGCGGGTGAAATCGTAGCGCTTGACCCCGACCCCCAGCAGCAGATACGGCTGTACCAGGATGAGGGTGGGGATCGGTCGCAGCGCGAGCGTCGCGGAGGCGGCGATCACGGTGCTCCGGGCGCAGTCGACCTGGCACCCCACGTCTTCCACTGGCACCTCGGAGTCGGTGGCGTGCAGCACGTTCACCCGGAACGAAACCGCGTCGGGAGTGCCCAGCTCGAGCGCCCCGCCGTACGCGAGCGTTGTCTCCTTCTTTAACTCCTGGGCACCCTCCCTCGGAGACGGAAGGTCTGCGAAGGGCATGTAGATCCCGATCTGCGGGATCAGGCGCAGCTGAGCGGCGGCGGGCTGCGCGGCGAGGAGGAGCAGGGCCCCGAAGGTCCAGCGAGTGGCGCGAATCATCGGAGCGTCCTTGCTCTGAGAGTCGAGCTGTGGAGTCGGGGCCGCGAAAGGGACCCGCTAGTTCATCTGCTCCGCTTGGTCCTCGTCCTCGACGAGGGTCGGCAGCGGAGCCTGCAGCTGGAAGCGCGGGATCACGACCCGGAAGCGGGTGCCATCGGGCCGGACGAAGGTGTAGTGCCCCTCCATGAATCCGAGCGGAGAGCTGAGCACGCAGAAGCTCTGGTACTCGTGAGCCTTACCGGGATCCAGCAGCGGCTGCTGGCCCACCACCCCCTCGCCATCCACCTCCTGGTCGTCGCCGGCGAAGTCGTGAATGCGCCAGTGCCGGAAGAGCAGCTGCGCGGCCTGCTCGCCCAGGTTCTCCATCCTGACGTGATAGGAGAACACGAACTCGCGCTCGCCCGGATCGGACTGGGCGAGCGAGAATTGCGGCCGGATGGTGACCCGGATGCCGTCGGTCAGGCTTTCGTACTCATTCGTCATCGAATCATTATACCGGTTCCGCACGCTGCGTGTTTCCGTTCCGGCCGCGCACGGCGGGCGCAGGCCGCCCACAGGAGCACCGGAGTGTGATGAAGGAAGCCCGCGAACCGCTCTCCCGATCGGTCGAGGACTACCTCAAGGCGATCTTCGCGATCACGGAGCGCGGAGAGGCGGCGTCGACGAGCGTAATCGCGGCTGCGCTCGACGTCCAGCCCGCGTCCGTGACCGGGATGGTCAAGCGGCTGGCGGAGGCCGGGATGCTCCAGCACGTGCCGTATCGGGGCGTGCGCCTGACCGGCA
>Ga0310123_10001656_pt1 | contig 18342 bp, 15 predicted proteins | sample CB6_AW_1057_MG_FD_203505 | JGI IMG/M metagenome (GOLD analysis project Ga0310123, IMG submission 203505) | Marine microbial communities from Western Arctic Ocean, Canada - CB6_AW_1057 | ecosystem: Environmental > Aquatic > Marine > Oceanic | place: Canada: Western Arctic Ocean | collected... | reverse complement strand
TCGATCACGTCACCAACCTGGCCCTTGGACAGGCCCGTTGATTCGGCCAAGCTCGCCAGAACCTGGGTCTTGGTCATCGCCTTACCAGCCATACGTGAGCTCCTCTCTCGTTGTCTCGACATCCTCGTAGGCTGCCAACGCAGCCCACATGGTGGCGTAGTAAACTCACGAAGCCCGAAATTGTCAACGAATTCTCGCTATTTTTCCGTGAGTTTTGCAGGGTTGGCCTCGGACGACTGCTGGTCGAGCCCGCTCAAAACGACAGCAATTCGTCCTTGAGCCCGGTCCCACGGCCTCCGAATCTCGCCGCTGGGACTTGCTGCTGCGGCTTTCTGCCGTCAACTTGGAGCGAAACTCGGTACGTCAGCAGGAGAAACAGAGTTGAGGATCGTGGCCGGACAGTATCGACGCCGGAAACTGCTCTCTCCGCCCGGGAATACCACCCGCCCGATCCCCAACCTGCTCAAGGAGATCCTCTTCCAGAGACTCGAGGACCTCGACCTGCTCGAGAATCGTAAGGTGGCCGACCTGTTTGCCGGAGCCGGGACGATCGGCCTGGAAGCGCTCAGCCGAGGAGCCCGCTCGGTCGTGTTCGTCGAAGCCGACCGCCGCGCATTCGAGTTCCTCAAGAAGAACGTCGAGCGGATCGGAGTGGCCGAGGACTGTCTGTGCTGGAAGACCGACATGCTCCGCTGCTCGTTCCGCCCCAAGAACGTCGACCACCTGCTCCCGTTTGACCTCATCTTCTGCGACCCCCCCTTCGCGATGATCCCCCGGCTGCGCGACCGTTCACCGCTGTTCCGTTCCCTGCAACGGCTCGCCCGTGAAGACACTTCCAGTGACGAAGCCGTGCTGCTGCTGAGAACTCCCGCTCACTCGACCTTCGACTTGCCCGGCGACTGGACCCCTCGGGACCAGTGGACGATCCAGAACATGGACGTGCACCTCCTCGCTAAACACACCTCGACCGACCCGACCGACCCGACCGACCCGACCGACCCGACCGACCCCACCGACCCCACCGACCCCACACCGGCAGCACCCCAACAGCCTCACACCCCCGAAGGGGACCCGGCATGAGCGTCCTGGACCGATTTCGACTCGACGACAAGCAGCTGTTCATCACCGGAGGCAGCCGGGGCCTGGGCCGCGAGATGGCGTTGGCGTGTGCCGAGGCGGGTGCCGACGTGATCCTGGTGGGCCGCGACGAGGCGAGCCTGGAGACGACTGCCGGTGAGATACGTCAACGAGGCCAACAGGCCGTGACTCTCACCGCCGACGTCAGCCAGCTGGACCAGTGCGAAGCCGTCTGCCAGAAGGCTCTCGATGAACACGGCCCGATCGACATCCTGATCAACAACGTCGGCGGACGCCGGATCGACATCCCGACCACCGAGATGCCACTGGAACAGTGGCTCAACATCCTCGACCTCAACCTCAACAGCACCTTCCTGTGCACCAAGCTGATCGGCGGAGCGATGGTGGCTCGAGGTAGCGGGGGCCGAGTGATCAACATCGCCTCGATCTCCGGCATGGTCGTCAACCGCGACATTGGCGGCCGCAGCTACGAAACTTCCAAGGCCGCCGTGATCCACTTCACTCGTGCCACCGCCGCCGACTGGGCCCCGCACCAGGTCACCGTCAACGCGATCTGCCCCGGTGGCTTCATGACCGAACCCAACGTCAAGTGGGCCGCGGAAAACCCCGCCGTCATCTCGACCTTCAAGGACCAGGTCCCCGCCGGAGACTTCGGGCAACCCGAGGACCTCGGACCGCTGGCCGTCTACCTCGCCAGCGACGCCTCCCGATACATCACCGGCGCCTCGATCGTCATCGATGGTGGCTACACGCTCTGGTAGGTCAACATCCGAGAATCGACCTTGGAAGCACCGACTGCCTTGGACTAGGCTCTCGGCCCCCCGCCCCCCCCGTCTCCCCACCGCTGTTGCCGAGCCGTTTCGGACTCCGACGACCCATGCCCGGAAACCGCCGCCAGACCCACACCCCGGCACCGCGGGCGGTCACCTGCTCGACCCTGTTCCTGGCAACTCTGCTCACCGGACTCTCGGGCAGCTGCGGCTGCGATCACCCCGTCGCAAAGGCCCTGCATCCGGCCAATGTGGCTCACGAACTGAGGCGTCATCGGCTCTGGCGCATGAACCAGAACCGGCCATTGAGCGAAAACGTGTACTTTTCCGTGCCGCCCCGCAGCCACCCCTCAACCGCCCCCTCAACCGCCCCCTCAACCGCCCCCTCAACCGGCGATCAACTCGGCGGCTCCCCCGGCCAGCAACTCGTCGGCCGTCGCCACGCCGAGTGATTCGGCCGAGGTGATCGACTCCGCGGCGGCCTCCGGTTTGGCCTCGACCCGCGCCTCGACACGGCGGGTACCTTGCTCGTCGAGCACCACGCCGTGCAGCCAGAGGCGGCCCTCGTGCTCGCCACTGCGGACTCCGACCGGAGCGTGGCAGCCGGCTCGCAGTCGAGACAACATCGCCCGCTCGGCCGCCGTGGCCAAGTGAGACGACCGATCGTCGATCGCCTGTAGCCGTCGGAGTGTCGCCGCGTCGGCCTCGCGGCACTCAAGGCCGAGAGCCCCCTGCCCGACCGCCGGCAGGATGATTTCAGGATCCAGTACCGCCGTGATTCTGTCGGAGAGCTCCAGCCGCACCAGCCCGGCAACGGCCAGCACCACCACGTCGAATTCGCCCTCGTCGAGTTTCCTCAGGCGAGTCTCGACATTCCCACGGATCCCGACCACCTGCAGATCCCCTCGACAGTGCCGGATCTGTGCAGCCCTTCGCGGGCTGCCGGTCCCGACCCGGGACCCTTCGGCAATCACTTCCAGCCCGCTGCCGCTGTCCCCGGAGTGCTCCAGGGGTCGTGCAACCACTACCGCGTCGCCGGACTCTGCTCGCCGGGGCACGCACCCCAGCAGCAGCCCCTCGACAGGCTCGGTCGGCAGATCCTTCAGGCTGTGCACCGCCAGGTCGGCTCGGCCGTCGAGAACGGCCTGCTGAACCTCTCGAGTGAAAACGCCCACTCCGCCCATTGCGTCGAGCCGCTGAACCCGGTCGCGGTCCCCCTCGGTCCGCACCTCCACCAGCTCCACCACCACGCCCGGCTCCGCAAGCGACAACAGCCCGGCGACGTGGTGAGCCTGCCAGAGTGCCAGGCGACTGGCCCTGGTGGCAATCCGCACCATCGCAGTCCCGGCACCGCTCACCCCGGCTCCCCTCCGGAACGCTCCGATTCGGACCCCGGCGGATCATCACTCGAGCCAGGCGTACCCTCCGTACCCTCCTTGTCATCCTCGGACTCCGCTACCGATTCCGCAGGCCGGGTCACCACCGGCTGCTCGGTCTCTCCGGAGAGACGACGGGTGAGGGCTTGCTGGAGCGATTCGGGGGTCACCTTCTGGCTCTCGGGCACCAGCACGCCGCAGGAGATGCAGAACTGGAAGGCCTGGTCGATGGTGATGTTCAGATCGATGATCTCGGTCTTGGGCACGTTGAGCGTATAGCCGGTCACGGGCATCGGCGAGGTGGGCACCAGGATGGTGACCAGCGGCTCGCCCGCCGCGGTCGTCATCTCCAGCATGCTGTTACCGGTCACAAACCCCAGCGACCAGATGCCGCGTCGAGGGTACTCGATCGCCACGATCCGGTTGTACTCGATCGTCCGCTCGGTAAACAGAAAATCGGTGACCTGCTTGACCGACGAGTAGACATTGCTGACCAGCGGGACCCGACCGACCAACGCCGACTCGAACTTCCTCACGCCCCAGGCACCCAGTCGATTGGTAACCAGCTGGCCCAGGAAATAGAGCACGATGACCAGGATCGAAACCGCAAACGCACTCAGCAGCAGCTGGCCGCCAAAGTGCCTGTAGCGGGCGATGACCATGTAGATCCCCACCGCGGAGCGAGGCATCTCACCGGCGGTCGTGTTCTTCACCGCGAACTGGTAATCGTCATAGGGGATCGCCTCGTCGCTGTTGATGACCACAAAGACCCTGACCCTGTGCTGTTCGCTGTAGAGCCATTCAGCGGGAATCTCGCTGACCCCCTCGTTCCGCTGCCGCAGCTCGATCTCTTCGAGGAGATCTGATTCGACCCGATACCCCGTCCCACACCCCTGCAACGACGGAGCCCCGTCGAGCTCCTTCAGCTCCTCAAGCTCCCTGGACTCGTCGATCACCTTGGCCATCGCCCACTCCACACCCACGCTCGTGGGATGGATGATGTACGTGTTGACCCCCTCGGCCAGCCACAGCACGATCACCACCGTCAGGATCGGCGGCAGGCTGATCGCGAGTCCGCGCAGAAAGAACCTTGTGGCGGCCGACCGCTTTCTCGATGGGGGCCTCTCCGCAGCGTCGGCGGCGGGAAGATCTTCGGTGGGGTTCTGGGACATCGCCGGGTTACCGGGATTCGAGTCAATCATCGGACGAAGCGGAGGGCCGATCGGCGGTCGCCGGCACCACGGCCAGGACAGCCACACTGACCCCCCCGGCGCCTCCCCGCCTCAATGCCCGGGCCGCCTGATGGGCCGTTGTGCCGGTTGTCAGGATGTCGTCAACCAGCAGCACGTGAAGCCCATCCAGCCCGCTGCGTCGCCGGACGCAAAACGCATCTCTGAGATTCGCTCGGCGGCTGACGGCCGGCAGGCTCGACTGGTCGGGCGTCCGACGCACCTTGCGGAGTATATGCCTGCCCATCGGCACACGCAAGCAGCGACCCAGTACCGCCGCCAGCGTTTCCGCCTGGTTGTGCGGCTGTGAGATCCGTTTGGTCCAGTGCTGAGGCACCGGCACCACCACGTCGACACCCAGCCCCGACAACGCCTCGCCACGACACTCATAGAACCACTCGCCCATGGCCCAGACCAGCGGCCGGGCCACCCCCGACTTGCCCCGGATGCATGCCACCCGCAACAGTCCCTCGTACAAGCCCAGTCGCTCGACTCCCTCGAATGACAACACCCGCCGCCGGCAATGCCAGCACCCAACCACCCGGTCGGCATCCACGTGAGGCCCCGCCCCCTGGCCGCAGCGACCACAGCGATTCCGCAAATCGACTCCCACCTCGTGACAACACCCAGGGCACAAACCCCGTCCGCCACCGATTCCGCACAACGGGCAATGGCGGGGATAGACCAGGTCCCCCAGCAGACTTGCCGCACTCGAAAGAACCGCAAGACCCGCCGCGGACCGCTGCAACACACCTCGCATCGGGAACCCCCCATGGCCCCCGTGCCTCACCAACCCGCTCCCAGTCTAAGCCGTTCCCACCTCCAGCGGGCACCCCCTTTCCGTTCGGCGACTGGACGCGGCACCTCGGGACCCACACGATGGACCGGTCACCATGAAACGGATCTTCCCGGTCATCTCCCTGATTACTCTGCTGCTGGTCGTCGGCACCGTCGGATTCTCCGCGATCACCGGCCGGGGACCGATCGAATGCCTCTACCTGTCGGTGATCACACTGATGACCGTCGGCTACCGCGAACCGGAACCGATCGGCGAAGCGGGCATGGTCTTCGTCATCGTCTACCTGCTGTGCGGAGCCAGCACCTTCATGTACCTGATCACCTCGATCGGACGCTGGATCGTCTCGGATCAAGTTCGACACGCGCTGGAGCAAAGAAGAATGCAACAGAACATCAACAAGATGTCCGAGCACCTGATCGTGTGCGGCTGCGGACAGATGGGTGAGATCATCTGCCGGCAGCTGGCCAACCAGAAATGCGAGTTCGTCGTCATCGAGAACAGCATCGAGCGGATCCAGGAGGTGTGCGTCCCCGAGGGCTGGACCTACCTGCACGGGGACGCCACCGACGACGGGATGCTCGAACGGGCCGGGCTGCTTCGAGCCGGTGGACTCGCCGCGGTCCTCTCCTCCGACGCCGATAACCTCTACGTCGTACTCACGGCTAGTATGGACAACCAGCCGCTGACCATCGTGGCACGGGCGGCCGAGGAGTCCGCCGCTCGAAAGCTCAAGCAGGCCGGAGCCCGACACGTGATCAACCCGTACCGGGCTGGAGCGATCCGCATCGCGCGACTGATGCTCCACTCGGGATTCGAAAACCTGATGGAAATCGTTGACGGACACCACGCCGACCTGGAACTGGCCGAGTTGCCCGTCGACGACGGCGGACCGCTGGCCGGGCTGGTAGTCAGCCAGAGCCCATTGCCGGAGCGGGAACTGATGGTGATCGCCATCAGGCACGCCGATGGATCACGGCAGATGCCGGTGGGAGGCGGTGACCTGATGAGCCAGGGAGACTCGATCCTGGTCGTCGGCAAGCAGGCCGCCATCCACGAGTTCGTGGCCGAGTCGAAGACGCCTTGAGTCCCGCAAAAGGGGTCAGGCCCCGCCACGATCCGCCAAAGGCGGACCAGACCCCGGGCCTGGGGCCAGAATGTCGAGGCAATCCGGATCGGTGTGATCCAGCCTCGGCAAGTCGCCCGGCGGAAACAGGTGGTTGTACTTCAGGCCGCTGCCGGTGTTGAACAGCACGATCCGCTCATCGGCACCCAGCCAACCGCTCTCACGCAACTGCTTGGCCGCTGCCCAGACCGCCCCGGCCTCGGGGCAGACAAACATCCCCTGCCCGGCCGCCATTTCCGAGACGGCCTCGAGCAACGCCTCGTCGCTGATCGAAATCGCCGTCCCGCCGCTCTGGGCCAGCACCTCCAGCATCAGGAAGTCTCCGATCGCCGAGGGGACACGCAGTCCCGAGGCCACCGTGCTGGCGTTCTCGAATGGCTCGGCCGAGTCCGCTCCCGACTCGAAGGCACGGACCACCGGAGCACAATGCTCCGCCTGCACCACCACCATCCGGGGCCGAGCCTTGCCGATCCAGCCCAATCGCTGCATCTCGTCGAACGCCTTCCACATCCCGATCAGCCCCGTGCCGCCTCCGGTGGGGTAGAAGATCACATCGGGCAACTGCAACGCCTCTTCACCGGCAGCGGCGGCCAGGTCGAAGGCCAGCTCGTAACCCATCGTCTTCTTGCCCTCGATCCGGAACGGCTCCTTGAGCGTCGAGAGATCGAACCAGCCGAACCGCTCGCTGCCGGCGCCGACCAGCTTGCCGCAGTCACCGATCAGGCCGTTGACCAGGTGCACCCGCGCACCCCCCACGGCCGACTCGATGATGTTCGACGGTGGAGTGTCCTCGGGCATGAACAGCACGCAGTCCATCCCCGCCGCCGCAGCGTAATAGGTCGCAGCGCCCGCGGCGTTGCCCGCCGAGGGAAGTGCGATCGAGGTGACTCCCAACGACTTGGCTCGAGTCACCGCCGCCGACATCCCCCGCGCCTTGAAACTGCCGGTCGGGTTGAACGACTCGTCCTTGACCCACAGGTTGCTGAACCCCTCAAACACACCCTCGGCACGACACCGCAACAACGGAGTCTGACCCTCGCCCAGGGAGACCACCTCCTGAGCATCCGCGGCCGGCAGCACCTCGAGGAATCTCCACATCGAACGAGTCGATCGGCCGCGGACGGCTTCGGGAGTGAACGAACCGGCCAGACGCTCGAGATCGTAGCCCACCAGCAACGGCTTGCCGCAGCTTGTGCACAGGTTCTGTAACAACTCGATCGCATGGTCGGCGCCGCAGGCCGAACAACTCAGGCTGGTGTGCACGGTGGATCTCGGCTCTCTGGGACACGGCAGGCAGAAATGGGGAGCAGGTGATCGGGCCACCAAGCGTATCGAGGGGCCGATCCGACAGCGAGCCCCCGCGGCCACCTCGGCCACCTCGGCCCCCTCGGAGACTCAGCAATGAGCCGCCTCGACCAGGCCCTCGATCCAGTCCCCGACCCGATCCAGAACCACACCGCGGTCCTCGCCGTCCACAGCGATCGGTTCCAGCCGAGACACCAGCGCCGAACCGACGATCGCGCCCTGGGCGATCCCCCGCAAACTCCGGATGTGCTCGGCCTGGCTGATCCCGAAACCCACCGCCAGAGGCAGCTCGGTGCGACTTTGCAGGTCCGCCAACTGGGCCGACAACTCAATGGGCACCGACTCGCGGGCACCGGTGGTGCCGGCGACCGAGATGCAATACAGGAACCCACTGGCCGCCGAGAGGATCGCGTCCAGCCGCGAGGAGGGCGTGGTCGGAGACACCAGCTGGACCAGGTCGAGACCTCCGCCGGAGGCCACCTCGGCCAACTCGCTCGACTCCTCGCCAGGCAGGTCCGGCACGATCATCCCGCTGAATCCCGACTCCGCCGCTCTGGCAACGAACTGGGCCGGACCACGCCGGTAGATGATGGCATAGGAGACCATCGCGACCAGAGGCGGAGTCGACTCGGGATCGAGCTCACCGAACCGCTCGAAGATCTCCTCGACCCGCAGACCACCCTCAAGAGCACGCTGGTAGGACGCCTGGATCACCGGTCCATCGGCGATCGGGTCGCTGTAGGGAAAACCCACCTCCACCAGGTCCACTCCGCGACGAGACAGCTCACCAACCACCGCCAGCGTGGTGTCCAGGTCCGGGTCTCCGGCAGTGACGAACGGCATGAACGCCATCTGGCCCGCCTCTCCCAACACCGCAAACCGCTCGGCAATCCGGCTCGAACCGCTCATGCTGATGCCGACTCCCCGTCAGCGGCATCCGCCGCGGACACATCGGACACATCGAGCAACCGGGACACCTCCGCCACGTCCTTGTCACCACGCCCCGACAGGCAGACAACGACCGCTTCGTCGGATTCCATCCCCCCGGCGACCCGGCAGGCGTGAGCCACCGCGTGAGCACTCTCGACCGCGGGGATGATCCCCTCGGTGCGCACCAGCTGACCGAAGGCTTCCAGCGCCAGAGGATCCTCAACGCTGCAATAGTGCACCCGCCCGGTCTCCTTCCAGTAACTGTGCTCGGGGCCGACCCCGGGGTAATCGAGTCCGGCCGAGACGCTGTGCACGTCCTGGGTCTGGCCGTCGTCATCCTGCAGCACGTAGCTGAGACTCCCGTGCAGGATGCCCGGCTGCCCGAAACTCAAGGGGCTGGCATGCTCACCGGCGCCCGGACCCACCCCGCCCGCCTCGACACCCTCCAACCGCACCCCCGCGTCATCGATCAACGGGTGAAACATTCCCGCGGCGTTGGAACCGCCCCCGACGCAGGCCACCACCACCTCGGGCAACCGCCCGAGCGTTTCCAGGCACTGGGCCCTGGTCTCGCGGCCGATCACCGACTGGAAGTCGCGGACCATCATCGGGAACGGATGAGGCCCGACAACGCTGCCGATGACGTAGTGAGTCGTCTCGACACTGCCCATCCAGTCTCTCATCGCCTCGTTGATCGCGTCCCGCAGCGTGCACGAGCCGCTCGAGACGCCCCGCAGCTGTGCACCGAGCATCCGCATGTTGTGCACGTTGGGCTGCTGACGACGCATGTCCTCGGTGCCCATGTAGACGACGCATTCCAACCCGAAGCGGGCACAGGCGGTCGCGGTGGCCACCCCGTGCTGGCCCGCTCCGGTCTCGGCAATCACCCGCGTCTTGCCCATCCGCCTGGTCAGCAGCAACTGGCCGATCGTGTTGTTGATCTTGTGGGCGCCGGTGTGATTCAGATCCTCGCGTTTCAGATAGATCCGGGCCCCACCCACCTGGGCCGTCAACCTCTCGGCAAAATACAACGGGCTCGGACGACCGACGTAACTGCCCAGCAACTGCTCGAACTCGGCACAAAACTCCGGGTCGTGCTTCGCCTTCAGGTACTCGTCGGTCAGCTCCTCGAGCGCCCGCATCAGCGTTTCGGGCACGAAGCGACGACCGAACGGGCCGAACCGACCGAATTCGTCGGGCACGTGGCTGGTGGCGGACGTCATCGGGAGCCCCGCAACTGGGAAACCGGCAAGCTGCCATTATTCTGGTCGGCCCCGAAACGGTCAACGGCCGCCAGCCCCCGAACTGGACCTTGTTTGACACGCCCACACGTCGCTCACATGATGACCGCCTGCGATTGCACCGGTGTGTTGGGTTCCGAGACTGCCATGTTCCAGATGCAAGTTCCCTCCGATGACGCAGCCGTCGCCGCGCTCTTTCAGCGAGGTGAAGCGGTGATCCCCGGTGGAGTCTGTTCGAGCACTCGGAGGAACCAGGCGTGGGACTCGCCGGTTTACGCACAGAAAGCCGACGGCAGCCGCTTCTGGGATGTCGCCGGCCGCGAGTTCCTGGACTTCTCGATGAGCCACGGAGCGACGCTCCTGGGGCACAACCCCCAGTGCCTCAAGCAGGCCATGCAGACCGCCTGGGACCACGGCGTGCTCTGCAGCATGGACACCCCCTTCCACGTCGATCTCGCCGAAGAACTCTGCGGGATCATCCCCTGTGCCGAGCGGGTCCGCTTCACCAACTCGGGCTCCGAAGCCACCCTGCACGCGCTGCGGCTGTGCCGGGCCGCCAGTGGACGCGATAAGATCATCCGCTTCTTCGGTCACTTCCACGGCTACCACGAATTCACCTACATCGCCGGACACCCCCCCGCCGACCAGCTCGATGCCAGGCCGCCCTACCGCGAGAGTGCCGGGATTCCCGAGTCGATGGCCGAGTTGATCATCCCGCTCCAATACAACGACATCGATCTCCTCGAAGAGGTCGTCTCGGCCCACGCCGGGGAAGCCGGGACGCTGCTGATCGAGCCGGTCGTCTACAACTGCGGCTGCATCACGCCGGCAGCGGGGTTTCTCGAGGCCGCTCGCGAACTGGCCGACCGCTACGACCTGGTGCTGTTCTTCGACGAGGTGCAGTCGTTCGCCAAGGCCAGCCCCGGTGGAGCCCAGCAGGATTTCGGGGTCACGCCCGACATCTGCACGATCGGGAAGTCGCTGGGCGGCGGCCTGCCGCTCTCGGCCATCGCCGGCCGAGCCGACCTGATGGAACTCTACGCCCCCTGCGGACCCGTCGCACACTCGGGCACGTTCAACGCACCGCTCACCTCGATCCTCTCGGGCCTGGCCTTCGTCGACCACATCAAGCGACCCGGTTTCTGGAAGACTATCAACGGGCTGGGAGAAGTCCTGTTCGGGGAACTCCAGCAGATCGCCGCCCGCAGCCGGGTGCCGGTCGTGTTTCAACACCACGGCAGCCGATTCGGGATCATCTTCGGCACCCGCGAACCGGTCACCAACTACCAGCAGGCACTGGTGCACAACCCCGAAACGATGCTCGAGTTCTGCCGCCAGACGACCCGGCGCGGGGTCTACTTTCACGACTACGGCGGAAGCCCGTGCCACCACGGCTACTCGCTGGCCCACTCGCTGAAGGACATCCACCAGGCACTCTCGGCCATCGAAGACTCGCTGCAGGCCATGGGTTAGCCCGCCTGCGGCGGATTGAACAACTCGGAGCCCGGGGTCAGACGCCGCCCACAACGGGGTTTGCTCCACCTGTCGCGTTTCACAGGCGGGGCCTGACCCCTTCTTCGAGTTGCAACAAGTGCTGGTTGAAAAGGGGTCAGGCCCCGCCTGCGTGCCGTTCTGGGTGGAGCGGGACTTTCTGTGGGTCCGCCGAAGGCGGATCAGACCCCGTCCCGTCTCCGAGTATGCGTTCTTCAACCCGCCGCAGGCGGGTCAGGCGGCCCCCGGGCATCGGACTTGTATTTGATCCGAACCTGCTACATTGGGCTCATGCCGGTCAAAGTCCGCTGTCGCAAGTGCGAAAAGGTCTTCGCCGCGCCCGACCGGGCACGGGGTAAGGCCATTCGCTGCCCCGAATGCCGTGAGCCGGTCAAGGTGCCGGGAGACAAACGGAAACCAACGGCCAAAACAGGCTCGGCAGCCGGGTCCGAAGACGAAACCGTGTTCTCGTCTCTGGATCTCAGCCAGGCCGAAGACAAGACCGCCCGGCTCTGCCCCAAGTGCGCCTCGGAAGTCAGCACCGACGAAAAGACGTGCCCCTATTGCCACGTCGACCTGCAGACCGGAGTCGTCAGCTCGCGGATGCAGAAACGGCTCAAGCGCAAGGGACCCAATCCCACGCTGTTCTACAAGGCCGCGTGGGGTGACAGCTGGAGATTCATGCTCTCCAACCAGCGTTTGGCCATCCAGACCTGGATCGTCAATATCATCGTGGTCCTGATGCAGACCGGCATGGTGTTCGTCAGCTTCTGGATCGTGGTCACCTTCCTGCCAGACGTCCCCGACGAACTCCAGCAGATGCAAATGGGGAACGAGGAGAAGGAAGACGAACCCTACCAGGTCCCGCTGCTCTCGGAACTGCTGCTCAAGGACGGGTTCCAGATCATGAGCGGACTGACGGTGTTTGTCTACATGATCATCATCGGCTGGATCTGGACGATGGCGGTGCAGATCACCCGCACCACGATGGCCCGCAAGACCCAGGCCAAGCGACTCTCGTTCCAGTTCGTCGACTCGCTCGCCAACGGGTTCAAGATGTATTTCTGGGGGTTCATCTTCCCACTGCCGGTGATGATCTTCGCCGCGCCGGTGATGGTGCTGATGGCCGTAGGAGCCGCGGCACTCCAGGCTAGCGATGCCCCCCAGGCCGCCGCATTCATGGCCGTCCCGGTGCTGATCATCGGCGGAGTCGTCAACCTCATGATCCTCCTGACCATCCCCTCAGCCCTGGCTCACATGGCGCAGAATCACACCTACAAGGCCTGGTCGTTTCCGCTGATGGCCATGACAGCCCTCCGCAACATCGCACCCACGCTCTACCTGGCGCTGATTGGCCTGGTGGCGATCATCCTGCCTGTGGCAGTCTTTGGGGGCGGCTTTGCACTCGTGCAATTCGTGCTCAAGGAACAATTCGGCCCACCGCACCTGCTGGCGTGGACGAAACTCGCCGGCTTCGGAGGCGCCTCCGAAGGAGTCGTCGTCGACATCGTATTTCCCTGGAAGGGAGTCGGGGGGTACGTCGGCACGGTCATCATCGGGACCCTGGTCGCAGCCTATGCGATGATCTTCTGGATGAGAGCCGTGGGTCTTTATGCCTACTACTTCCAGCAACGGCTCGGGCTGGTCCAGCGGACCCGACCCGGTGACATCGCGGGATTCTGGGCCCGCTACATCGCCGTGCTGGTCGACTGCCTGATCATCGCCGTGGTGGGGTGGATCTTCGAGCCGATCGAGCTGTGGAAGATGAACGAAAAGGGCAAGCTGGTGTCGCTGTTGATCGGCGGACTCGCCGTCTTCTTCGTCACGAAATTCGGCTTCGCCCTGGGACTCGTACTCGGCTACCTCGCACTGCTCCCGGTCTGCGGCTTCAGCTACTTCGCCCGTTCCGAAGCTTCCAAGGAACAGGCGACCCTCGGTAAGGAAGCCGTCGGGATCATCGTCACCGGGCCCAACGGTGAGAGACTGACGTTCAAGAAGTCGGCCTTCCGCGCCCTCATGAAACTCATCCTCTTTCCCGCCTCCTTCATCGCCGGGTTCACACCCAGGAAACAGGCCCTGCACGATATGGCCGCCAGCACGCTGGTGGTCTTCCGAGGCGATCTCGACCGCGAATAGGACCTGGCAATCCGGCGGCAGACCGCGACCGTTGACACCCCCCCGCGACGATCTACAATTGGAGATCGAGCCGCGTCGACAGCCTGACACCTCTCACGTCGGGCGACGTACGCGGCCTGCCCAGGTGGCCCGGCTGGCCGCCGTCGGTTCGAACCCCATGCCGGGGACCCGGACGACTCGCAGACGACGTCGCCCCGATGCCCGACGACTCCTGCCAACACCACGCACACCACTCACACCACTCACAACTCCCACCCCACTCACGATGGCACCATGGTCGGCAGGAACTCCAAGGATCTCTTCGACGAAAGCACGATGAGCTTCGGGGACCACCTCGAAGTCCTCAGAATCCACCTCTTCAAGGCGCTGATCGGGCTGTTCATCGGAGTGATTTTGACGCTGGTCTTCGGCGACCGGCTGGTCGCAGTCATCCGCTCACCGCTCGACGACGCGTTGCGGGCCCAGGGGATCACCAGCCAGGACGATATCACCGGCTTCAACCTCTGGGACCAACTGAAGGCGTGGGTCACAGGAACCGAACTCTACGACGGGAAATCCGGGATCACCGGTGAGGGCGTCAGGGTGCTGGCCACGTTTCCCTCGCTCAAGGAAGTCGACCTCTCCGGCACCAGGGCCGCCACAGCCGACCTGCAGAACCTCGATGCGGCACGCCCCGAGCTGCTGATCCAGGCCAATGCCGTCGCCGTCGCCGGGCTCGCTGATCTCGTCGAGTTCGGAGTCCGCTGCCAGCTCGACGAACAGCACCGGGTCACCTCCGTCGGGCTCGCCGGACCCGAGATCAATGACGAACACCTGCTGAGACTCGATCCCGTTCGACTCAAGGACGTCATCGCACTGGACCTCCGAGACGCCAGCATCACCGACGACGGACTCGAATACGTCATCCGGCTCAAGCAGCTCCAACGACTCAACCTCACCGGCACCGAAGTCACCGACGACGGGATCCAGACCCTCACCGCGCTCAAACAACTCAGGACCCTGCTCGTCACCAGCCCCTCGGTGACCGATGACGGGCTGCAGACCATCTGCAGTTTCAACCAGCTCGAAGAACTCAACCTCGTGGGAGCCTCGATCACCGACGCGGGACTCAAGCACCTGGAACAACTCAAATCGCTCACCTCCCTGGCAATCGCCGGCGGAGGAATCACCGACGTGGGACTGGCGACGATCGTCACGGCGTGCCCCAAACTGGTGAGACTCGAATTGGCCGGCACGAGGATCACCGACTCCGGCCTCAGCTCGCTGGGAGGTCTCAAGTCCCTCGAAATCCTCAACCTCAACGTCGATGCCAAGACCGCCAGCCAGACCGGCCGCGAAGCGTTCGTCTCGGTCAGCGAGCAGTCGAGCATCATCGCCTACGTCCAGCCGACTCAGATCGCCGAAGTCCTGCACCGGTCCAATCCTCAACGGTTCGAGAAACCCGTTGCGGTGCCCAACGAGAGACCTGTGCCGCTGCAGCTGGTTGCCGAAGAGTTCGCCATGTTCCGCACCACCACCGATCGCCTGAACCGGCCGATCACGCTCAATGTGCAGGAAGCCTTCATGACCTACCTCAAGGTCGCGCTGATCGGAGGCATCGTGCTGACCAGTCCGTGGATCTTCTACCAGGTCTGGCTGTTCGTCGCCGCCGGGCTCTACCCCAACGAACAACGCTACGTCTACGTCTTCCTGCCCTTCTCGCTGCTGCTGTTCTTCGGAGGAATCGCCTTCTGCTTCTTCCTCGTCTTCCCCTTCGTGCTCACGTTCCTGCTCGGATTCAACGAGTGGCTCGGAGTCACGCCCCAGATCCGACTCTCCGAATGGATCTCCTTCGCCGTGCTGCTGCCGCTGCTATTTGGAGTCAGCTTCCAGCTCCCACTCGTGATGCTCTTCCTCGACCGGCTCTCGATCTTCGACGCCGCGACCTACCGCGCCAAGCGGCGTGTCGCCATCCTCGTCATCTCGATCATCTCGATGATGCTCACACCCGCCGACCCGGCCAGCATGATCCTGATGATGCTCCCGCTGGTCCTGCTCTACGAACTGGGCATCTGGCTCTGCCAGTACATGGCCAGCCGCAACCCCTTCCAACCCGCGACACTCTGATCATCCCCCACCACCGGACTCATCAGGACTCATCAGGACTCATCAGGACTCATCAGGACTCATCAGGACTCATCAGGACTCATCAGGACTCATCAGGACTCATCAGGAAAACTCCCATGACCCACTCCCAAAACGGCCCCCGTTTTCCCTCACTCGCGCTTGCCGGACTGCTCGGGCTGGCCGCCGGAGCCCTGCTCTTTGGCAATGGACCTGGTGCTGAAGCCGAGGAGACCGACCGCAAGAGTCCTCGGGTGTTCGAACTGAGAACCTACACCACCGCCCCCGGGAAACTCGACGACCTCCACAAGCGGTTCGCCGATCACACGATGAAGATCTTCGCCCGGCACGGCATGAAGAACGTCGTCTACTGGACTCCCGATGACCCCAAGCTCAAGACCAATACCCTCGTCTACGTGCTCGCTCACAAGAACCGCAAGGCGGCTGCCAAGAGCTGGGATGCGTTCCGCAAGGATCCCCAATGGAAGAAGGCGTTTGCCGAATCGAGGAAGAACGGGCCGATCGTCACCCGGGTCGTCTCGAGATTCCTCAACCCCACCGACTACTCGCCCTTCAAGTGACCCCCGATGGCACCTCCGACCCTCGCCTGGACCGGCGACGCGGCCACCGGCCACCTGGTGCTGCTCGATCAGACCCGATTGCCCCTGGACGTCACGCAATGCGTCTGCCGGCAACTCGAGGACGTGGTCGAAGCCATTCAGAGCCTGAGGGTTCGAGGCGCTCCGGCGATCGGAGTCGCCGCGGCCTACGGAGTCGTGATCGGGTTGCAGACGGCTCGAGACGCTTCGCGGAGAGAATTCGATGAACGGCTGGAGGAGGTCCGCTCGATCCTGGCCGCCAGCCGACCCACGGCAGTCAACCTGGTCTGGGCACTCACGCGGCTGGCCCAGACTGCCCGGGACCACCCCGAACTGCCTGCCCCCGACGTTCACGACCGGCTGCTGCTGGAAGCCGCCGCGATCATGGACGAGGACCGGCAGACGTGCGAAGACATCGGTCGGCACGGAGCCGCATTGCTGGCCAACCGCACCGGCGTGCTGACTCACTGCAACGCCGGTGGACTGGCCACCGCCGGATCGGGGACCGCGCTGGCAGTCCTGTTTGCCGCCGCAGATCTCGGAGCGGAACTCAGGGTCTACGTCGATGAAACCCGGCCGCTGCTGCAGGGGGCCCGCTTGACCACCTGGGAACTCACCCGATACGGCATCCCCAACACCCTGATCTGTGACTCGATGGCCGCCTGGGCCATGCAGCAGGGACGCGTCGAAGCGGTGATCACCGGAGCCGACCGGATCGCCGCCAACGGCGATGTCGCCAACAAGATCGGCACCTACTCCCTCGCCGTGCTCGCCAGAGAACACGACGTGCCGTTCTTCGTCGCCGCACCACAAAGTACGTTTGATCTCTCGATCGAAAGCGGTGATGAGATCCCGATCGAGGAACGGGACGGGGCAGAGATCACCCACGGCTTCGGACGCCAAACCGCTCCCGATGGAGTCGATACCTGGAACCCCGCCTTCGATGTCACCCCCGCACGACTGATCACCGCGCTGGTGACCGAGCACGGCGTGATCCAGCCGGTCTCCACTGCTCGGATCGCACAGGTGCTTTGTCTCGACGGAGGCCGACGATGACCCTCCGCAGTGTCCTGGTCATCGGCGATTCGCCCCACGCTGCCCGGCTGCGCGAAGAACTCGACCACGACCCGCACAGCCGGATCCAACTCGAAGACGCCCCGCTGCCGGACCTGGTGGTCCTGGCCGGAGCCGAAGAGCAGGACCTCGCCGTGGCACTCTCGCTGATCGAAAGCGATCGGCCGCTGGTGATCGTCGCCGGAGAGCACCTGGGCCCCGCGGTGCTGCACCGCCTGGCACTCGTCGCCGCCAATTCCGAATCAACCCTCCTCTGCTGGCTGCCTGCCGTCAGAGGCCTCAAGCGCACCGAACTCTCGAAGGAGACCGTGATCACGCTGAGACTTGATCGAGCCGACAATCGGCCCGCCCTGAGCCTGCTCTTCGATGACCTCGCTCGACTCATCCGACTCGCCGGACCCTTCGACCAGGTCACCGCCACGCTCGAAACCGCAGCCACCGTTACCCTCAGCTCGGACAACGGAACCGTCGCCACCTGGACGCTCAGACCCACCTCCGGTCCCAATACCGCACACCTGCTGCTGGGTGATACACCACTGGAACTCGACGCCCCTGCCCCTGCCCCTGCCCCAACCGGTCCCGAAACCGCGTGGACCGAAGTTGCCAACCAGGACAACCACGCCAGTCATCTCGAACTCGATGAACTCCTCGACGTGGTCGAGACCTACGCGGCGATCCAGGAATCCGTCCGGCGGCGACGAGCCATCGACCTGCACCACGAACCGACGTCCGAACGAACCGTCTTCAAGAGCCAGATGGCCGCGGTCGGCTGCCTGCTCTTGCTGCTGACCCTGCTGGGACTCGTGGCCCTGCTGCTGCTGGGAGCACTGCTGGACCCCACCAACACCCGCAGCGGACGTGCCGATCGGGTCGGGTTTCTGCTCGAAGACGACGACTTCCAGGCCCGCTCCCCAAGTCTCTCCCCTAACGGGACAAAGCAACTGGACCTGATCGCCGGACGCATCGAACACGTCCAGGTGCCCGTCGTCGTCGCCGCCTCCAAAGACTCGCCGCTCGATGACCAACGGCGCGACGAGGTCGAAGCAGAACTCGATCGTCGGGGAATCC
>Ga0310123_10001654_pt1 | contig 18357 bp, 12 predicted proteins | sample CB6_AW_1057_MG_FD_203505 | JGI IMG/M metagenome (GOLD analysis project Ga0310123, IMG submission 203505) | Marine microbial communities from Western Arctic Ocean, Canada - CB6_AW_1057 | ecosystem: Environmental > Aquatic > Marine > Oceanic | place: Canada: Western Arctic Ocean | collected... | reverse complement strand
CGCTCGGCGAGCCGGCTCCCTTTGCCACGTAGGGTCACTTTGCTATGCAATAATGGTTCTCGCGATTCTGTCGATCTGCGGATGTGGCGGCGAGGAAAGCCAGAGCAATGTGACCGCCAGCCGACCCACCCCGCCCTCGCGGCCCGTCGAACCGCGAGAGCCGGTCGCACAACGCGAAGACCGGCCGCGACCATCCCTTGGAAACGCAGGGGCCCTTGGAAACGCAGGGGCCCATGGAGACGCAGGGGTCGGTAGAGACACAGGGGCCGATGGAAACACAACGGCCCGCCGGGACCTCGGTCGACGTGGAAGGGAGAGTCTCTATGGCCGCGGCGGGCGCGAAAGCAACGAAAAGCCCCAACGTCCGACGGATATCGCCGAGTGGAAGCCAGAAGATTTTCGTAGTGCACGCCTGGAAAAGGACCGCAAGCTGACCGAGGCAATCCGGATCGCAGGCGAAAAATGGCCCCATAACGAAAAACTCGCTGAGCTGCTCGTTCAGCTGCTGGCTGTTGAAGGGCCGCCTGAAACATCCACCGAAGCAAACAACGGTGGAGATCGTGGATATGGCCGCGGAGGGGGATTCGGACGCGGCAGTGTTTCTGGGCGTGGCAGTGTTTCTGGGCGTGGCGGGGGCCGAAATCAGCTGATCCACGTTGATGCCAGTGCCGCCCGAGCGATCATCGAGGCGCTCGGACGCAGCGAAACGCCTCAAGCGCTCGAAGCCCTGAAAAACCTCATGATGGGCCGACAGGAATCGCCGCTCGAATTCTCGGCCATCGTGACGGAAGTACTTAAGGTGCTGACCTCCGAGGTAACTGCCGAGCGTGAAGAACTGCTGTTACAGTTTTTTACACATCCCGACTCGATCCAACCGGCTCCGTCCAAGTTTCTCAGCAGGTCGGCCTCGCGCGGAGGCAGTCAATTTGATCGTGGATACGGCGGGCCCCGGGGCGGTCAGGGCGATGGCATCGATCCGATCAGCATCCAGCGACAGATTTTACGGCACGCAGGATCCGATACGTCGGCCAAATTTCGTACGGGCGTGGCCCGATATCTCGATGATCCAAGCGTGACGGTCGAAACGGCAGATATCGCGGAACAGTTTTTGGCAGCCGACGACCCACGCAATCTTACGGCTCAACTGATTCTCTACCACAATCCCGAAACTTCCGGCCGGACCCGGGAGCAGTTGGTTACCCGGCTGGTTGCTGGAAGCGGCAGTATGCTGGACATACTGTTTGGCATCCCACCCCAAGCGGGACGCTTTGGCGGAGGCGGGTATTCCGATCGGGGATTCTCTCGCGGCTACTCTGATCGGGGGTTCGATCGATCGCGTCGCCCCGCACGCTCTGGCGAACCGGATCGCGGCAGCCGACCTAGTTCGCGCCCGTCGAGTCGGCCCTCGCACGGAGCGGACGACAAACCGACGGACGAACCTGACCTCGAACAACTGCTTTGTGACTTTGTCCGCCACCTTTGGACCCCTGCGACGATAGCGCCGCTGGCAGCCGAGATTCAAGAGGTGGATCAACTTACAGCGAGTTCGGAGATCCCGCTGCTCCTCGCGTCGATCCCGCTGAGCGAATCTCGCGACGCCCTGGGCAAACTTTTCGAGGCGAGAAAAGATGAGGGACCATCCCCCTGGACCTCGCTGGGGATGTTTGGCCGCAAAACAGTCGATCCAGGCGTTTTGGTCGTTGCGAAGAACGCCTACCACAAGCGAAGCGGCCGACGCCCCCCCTCATCGCGCACCGGCAGCGGTTCGGCGCGGAACAGTGTCTCGGCACGGAATGGTGGCACGGGGCAGATCGACGCGCAGCAGCGGCAATGGGCCGCCGCCGTAGAAAAACTGGTTGATACGCTTTGCCAGCGATGTCGAGACGCGTCGCAACTTCGTGCGAAGGTCGACACGGCGGCGGCCGAATGGATGCCGGTGAAAATTCCGAAGAAAGCCAACATCGTGGCCGAGTACCACGTTCGTTGGCCGGCGAAAATCGATCCCCGCCTGTCGGGCATTCCGGTCGGCCTGCTCGACTTGCACTACGTACGCATCGAAGATGAAGCCCAACCGGACCGCGCCGTGTCGGCGTTCCGTCGCTTGGCGGGTCAAGCCGAAGAGCGAACGATATCGGGCGGCGTTTGGCTGGACGGTTTCAGCAAAGGATCGCAGCGCTCCATCGATATCCGCATCACATCCACGAGCCGCGGAGTATCGTTCCGCGGTGGCGGCTATGACCGCGACCGTGGATATGATCGCGGGGGCCGCTCGACCGGTCGTGACGAAAAAGCGACCGAATCGGTGCCGTTGGTGATCGAGATCCTGGCCGTGGCGATCGTCGAGCCGCAACCAAAACCTTAGAAACTGCAGATGGACGCGGATCAGCTTTGCGAGGCCCCTGGCCGTAACCAAAGAAGTGTAGCCACAAAAAACACAAAAAGAATTATCTAGCCACGGATGAAACACGGATTGAACACGGATAAATCTATAAGGTTGTCGCAGCAACATCCCCTTTCTATCAGTGTTTCATCCGTGTTCAATCCGTGGCTCTTTTCCCTGTTTTTTTGTGTCTTTCGGTGGCTTTTCAAAAATCGTGTCGGACGTCACTTCTCCATTTCTTCGATATATTGCCGTAGCCGCTCCACCTCGTCGGTCACGTCGCGCAGCCGGAGCATGATCTCGACGCGCTTGAGCAGTTCGAGTTGATTGACCGGCTTGCTCAAGAAATCGTCGGTACCCGCCTCGACAGCCCTCTCGATGTCCCCCTGTTCATTCAGCGCGGTGACCATTAGAATCAGAATCCCGTTGGTCGCCGGGTCGCTCTTCAGTTGTTGGCAGACTTCGAAACCGCTCAGCTTGGGCATCATGATGTCGAGCAGAATCATATCCGGCTCGAACGAAGCCACCTTGTCCAACGTATCCTGGCCGTCGACCGCGACCTCGGTGTCGCAATTCAGTTCACTCAGGTATGCCTCCATCAGCTCGACGTTGGCGTCGTTATCGTCAGCAATTAGGATACGGCTTCTTGGCTGTTCTTCGCCCATCGCTTTGCACCGCTTTGTTTGAGAATATCAAATTCGTAACAGCCGCAATGGAACGCCACGGAGGGCGTTCCCTAGTCAAATTCGATCATTGCCGGCCTGGCGGCTCGGGCTAAAAGGCGGCGGCTGGAACCGGAAACTGGTCACAAAGTTCCCGCACCTGGCGACGAACCGCTTCGAGCCGTTGTTCGTCCTCAGGCGACTTCAACACGTCAAGAATCCACCCACCCACCACGTCCATTTCCTTTGTGCCCATCCCGCGCGTGGTCAGCGCCGGCGTACCGATCCGAATTCCGGAAGGATCCATCGGGCTGCGCTGGTCGAAGGGAATCATGTTCTTGTTTACGGTGATCGCACAGCGGTCGAGCGCCGCCTCGGCAAGTTTGCCGCCGATATCCAGCGGCGTCACGTCGACCAGCAGCAGATGATTATCGGTCCCGCCGCTCACCAGCTTCAAGCCGCCAGCCGAGAGTCGCTCGGCGAGCGTCTTGGCATTTTCGATAATCTGGCGGCAATACTTCTTGAAATCATCCTGGAGCGCCTCGCCAAAACAGACTGCCTTGCCGGCGATCACGTGCATCAGCGGACCGCCCTGGATGCCCGGGAAGACTTTGCTGTTGAGCGCTTTGGCGTACTCCTTCTTGCATAGACAAAGCCCACCTCGCGGCCCTCGCAATGTCTTGTGGGTTGTCGAGGTCACAAAATCGGCCACCGGCACCGGGTTGTCGTGCAGGCCCGCCGCCACCAGGCCCGCATAGTGCGCCATGTCGACGAAAAGTTTCGCACCCACCTCCGCGGCAATTTCGGCAAATTTCGCGTGCTGTATTTCGCGCGGATAGGCGCTGGCCCCGGCGACAATCAGCTTCGGCCGGTGCTCACGGACCAGGCTGGCCACCTGGTCGAAGTCGATGCGGTTCGTGTCCGCCGTGACACCATAGTTGACGAAGTTGTACAACATGCCCGATATATTCAGCCGCATGCCGTGGGTCAAATGTCCGCCATGCGCGAGATCCAAGCCCAGCACCGTGTCGCCCGGCTGGAGAACCGTCAGGTAAATCGCCAAATTCGCCTGGGACCCTGAATGGGGCTGCACATTGGCAAAATCAGCCCCGAATAGCCGCTTCGCCCGGTCTCGGGCCAAATCCTCGACCACGTCCACATACTGACAGCCGCCATAATACCGCCGACCGGGATAGCCCTCCGCGTATTTGTTGGTCAGTACGCTGCCCATCGACTGCATGACGGCCGGGCTGGTGTAATTCTCACTGGCGATCATCTCCAGACCGTTTTGTTGGCGGTCGATTTCGTCCGAAACGGCGGCCCAAACCTCGGGATCGTGACTCTTGATGAAATTCATGACGCTCGTGGAAAACTGCGGGAAACAAAGGAGAAAAAGCCAGCGACAGGCGAGACCATTGTTCAGGGCGACCGCAGCCATGTCAATCGGCCGCAAGGCAAGGTGGGCCATCCAATCGCAGGGTGCCGGGGTCGGAGCCTGAGCGACGGCCCCGTGGCGTAGACTCCAATCCCGGGGCCGTCGCCGGAAGCTCCTTCCCCGCCACCCAGACGTGATCCGTCGATACACTGCTTGGCAAGTCGCTAGATCCGCCGTGGCAAGCCAGCAGTGCCACCCGTTAGTTCGCCGAGATCGTCACTTCGACCTGGCCCCGATTGTCGGCCAGCTCGCCCGGCGAATCGTTGACCCGCAGATACAATGTGCCGGAAACCGCCGGGCTGATCTTGGCCGCCGTGCCGACGTCGATCGGGCTCAGTAGCGGACTCGGTTTCGGGGTTTGATTCGTTGGCTCGGGCACGATCGCCGCCTGGAGCAGACCGATCGGGCTGCCGCGATGGTAACGGATCGTTACGCCGCCCGGCTCGCACCACCAGATCGCCGGCGTCTGAGCCAGTTGGTAACGCCCGCTCGCGCGGAGCGAATAGGTCTTCCCAGCCAGGAGCGTCACACGGCTCGACTGCCAACCCCGATTGGTCTCGATCTGGCAGCGCGCCGTGCCGGTTTCGAGCGGCTGGCCGGGCTGAAAATCAATCGCCGTCCCGACAAGATCATGATTGTGAACGAGCGTGCCGGCAAACAACCGCCACTCCTGGCAGAGCTGCGGCCAATCGTCACGAAACTCGGAGAGGAACCGCTGCGTAAAATTTGGGTCCGTCACATGACGTGGCATCGAGCGAAATCTTGCCTGATACCGTGGATGCATATCGAGGAATTTCGCCAGCGCCCAACACCAGGCGTAAGCCTCGTTTTTCAGGTGGCTGCGGTTGTTGGTTGAAAATATCTGGGCAATGGATCGGACGCCGCTCGTGGCGACCCTCTTCTGCACGAGCCGGATCCTGCCCAACTTCGGCACGTCTTGGCGGCGAGCAGGAAAATAGCCGAGCTGCAAGCCGTCGCCGGTCAGGCGATGTGTGCCGAGCATTTCGGCCATGCCCTCCATGTACCAACCCGGCCCGCACCCGCCGTACGTCCGGTTCATAAACCCGTGAGTGCCTTCGTGCAACATGAGGTGCCGACGATAGTAGATTGCCGGCTGAGAGTCCCACTGCTGCCCACTCCACTGCTGGTCGTCCCACCACAGTTGGCTGCCGCGAGAATATCCGTTACGAAAATTCGGCAGATCGTCGCTCAACAGACCCGCTGTGCGAAAGGCTGCTCGGTCGCCCATCAAATGGCCACGCATCCGCCAGTCGGCCACCTCGGTCGGCTGTACGCCGAAGTACTCACACCAGGCCGGCACCGCGAGATCAAAAACCCGAGGCAGATCATCCACCTCTTTGTCGGCCGGCAAATCGGTATAGAGCGTCAGATGCCGCCCTTCGAGTTTGCGGATGCCAGCCGCCGCGACGGCCTGCTCGATGACGGGATCCAGTACGTCGCCTGTCGGAGCGTCGGCCAGTGCGATCGACGTGCAACAGATGAGACCGAGAAGGGTGGCTACGAAAAACACCGAAAGCCACAAGAAGAATTCTTTAGAGCATTTCACGACTGCTCCTGAGGGCGAGCCGCGGGCGTAAGCCCGTGGGTGAAGGTGTTTTCAAGCAGGGTGCATTCACAGGGCCCGACGGTGACGTCGACGCGGTCGCTTGCCGGGCGGAGTCGGCGGGGCCGGCTGAGCCCGTTTGGTCGCTACCTCGGCTTCTCTTTCCTCTTGCGTCGGTGGCCGCTTGGCAACTGTCGTGATCCCCTCGATTTCTTCCCGGTGGAGCAGCCGATTGATTCGCATTTCGATTCGCGTCAGCTCGTTACCCTCCTCGGGCAACACAAACGAGTAAGCCACACCTTCGCGGCCCATTCGGCCCGTCCGGCCCACGCGGTGAATATAATCATCACAAAACTGGGGCATATCGTAGTTGATAATGTGCGAGATACCGCTCACGTCGATCCCCCGGCCAACCACATCGGTCGCCACGAGAATCTGCAGCGATCCGGCACGAAATTGTTGCATTACGCGGTCACGGGCCGACTGCATCATGTCACCGTGGATGCAATTGACCGAGCTGTGCCGCTTCGAGAGCCGTTGTCGCACTTTTTCTGTGCCGCGCTTGGTACGGCAGAAAACGATCGCTCGCCGCGGTTTTTCACGCTCGATCAACCGATCTAGCAGATCAAATTTTTTCGTCGGCTCAACCGTGAAATAGAACTGTTCGATCGTGTCGACTGAGACGTCTTTGGACGAAAAATTCAGGATCTCCGGGTCCCGCATATAACGCTTGGCCAACCGCTCGACGGGCGGAGGCACCGTCGCCGAGAGCAGCATCGTTTGCCGATCTTGCGGACAACGTCGCAGAATCTTTTCGATGTCGGGACGGAACCCGATGTCCAGCATCCGATCGGCTTCGTCCAAGATGACGTACGCCACGTTTTTCAGTACCAGTGTGCCACGGCCAATGTGGTCGATCACCCGGCCAGGAGTCCCCACCACAATATCGACACCACGATTGAGCTTGTCGATCTGTCCACGGATCGGTTTGCCACCGTAAAGTGCGACACAACGCGTTTTGCTTCCCAGCGACAACTTGTGGACTTCGCCGTGAACCTGGACGGCCAACTCGCGGGTAGGCACCAAGACCAGCGCCTGCGGCCCACCACCTTTTTCCCGTGGCTTGAGACGGTCGATCACCGGTATCGAAAACGCGGCCGTCTTGCCAGTCCCCGTGCGAGCCTGTCCCATCACATCCACGCCGGAAAGCGCCCGGGGGATAAAACCGGCTTGGACCGGGGTTGGCTCGATATAACCGGCCGCAGCGACGGCCGACAGCATTACCTCCGACAGACCGAGATCGTGAAAGCTGGCCTGGGCTCCGCCCGTGGAGTCCTGAAGGTTGGCGGAGTCCTGAAGGTCCGCTGGGGGAGTGGTTTCCAAAACGGATCTGTATTCCTGTAAACAGCCCCGGGGCAGGATCGAAACGCGGCTCATCCAACAGAGCCCAAATGGCATTTTCCTGCGCAACCAAGCAGCAGTGGCCATAACCCTAGCAGTCTAAAGACTTTTGGTCAACGCGGGCTCGCATGTCGGGGGTCGTGGTCCAGTGTGCGAATCGAACCCACACGAACCGCCAGCAGATGCTGTAAGCTGTTATTATCAAAGCACTTAATTCGCAATCGGCGCAAAAAGAAACCGGCTCGCCGCAAGACCACAACGGCAGCGAGTCGGTTTTTCTTTTTGTTACCTGAACATACTGGCCAGGCAGTGAAAACCTGCCAAGCCGCGACGCTACTTCTTCTTCCGTTTGGCGGTCCGCTTTTTGGTCGCCCGCTTCTTGGTCGACTTCTTAGCGGCCTTCTTGCTAGTTTTCTTCTTGGCAGTAGCTCGCTTCTTGGTCGAGCGTTTTGCCTTCTTCGCGGCCTTTTTCTTCGTCGAGCGCTTCGCCTTCTTCGCGGCCTTTTTCTTCGTGGTCCGCTTCTTAGTCGAGCGCTTTGCCTTGGCCTTCTTTGCGGCCTTTTTCTTCGCTGCCATCGATGTGACTCCTGTACAACAGATACCCGATGTTTCTGGTGCGTACTTTTCCTCGGGCATCCAGGAAGGAAAAGCCGCTAGGACTCGAAAAAAACCTGTCCTCAATCGTGAGTCGCGTATTTCGATTTTGAAAACACGCCGGCAGGCTTATATCCAGTTTTTTGAAGATGGACTGAAGCGACGATAACCACTCGCCGTGCCGTCTTGTTACTAAGCACGACTCGCGAGGCACTCCGTCACCTTCGGTTTCATTTGCGGAAACCAAAGGCTAACGGTCCGACGTCGAATCCACACCCCTCGACGCTCAAAACCACTATCGGCCACCTTGGTGACTTCCGCAACTTCGCGCATTGAAACAAGATTACCCGTCTTTCGTCAAGACGAATTGTTACAATTCCGCACTACTTCGAAAACATTTGTCGGTGTTCTCGCAGCATGACTTGAGTAAATTCGGCAGGCGAAACCTTCGCAGTCAACCTTTGCGTTCGGTCTCAACCTGCCCTCGCAACTTCGAACAAGTCACGATAGTTCGAGAACTCACATTGGCCATCTTGTCGCCGCAGACGGCGCGCCAACATCAGATCAGTAACTCAACAACTGGCCATCGGAGGTACGTTGGCGCCACGGCGCTGCTGGACGTTATCGCCCCGAGTTCGATCGAAAACGGCCAACCTATGTTCGACGCAACCATAAACATATCAACGCTTTACGACTTCACACGCCCAGTTGCTCAGCCGCGAGAACTGGGCGAAAAAGTCGTTCTCTTCGACACCGTATGGGCTTTTGAAAAAGCTGGCCAAGAAATCCAGCGAACCGACGGCGCCGGCTCGTCGTGCATGGTGGGCAAACCGAACCAAGTCCAACACCAACGGCGCCGCCAACAGCGAATCGCACCCCTGCCATGTAAATTGCATGGTCATCGGCGTGTCCAAAAAACCTCGAAAATGAATATGATCCCAAGCCGTTTTCCAGTCGCCCAAACTTTTTATATATTCAATCGAAACCAGCGTCTCCGGCTGATAGCCCAATATCTGCCCCAAAAGCTGATCTTTGCTCATCACCTTCGACCGTTTATTACTCGGGCTGTCCAACACCTGGCTATCCATGTTGCCGAAAATATTGTGGCCCACCCAGCTCATGATTTCCAGGTTACGCTGGGCAAACATCGGCGCCAGAACGCTTTTCAGCAAGGTTTCTCCGGTCTTTCCGTCGCGTCCCATATGCACCGTTTCGCGCAGTCGGGCCAGCTCGTCGATGGCCGCCAAAGAAGAACCGAGCGAAGGCGTGAAGTTAATGTAAGGCAGGCCGAGATCGAGAGCCGCAATCGCATACAAGCTGCTGGCCGGCATGTGAGGGCCGCGCGGCTTGTCGAGCAACCGATTCAAGGCACCCCAGCGATCGGGAAGCCGATCCGTGGCCGTGGGCGGTTCGGTCGACGCCACGTTCACGACGATTACCTCGCTGAGTCGGTGCTCATCGCGAAATGATTGCAAATCGGTCTGAAGACGCCGAATCACGCTACGCAGATTTTCTCGCTTTCGCCGCACCGCGGCACTGGCCAACTGCTCGATCGTCGGTCCGGCGTTCAACACCGTGCCCGGCCGAATGTTTTGCTCGATCCGATCGAATTCGGTCCGGCAACGTGAGAGAATCCGCGGACTCGGCACACCGCTCGAAGCCTGCAACTTCTCGGCTGCGTCGACCAACGAAATATCACGAATCTCATGACCACCGACGACAAAGTCCTTCCACGTGGCCAGATCAAGCTCTGAGAAGAGAGGAAGCTCGCTGACCAACCCACGCGGGCCGGTCAATCCTTTCTTGAGCGCAATCAGCCCGGTGATCGCATTGACCGCCACGCCTCCCTTTGCTCCGATGAGCCAAAGCCCGATCCGCCTACGCGCCATCTCGATAAGTCATCCTAGCAAAAACAGGAAAAAGAACAGCGGATGGACTCAGTGCAGCCGCTCGCCGCAACCAAAGGAAGGAAGATAGCCACGAAAAACACCAAATGGCACAAAAAGAGGGCCCGCGAATTTCCCCTACTTGGAATCTAACCCTGAGGGATTTATGATTATCACACGTCCTGCGCTGCACCGTCAACCATCGAGCCGGTGTCAAACTCTCCACGTGGAATCGCGGGCACCGGTTACCCACTTCCTCCAACAACGAGTTCTGCTCTATGTTCAATCAAATCGAAATGGCACCGCCTGACGCCATCTTGGGCATCACCGAGGCGTTCAAGAAAGATCCCAACCCTCAGAAGATTAACCTTAGCGTCGGCGTCTATAAGGACGAGCACTCTCAGACCCCAGTCCTGGAATCGGTGCGGCAAGCCGAGTCGCAGGTCGTCGCCGAGCAAACCACCAAGGGCTATCTGGGCATTCCCGGTTCGCCAGACTATGCCCGAGCCGTGCAGCAGTTGATGCTCGGCGCTGACCACGAGGTGGTTGCTTCGGCACGCGCGGTGACCGCCAACACGCCGGGCGGCACCGGCGCATTACGCGTGGCCGGCGATTTTCTGAAAAACAATTTGCCTGATCGGCGCCTCTGGCTCAGCGATCCGACCTGGCCCAATCATCCGGCCATCTTCGCCGCCGCCGGCATCGAAACGAAAACCTACCCCTACTTCGATCGCGAAAACAATCGCCTAGCACTCGACGAAATGCTCGGCGCCCTGCGTCAGATTCCCCCGGGCGACGTGGTGCTGCTGCATGGCTGCTGCCACAATCCGACCGGCATTGATCCCACGCAGGACGAATGGACGCAGATCGCCGATGTCCTCGATCAGCGCGGTCTGCTGCCGCTGCTCGATTTTGCCTATCAGGGATTCTCCGACGGCATCGCGGAAGACGCGGTCGGTCTGCGGGCGCTCGCCCGGCCTGGCGCTGAGTTGATCGTCTGTAGCTCGTTTTCCAAGAACTTCGGTCTCTATCGCGATCGGGTGGGCGCGTTGACCTTCGTTACGGCCGACTCTGATGCGGCGGCACGGGTCGCCAGCCAGATGAAACGCTGCATCCGATCGAACTACTCGAATCCGCCGGCCCACGGTTCGAATATCGTCACAACGATCTTGGGCAGCGACCCGCTCAGTAAATTGTGGCGCGAAGAAGTCGATCAGATGCGAAATCGCATCAACCAGATGCGGCAGCTGTTCGTCGAGACCCTGGCCGCCAAGGGCGTGTCACGCGACTTTTCGTTCATCACGGCCCAGCGTGGAATGTTCTCGTTTTCCGGACTCACGGCGGAGCAGGTCGACGCCTTGCGTGAAAAGCGCTCAGTTTACGCGGTCCGGAGCGGCCGCATCAACGTGGCCGGCATGACGAGAGACAATATGGACACGCTCTGCACGGCCATCGCTGACGTGCTTTGACAACAGACTGTTAATGCCACTCTATCCGGACCTCTTTTTTCTCATCCTGTTTTTTCAAGGGGAGAGCTAAAGAGCTAATTCTTGCCGCCAGATCGCGCGTTACGATCTCAGCTCCACTCCGACGTAAGTGTCCGTAGTCGAAAAAGTTATCGGAATCCAAACCGAGCCGTCCGGGTGAGTCGTCAATCAAGGTCTCTATGACGACAGGATGCTGGTAGTACTTATTCATGTGATTTTGAAAATGTTTAGTGGTGTCGGGAGCGAGCCGCTCCCGATGCTGTTCCCGATGCTGTTGAAAGCGGTGGCCGATACAACAACACGGGTATCCCGTCTTCCGCGCAACGATCGAGTAATTCTCTGAGTGCCCACGAATCGTACTTTAAAACGCGATCCCCGTAGATTCGCTCGGCAATCTCTTGTGAATTGTCAATATATTGAGCGTTTTCATTATCCCGCCAAATTACGCGGCCGTCCGAGCCAATCGAAACTCGCTGGTTGGGTCGGAATAGAATCTGTTTGCCCAGTCGCCTGATCGATCGATAAGCATCTAGTGTTCGCCAGCAATAACTTGCTATCAATGAGGCGCGTGCTTCACCATAAAAATGCTCGCATCGCTCTGCAAGGCTGCTAAAATAGCGGAATCGCTCCGAGGGAATGTTCGTGCGCAGCTGGGAGAAGTCTTCTACTCCGATTATCAACAGGCTCGTCTTCGCCAATTTCTCTCGGTTGCGGCGGTAAATAGTCAACGAATCATAGGGCGTGCCACGTGTCATGCTGATATTCAGCACATTGGTGCGTGATATGCCTAATTCCTCTGCCAATACCGCAGGAATGATCGCGTCTCGAACACGACTATTACCAAGCACGAGTACCGAAACTTGCTCAGTCGGTTTGATCACCAAACCCTCCATGGCATGGACAATTCCTATCGGACTATTTTGAGCAAAGACCCAAATCATCTCCCTTCTGGCCAAAAAAATGTCCACTACGAGCAATAGCTCAAACGCTACGATTGTGCCGTAGGGACGGAATCCGCTAAGCTGCAGCGTTTCAGAACTGAAAATAGATGAACGGGACATCGGCTTCGGATCGGAAAACAATAAGGATTAGGATCAATGCCGCGTAGGCTAAGCCACGCAGCAACACTGGCCAGCGGAGCATGATGGTCTGATTGTTCGTTACCGCCTGGGGAATGTCGATCCCAAGCATCAGCAACAATCCACCCGCAAAGGCAAGCAGGGGCGCGCCAATGGCTGCTCTACTAGTTTGCCTAGTTTGCCAAGACGCAAGTCCCGACAAGAACTGATAGGCCGTTTCAAAATCGGGGGCTCGGAAGAATACCCAGGCCAGCATCACTGTGGTCATCGTAAGTGCCCAGTTTACTGGACATAGGAAAGTTTTTCGCCAAGGTGCGTCATCGGATTTACTCCAGTAGGTGGCCCAAGCTTTATGCAATGCCAGTGTGAGGCCGTGCAGCCCGCCCCAAGCGACAAAAGTCCAAGCCGCTCCATGCCATAGTCCTCCCAGCACCATGGCAAGTATCAAGTTGCGGTAGACAAACCAAGTTGAGCCTCGATTCCCACCGAGAGGGATGTAGAGGTAATCACGAAGCCAAGTTGAAAGTGAAATGTGCCACCGCCGCCAGAAGCTGGAGATATCTGTTGCAAAATAGGGCTGTCGAAAATTCTCCATCAACTCGATGCCGAAGGTACGGCTCACACCACGAGCGATATCAGAGTAGCCAGCAAAATCACCGTAAATCTGAAGAGCAAACATTGCCAGCCCTAACGTCAGGCCGGCACCGCTATGCTCACCAGGCGAGGAGAAAACCTTGTCGACATAGGGAGCCATATTGTCCGCAATGGCTACTTTTCGGATCAGGCCAAGTAATATGAGCAAGCCTCCGCTAGCGAGGCGTTCGCCCGTGATCCTCCGTGGCCTGGTGATTTGCGGCAGCAAATGGGTAGCCCGCTCAATGGGCCCGGCAACCAACTGCGGAAAAATAGGCTACATAAAGGCCAAATGCAAACTTGTCCTGAATTGGCTCGATCTGACGACGATAGATGTCAATTGTGTAAGAGAGTGATTGGAAAGTGTAAAAGCTAATCCCAATCGGCAGAATGATATTGAGCGTCGGAACATCGGCGGCGAAACCGAAGCGAGACAAAAGTTCAGTGGCCGAATCGGCAAAGAAGTTGAAATACTTGAAGGAACCCAAAATGCCGAGATTGGTTGCCAGGCTCACATACAGCAAACGTCGCTGCTGAGGCTTTTGGTGGGTCGCATGCAGCCGTAATCCAACCTGATAATCAACCAAGGTTGAAATTAGCAGCAAACCACAGAACCGCCAGTCCCACAGGCCGTAGAATAGGTACGATGCCGCCAACAGCCATCGGTTTTGCCGTCGGGGCGTGAGTACGACATGCAGCGACCTTACGGCCACGTAGAAAGAGACAAACGCCCAGGTATTAAAAAACATTCTGACTCTTCCTGGGAGGCGAACATTCCAAATTGCCAAGGAAGGCGATTGAAAGATTTTTTCAGCATTGTCTATTGTTGGAGCATACGCTTGAGTTGCAACGAATCCTTTCTGAGAAAGGTTATCCGATATTCCCATTTGGATTGAGCCAGAAATCGATCCGAACTCGCAGTGTTGCGATTATAACTCGCTACGCATCGCGCGCCAGGGCCAGCCGGAACTACGCAGAGCCTGTTCCGGCCTTGGGCTCCGCAGCATCAAATTCAGCGGATGTCGTGTTTGATTTTTCGGTAATATCTGCTACGTTTCAAGCAGCCGGCAGGTGGGTATGGCCGCCGGCAGCCTAGCGATCCTCGTTGACAGCTCGCGGAGCAGTGACCGTGAACATTCTCGTCGCCACGACTGAAGCCGTTCCCTTCTGCAAGACGGGCGGATTGGCCGATGTCTGCGGCAGCCTGCCCGGCGAACTGGTGAAGCTGGGACATCGGCCCGTGCTTTTCCTGCCCGCCTTCCGCCAAATTTTTAAGTCGGGCCTGAAGATCGAGCCCACCGGAGTCGATTTTGATGTGCCACTCGGCTCCAAGATCACCGAGGGCACCTTTCTTCGTAGCCAGCTTCCGGGCAGCAATGTGCCGGTTTACTTCGTGGAGCAAAAGCATTACTACGGTCGCGACGAGCTGTATCGTCTCGACGGCCATGACTACAAAGACAACTGCGAGCGGTTCGTTTTCTTTTGTCGAGCCATTCTCGAAGGCATCCGGCTGTTCGATCTGGAAGTCGACCTGATCCATGCCAACGATTGGCAAACGGCGCTCCTCCCTGCCTACTTGAAAACCGAATACGCCTCGATACCCCCTTTCGATGAGATCGCATCGCTCCTGACGATTCACAATCTGGCCTTCCAGGGCGACTTCTGGCATTGGGATATGTTGCTTACCGGCCTCGACTGGAAATATTTCAATTGGCGACAAATGGAGTTCTACGGTCGTTTGAACTTGCTAAAGACCGGGCTGGCGTTTGCCGACGCGCTCAACACGGTTAGCCCACGCTATGCCCAAGAGATTCAGTCCGCACCGCTCGGATGTGGGCTCGATGGCATCCTGCAACATCGCCAGGAAGATCTGTCGGGCATCATCAACGGTGTCGACGAGAACCTCTGGAATCCGGCCACCGACGAGCACTTGGTCGCCAACTACGACGCCAACTCGGTCGGCCAAGGCAAACCTCGTTGCAAGCAAGCGCTGCAGGAAGAACTCGGCTTGCCCGTCCTGCCCGATGTTCCGCTCCTGGCAACCGTGGGCCGGCTGGCCGACCAAAAGGGCTGCGACCTGATCGCCGAGGTGATGCAACAATGGTTGCAGACTTCCCCGGTCCAATGGGTGATCCTCGGCACGGGCGAACCGGCTTATCACGAGCAGTTCGCCGCGCTGGCCCAAAGTCACCCGGACCGGGTAGCCGTTCGGCTTGAGTTTTCCGATCCGTTGGCCCACCGAATCGGGGCGGGTGCCGACATGTTTCTGATGCCGAGCCGCTACGAGCCGTGCGGGCTCAGCCAGCTCTACAGCCTCAAATACGGGACGGTTCCTGTCGTCCGTGCCACCGGCGGATTGGCCGATACCGTTACCGACACCGACGAAACGACCCTGGCCGACGGTACGGCCAACGGATTCAGTTTCACCGACCACAGCGATCGAGCCCTCTCGGAGACGTTGTCGCGTGCCTGCGAGACGTACCACAATCGACCGGTGTGGCAACAAATCATGGACATCGGCATGCGTCAGGACTGGTCGTGGGCAAAGAGCGCCGCCGAGTACGGCCAACTCTACGAGCAGATCCTAGAGCGTCACAAAGCGACCGTTTGCAACTAGGGCCCTGTTTTCATAGCCGCCAGGCGGTGGGTGGCGGGGTCGGAGCCTAAGGCGACGGCCCCAATGGCTGGATCTCGGGGCCGTCGCTTAGGCTCCTTCCCCGCCACCCTTCCGTCGCCCGACGATCAACGGCATACCACTCCGTTTGACATCAGCGAGTGCGACCATTATCACTGGTATTTGAAGATCTTTCCGCGTCAGGTCAATTAAACTGAACCCGACCGGTAGAGTTTTCCGATTCAGTAAACTGGGCCGACCGCATTAGTCTTTCCGGCTGTGCGACACTTAGCACCTCGGCTGCTTTTCGGAGCGACTTTCCAGCACCTTTACTGTTTGAAGCAGCCGGGGTGCTGGTAATTTGTTTCCTGTGACCTGACCTTACCCCGTTGCAGAGCGACCAGCCGCCACGGAGCACCCATCGTTTTGAACGCCCCCTCTGTCCGACTCGTCTTGTTTTTGCACAACCATCAGCCCGTTGGCAACTTCGACGGCGTCTTTGAGCAGGCGTACCAGGACAGCTATTTACCGTTCCTCGACGTCTTCGAATCTTATCCCGACCTGCGGATCGGTCTGCACACCAGCGGCTCGTTGATGGAGTGGCTCGACGAGAATCATCCCGATTACGTCGATCGTCTGGCGGCGCTGGTCGCCTCCGGACGCGTCGAAATTGTCGGCGGGGCGTTCTACGAACCGATCCTCACGATGATTCCGTCACGCGATCGGGTGGGCCAAATCACCGCCTATACCCGCTGGCTGCAAGATCGGCTCGGCGCCACGATCACCGGACTGTGGATGCCCGAACGTGTTTGGGAACAGTCTCTCGTCAGCGACCTGGCCCAGGCGGGCATTCGCTATACGATGCTCGACGACTTTCACTTCAAGAGCGCCGGTCTGTCGGACCACGAGCTGACCGGCCCCTATCTGACCGAGGACTCGGGGCACCTGATCTCCGTCTTCCCGGGCAGCGAGCGATTGCGCTATATGTTGCCCTTCGCAGCGCCGCACGAAACAATCGACTACCTGCGCGATATCGCCCAGCGACATCCGGGTGCGGTCATGATGTTTGCCGACGACGGGGAAAAGTTTGGCAGTTGGCCTGAAACGAAAAAACACGTTTACGACGATGGTTGGCTACGCAGTTTTTTTGATCAGCTACTTGCCAATCAAGAGTGGCTCAAGGTGACCACGCCCTCCGAAGCGCTTCACGCCTGTCCGCCGTTGGGCAAAGTTTATGTGCCCGAGGGCAGCTACCGCGAAATGGCCGAGTGGGCGTTGCCCGCCGAGTCGCTCGAGCAGTATGAGCACGTCCGGCAGGAACTCGAACAAGAAGGCCGCTGGCAGCGAGTCGCGCCTTACGTCCATGGCGGATTTTGGCGTAATTTTAAGCGCAAGTATCCCGAGACAGACGAAATGTACTGCCGCATGCAGTGGGTCAGCCGACGTCTCCAAGGCGCCGTCGAAACGGGTCTCGACCCGTCGCTCCTCGAGGCGGCACGCACCGAACTCTACCGGGGCCAATGCAATTGTAGCTACTGGCATGGCGCGTTCGGGGGAGTTTACCTTCCTCACTTGCGAAACGCCGTCTATCGATGTCTGATCGCGGCCGACAATCTCATCGAGCAGGCGACGCGTAGCCGGTCGGATTCGGACCATTGGATCGAAGCGATCGTCGAAGACTACAATCTTGACTCGCGAAAAGAAGTCCGTCTGGCCAACGATCGCCTCGTGGCCTGGGTGGCGCCGGCCGCCGGCGGGCAGCTCTATGAACTCGACGTTCGTTCGATCTGCCACAATTTGCTTTCCACGCTGGCCCGCCGGCCCGAGGCCTACCACCGAAAGATTCTCGCCGGCACCCACTCGCAAGACGACGACGTCAAGAGCATCCACGATCGCGTGGTGTTCAAGCAAGAGGGCCTCGACCAACAAATTCAATACGACGCCCAGCTTCGCAAGAGCCTGCAAGACCATTTCTACAGCACCGACACGTCGCTCTCGCAAGTCGCCGTCGGCACGGCCACCGAACAAGGTGATTTCCTCACCGGCATCTACGAAGCCCGCGTGCGGCGCAATCCCGATCGCATCCAGGTGCAACTTGTCCGCGCAGGGCAGGTCGGAGACATGCCGGTCAAAATCACCAAAGGCATCACGCTCGAGGCGGGCGCATCGCATCTCGAAATCGCGTACCTCCTCGAAGGCCTGTCCCAGGATCAGCCGCTCCATTTTTCGGTCGAGCTGAACTTCGCCGGCTTGCCCGAGAACGTCGACGATCGTTTTTTCTACGACGCACAGGGTAACTCACTGGGCCATCTTGGTTCGCAACTCGAGCTGATCGACGCCGAGCGACTCGGCCTGGTCGACCAGTGGCTGGGCATCGACCTGACGCTCTCTATCAATCGAAAGAGCGGCATCTGGACGTTCCCGATCCGCTCGGCCAGTCAGTCCGAAGGAGGCTACGAACTGGTGCATCAGTCGACCGTAGTCCAACCGCACTGGATCGTCCAAGGCGATGCCGAGGGCTGTTGGAGTGTGACGATGAACCTCGCCATCGACACGACGCAAGCCGAGCAGCGACAACAGGAGCAGCTCGCTGCCGCGGCCTCATCGTAGGGCCCTGTAGGG
>Ga0310123_10001652_pt1 | contig 18358 bp, 11 predicted proteins | sample CB6_AW_1057_MG_FD_203505 | JGI IMG/M metagenome (GOLD analysis project Ga0310123, IMG submission 203505) | Marine microbial communities from Western Arctic Ocean, Canada - CB6_AW_1057 | ecosystem: Environmental > Aquatic > Marine > Oceanic | place: Canada: Western Arctic Ocean | collected... | reverse complement strand
GCAACTTATGGGACAGCGGTCGAGTGGAAAGCGATCAGACCGTACTGATTCCTTACGCTGGCAACCCGCTCACCTCACGGCGACAGTGCTTCTGGAAGGTCATGGTTTGGGACGACGCTGACAAACCGTCTCCTTGGAGTAAGCCTGCTCGATGGTCAATGGGCCTGCTCGACAAATCGGACTGGGCGGCGGAATACATCAGCTATCGCGACGAGTCACCTGTTTTCAAGGATCGCAAAAGTCACTTTCTCCCTCCGGCGAGGCAGTATCGAAAGCAATTCGATGTGAAATCGCAGGTTCGCCGCGCGACGATCTACGCGACAGCGCTTGGGATTTACGAATTGTCTCTCAATGGTCAGCGTGTCGGTGATGCGTATTTTGCTCCTGGCTGGACAGACTATCGGCAACGGGCTTACTACTACACCTACGACGTGACGGATTTGGTCCACAGTGACAACAACGCGATCGGCGCGTGGGTTGCCGACGGTTGGTACAGCGGTTATTGCGCGGTCGGGCTGCTGACGGGAATCGGCACCGAAGGAATCGGACGTTACACTTACGGTAAGACACCGTCGGTGATGGTACAGCTCGAAATTGAGTACGACGATGGTTCCCGCCAGACGATCGGAACAGACAAGACATGGAAGGTCACTGGCGATGGGCCGATCCGTCAGGCTGATTTGTTGATGGGCGAGTTTTTCGACGCTCGGATGGAAATTCCCGATTGGTCGACATCTGATTTTGATGACAGCGGTTGGGAGCAGGCGATCCTCGCTACCGAGAATGGGCACCCAACAGCGACGTTCTACGAGTACCGCAATCCGACGCAGCCTAACGAGAAACCGAAAATCGAAGGCCGCAAAATCGACTTAGGTTTCAAGTGGCCGAAGCTGGAAGCATTTCCCGGTGTGCCCGTCCGTGTGACCGAGGAGATTCGGCCAGTCGGAATCACGGAGCCCGCACCTGGCACGTTCATCTTCAATTTAGGACAAAATTTCGCTGGTACAATCCGGCTGAAGATTAAGGGCCAGGCCGGTCAGCAGATCACGCTTCGTTATGGTGAGATGCTGCATCCCGATGGACGGTTGATGACCGAGAATCTTAGAACTGCGCGGGCGACAGACTACTATGTCCTTAAAGGCGATTCCGAAAGTGAAGTGTTCCAGCCGCGATTTACGTTTCACGGGTTTCAATATGTTGAAGTTTCCGGCTATAGGGGCAAGCCGAATCGCGACACAATTACCGGGCTCGTTCTGCATTCGGCCACACCTCTGGTCAGTTCGTTCGAATGTTCTGACTCGATGGTCAATCAGCTGTTCAAGAATGTCGTCTGGACACAGCGGGCCAACTTCCTCGACCTGCCCACGGACTGTCCGCAACGCGACGAGCGGATGGGTTGGACAGGCGACGCTCAGATTTACGTCGGCACCGCCACCTACAATGCTGACGTCGCGGCGTTCTTCACGAAGTGGCTGCGTGAGCTGATGGAATCGCAGCGGTCCAGTGGCACGTTCCCTGGATACGCTCCATTTCCATTCCAACATGGTTGGGACTTTGGCACCGCATGGTGTGACGCTGCAACGATCTGCCCCTGGACCATCTGGAAGGCATATGGAGACACACACGTCATCGACTACTGTTGGGAACGAATGACCCAGTTTATCGAGTGGCGCACGAGAACGAGCAAGGACAATCTCGGCGTCGCACACGGTAACAAATGGGGCGACTGGCTGGCACAGGAAGCGACAGAGACACCGATCGAATACATTGACACAATTTATTTTGCTTATTCGACACGTCTGATGGCTGATATGGCCGAAGCTACCGGGCGAAAGGCCGAAGCCGCCGAGTACCGCGAGCTGTTTCAAAAGATCAAGAAGGCGTTTGGAAAAAAGTACGTCAACACAAACGCGGAGCTCGCGGTGGACACTCAGACGGCGTATGCTCAGGCGATATTTGTCGGTCTTATCCCAGAGGCACATCAGAAGAAATTTGGGCAACATCTGGCTGACAAGATTTACCTTAACGGCACTCGCATGGGGACCGGTTTTCTTGGCACGCGTGTGCTGTTGCCGGCGCTGTCCTCGGCTGGACAACATGACCTCGCTACGTTTCTGTTGCAGAGCCACGAATTCCCTTCGTGGGGTTATGAAATTGACAACGGCGCGACGACCATCTGGGAACGCTGGGACGGCTATACAAAAGAGGATGGTTTCGGTCGGCACAACGCAGCGATGAATTCATTCTCGCATTACTCGTTCGGGGCTGTGTGCGAATGGATGTTTCGTACGCTCGCAGGAATTGACGCGGACCAACCAGGGTTCAAGCACGTAATTATCAAGCCTGCACCACCATCGCCGCTGAGTAATGCCGATCACGAGCCAATTCACTGGGTCAAGGCATCGTATGATTCAATCCGCGGACCGATCAGGGTCGCATGGCACGTGGGCCAAATTCCTGGTTCGCCAAGATCTGGTAACCAAAGAAGCTTGGCCTGTCACTTCCACCTTGACGTCACGATTCCTGCCAACGCGACCGCGACGGTATATCTTCCAGCAAGAGACTTAGCCAGTGTCAGCGAGGGTGGTCGGCCAGTGTCGGAAACTACTGCTGGCGTCAAATGGTTCGTCCTCACAGACAATCACGCGCAGATTGCCATTGGATCGGGTCACTATTCGTTTGAGTCGGCTGGTGCTGTCCGGCCGGCCGCCAAAGCACTCCAAGCGACTGAGCCTCTTGATCTATCGGTCAATCCAAACAACATCGATGTGACAGGCGCTCGTCGGCTTGCTATCTGGGATTTTCGCAATCCGGAAGATAAGAAACGTTGGCAACGACTTCATAACCTGAAGATCGAGAACCGCGAGGGTCGCGTGTTACTCGTGGCGACAGGCGACGATCCGCGCATGGAGACCGTGCTCGATCAACCAGTGTCAGGCTCGTTGGTCGTTGCGCTGTCGGCCCGAACCGGAAAGGTAACGACAGTCGAGTTCTTCTGGGCTTCTCCCGACGAACGCTTTCAAGCCGGTGCCTCCAACGCACGCCCACTCAACCGTAGCACGAGGGTCAAGAAGTATCTGTTTCGGGTCGGAAGTAGCGAGCCGCTGCAAAAACTACGCTTCGACCCATTTCCGAATAGATACGCTCCGTCGAGTAAAGGCGAAATGCAAATCGAGTCATTGACGCTGTATCAGTTGGTCCCATAGGGCACCACTGTAACCCTGCCACGCTGACCCGGGTTACGCAAGTTTGAATTTACGTAACCAGCACGCACGTATGATTTGAGGTGAGAGTACAAACCATTCGTGTGTCAGCTATTATTACATTTCGCACGTCACGTCACAATCTTGTTTTAAGGACCTTGACGTCGTGAACGATTGGAACGTCGCCGTCACGGTGGGTGTGACGTTAATCGCCATCGGAATCACGATGATGCGAAGTCACGTGCTGGTGTGGCGGCGTCAGAAAAAGGACTCTTCGCTGGGCGACCGCGATCAGCAGCATTACTATCATCGCTACCGGCGGCGCATGCAGACCTCGGGTTGCATTGTGCTATTAGGCATCCTGATTCCGTTCGGTGATTCACCATTCATGTGGCAACGCGGTCCCCACGCGTCGACTATTTTTTGGTGCGCAGTCCTGTTGCTGACCGTTTGGATCATCCTGTTGGCTTTGGGTGATCTCATTACCACTCGAATACACGGCAAGTTGGCGATAGCTCGCGTCCGCAGAAAACAACGAGAATTGGAAGCAGAATTAGTAAGAATCAAAAACCGACGCTCCAATGGACAGTCTCGTTCCGACTGACACCTACTACTGTCGCGGTAGTCGCTCCAATTGCAGGTTGTCCAGTCGACCGTTGCGTTCGATGACGAGTTGCATCGGGCTGACCAGTGTCGTCAGCAGCCGGTAGAACTGTTGGGACGTGGTGAACATGTTGCCCGAGACTTCATAAATGCGGTCGTTGATTTGCAATCCGGCCAGGTCTGCGGAGGAGCTAGAGACCACCTGTCTGACAATGACGCAGTTCGGTTCGGCGTCGTCAACTCGCCAAGTCATACCGATTCGAAGTGGCTCGCCGTCCAGTTGGACTGTCAGTTCCAGTGGCTGTTCCACTGATGGACGTTTGATTGTGACCGCAACAGGGTTTTTGACCATCAATACCAATGTGCGAAAATCTTCAAATCGATCAACCGGATAGCCACCGAAGTTAAGGATTTGATCGCCGACTCTGAGACCGGATTTATCTGCCGCCGAACCGCGGTCCACGGCCGTCAACTGCACAATACGCTGTTCGCCTAGTTTCGGATTCCAGGAAACTCCCAGGCGCAACGACGGATCACGCATGGGCTTTTCCAGTTGGCGTCTCAAAGCAGGCGATTCGTCCAGGACTGCTTGGCGAAACGGTGCCAAGTGAGGCCAATTGGCCGCTTCGTGGACGATCCGGAAAATCAACTGGGCGATTCGTTGGATTCCGTCGATCTTCAGCTTCTCTACGTCATCGCTGGGACGGTGGTAGTCTTCGTGCTTGCCTGTATGCAACATCAAGCTGGGGATGTGTTGAACGACGAACGGATAATGATCGCTGTCAGCTCGCATCTCCCAGGTAAAGTTGGGGATCAGTTTTAGTTCGATGTTTTGCTCGCTTACCAACCGCCTCAGACCGCGGGCAGTGCGGCTGCCGAAGACGTCGAGTCGGTCTTGCCGCAGTCGTCCCAGCATGTCCGCAGTGATCGTGAGTCGCAAACGTGAAAGCGGGATGGTGGGGTGTTCAATCCAGTATCGCGATCCCAGGAGTCCCTTTTCTTCGGCGTCCCAAAATATGAACAGAATGGACCGTTTGGGTTGCGGCTTTAGCGTTGCGAATGCCTCGATGATCTCCAATATCGCAGCGGTACCACTGGCGTTATCATCCGCTCCATTGTGAATATATCCAATGGGTCCGAAGCTATTGCGTCCGGTACCGTAACCGACATGGTCGTAATGCGCCCCGACAATAATGAATTCGTCTTTGAGTTCCGGGTCACTACCGTGCAGACGGGCGATGACATTGCGGTATTCATCACCGAACTCCTGGTAGTAGCTGTTATTAGTGCCGCCGCCTTGTAGTTCGAGTTTTCTCAGTTGGTTTCCCAAGTACGCACCGGCTGCTCTGCCACCTCGGCTGCCGGCTTCGCGGCCTTCGAATGCGTCGCTGGCCAGTACTGTTGCGTGTTTTCTTAAGTCCTGGGTCCGGATCGACTGGAATGCATAACGCAACGTTCCAACCTTGGCCACATCGACAGCGCAGCAATCCGCCGTGCCGACCAGAACGCCGGCGACGCAACCAACGATCGTGGGTACATTTCGTGGAAGTACGTGCATTTAGAGATGTTCTCGGTATGAAAGAAATTCGATCAGGATCTTCAAGGCGCTGTTACTGTGGTCACGAAAAGTTTCGGATTCTGAATTCAATTCAAGTTGACTTCAAGAACCGACTTTAGAGCGAGTTCTTTAAGGATAACAAATGGCGTCAGATCGGAAAGCGATTTGTCATTCCTGTGAACGGACTTTTCGCAGTGCCGTCATAATTGTATTTTCATATTCGCTTTGCAAAAAAGTGCTCTTGCGGATATCTCCGGTGATTCGGTAAAAAACGCTGAGAAAACTAGAACAGCATAGATGTTATGATTTTGTCGTTCTTGCGAATTGCTTCTCAATACTGCCACCAGTGGCTATTGGTTCTGACGGGGATTCTTAGCGGAATCTACCTACTAGCCTGGTGTCATATCTTCGCCGCAAATTTTGGGATAACTCTCACAGCAACTACAGCTCTGGGATTGACCCTGGCGTTGGCAATAACTTGGGGTTCGCGCTGTAGTCGACCTGCCGCACGCAGCGAAATTAAACGTACGAGTCCAGCCGCTACGGCGAGGAATGCCCTCGCTCTGATTGGACCCTTCGGGCTAGCACATTTTGGCCTGGCGGTGTGGACGTTTATCTTTCCAAGTTTGGTCGAAGCGGCTTGGGTCATTGCCGCGCAGGTTCCTTCCGAAGTGATGGCTTGGCCCGCAGTCCAATTCGCATTTTTGTTCTTGACGGGACTTGTGGGTCTGGCGATTCCAGTGATTTGGCTGGTCCGTTTTCCAGGGTATTGGCTGGATGCAGGAATTGAGCGTTCCGACGTCGAGTCAACCAACTCGCGGCGATCCAGCAATTACGACGGATCAAGACGTCGACACACTACCGAGACGTATTTGATGGCGCTGTCGTTCGGAATCTTATTGAACGCAGTCTGCTTGGCCCCGCTTTTCGGAATTCAGTCGGCCGCATTTTTGGCAGCGCTTGTGAGTTGCCTGTTGTTCTTGACTAACACTATCGGACGATTTCGTTCTGCATTAACCACACCCAAAGATACATCACCGGCCGTAGCGCCCCACAAATGGCCTCAGATATTGCGGAGAGAATTGCCGCGCGTGATTGCCGCGGGTTGTGTGGGCCTATTGTTGGCCGGCCAATTTAGAATAATTCATCAACTGATGCTCGTGTCCAGTTGGCTGATTGCCACTCAATGGTCACTCATCATTCTCGGCGTTGCGCTTGGCCGATTATGGTTTCGTCGACGCGGTTTTCTGAATTCGGAACAGTCGCGAAGTCTGCCAGTCTGGCCAGTGACCTATGTTGCGGTTGGACTATGGTCAATTGGCCTATTGGCCGCGTTTGGGTTATTAGTCAATTTGTGTTTGACGCTCAATTCGCACGTCCAACAGGTCTGGATACTGTTGGTCGCGCGGAGCCTGTTGATGGCTGTCGCGTTGATTCCCATCGGATTTGGTTGGGGCGTGATGTCAATATCTGAAGAAAGTAGTAGCTTCGGTCACGGTCCGAGGACTGAATTTGCGCAACTGCATCCATTGGCAGTCGCAGCGGGTTACTTTCTGTGCCAATGTTTCGTGTTGCCGGTCGTTGGAGTCGCCAATTCAATGGTAGTCGCTTCATGGCTTCTGGTTGGCATTGCACTTTGGACCGAAATTCAAAGTCGTGGCCAGAGATCAAGGCGATTATTTCGAATAGTTGCGGTGGTGGCTATGCTTTTTCTCGTGGCCGTGCCGTTCTGGCACCACATTTACGATCCGGCGCATTCCGCGAAGTTGCTGTTCGACACAAACGTTTTCATTGCAAATCGACTTGGTCACAATCGAGAATTTCTACCGTTTCTGAACGAAGGCCGCTTGGTGAACATCGTCGAAGGTGAGTGCGGAACCTACACCGTTTGGAAGAGTCGTGGCTCGCAACTGCAGATTCGTGAATGTGGCGTTCCGAAAGCGATGGTCAGCACCGATCCAAATATATGCCCGCATTATTCGCCCGAAGTTCTCGTCACGGCGATTCCACTTGTGTTACATGAGCGGCCACATCGTGTGCTGCTGTTGGGACTTTCGGGTGGAATTCCGCTGACGACGTGCCTGTCGTTTCCGGTACAGGTAATCACTTGCGTGGAACCGGACACGGCTCTAATTCGCGTCGTATCTGATGTGATTGCTGCTGAAACAGGAACAAATCCTCTGGCCGATGACTTGGTTCGACTTTGTCATTCGGGACCGGAGTTAGCGGTGGCGTGCCACAAGGCCCCGTACGATGTCATCGTGTCTTGTCTTGATCAGCCAGCGCTAATGCGATCGATGTCGTCTTCGACCGTTGAGTTTTACCGGCGCGTTAGCAGACGGCTATCGCGTGCCGGTATTTTTTGTCAGAGGATTCAGCACGTCGACGTCGGAGCTGAGTCGATTCAAAGACTCTTCAAGACAATGATTGCGGCATTCCGCGACACGGCGGCCATCGAGGTTGCGCCGGGAGAAATGCTGCTGTTGGGGACTAATGCGCCAGAGGGTCTTCGTCGTGAAAAACTCATCGAGCGAATACAGGCGCCGCAAGTAAAGTCTGTACTGAGCCAGCTTGGTTGGGATTGGTCGGTGCCACTGAATTTACCTACCTACGATCACGAGGCATTAGTGGCCGTTTCGTCGAAGCATTCGTGTGCAGTCCATTCCAGTTTGAACGGCTTCTCCGCGTTTCGAATGCCACTAGATGTGGTGCGATGGTCCTCGAAGATTCAGGAGTTCCGTACTTTGCTGGCTCGGCACGCTGGACGGCTGTTGATGTGGCTTGGCGAGTCAGGCGACGATTCAGAGGTTTTGAGGCGGCTGGCGGAAGTAAACAGCCAACAGCGGTTGATGAGTGATCATCCGGACGAATATTGGATGTACCGCAAGGCCGTGAAAGAACAAGTCACTCAGCGTCCCAGGTCGTTAATTCAGCAAGTTAGTCACAGGCAACCGAAACGACGAATCCATCCGGAAGATCGACGGCGGATGCGTTATTTCCAAGCCTTGGCAGATGCCGCGAAGCAACCGACACTACAGAACATTAACCAGGTTGCTTCGTTTCATTCGCCGTACGATCCGCTCATTAGTTATTTTGTCCATCAGGAAGTCGCCGAATTGTATTCGCGTTGTGGGCAGCGCGATGTTGAACGCGAATTTTCGCATCGTCTGTATGCGATTTATTTTGCGTCATCATCCGACCGTTCAGTGCGAAATGTTGCCGATGCTTTGAAACTGCTGGCCGCGCACCCGCAAGCAGTCTCCGACCCGTTTTTCCGCTGGGATCATTTCAGCGGTCTGCTACAGATGCTGAAATCGCGCTGGTATGTCCGTAGCTCCATAAAACCTAGTTCGTCGCCGATTGTTTTGAATGACATCGAACAAAGCATTTCGGCCATCGAGACAACGTTTCAAGTCATGGGAGAATTGTCAGAGCAAATAGGACTGCCCGCAAAGGATTGGGACGCGCGCCGCAAGGTGGTAGAACAAAGTTTGGTGCGGCCGCTCAGGGCGTATCGCAGCAAGGTTTTGTCGCAACACTACCGCAGTGGGCCTCAGAATAACAGTCGTAAATAGTGAAGAATAGTTCAGCGACATTAGGACAAGTTGATCAGTTTTGTGCTGCGTCAACGTGTTATTTCGTTGTCCTTGAGATGAGTTTCTTGAGCGATTTGAGAAAATGGCCGAATCGGATTTTTGAAGAACTGGGTTTTTGTTTGGAGAGGCGAGTAAGTGACAGCTAGCGAACAAACCGATCTGGTTGTCATCGGCGGTGGGCCCGGTGGCTATCCGGCGGCGCTTGCAGCTGCCGGTCGGGACATGAAAGTGATACTGGTGACAGATGAAGAAAATCTCGGAGGCAGTTGTCTACATCGAGGGTGTATTCCATCCAAAGCACTGCTGCACGTTGCCAAATTGATTCATGAATCTGCAGAGGCAGCTATTTGGGGAATTGATTTTGGATCGCCGAAAATCGACCTGGACAAACTGCGAGACTGGAAGTCCTCGGTCGTCGGAAAACTGACTGGCGGCATCAAGGAGCTGTGTCGAGCTCGCGACTTGAAACTAATTCACGCGAGTGCCCGTTTCGTGAATTCTCAAACGATTCAACTTGACGAACGCGATAGGCCAGGCGGGCAACTGAAATTTCGACATGCAATTGTAGCCACAGGTTCTTCGCCCGTTATGCCCTCAATGTTTGACATTGATGATCACCGAGTGCTTAATTCAATTAGCGCATTAGAATTGCCTGAAATCCCCAAACGACTGCTTGTGATCGGGGGCGGCTACATCGGATTGGAAATGGGTACCGTGTACGCTGCATTAGGATCGAAGGTCACAGTGATCGAAATGCTCTCTGGTTTGCTGCCGGGCGTGGACCGTGATTTGGTGCGTCCGCTGACCAAATGTCTGAAAGAGTCCTTCGAAGCGATTCACATAAAAACTCAAGTGAAGAAAGTGACGGCCAAATGCGACGGTATCGTCGTGCAATTGGAAGGGAACGACATTTCCTCACCACAGACCTTCGATTCGATCTTGGTCGCGGTCGGCCGTCGGCCGAATACTTCAGGGATTGGTTTTGAGAAAACAAACGTCGAACTCGACGAGAAGGGCTTCATCAAAGTCGATCGGCAACAACGCACGACTGATCCGAACATTTTGGCGGTAGGAGATATCGTAGGCGAACCAATGTTGGCCCACAAAGCAACACGCCAAGCAAAGGTGGCTGTAGGTGCGTTGGCGGGAGAACCAGTCGAGTTTGACAATGCCGTGATTCCCGCAGTTGTCTTTACCGATCCCGAAATCGCCTGGTGTGGGTTGACTGAAACGGAAGCAAACACCAGCGGACGCCCTATTAAAGTGGCCCGGTTTCCCTGGGCCGCGTCGGGTCGCGCTCATACCTTGGGGCGGACCGAGGGACTTACAAAGTTGATTTTCGATCCAGACACGGAACAACTGTTGGGAATGGGAATCGTCGGTTCGGGTGCTGGTGAATTGATCGCAGAAGGAGTTTTGGGTATCGGATTGGGGGCGACGGCCCGCGACGTGGGTGGTTCCATGCATGCCCACCCAACCCTTTCGGAAACCGTCATGGAGGCTGCCGAAAGCCGATTTGGTCAAGCGACACACATCGCGCATAAGGTGCAGCGACAACGATTCTGACCTTGCCAACCAGGAAGAGTAAACGACGGACGCCGATTTAGAACAGCAACTGGAATTAGGAACTACTGAGAACCTCTTTTCACGATTTTTATAGGAAAACACGTAACCGGACACAAACACGGTGGACTGGGACAGTTGGCGGTCATGGCCATTTGTGGACGTGACATTACGTCGTCATGTCGCTATGTCTCCGCACTAGCGATCGTTTACACTAGCCGGTGGACGCCCGTGGTGTTGGCGATCGTTGCTGTGGTACTGTTTCTATTTTGTTCGATTGATGCCGAGGTGGTTGGCGTTTTGCCATTAAACGTTGGTGCATACAACGCCAGAAAGTTTCGCGCGTCAATCACCAGCTGCTTGACAATTTTGTCATAGATGGCCATTGCGGTGATCTCGGCTAACGAGGCTATATGCTACGTACATCAACTTTGTCACACTCGGTGATAACTTAGCCAACTTGACCAAGAGGTTGTCGAAAGGTTGAACAATCCCATCCAATTTCATGTTCTTGGGTTCGCCGGGTAGCCGTTTCATGTGTGGCCTGGCCGAACGGCCAGCTGACTAGCTCGATCACGCAACAAGTTATCTCCAGGAGAAATGTTCTAACAACTCTTGGCAAGGAAACGAAATATGTCCACCAAACAAACTGGCCCAACCGCGTTGGCTGGCCGTCTCAACGACAATGCAGAATGGGACGATCCCCTGTTACGGCTCGCTCAGAGTCAGTTTCTTAAAGCAGCCGCAATCATGAAGCTGGATGAAAACATCAAAGAGCGGCTTCTGGTTCCCCAGCGGTCGCTTTTGGTCAGCTTTCCATTTCGCCAAGACAACTATAGTGAAGTCGAAACCGTGTTCGGCTATCGCGTACAGCATGTGCTCACGATGGGCCCAACCAAAGGCGGCATTAGGTATCATCAAAGTGTAAATCTGGGCGAGGTGTCCGCGTTGGCTATGTGGATGACCTGGAAGTGTGCCTTGATGAACTTGCCGTTCGGCGGTGCCAAGGGGGGTGTGCGAATTGACCCGACAAACTTGTCGCGTGCCGAATTGCAGCGCGTGACGCGCCGCTACACCATGGAAACGATTTCGATGATTGGTCCGGACAAAGATATTCCCGCTCCCGACATGGGCACCAATGAACAAGTCATGGCCTGGCTGATGGACACCTACAGTCAGCAGGTCGGATATGCGGTTCCCGGAGTCGTCACGGGCAAACCCGTCGAGCTGGGCGGATCACAGGGACGTACTGACGCGACCGGCCGTGGCCTGGTGTATCTGATTCGGGAAGCGGCCGAGCATATCGGTGTCGAATTGAAGCGAGCGACCGCGGTTGTGCAAGGATTTGGTAACGTCGGCAGAAGCACCGCGAAGTTCCTGGAAGAACTGGGTGTGCGAATCATCGCCGTCAGTGATGTGACGACTGCGATTTACAACGAGAACGGCATTTCGGTCAATTCAATGGTGGAACACGTAGATGCAAACCGTATGCTCAAGGGATTTCCCGACGGCCAGGAAATGTCAAACCAGGAAATGCTCGAATTACCCTGTGACATTCTGGTTCCCTGTGCTGTGCAAAACCAGATTACAGGCGACAATGCCGCTCAGATTAGCTGCAAGCTGCTGGCCGAAGGGGCCAACGGACCGACTACCTTGGAAGCCGACCAGATTTTGAACGAACGCGGAATCTTTATTTTGCCCGATGTTCTGGGCAACGCGGGAGGTGTGACGGTGTCATACTTTGAATGGGTTCAGGATGCGCAAAATTACATGTGGACATTGGACGAGATCAACGCTCGGTTGCACAAAATTATGACCGACGCTTTCCGCCGCACTATGCTTCGGGCGCAACGCGACGGACTCGATACGAGAACTGCTGCTTTGATCGAGGGAATCGAACGCGTTGCTGCGGCCAAGTTAGTTCGGGGGCTATTTCCTTAGCCCCAGACATTTGGTTTATGAATACAGGCCCGCAAATTGCCGATTTCACGACGCGGTCGTTTTCTGCCAATATGGCACTTCCGCCTAAAATGTAGATTCATGCCAATTTGGCAGCTTCAGTTTATACTTGTCCTGCCAAAAATGTCAGTAATCTCATGATGTAACTCATAATTCAACAACAGGTTATGGGCTATTTCTTTTGAGAATCATAAAGTGGCACGCGATTTGTACTGTTAGAGCAGCGATCAGATCAGGCTGGTCCACCATTCAAGAAACGGGTTTTAATTCGTTGTTTCACGTGCATGACGACGTACTCTCAAAATTAAATTAGGAGAACGAACAATGACGAAATCACTGATTCCTTTTGGCATGCGGTTAGGGTTGTTTGACGAATTTAGCAAAGAGGTGAACGACATGATGGGCCGGTTCTTTACAGTTGAGAACGGCAGCGAGTTATCGCGGGAAGCGAGTTGGGTTCCCCGCCTGAATTTTTCCGAGACCGATGAGCACTATGACGTTACGTTTGATCTGCCCGGGATCAAGCCAGACGAAGTGAATGTCGAGTTGTGTCACGGCGATCTGTGGATCACGGGTGAGCGGAAGGCACAGTCGGAAGAGAAAGGTAAATCGTGGCATCGAGTGGAACGACACTACGGTCAGTTCCGTCGAGTCGTACGACTGGGCGACGACATCGACTCTAGCAACGTCGATGCCGAATACAAGGATGGTGTGCTTCGCATCACGGTTTCAAAGACCGAACAGGCTCGGACCAAGAAGATCGAGATTAAGTCTTGATTGATCTGACCAAAGGGCCCCGGTTTCTATTAGAAGCCGGGGCTTGCGCTTTAACTGACGAGGATGGCCATCTGTACCGCACTTAAGCAACGGCATTGGCAAAACAGACACGGGTACAAATGGAATCCGAGATACAGGTGCAGCGTATCGATTCTGTGCCATGCCGAACAGTTTGTGCATGGTGGGACGTCGCAGGTCGGTGTCGAGTAACAGCACGCGCTTGCCTGATTGAGCTATGGCGATGGCTAGGTTCGAGATGAATGTCGTCTTGCCGTCACCATGGACTTCACCACGCGGCCGATAGCGAATGTGTTCGACCTTGTTTTTTGTTTCGATTTATTTTTTAGCGCATAGATAGCGACGTCCTTGGCTGCTGCGGTTCTGCAGGTATTGATCTCAGGTGTCATCGAGTTCGATGACAGCCGTTTGGTCCCACTCGAATCATTCGTGTGACTGGGAATGAGCCTGAGAGGCTCAAACATGATATTTCAGGGCGCAGCCGTCGTTGTTATACAGAAAGAATCGCGTATTATCGCTCTACTGTGAGCACTCTCGGACCTTGTAGCCCGAATCCAACCGGAAACACGCGACATGCAAGACGCATTCTTGGTCGTTGCCGCCCTGTTGCTCGTCGGATTTATTTTGCGAGTGAAGTTTAAGATCCTACAGGTGCTGTTCATTCCCGCCTCGATTGCTGGTGGATTGATTGGACTGGTAACCGTGCAGGTTGGAAACATGGTTCGGGGACCCTTGGTAGCGACACCATCGGCCGATATTCACCTCTCCTGGTGGCACGCGACCATACAATGGCTTTCGGAAGATATCGTAAATCAGCTTGAGAGATGGCCTGGCTGGCTGATTGCGGTGGTGTTCGCTGGACTGTTCCTTGAAAAGGAGAGCCGATCGTTTCGTGAGAGCATTAGGCTTGCCAGTCGCGAAGGCCTTGTCGTTTGGATCATCGTATTAGGGCAGATTGCCCTAGGGCTGCTGGCGACGTGGTTGGTCATCCAACCGTTTTTTGACGTGCCAAATTCGTTTGGAATGTTGATCGAAACTGGATTCGCCGGCGGACATGGCACGGCCGCAGCTATGGGAGAGATTTTAAAAGCGGATCCCATCAATCTAAAGCAAGCGTTCGATCTTGGAATATTCATGGCAACGATTGGGTTGGTGTTCAGCGTTGTCAGTGGAATCGCCTATATCAACCTGGCCATGCGGTATGGCTGGACCAGAGCTGGAGATATGAGGTTACCAATTCTTACTGGTTTGGAATCGAGACAACAACCCGAATGCGTTGCTCGCGGTCTTGTCCGTTCCGAAGTGATTGACCCGTTGGTTTTTCAGACACTCATTTTAGCGACAGCCTTTGTACTGGGGATTGGAATGCAAGGCGTCGTCATGCGGCTGTTTCCGTTTACGCGGAGTTTTCCACTGTTCATCTACACACTGTTCGGCGGTTTAATCGTCAGGCGAAGTATGGACGTTTTGAAGATCGGTGATCTTATTGATGCGGCCAGCATTCGGCGATTAACGTCCGCCGCTATGGAATTTCTGGTCGTCGCAGCGATCACATCTCTCAACATACATGCGGTCATTAGCCTGATCGTGCCGCTTTTGATTCTTTTAGGATTGGGTTTTGTCTGGACTGGATTTTGTCTCTTGTACGTCGGTCGCCGGCTCTTGCCGAAAGATTACTGGTTTGAGTTGGGCATCATCAATTATGGCATGTCAACCGGAACGACAGCCACCGGCTTGGTGCTGTTGCGGATCCTCGACAAGGATATGGACTCTGGTGCCGCCGAGGACTACGCGCTGGCAGCCCCACTCTCCACACCCTTCATTGGCGGTGGTGTGATCACGCTAACTCTTCCGTTACTCCTCGAAAAAGTACACATTGGAAGTGCGGCGATTGCAATGTGTGCGGTGATCGCGGTTTTGTACTTCGTCGGTTCAATGTGGTCTGGACGGAACGCAACGGACGCCTTCTAATCGTCCGACAAACGTTGTTGATCCGTGCCAAGAAAATTAATCCAGGGAGGATACCAAAATTGAACAGAGGCGGTCACGGCCAGAATCACCGCCGCTGCACCACTGATAAACGCGCCACAGTATAAACTGCTTGGTGAGTAGGTCCAAATAACGGTTTGCGCTCCAGCCGAAAGTTGAACGCCGCGGAACAATCCTTCGACTTCGATACCGTCGGTCTCGATTCCATTGACGGTCACTGTCCAACCGGGATAGAGGAGTTCGGTCAAGACCAACCGACCAGCTGTGCGGGATTTAGTTTCGATGATCACTTCATTCGAGCCGTAGTCGACGATTCGCGCTGTCGCTTCAGGTTGGGTTGTTGTCCAGCCAACGCGGCCGCGAGTCCCTTGAAGCTGGTAAAGATAAAGCAGTTCGCCTGATCTCGCCCAGACTCGGTTCAAAACAGGATCTATTCCTATCCAGATTTGTTTCGACGACCAAGCGGTTTCGTCGAGTGGCTTAAAACTGAGAATGTGGGTGACGCCTGCCCTTTTTAAACAATCAATCTGTTCCTTGGACGGCGGCGCAAAAGTGTGATCGCTTTCACTGTCCGGAAATTCAGGTAGGAAATTATTCAACACCGTATACTGTTCTGGTCCAAACGTCAGGTAAACGGGGATCGACGCGCAACCCAAAACAGTCGGAAAGTTCGCACCAGGAGCAAATAGTCGAACTTCACCGTCGTATTGTGATAGCTCAATCCGCACTGGACTGTCGCTGAGAAACGTGATTGGCGGGTTCCTGACAATTGGACTTAAATTGACGAGCCGACTAACCAGCCAGAAATCTGAGATCGTGATAGCAAATAAGCAACAACCAAGTAAAGCTTTGCCGGCCGGCACCAGAGACAACGATGATCCGTAAATGCGACCGCTTGGACGTCGACGAAAATTGATTTCTCCGGAACCTAGAAGCACAGCGACGATCACCAGGATAATGGCGACGACCGCCAGAAAGTCGACGACTGATTCCGGCACTCCGTTGTTCGACAATGTCAATGGATCAGCGATATTCCATTTCCCGACGAAAAAGTTGACGTCGTCGATCAGTTGAACCTGACTGAGAACAGCAGCTACGAGTGAGATGCCTAATATCAACCCGGCTGATCGAATCAAACTGTCTGATGACAGTATGTTTTGAAACGATCGGCCCGCCAGAATCGCGACAGCAAACGTAGTGACAATTCCAAACCGGCCTGGTCCCTGGAAAAAGCTGAAACCGGGAAGATGTTCAGTTAGCGGCAAGAACCATCCCGGTGTGTAGCATAGCGCGAGTAGCCCTAAGGTGAGCCATGTGAAGGAAGTTCCATCGGTCGTTCGAACGCCCCGCACGGCGCCACACAATGCGAGAATTAATGGAACTAGGCCAAAGTAAAGATGCGCCTCGACCTGATTCGTTCGCACGCCTGTTGCTTCGTGTTCGTCTCTAAACTCTTGTTTTCGATCCGTCAGCGGCGAGTACCAGTGCCACGGCCGTACGATTTGTGACCAATACCAGACGGGAATCGATCCAAACGAAAGCTCATGGTGTTGGCCTGGAGAACGTCGCTGGCTCAACTGTTTTAATTCCCATGTCGGGAGTAATTGAATTGCCGCCAGCCCAAAGCTGAAACCGACGAAGACCGCAATGACGGCCGCCGATTGCCATTTGCAATGCGACACAAGTTTGACGGATCCATCACCGCCTATCCAAAGGCGAATCGGTACATATGCAACCAACAGTAACTGTGTGATAAAAGCAATCTGGAAGTGACCGGCCAGCATTTGCAGCGCCAACACAATGCTCAGTCCGATCGCAAATCGCCACCTTCGCGTTTGGAGGAACGACTCGGCGCACCACAGTGCCGCCGGCAGCCAAGCTCCACCAATGATCGCCCATTCAACACAATTGCGAGGTGGGAACCAGGCGTATGTATAGACCAGACCGCATAGCCAGGCCGGAAGCAGCTTTAAACCAAGTCTTCGGGCGAATAGGGCTGTGAATACGAATGTCAGAATATAGTGCAGTAGGTGATTGGCATTATAGGCTGAATTAATGTCAAGGACGCGATAGAACAACAGGTGCGGTGGATAAAAAACCCCTGTCTGACTTTCGCCGATCAGTGGGTAGCCAAAGCCTGCACGATTATTCCACAGAGGAAACTTGCCGGCCTGAAGTTGCTCGGCATAAAAAACCTTCTGCGGGTAGTAATAGGAATAAACGTCTCCGCCGACAAAGCCGCTGCCTTGCCACAGCGGCAACCAGAACACAAATGTTAAGCCGGCGCCAGCAAGAAACGTTGCACAAAAGATTGCAAATCTGAGAGTTGTCGCGTCCGACTGTTGCATTGAATCTGCTTGTTCGGACAAACGTGTTATCCTTTGCTCGCGAAATTGGCACCCGTCACGGCGTTCACTGGATCGTGCGAGATCGCGGCGTGAGAGTACGCTTTCATTTATTCTCGCGTTTTGGCCGGAATGCGACGAGCAGTACGGCGCCGATTAGGCTAAAAAGTGAATCGCCCAGATACCATAGAGTTGGAACGCCGTTCGTCATTCCGGTTACGAAACAGACGACTGCTGTCAAAGATAGTCCACAGATGGCGATATTAATCTGCGTTTTATGGCGTGTTGGATTGGCGGCGGCTACTAGCAAGACTGCGCCGATCCACAGATAGGCCACGAATGACGCTCGCAGTGCGTAGACGAATAAAGCTTCTGTCGGCCAAAGTTCTTCCACGCGGTCTGCACCACCGAGCCAGCTGAGCATCGCCTTTAGCCACGCTTCTGGTAGAACGATCCCGAAGCCTGCCAGACAAAACAGGCTTCCGGTGATGATTAGAACCACCCGCAATAAAATCGCCCGCGCCATGTTATCGCCCGTGGGTTCGTTTTGTGGTTGCGCACGAAAACTTAAACTTCCCAGATCGGTGTCACAGAAGGTGCGGCGCAGGTCTGACCGCACGAACCTGAGGCTAGTTGTCCGGGTGAGAGAAGTCAAGCAGATTGGCTCCCGCAAAGGAATTCGAAACGTTGGTAAGGTTGACCAAGAGAGCATCTCTTAAGCCGTGTTGATTGTCAAAAACCAAATCG
>Ga0310123_10001650_pt1 | contig 18374 bp, 3 predicted proteins | sample CB6_AW_1057_MG_FD_203505 | JGI IMG/M metagenome (GOLD analysis project Ga0310123, IMG submission 203505) | Marine microbial communities from Western Arctic Ocean, Canada - CB6_AW_1057 | ecosystem: Environmental > Aquatic > Marine > Oceanic | place: Canada: Western Arctic Ocean | collected... | reverse complement strand
GTTCGACATCTTGGAGAGTGAAACGGAACGTGCCTGGACAACCTTGCTCTGGAAGACGCCTGAGTTGACGGCCGCAGGTGAGCACTCCATCACGCTCGATAATGTTGAATACACCTATGCCAACACCCACCCGTCCAATGCCGAACAGAGCCCTACGGTGGCCGCGGGCTTGAAAGAGAAGATCGAAGCGGGACCCGGCGGGGCACCTGTTGCACCGTTCTCTGCCACGGAAGCTGACAAACTGACCTTTACGGCCGAAAACGAAATCATCCGCTCGACTGGAAAATGGGCGGACGAAGGCTTTGCCGTAGACCAACTGATCGAGGTTACCGACTCCCAGATCAATAACGGGTTCTACGAAATTGTGTCGATTGACGAGACGGTCCTCGTGGTCCGTCCGCAAAGCGGTACGACGCTAACGGCCGAAGGCCCGACCGCGACACCGGTGATTACCGTCGCTCCGAAATACCGCATCGAACAGTTGCTAGATACCCAGAGTCAACTGACGAACGTCCTGGTGATCGAGCGTTCCGGTGGTGGTGCCTTCAGTGTCGGCGCCCAGGGTGTGGCGGCTTGCAGTGCCGACGGAGCTTCGGTGACCGGCTGTGTTACAGAGATTGGCACGCCCTTCTCCGACGGCACCCTTTCGGTGACCGCCGGCGAGGTGACCCTTTCCGGTGGAACGTGGCCGGTGGATGCAGCCTGGCGGTTGCTGACCATTGGCGGGCAGGATTACGAGGTGGATACGCGTGTCGATGACGCCACGCTCACGCTGATCCGAACGGACATCACTGTTGCCGCGGGTACGGCCCATACCTTGAAGAAACTCACGAGTCTTCAGCATGCCACGGCTTATCAGCGTCTCCGCTGGACTCCCCTGGTCCCGACGTTGCCGGCTCGTGGCGACGAGTGGCAGATATCGCTGAATGGCAGGGACCTGGTCTACGTGGTGGGCGAGAACGGAGAAAGGACCCAGATTCCGCACCTGGACGTCGAGATTATCGACGATGATACGCCCGGTGTCGTCGTGATCCCCTATTCAGGAACGACCTTCAACGTGGTTGAGACGAGCCAGGCAGTGGTCATGAACTATGGCATGGTAACGGCACCAAGCACGATTGGTGCGTTCACTGCCAATTATGGTCTGGCCGAAGTCCAGGATACATCGGTGAACCATACGGAGCACAGCGCGCAAACGTTGGACGCTTTGGATTGGAGTGACGGTCTCAACACAGACATTCTCACCTGTGATATTTCCGCCGGCTGCCTGCCTCACATTACGGTGAAGGCCATCGGTGATGGGCAGGTCGATTGGTTTAAATTCACCGCGCCCTCAAGCTCCGAGCTTGAGAACTCTCAGGACCACGGTCAGATCATTCTGGATATCGACCACGGCTACGAATCCGCAAAGAACGAGCCCCTTTGGGAATCGAAGATTGAACTATTCCGTCGTGGAGCCGGTGGCATCCTTGAGCCCACAAAGACTTCGACCAGAAACACCGCACTAGACGCTGGTAGTACCAGCCTTTACGACGCACAGGTCGATCATACGATCCCCTTTAAAGATGAGACCGGTGATCAGAACGGCGTGTACTTTGTGAAGGTCTCGAATGCGATGCCACCCAGCTCCGCCGACCGCGAGTCCGCTCATGACGGAATTCCCAACGGGGTCACCTACGACTTGCACGTCTCGGTCAAGGATCACCGCACCAATTCCTTTAAATTTGCACCGACCGCCGTGCTGGAAGATGAAGCCCAAAGCGAATCTGGTCAACAGCTGAGTGTTGGAACGGACGGCACTACCTGCAGCTCGCTCGAAACTACGGAGTACTGGTCACGAATTGCGGACAGGACCGACGGCCCGATCGTTTCGTACCTGCGCGTTGACGGAAGTGGCAATGGGACGCAGCCGGATGTCTACCGTTTCTGCGTCACGGACAGCATGCTGACCCCGACCGTTGCAACTGTCGCCCCCGTTGGCTCTCCCGTAACAGGTCCCTTCTACACGGAGGCTTCCTGGCTCGGCGCTATAGACGGTCTGCCGCAGGCAGCCGACGCGTGGTCCCGCTGGACGCTCACACTGGACGGTGACTCGGCAAATGCGTTCGTTGTGACACAGGATTCAGAGACGTGGACGGCAGAGACCACGGCGGATCGGTTCGTTACCTTAGTCAATGGCAATGGTCCTTCCTACACCGCCACCCGCGAGAGTGCGGCCGCCGACAGCAAGCTGAAGATCTCATCCGCAGACGGGTTCCGTGCAGAGTTTAAGCAGGAGTCCTTTGTTCCGACTCGCACTTACAAAGTCGAATCAGAATCAACGAGCGTAGAACATCAGTGGGACGAGAACGTGACACTGAACGTCGCCGGCAGCCTTGACGGGCGAGCTGACTGGGAGATCCAACTGGAAGCCAAGGACGGGACACCTTACCCTGTCGATACGGGTGGCCAAACCTTTACCACGCTGGAAAACGTGTCGGCCGCCTTGGTCCTAGCAATCAACAATACGCCATTCGAGGCAACCCAAGGCGCCGCAGGCGCGACTGATACACTGACTGTCCACAGCGCGGCCTACCAGAACGTGACGACACCGGAGCAACTCACTTTTGACACCACTTCTTGTAGCTATGTTCGCAGCAACGGCGGCGGCACCTGGTCGGCTGACGGATTTAACGACGCCGACACAGTCACCATCGCGACTGTGTCCTATCCGATCACCGTTCACGACGGGTCCGGCAGGTTAACGCTTGATACGACCACGAACGAATGTCCAATCTCGGTATCAACTACCAGCGTCACGAGTGATGATCAGGGTGGTAACTACACAGCGACACCGGGAGATGAACAGATTACGATCGCGGATGCTGGTTCGGGCAGCATTACGCTTACGCGTGATACGGGTAACTGGATTTCCGATGGATTCAAGCCGAACCAAGTATTAACCATCACCGTCAACGGTGTTGATAAACCGGGTTACTCGGTTACCGAGGTGAGTGGCAACGGTAAGACCCTCACGCTCACAGGAGGCACTGGCCTGACCGCTGCAGGTTCCCCAAGCACCGTGAGCGGTTCGGAGCTGACGATCAAACAGGAGTTTAAAGTCCGGGCAACGTTCCCGACCACCAGTAACGGGGCAGTACCAACCGTGTTCAACAATTTGCCCGCAAACACTGTGCAGGACGCGTCCGAGATAACCTTTGGATCACCCACGCCCGTGGATCCGGATCTGCAGTCCAGCCAAACACACGCCGATGCCGATCCTCCGATCCTCCACTATGAACGGGTCACCGTAACACTGATTGATTCGGGCGGCGGGATGGTCGTGAATCAGGATTGGCAGTTGCATGTCAATAACGAAACTTACGAGGTTACCGTCGCAGAAGGGGATGATGGGGAGAAATTGGCAGAGAAGTTCGCCAATGCCATCAACACCTCGGCAGGCTTGGGTGCTAACGTTAGTGCAAGCTCCACGAACAAAGAAATTACCATTGAGACCTCCTTGATAGTTGGTCCTGGAAATACGGTTTGGGGAGTCGCTGCAGGGCTGCTTGACTACACCATGTATAGCCAGTTTATCTTGAGTCCGACGCGAGCCGGTCAGAAGCTAGAGCTACAACGGCCTGACCGAACGGGGTTGCGGCAGCTGGCTGGGGATGGAACGATTTCCGAATACGACTTTACGGCTGCCGGTGCGGGTGAGTACGAGCTGCTAATTTCTTATCCCGACGGATTGCCCTACGAGCTGCGGATCGCACTGGAAGGTCATCCAATTGACTCGAATCAGATTAATCTGGTGGGCAAACAGGTTCGCATCGTAGCAGGCACGGGCCAAGGCCAGGTTCGCACGATCGCAGCTTACGATGTCGACACGCAATTGATCACGCTGGTCGAGAATCTCCCGGTTGCACCCGACACGACCAGCCGCCTGGCTTTTGAGAACCCCGACGAAAACTTTGCCAAGGATCACACGAAACTCAAGGCCAGCTACCATGTCTTCCTGACCGCGGATCCCGGGGCCGCTGTGGACCTTTCAGTCCAACCTACAAAATCGCGGACCTACGACTCGCGCCGCGCGTTCGAAGCAGACAAAGGGACCGTCAACGATTTCCAGGTGGAGGTGTGCAGTGATGCTGCAGCGACTAGTTGTAGCACCAACGCACGCGACTTGGTATTCACGTCAAGCAACTGGCACCAGCCCCAAGAGGTGACGCTCACCGCCCATGCGGACGAGGTGATCGACGGCAGCGATGTCCTCGTCTTTGCCGGTCTTGACGAACGGACCCACCACATTCGGGGCCCGCTCAGTATTGATGGCGGCATGCCCCTGGATGAGTCTCTTCCGCTCGACGATCCGCTGCTCTATCCGGGTGAAACCAACCTTCCGCTGATCGACGGGGCGGTCACCGCGACCACTGACGCCAGCGTGGCGGGAGCCGGCGACACATTCGGTACGACCGGCGCCGCCGGCGAGGAGCGTGCTTATTTCAAAGATGCAACCGCAAAACACCGTGATGCCGACTGTGATCCCGCCTGCGAGAAAGCCGGATTTGATCCGAGAATCAATGACTATCCGTACGGATTCACTTTCTTCCCGCAGGCATATAATCCCGGCGAGGGACTGCAGATTGCCCAGGATTCCGGCAGCAGTCACCTGCTGGCGCGGCTTTCAGGCAGTGCCGCGTGGCCGCTGGACGTCACCGGTGCCAAACTCCTGCTCGGTAGCCCTTCAGACCCGATCCTCCTGTCGGTCCAGGGAAGAAGATCGGATACCGAGTTGGAACTGATCGACCATGGTAGCATTGCGGCGGAAACCAGCTTTGACGCCGCAGCATGGATCCTTACGTTGCCAAGCGACAAAGAAATCGTCATGTTCACTGAAAGCCTGGATGCGAGTGACCCGCACCAGGTGAATTTCACCACGGACTGGCCGGCGAGTTGGTCGGACGGAACGCCGCTGAATTTAATTGCCGGCACGAGCCTGTCCTACAGCTGGCGGCCGGTCAATCTGAATCTGTTCGTTGACGAAGACGAGCAGGTGGACGTGTTGAACGTCTTCAACGGAAACAGCCCCGAAGGGGAACATGGCACCTTGTGGGATAATCAGCTCACCGGTCTGGGAATGGGTGGCGAGACCGTGATCGGCGAACGGCCACTTCCGGCAGGGATCACCTATTACAACCTGGAAGTTGTCTCGGTTGAACTGGGAAGCGGTGCAGATCAACTGGACATTGAGTCAACACACGGCGGTCGTACGGTCATTCGCGGTGGTCGCGGGGCAGACACGGTCAACGTGAAAACGTACTCCGGTCCGACCACCATCGAGACCGGCGCGGACAGCGCGGATGATACGGTCAACGTGTCGAACGACGCCTACTTCCGGCAGGTTGCCGGCCTGCTCACGGTGATTGGCGGAGAGGAAGCAGCCGGGGAAAACGATACGCTGATCATTGACGATTCGGCTGATCTTACCCCGGATGTCACCCAGATCACTGCGACCACCGTTACCGGCCTGGATGATTCCAGCACGGGCGAGTACCAGACACTGAGGATTCGCGCCCGCAACGGCAATTTCCAGGTCCAGGCCCGCAAGTACGATTCCTACAGGGAAGGGTTGATAACGAGCGCGGGGACCACGGTGACTCTGACGGGCGGGGGTGCCGTGTGGCCCGCGGACGCGGCAAGTCGTGTGTTGAAGGTTGCCGGTGTCGAATATGCAATCGTCAGCCGCGACGCGGATGATCTGCTCACATTGGCCAGCGCTCCAGACCCGGTCTTCTCAGCGGCGGGAGAAACTTACGAACTGCTGCATGAGACGGACGAGTATCCCCCGGTTCAGCTGACCTATCCCTCCACCGTGCAAGAGGCCCAAGATAGCTTGGACGGCGTGAAGAACCTGCTGGCCCAGGCGTTTACAAGGACGGGCGGTCCAACCATCACCGCCGCCGATTTGCGTCTGACCCAAAGGCTGACCGTCAGCAAGTCGCGCGTCAAGTCGGTAACGTATCACATTGTGGGTATCAAGAACCTGTCAGGTGTCAACCTTCCCGAGTTGGCGGACGTGTCCAACCTGGGCACCCTGACAGCCCATGAGGACGCCTCGGTGGAAATCGTGGCAGAGACGCGTCGTAACGGACAGGTTGCTCCGCCGACCAGTAGCGTCCAGACCGTTAGCGTCACAGCCACGGCGGGAACGTATCAGCTAGATGTGAGTAGCCCGGACGGATCGGAAACGTTGCCAACGGCCAAGATTCCCCATAACGCCACCCAGCAGCAGTTCCAGACCATCCTGGACCGGATCGTGAATCCGAACAACAGTCGCGGTTCGACGTTGCACGATTCAACTGGCAATGTGGCGGCCATTACGTTCACCTTCAGTCAATCTGGCAACACGATCACGCGCGACACCGGCAGTTGGCTGGACGACGGTTTTGGTGACCCGGATACGACCGAGAAGATCGAATGGCCGTTGATCGAGGTGCTTGGAACAGCCCACAACGATGGTGTCTATCCAGTCGAAAAGGTCACTGCAGGTACACTGACCGTGGTTGACCGCACACCACTGACGGATGAAACGATCGGCAACCCGGCCTTCGTCCGCGAGTACCGCGATGATGTGCCGCGCACCCGCAATCTTGAGGTTCGCAAGTTGGGCGACACGTCCGATGTGTTTGCCAGTATCACGAGAAGCCAGGTTGCGATCACAACGGTTGCTGGCGTAACACGCGCCGTGCTGGATGCCGGCGAAAGCTGGCCCCTGGATGTGAGCGGCGCCGTCGTGACGTTGACAAATGACACGACGACTTACGGAACGACTCACGAGACGTCATACGACGCAGGAAGTCGTGAAGATAACCGCACGCTGGTTCTGGACACAACGTCCGTGACCGCGCCTGCCAAGCCTGTGTATCTGTCTGGCGAGTGGAAGCTTCGCCTGGCGGCAGACGACGCCACGGTCTCGAGTACGTACCTGGTATTCTTCGAAGGCAAGTTTGCCGACTTCACAATCAACACACTGGAAGGCCAGGAGCTCACGGAGTTAACCGGAGCGGCACGTGTGGCAACCCATGCTACCGGTGTGAACTACTACGAGCTCGGTACGCTGGATGTGCGACTTGCCGACAACGACGACACAGTAAATATCCAGGGGACGGCAGCGCGACATGAAACTAGAATCGATGCGGCCGACGGTAACGATCAGATTTACGTGGCCTCGATTCCGGCGGCCGGTTTCTCCAATGGTCCGATCCCCAGCGGAGACCCAGCCCTCGAGAATGGTTCTCTGGACTTCATTCGCGGGCCGCTCACGATCGAAGCGGGCGGCGGTGACAATCAACTGCTGGTCAGTGACTACGACAGTCTTGTTCGGGACGGCAACGCCACGATCACGGAGCAGTCCATCACCGGGTTGGCTGCCGGTAGCATCACGTATCAAGCGACCGACGGTACCTTTGACGGTGGTAATCTCGAAATTGAGGCGGTCAGCGGATCGCTGACGGCGTTCCAGTCAATCGACAGCATTGTGATCTGGACGAGCAAGCACGATGACTGCATCACCATCGAAAGCGTGTTACTGGGCGACACGGAAGAGGATCCCGCGCTGGCCGATTTGACCATCACGACCCTCTATGCCAACGAAGGGAATGACACGGTTCGCGTGAAGGCCACTGACCACGCCGCAACTCCCGCCCACGAATACCTGCGAGGCGGCAATCCGCCCGTTGTCGTGGAAACCGCCCGCCGTCTGGTGATTTACACCGGAAAGGGTCGGGACATTGTCGATGCCGCTGCGGCTGACCTGGCACTTTCGATTCACACGGGTGCGCATTCCGACATGGTCAAGAGCGGCGACGGCGACGATATCATTACGGCCGGCGACGACGACGACATCATCTTTGGCGCCGGCGGTGACGACCTGGTCATCGACGTTGGCACCGACGGCCAAAGTAATGATGTCGTCTTTGGTGACCATGGACAGGTGACCTACTTTGGCCTGGACCGCAGCCAACAGTACACGATTCGTAGCACTGAACCACTGGCCACGCCGTGCTTTGACCAGTGGCCCTACCTGTACAGTTGGTACAATTCCGCGGTTGAGTTCTCGAGTCTCACCGGTAGTTCGGAGACCGACGCGACGGCGGCTTTGAGTGACGACGATACCGTCTATCTCGATTCGGGCACCAATCTGATTATTGCGGGCCCGGGTGACGACGTGGTGAAGAGTTTTGGCGGTTACAACACGGTTTTGGGTGATGACGGACAGGTCGTGATCACGCGGGACAGTGGAACGGCCGTCAGTACGCGGACCACCATCGGTAGCAAGAACGAAACGTCCGGCGGCCAGGATACGATTTACCTTGTCGAGGGTGACAACCGGGTGATCGGCGGCGCGGCCAGCGATACCATTTGCACCGTTGCAACGGCCGCAGACGACTTCGAACAGGCCACCTGCCCGACGGCATCCGGCAGCGGTTCCGGCCAGGGTGGGACCTCGTCGCAAGCAGGGTCGCTGCGGGCTTACGTGCTGGGTGACAATGGTGAATTGACGATTGATGCCAATGATATTCTGACGCTCATCCAGAGCGGAAATGTCGGAGGCACCGTCCATGGTGCAGATGACATCATCACCCTCACGTCCGGCGCGAATGTTGCAATCGGTGGTCAGGGTAGCGACACAATCACCGCGCTGCAGGGTACGAATACAATCGTCGGAGATGATGGCAAGGTCGAATTCGTTGCTGATGGGGTTGTGGGGCTGATCACTTCCATCGAGACGACGAACCATGGTAACGGCGCCGGCGACATGATCTCCCTGGGTGGCGGGGTGAACAGGGTGATGGCGGGCGCGGGTCCCGATACCGTGACGATTGGCGCCGGTACGAACATCGTTCTGGGTGATGAGGGTTCGCTGACAGTGAACAGCGATGGCACCACCACGATCCAGACCACCAACGGCTCGGTCGGTGATACCGACACGATCAACGTTGGCGAGGGCTACAACGTGGCGCTGGGCGGTGCGGCGAGTGACGCCATCACGGTCAGTGGCACGTCGACCGATTCGCAGGGGATCGTGCTGGGTGACAACGGTACCATGACACTTTCATCGGCGGGTGAGTTGATCTCCATCGAGAGCAATGATTACTCGTACGGTGCTACGGACACGATCGAATTGACCTCGGGCACGAACACGGTGATCGGCGGTGCTGGTGGCGACACGATCACGGCGGGCAGCGGTACGAACACGGTGCTGGGTGATGACGGCGAGGCGACATTCAGCAGCGGCCAGTTGCAGTTCATTCAGAGTACTAACAGTGATCACGGTGGAGATGACATTATCAATCTGGAGGACGGCACGAGCACGGTGGTGGCCGGAGACGGCCAGGATGCCGTGACGATTGGCGCCGGTACGAACATCGTTCTGGGTGATGAGGGTTCGCTGACAGTGAACAGCGATGGCACCACCACGATCCAGACCACCAACGGCTCGGTCGGGGATACCGACACGATCAACGTTGGCGAGGGGTACAACGTGGCGCTGGGCGGTGCGGCGGGTGACGTCGTCACAGTCAGTGGCACGTCGACCGATTCGCAGGGCATTGTGCTGGGTGACAACGGCACCATGACACTTTCATCGTCTGGTGAGTTGGTCTCCATCGAGAGCAATGATTACTCGTACGGTGCTGCGGACACGATCGAATTGACCTCGGGCACGAACACGGTGATCGGCGGCGTGGGTGGCGACACGATCACGGCGGGCAGCGGTACGAACACGGTGCTGGGTGATGACGGTAAGGCGACCTTCAGCAGCGGCCAGTTGCAGATAATTTTCAGCACGAACAGTGGCAACGGAGGAAATGATGTCATTCAGATCGAACAGGGTATTAATACTGTAGTGGCCGGGGCCGCGGATGACCAAGTCACTGTGGGAGCAGGAGACAACACGATTTTGGGAGATGAGGGACAAGCGGATTTTGATGATCAAGGACAGTTGACGGAGATCACCACGCTCAATTCGGGCATTGGTGGTGTCGATACGATCCAAGTCGGCAGTGGACAGAATAGTGTCATCGGCGGAGCGAAGGGGGACAGTATTGAAGTTGGTGCTGGTACCAACACCGTGCTTTCGGACGAAGGGCGTGCGACGCTTCAGGACGGCAAGGTCACCAGCATTCAGAGCCTCTATCCTGCAATTGGGGGTGACGATACGGTCCATCTACTGGGCGGAACCAATACCGTGATCGGTGGCGCCGAGGACGATGACATTCGAGTCACACAGGCCCTGAGCGATGATGATAGCGCCACCATCCTGGGAGATAACGGCGAAGCCACCTTCCAGGACGGTGAATTGGTGCTGATTACTACGACAGCCTCCGGAATCGGCGGCCGAGATACGATTCGTGTAGAAACTGGTAACAACACGGTTATAGCCGGTGCAGACGAAGATCAGGTGGAACTCGGTAGCGGTCCCAACATCGCCCTGGGTGACGAAGGCCGCATGGAAATCTTCAGCAATGACGTACGAGTTGTCGAATCGCTTAACCCCTCCATCGGTGGCGAAGACACGATCGTCACCGGTTCTGGCGTGAACATTTTGATTGGCGGTGCCTACAACGACCTTTTGGAGTCAAATCTAGAAGTTGGCAAGCCAATTCCCGAGGTGATTGCCCTGGGTGACAGTGGGAAAGCGACTTTCGTCTCACGTACCCTGTTGTCGCGCATCGAGACGATCGCTCCCTCGATCGGAGGAGATGACGACATTATCACGACCGACGGTAATGATGTCATTCTTGGAGGTATTGGCAGCGATTACATTAACGTCGACCGGGAGTCCGGTTTACCAGTCGGTACGGATACCGGCGAGGACGTTATCCTGGGCGATAATGGGTTTGCCCTCTTCGATCCGGTTGCGGGCAGGAGCCTGCTCCGCGAGATTCGCACCAGCGATGCAGAGCATGGCGATGACGACTGGATCTTTGCGGCCAACGGTTTCGACGTGGTGCTAGGTGGTTCCGGTGGTGACGTGATCGATGCGGGCACCGACACGAGTCGCGATGTGGTGCTGGGTGATAACGGCTATGCCCTCTTTGACGAAAACGAAGTGTTGGTAGAGATCGCCAGTACGGATCCGTCGTTTGGGGGTGACGATGATATTGTCGTTGGCGACGGAAACGACATCGTTGTGGCAGGTGTGGGCAGCGACTACGTCAACATCGACCGGGAGTCCGGCCTGCCAGTCGGTACGGACAGCGGCAAGGACGTGATCCTGGGCGACAATGGCATTGCGTTGTTCGATTCGGTGGCCGGCGCGAGCCTGCTCCGCGACATACGCACCAGCGATGCAGAGCATGGCGGTGACGACTGGATCTTTGCGGCCAACGGTTTCGACGTGGTGCTAGGTGGTTCCGGTGGTGACGTGATCGATGCGGGCACCGACACGAGTCGCGATGTGGTGCTGGGCGACAATGGCTATGCGCTCTTCAACACGGAAGAAGTGTTGGTGGAGATTGTCAGCACGGATCCATCAGTTGGCGGTAACGACAATATCGTTACTGGAAACGGTTCCGATGTGGTGCTGGGTGGTGTGGATGACGACTGGATTCACGCCACTGGATCCGATGACGCCCGGGACTACGTGATTGGCGATAGTGGCCGGATGACCTTTGAGGAGACCGAGGTCTACGACGACGGTGAAGAGTACGCAATCCTGAACTTCAATTTCAATGGCGGCTCCAGTAACACGGACGTGACGGGCACGGCCGGTGCAGGCGCGGCGCGGTCCGCAAACTGGAACAACCTGCAGGGGTATGGCCCGACCCAGTGGGGAGATGAGGCCGAAGAGCAGATTATCTTCGACGACGGGCTCATCGCCCCGGGTGTGACAGTTGAGTGGGGCCGCAATCTTGATTCGATTGCCCTGAACCTGAACGGTGACACGCACAACCAGATCACGTCGGATGGGGATCAGGACTTGCGGCTGTTCGAAGGCTATCTCTACGCACCCACCAACCACACGGTGGGCGTGAACCTCACGGGGTTGCGCCACCACTTCCGTTCTTACGACGTGTACGTGTACCTGGACATCGACGATGACCTGGTTCAGAGTTCCAGTAACGAGGAAGAAAATTCAGTCATCAAGCTGGCGGATGGCCGGACCACCTATTACCTGGACGATCCCGACGGGAACACGTTTGTGGGCGAATATGTGCAGGTAACGTCCACCGATCCTTATGCTCCGCAGCAGGGCAATTATGTTGTCTTTAGCGGACTTACCCATGACACCTTCGAGGTCCGGATCGACGACGACAGGGCGCTGAACAATAACGCGACGAACGTCATCGTCAACCTGCCGGGTGTCACTGGCCTGCAGGTGCACGGTCGTCGACACCCGATTGATCGATTTGAAACGCTGTCTCCCGAGTTCGGCGGTGACGACACCATCATCACCGGTGGCGGTCCCGATCTGGTGTTCGGCGGCGGCGGCAGCGACACGATCGAGACGTTTGGCCTGGAGGCGGCCGGTGAGGTGGATGTCGACATGGTGGCGGGCGACGACGCGCGCGGCACGATCATGCTGGGCGAGTTGCGGGACCTCGTGACGACGGCGTTCGAATCACCCCAGGGTGTGACTTCCAGTGGACTGAGCGATGACGATGTGATTATCACCGGCAATGGCGAGGACCTTGTTTTGGGTGGTAACGGCAGTGATTCGATCGACACGGGCGTTCAGGGGATCATCGACAATGGTAATGTGCGGGTGCTGAGCCTCAACCTGACGGGAGAGGGTCACAAGGGACAGATCACGGGGGTTGCCGGTGTGGTCGCTGCGGCGAACTGGAACAATCTGCCCGGCTCGGATGGAAGCAGCGCTGGCAACGATGCCCAGACGGCAACCAATCTGCTCTTCGCAGACGGCCAGCCTGCCAATGAACTAATCAGTGTTGTGTGGGGCGGAGGTCTTAATTCGTGGAACACGACCGAATCTCTTCACGACACCCATGACGGGTTGGACCCCGACACGCAGAACGGACGGCTGTTCAATGGTTATGACTACACGAACAGGAACCGGACCCTGGGTTTGGACATTACGGGTCTGCACTCGCATTACGATGTCTACGACGTGTACGTCTACATCGACGCGGACGACAGCAAATCGACTGCGGACCGTTCGGTACGCAGGGTGACGGACGGTTCAACGACGTACTACCTGGATGACCCTCAGGGTAACGCTTTCGCCGGAACCTTCGTGGAAGTATCCTCCACAGACCGCAGGTCTCCGGAAGCGGGGAACTACGTGGTCTTCCGCGATGTGACGAGCAACACCTTCTCCCTGCGGATCGACGACTACGGGGGTCTCAACAACCGTCCGGCGCTGAGCGGCCTGCAGATTGTGGCTGGACCGGACAAAGACGCGGTCATCCAGGGCGGTGACTTTGATCGGGATACGGTCGTGGGAGACAACGGCAGGGCCCGCATACTGACAGGCCAGATCTATGAAGTCTTTACGAGCGACCATTCCCAGGTTGATCCCACCGTGCAGGCCGATGTGATTCAGGTGGGAGATGCCGCCGATCTGGTGCTGGGTGGCAACGGCGCCGACCATGTTCTTGGCGAAGAAGGCCACGATCTGATCCTGGGTGACCACGCGAGGCTGTTACTGTTTGAGGGCAGGGTGATCGGTGCCGACGTGAATTACGGATTCAATCCGTATGACGTCTTCGGTATCCATTTACTCGCCGACGGCATTGGCGGGGACGACATGCTGGAAGGTGGCAAAGACGACGACCGGGTCTACGGGCAGTTTGGTAACGATACGTTCGTGTTTGCCGGAGGTGGCCTGGGTAACGACCGTCTTGTCGAGGCGGACAACGTCAATTCCAGCTTGAATGATCCCCACGATCAGCTGGATTTCAGCAACTTGATTGACACCGTCAAAGTTGATCTTGAAAAAGGCCACCAACAGGTTGTCAACCAGAAGAAGTTTGAAAGGGACATCAACCTGACGCTCCGGCTCTTCTCCGCTACCGGCTTTGAAGACGTTACTGGAAGCGACTTCGCGGACAAGATCCAGGGGAACGAGCGGGACAACACGCTTGTCGGCCGGGCGGGCAGTGACACGCTTCTGGGACGGTCGGGTCGTGATCATGTGCAGGGCGGCGACGGCAGGGACATTTTAATCGGGGGTCAGGGTTGTGACGACCTGGACGGTGGCGGAGACGACGATCTGTTGATCGGTGGTTTGACAACGTTCGCTAACGACCCGGCGGCGTTGGGCGCCATCCTCACCGTGTGGAATTCGGCTGATGATTACACGACGCGTGTCGACACCCTGCGGACTGGCAGCGGACCGGTTCTCAACAACCTGTTCTTCCACGGCGTCAAGTTGGCGGGGAACATGACGGTGTTGGACGATGGGGCTGTCGACAGGCTGCAGGGCGCCGGGGGCCGGGATTGGTTCTTTGCCAACCCGGACATCGACGTTTTAGAGGACCAGGGTTCCGATGAAGCACTTGACTTATTGTCTGTTGCCCTTGGCGACATCGATCTCAATGGCGTCATCGATGCGGAGGACATTGACTTGCTTTATGATCAGATCACCGGCAGCGTGGGACCGGTAGATCCACGAATGGATCTGGTCCCCGACGGCACGATCGATCAGCAAGACGTCGACTGGTTGGTGCGTGACATCATGTGCCGCGAATACGGCGACGCCAATCTGGACGGCCGCATCGACCTCTCGGATTACAACTTGCTGGTCGGGCATTTCGATCCTGTCGGTTCCAATCCGGATCTCGGTTGGTCAGAAGGTGATTTTGACGGCGATGATAATGTTGACCTGTCCGATTACATGACGCTGGCGTCAAACTTTAGCCCCAACGGAAATGCGTCAACCGGTAATGCCAAGAACAAGACCTCCAACACTCAGTCGGCCAAGTCCGAACCGAATCAGGATTCTTCAACTGCGTTTCCCACCGACGTGCAGAAAACGGGGTCAGCTTCGTTGGAAAGTACTTCCAGCCGAATTGTCTTGTCACCGGATTCAGATTCCAGAGAAGCACAGCAGGCACTTGCATCGCCTCGCCAGACAGCGGAATTTGCCGCCTTCGATGAGGTCTTCACCCGGAGTTCTTTGACTCGACGTTTGTCAGGTGATCGGTCGCCAAAAGTGACGGGCCCGTTGAATTCGGAAGAAATCTGATCTGCGCCAGGCAGGCACCGCCGTAACCGCCCTTGTGATGGCCACCCAGAGTCCACCTTCCACCACGTACAAAATGTTTTCCAACGTCGCGAATCCCAACGACGCCACCCCGCCGTAGACCACGGCGTCCATCGGCTCGTCAAACTCCGGACACCGGCCGCAATATCGGTGCAACACCAAAAATTTAAAACTCTCCTCGCATGCGGCGGCCACCACAAACGCCAGGATCAGGGCCTGGGTGATGGGTCCACCCACGTCTTCCAGGAAAACGCTCACCACCAATCCAGCACGCAGACCGGGATCACAATGGCGCACCCAAGCAGGAAGGTGCACCACAGGACATTGCCTGGCTCGGGATACTTGTCGCTGCGTCTGAAATAACGGACGAGCAGCACGGATGGCAACAACGCGGCCAACCCGCAGGCGATTGTGATAATCATCTTGCGTCCTCCGTCTGTAAATTCATCAGCCGATTTTACGTGGTGACGCCACGGCGGCATATCCGATGCCGAAGGAGTGCAAGGAATGGAAACCCCGACGTCGGGACTGTTACCGGCGCGCCTGCCTTCGGTTTGAAGACCAGTCGCACCGAGACGTGGCAGTCCCCTGGCACAATGGACCGAAATGACCACCAGATGACGCACCCCTCCGGCGGGTGTACCGCCCCGACAATTCCCAGTATATTGGCGGTAATCTTGACTCGGACTCCCCCTGAGAAACACGACGATCTCCCCGGATTCACCCCACAAGATGACCAACCTGTTCGATCTGAGCGGCAAGCGCGCCCTGGTGACAGGCGCGGCGGGCGGGATCGGCCTGGCGATCTGCCGTGGTTTTGCCGCTCATGGGTGCCACGTCGCCTGCCTGGACCTCGCAGCCCCGCTCGCCCAGTCGGCAACGGACGCCGTCGGTCGCTACAATGTGGACGCCATTCCGGTGGTGTGTGACGTTTCGCAGCCGGAACAAATCCGGCAGGCCGCCGAGTCGACGATCGATCAATTCGGACACCTGGACATCCTGGTCAACCTGGCGGGCCGCGGGATTTTGAAACCGACGACCGAGGTGTCCCTGCCGGAATGGGAGAGCGTGATCAACGTCTTTTTGCGCAGCACCTTCCTGTTTTGCCAGGCGGTCGGCCGGCACATGATCTCGCGCGCGACAGGAAGCATCATCAATATTTCTTCGGTTGCCTCGCTGGTGGCGATGGGCCGCGGGGTGGCTCCCTACAGCGCCGCCAAGGCCGGCGTTAATGCCTTGACCCGCGAACTTGCGGTCGAGTGGGCCGAAAAAGGTGTTCGCGTGAACGCCATCGCGCCTTGTCATATCCTCACCGCGCCGCTGCAGGATCAATTGGACGATCCGGCCACGGACGCGGGGCAGTTAATGGCCAGTTGGACCGGAAAAATCCCCCTGGGCCGGCTTGGCAAACCGGAAGAAATCACGGGTCCGGCCATCTTCCTGGCTTCCGACGCATCCAGCTTAATTACCGGCCACGTCCTCGCTGCCGATGGCGGCTACACGGCCCAATAGTTCCCCGCAGCAAAGGAGACGGTTCGATGAGAAATAACTGGGTCCGTGAAAAACTTCTCGCAGGAAAGCCCGCACTGGGATCGCTGCTGGGACTGGGCAGTCCCCACGTGGCCGAATTGATGGCGCGGGCCGGTTACGACTGGCTCGTGTTCGAAACCGAACACAATGCCGTAGACTTCGCCCGAGTCGAACACATGCTGATGGCCATCAGCGGGACCGAGACCATTGGCTTGATGCGACCCCCTTCGGGCGATCCGCTGGTGATCCAGAAAGCGCTCGACATGGGCGCGATGGGGCTCCTGGTTCCGATGGTCCGCACCGCCGAGGAAGCAGAGGCCATCGTGCGGGCCACACGGTATCCGCCCCAGGGAAGACGGGGGTTCGGACCCTTACGGGCGTCCCATTACACGCAGGATTACGACGACTACCTGGCCCGGGCCAACGACAACATCCTCGTGGCGCTGATTGTGGAAACCCGGGAGGCTGTCGAAAACATCGAGTCCATCATGGAGGTGCCCGGCGTCGACGCCCTCTACTTCGGTCTTTTTGACCTCTGCCTGTCGATGGGTCTGAATCCGATTCACATGCCTTTTCCGGAAATTGATGAAATCGTGGCCCGGGTATTAGCGCTGGGCAAACGCAAAGGCGTGGCAATCGGCATGGGCGCCGGAACACCTGAGGATCTGCAGACCCGTCTGGCCGAAGGCCACACGTTTGTCAATTACGGCACCGACTACCAGTTGCTGGGGGACTCCGTACGGCGCGGAATCAAAACGTTTCGCGACCTGACCGCGGAGTAAATCTCATGGCCACCTCCGAACTCAAACCGCTGCTCGATTCCACGGGCGATGTGGGCGATCCGGAGCTGATGCGGCAACGGATGGAACAGGAGGGTTACCTTTTTTTTCACGGCCTGATTCCGGCCGAACGCGCGCTGCAGGTGAAACGTGACATGCTGACGGTACTGCGTGAGCATCACCTGCTCGAAGACGACGGGAACGAGGACCCGCTGTGGAGCGGTGGCCCCGAGCCGACCGAAGCGGAGTACATGGTGGTCTACGACCGGCTGGTGCGGCTCGAGTCGCTGCTGCAGCTTGCCCATTCACCGGAGATCGTGAACGTTCTGGAATCGGTCGCCGGGGAACCGGTCAACCTGTGGGAACAAAAGTTGATCCGCATCGTCTATCCCGACCCGGAGATGACGGCGCCCCAGGGGGTCGGCGCCCACCAGGATGGAGATCCGAAATTAGCTTACCAGGCGAGCCGCTTTTACACGGGCTGGATCTCCTTGATGGAGATCGACCGCAACATCGGGGGCCTGGCCATTGCCCCGCAGTCCCACCAACAGGGTATCCTGCACAGCAGCGGCTCGGTGGCCAGTTCCTCAAGTGCCGCTGCGCGGCCCGACTACGGACTGGACTCCACGACGCTGCCCTGGCGGTCGGCCGAATTCCGGCCCGGTAGCGCCATCTTGTTTCACTGCCACACACCACACCGCGGCCTGGCCAATCATTCCGATCGGCTGCGGCTTTCCTGTGATTTCCGTTACCAGCCCGCCAGCGAAACCGCCAGCTGGATCGCCCACACGCCGGGACCTGATGTGCGGCGGATCGGGCAACAGGTGGACGCGGTTATCTCGAGCCGCGCGATG
>Ga0310123_10001648_pt1 | contig 18382 bp, 21 predicted proteins | sample CB6_AW_1057_MG_FD_203505 | JGI IMG/M metagenome (GOLD analysis project Ga0310123, IMG submission 203505) | Marine microbial communities from Western Arctic Ocean, Canada - CB6_AW_1057 | ecosystem: Environmental > Aquatic > Marine > Oceanic | place: Canada: Western Arctic Ocean | collected... | reverse complement strand
AGATCAGATCTTGCTTACGGAGGCTCGAGTAGTTGGAGATCTCGAGCTCGTCCGCCAGGTCGTGGAGTTCTCCGACGCTCCTGCTCCTCAACTGTGCGACGTCCACGTGTTCTCCTGGGATCTAAACGATCAGATGGCTCTGAAGGCCAAGCGAAGGGTCGGGGTTCGGCGGTTCACGGAGAGTGGTGCTACAGGTAAGGCGTGGGCAGCGATTTGGGAGCTCTGCGTCCGCTCGACGCGGAGGAAGCGTGTGGGATTCCAGGCTCCCGAGGATATCAACCCGATTGTAATGGGCGGGAGTGGTAGGATCAAGAGGGCCGTTTGCCTTTTTTCATATTATTGGTGGCCTCTGTGCCGGTCTGGGCGCGACCGGGAACGCTCGAACGAGCCCACCTTAGGACATGCGGAGAGGGGGTTGGGAAAAGGTTTTTCGCGGTTCTCTCCAGAAAAATGTTGACAATCAGTCACCGCCGGGTAAACGTTCGTTTACCTGTCGTTTTTCGCAATTTTCTGGAGGATTCATGGGTCGGCACAATCGGGAGGGCAGGGGTACGGATCAGCAGGGGTTCGAGTACCAGATCAACTACCAGCCGAATTGGCTCCGCTTGGTCAAGGTGACTAGAACCCTAGACAGTGGGCGCCAATCCACCAAGACGCTGTTCCGAAATCCGCTGAAACAAATGCAAGGCGCCCCTGGTGAGCGGGTGAGGACGCGCATCGTGTCACCCGGCCAAGGGGTGGACCTGGAAGTCTCTTTTTCCGACCGGAACCATCATGTCCAACGGGTCCAGGTAACTTGCCGCGTCCCCACGGCGGATGGTCGGGGAGAAGAGGTGGTCTACACTCTCGAGGACAGTCTGCCTCTTCCTACAACGCGCTGAGGCGGAGAGCCCTGACGGGTGGACACGGGCCCGTTCGATAACGGGTCAGCGCGTTCGAAGACTGGCTATCTTAGATCATGAACGGTTATGTCGTGACGCCCGTCCGTTATCTCGGTCGTTGGTCCATCGGAGTCATCCGATCGCTAGGCTCGGCCGGATATCTTGCCGTGGGGGCCGTCGGAGCACTCAAGAACGTAGAGATCTGGGGGGGACGGCTGGTGCCGCAGATGGTCGCGATCGGGGCGCGTCCGTGACGATCTCCGGGAGAACCCGCGCAAGTATGTCCGTCTCTCGATCTTCTAGTACGAAGCCCGCATCGGTGACCGAGCCCGAAACCATAGTCGAGTGGAGTTCCGGCGGTGTCGTGGCTCGGCGAGTTGAGGATTCGATTCATCTTCTACTGATCCGTGATGCTTATGGAAAGTGGGGGCTGCCGAAGGGTCATATCGAGGCCGGTGAGACGACCGAAGAGGCGGCTCTCCGTGAAGTCAATGAAGAGACTGGCTTGAGTCGAATCGAGCTCGGGCCCTCCCTCGGCACGATCGACTGGCGCTTCAAGCGGAAGGGCGACGTCGTGCACAAACACTGTGGCTACTTCTTGATGACATCCTCGGAGGGCGATACCACCCCCCAGGTGTCGGAGGGGATCACAGAGTGCGGATGGTTCCCAGCAGGAGAGGCCATCGCCATGGTGGGCTACGATAATGCGCGCGGGATTGTGGAACGAGCGGTGGACATTTTGCGATCGAAGGAAGGAGCGACGCTAGTATGACGGCGAACGATCTCTCGGTGTGGCGGGTGCTACAGGCGGTGGCGGCGCTCATGGTTCTCGGACTGTTTCTGGTGAGCGTACAAAGTTTTCTTAGCCCGTTTGTCCTGTTCTGGCTCTTGGTTGTCCTCCTCCTTCCTTTTCGGAGTGTTCCAGGTCACGGACAGCTCGTATTGGTCGCGGCGATACTTACGTTGTACTGGCTCATGGCAACGACGGGCTTTCTCTTGGCGCCTTTCGTACTCGGGTTCGTTCTGGCGTATGTGCTCGATCCGCTGGTCGGTGGCCTCGAGACCCGCGGCCTCAATCGAAGCGCTGCGATCATGTTGTTGGCGTTGCCCGTGGCCGTGTCGGGTGCTTTTTGCGTGCTCTACGGGATCCCGGCACTGATCGTGCAAGTAGACCAGCTCATCGACGTGGCTCCCGAGCTACTTCAACGCCTCGGCGGGTGGTTCAGCGGACTCCGAGAGCGGATTCTACTGGCGAATTTGCCAGGCCTCGATGAGGACACGCTTCCGGATCTCCGCACGCTGGATCCTGCGTCTGTGGTGAACTTTCTCCAGGAGCGGCGCGAGAGACTCGCGAGCGGTATGTGGCAGGGCGTTCTGGGGTTGGGCAGAGGCCTCGGCTCGGCCGCCACTCTCATCGGCTACGTCGTTCTCACACCAGTTTTGACGTTTTATCTACTCAGAGACTATGACGAAATCATCGCACGCGTGCGGGCTCTCGTTCCCCGTTCACGCGAAGCCGCCGTCGTCGAGTTTGCAAAGGAGTATGACGGGTTGCTCTCCAGCTACCTCCGGGGGCAACTGAGCGTTGCGCTTATCCTCGGTGTGATGACCGGTGTTCTCCTCTTCATCGTACGCTTCCCGTATGCTTTCCTGCTCGGGGCGATGGTCGGGGTTCTCGGGCTGATTCCGTTCTTGGGGCTCGTTCTAAGCCTCATACCAGCCGTGATCATTGCGCTCGTCAGTGGCAACGTTGCGACTTCGTTGATCAAGGTCGCTGCGGTGTTTGGCTCAACCCAGATTCTGGAGGGAGCCTTCATCAGCCCGAGGATCGTAGGAGGGTCGGTAGGACTTCATCCGGTGTGGGTCGTCCTGGCTCTCTCAGTCGGTGGATTTTTCTTCGGGTTCGTGGGCCTCCTATTGGGAGTGCCTGCTGCTGTGGGTGTGAAGCTCCTGGTCACCCGCGGACTCGAGAACTACCGTAACTCCTCTCTCTACCGAGGCGAATCGACCTGACGGGGGAGGGGAATTGAGGCGTTGGACGACCCCAGGTCTAGGGTTATCCTTCTAGCCGATTCTTGAGTCATCATCGGGCAACCCCGATGCCCGATTTTCCAGTCAGTCAGATGCAAAAAGACATCCACGATATCACGATCATCGGCGCTGGCCCCACGGGGCTTTTCGGTGCTTTCTATGCCGGCTTGCGGGGGATCTCGACCCGAATCATCGATTCACTCCCCGAGTTGGGAGGCCAGCTCACCGCCCTCTATCCGGAGAAGTACGTCTTCGACGTCGGGGGTATTCCGAAGATTTTGGCAAAGGATCTGGCGCGCGACATGGTTAGCCAGGGGCTTCAGTTCGGAGCCGACGTCATACTGGATGAGGAAGTGCAAGAGCTCGAGCCGGGGGACGGACACTTCGTCTTGAAGTGCCGGGGCGGGACCTACGCCAGCAGAACGGTGCTTGTGTCGGGTGGTAAGGGCGCCTTCGAGCCCCGGCATCTGAAGTGCCCCGGCTACGAGGATCTACTCGGCTCCGGGATCTATCACGCCGTGAAGGACCCGGAAGATTACCGCGGCAAGCGGGTCCTCATCATCGGAGGTGGAGATTCAGCGCTGGATTGGGCCTTGAGCTTGAAGGATCGTACGGAGCAACTCACGGTGGTACATCGCCGGGATGATTTCCGTGCCCATGAGGAGTCGATTCGGCGGCTCCATGCTGCCGACGAAGTCGGAGAGATCGATCTGCGAACGTTCCACGAAGTGAGGGAAATTCACGGGAACGGCGATGTCGAAGGTGTCACCATCTTCGACAATCGCACGAACGAGGATTTCCGGATCGAGGTCGATGTCGTTCTCTCGCTCCTGGGGTTCAAGCCGGACCTCGGCCCGATCAAGTCATGGGGGCTCGATCTGGACGGAAATCGGATCGTCGTGAGTCAGTTGATGGAGACGTCCATTCCCGGTGTATATGCCGCCGGCGATCTCGTGTCCTATCCTGGCAAGCTGGACCTCATAGCCACGGGTTACTCAGAAGCGGCCATCGCCGTGAACAACGCCGTGCACCTCCTGAACCCAGACGCTCGCGTGAACCCCGGCCACTCCACCAACCTCGCTCTCTTCAAGGACAAGTGAGTGGGTTGGGAACCCTCGAGAGTTAGGTATACGGAGTCCGGAAGACAAAACCACAGCTGAGAGACCCCGAGATGTCTGAACGACAACACGAGAAGATCGTCATCATTGGATCCGGACCCGCCGCGTGGACGGCGGCCATCTATGCCGCACGTGCCGACCTCCAGCCCTTCGTCGTGGAGGGCGCGGGAAGCCGCACCATGATTCCGGGTGGACAGCTCATGTTCACCACGGACGTGGAGAACTATCCGGGCTTCCCCGAGGCCATCACGGGACAGGATATGATGGCTGCGTTCAAGGAGCAGGCACTCCGGTTCGATACGAGGGTGATCACCGAGGATGTCGTCGAGGTGGACTTCTCCCTACGGCCGCTCTTGCTGACGACAAGTGGTGGCACTGAGATCGAGAGCGACACGGTCATCCTCGCGACGGGGGCGAACGCGAACTGGATCGGCTTGCCCAACGAAGAGCGTCTCGCTCAGAGCGGCGGCGGGGTCTCGGCATGTGCCGTCTGTGACGGAGCCTTGCCGCACTTCCGGAACCAGGTCATCGCCATCGTAGGGGGTGGCGACAGCGCCATGGAGGACGCGCTCTACATGGCCAAGTTCGCCGCGGAGGTCGTCGTGATTCACCGGCGGGACAAGCTGAGGGCGTCGAAGATCATGCAGGCGCGGGCATTCAAAGAAGACAAGATCCGCTTCGAGTGGAATCAGGCCGTGACCGACGTCCAGGGCGACGACGTGATTACGGGAGTCGTGCTTCGCGACACGATCTCGGGCGAGGAGCGGGAGTTGGAGGTCGGTGGACTCTTCGTCGCGATCGGCCATTCTCCCAACGTCGACTTTCTGAATGGACAGGTGGCCCTGAAGCCGAACCACTTCATCGAGACGCCTGATACGTGGCGCACGGCGACGTCGGTACCGGGCGTGTTCGCGGCGGGAGACGTCATGGACGACCACTACAAGCAGGCGATCACCGCCGCGGGGACGGGCTGCATGGCTGCGCTCGAGGCCGAGCGGTGGATCGCCGAGGGTGGGATGGAGGGCTAGCGCAACTCTCTAGCCACGCTGGCTCCACCGTCCACGACGACTGTGTGCCCGGTAACATTTGGAGATTGAACGAGGAAGAGAACGGCACGCACCACATCCTCGGGTGTTCCGGAACGCTTGACGAGTGTCGCTTCGATCTCGGTGCCCAGTTCGGTCTCGTCCATGCCTTCCGGCGCCAGAACCAGACCCGGGGCCACTGCGTTCACGCGGACCTCAGGTGCCAGGGCCCTCGCCTGAATCCGCGTCAGGTGCATGAGCGCGGACTTTGCCACCGAATGATGGGCGTAACGTACCCTTGGCTCGAGGCCCAAGTGATCCGCGATGTTCACCACGCAACCGGAGGAGGCCTCGAGGAGTGGGGCGAACTCTCGAACGGTCAGATGAGGACCCCTCAGGTTCGTGCCCAAGACGTAGTCCCACTCCTCGGCATCGATCTCCAACAGAGGGGTGGAGACGAAGCTCGAGGCGCTGTTCACGAGAACGTCCAGCCGCCCGAAGCGTTCTCGAACCGCTCGGCCGATCCCCTCCACCTCTTCCTGCGAAGAGATATCACCCTGCGCCAGAAGGACCTCATGGCCTTGCTCGGTGAGCGTAGCCTCGAGGTCCCTGGCGGCGTTCTCGGAGGTGTGGTAATTCACGACCACGTCGTGCCCGCACTTGGCCAAGCCGACAGTAAGGGCACGACCGAGACGCACGGCACCGCCAGTGACCAGGGCAACGGGTGACATGGTCAGGAAGCTACGAATCAGCGCCGCCACAGCAAGCGAGACCGGAGACGACGATGGACCTACAGGGTAAGGCGTGCCTCGTTACGGGAAGCACCAAGGGCATAGGCTTCGCTGTGGCCGAGAGTTTGGCGCAGGCTGGAGCCGACGTGGTGGTCAACTCCCGGAGCGCGGCTGATGTGGCGAGAGTCGCCCGTGAATTGGAGCACTCGAGCGGGGGGCGGGTCGTGGGGATCGCGGCGGACGTCAGTAAGGCGGAAGATTGCACGAAACTGGTAGATTCAGCAGCCACTGACCTCGGCCGACTGGACGTCCTGGTGAACAACGCCGGCGTGGGAATTTTCAGCTCCATCGAGGATCTATCCGTTGAGGAGTGGCGGACGCAGGTCGACACCAACCTTCTGGGGGTGTTCGCATGCTCGAAGGCCGGTATTCCGTACCTCAAGGCCACCGAAGGTTGGATCATCAACGTCGGATCGCTCGCCTGTCGGAATCCGTTTGCAGGCGGTAGCGGCTACAACGCGAGCAAGTTCGGACTGCTGGGAATGACGGAGGCCATGATGCTCGACCTCCGCCACTCTGGAATTCGTGTGAGCATCATCATGCCGGGCAGTGTAAACACTTACTTTTCTGGACAGGAGCCGAGCTCACAGCGCGCGTGGGCCCTGGGGGCGGAAGACGTGGCGTCGGCGACGCTCCACCTTCTCTCCTATCCCGCCGCCGCCCACGTCAGCCGGGTGGAGATGCGGCCGAGCCAGCCCCCCACTCGATAATTCTGAACACAACCACATGAGGTAGGGCATGACGGACGGATATCGCGTAGAACGGGATTCCCTGGGTGACGTCCACGTTCCCATCGAGGCGCTCTATGGTGCTCAGACCCAGAGGGCCTTCGAGAACTTCCCGATCAGTGGTCAGCGGTTCGGTCGAGGCTTCCTTCAGGCCCTCGGACTGATCAAGCGAGCGGCCGCTCGCACCAACAAGGATCTGGGCAATTTGGACGCAGACATCGCCGACGCGATCATGGCCGCGGCGGGGGAAGTGGCGGAAGGCAAATGGGACGACGAGTTCGTACTGGACGTTTACCAAACCGGCTCGGGCACGTCCACGAATATGAACGCCAACGAGGTCGTGGCTAGGAGGGCGAGTCAGATCCTCGGGAAGGAGGGGGTGGTGCACCCCAACGACCACGTCAATTTTGGCCAGTCGTCGAACGACGTGATTCCTTCGGCGATGCACGTGGCGGCGAGGGTGGCCCTGGAGAAAGATCTCGTGCCCGCGCTCACGCATCTCCGCGATGCTTTATCAGCGAAAGCGGAGGCCTTCGATCACGTCCTGAAATCCGGTCGGACCCACCTTATGGACGCCACTCCGGTACGACTCGGACAGCAATTCGGGGGGTACGCCCACCAGCTCACCAAGGGGATCGAAAGGGCGGGTCGAGCCTCTCAAGAGCTTATCGAGCTGGCGCTCGGTGGAACGGCGGTGGGGACGGGGATCAACACGCACTCCGAGTTCGCCGCACGGACGATCGCGTTCTTGTCCGATGAGCTGGGGCTCGAGTTCCGGGAGGCCGAGAATCACTTCGAGGCCCAGGCCGCGAAGGATGGGGTCGTAAGCGCCGCGGGCGCTTTGAATACGATTGCCACGAGCTTCTTCAAGATCGCAGACGACTTGCGATGGTTGGCCAGCGGACCCACGTCGGGGATCTCGGAGATCCGGATTCCGGCCATTCAGCCTGGCAGCTCGATCATGCCCGGGAAGGTGAACCCCGTACTGTCCGAAGCGATGATGATGGTCGCCGCGAGGGTGATGGGAAACCATACGACCGTGACGATCGCAGGTCAGCGTGGGAATTTCGAGCTGAATGTGATGATGCCAGTGATGGCGCAGGCGCTGATGGAGTCGATCACGCTCCTTGCGAACATTGCGAGGACTTTCGCCGACCGGTGCGTCGCGGGTATCGAGGCCAACGAGGAGCGAGCCAAGGAGCTCCTGGAGAAGAACCCGGCTATCGCGACAGCGCTCAATCCGTACATCGGGTACGATGAGGCGGCTATTGTGGCGAAGGAAGCCGCCCGCGAAGGTCTATCGGTGCGGGAAGTCGTGGAGAGGCGAGGTCTCTTACCGACGGCCGATGTAGACGCCGCCCTCGATGTGCGAAGTATGACCGAGCCTGGCCTACCGGAACAATAGTCCGGTGGAAGCCGATTCCCGACGCGCCAGATTCCGCGCCGCCACGTTCACCCTTGCCTCGAGAGTTTCAGCAGCAAAGCGACGAAATTGACACGCCGGGTTTTCGAATCGGAAGAACGGTCGTCAGGCGGTAGCCAGATCGAGCTGGAGGCTCTGACGCTGGAACTGCTTGCCGGCGACGGGTAGGGGCACGCCACCGTGAGGAAGCACGCGCGTCACCGTCCCGTCCAAATAGAGCGGATACGCCCACTCGTTGCCGTAACGAACGACTTGGATCAACTTCGGCCGAGCGAGGTGCTTGTTTGGGGTCACGGGGTCCGTGATTCTCCGCCAAATTCGATCGACGAGGTTCATGCGCTCGTTGACTGAATCGGCCCACATTGCGAGGCGGATCTGTTTCCGATCGGATACGGTCATGGACCGCACGACCTTTCCTGTGTCCCGGAAAGGAGTGCGACAGAAGAAAAGCGAGAGCTTCGACATCGGGTGCCGGTTCAACCTTCACTTCGTGATTTCCAGGAGTCCTGACTCTGCGGCGATCGGAGATATCCCAAAATCCGTCTGCGTGGACGCGTGTTCTCATGATTCTTGAGGCCTTGTCGAGAGCGATTTCCCAACGTCTTCCGATGAGCTGTACGACAAGACCCGTGCCCGTTCCACGCTCGAGGGTGCGAAATGGCGGAGAAAAGAGGTAAAGTGTGATGGTTAAACGAGTTCAGGCTGAGGAGCATTCGGGGGCGTAGTAGGTGCATAGTAGGTAGGTGCCCGTGCTCAGTAGGAAAATTATGACCAAAGGCGGCAATAAATGCCTAGGAGTGTTCAATCGTGAGTAGCGATGAGCTCGGGGCTCACGTCTCCGCTTCGGGTGGCGTGGATCGGGCGCCCGAACGGGCTCACGCGATCGAGTCCGTGGTTCTGCAGCTCTTTACAAAGCAACCGAGCCGATGGGCCGAGCCGGACATCGACGCGGATACTCGAGAGTCCTTTCGCAGAGAACGCCGCAGTGCCGGGATTCGAACAGCGGTGGCTCACGATTCTTACCTGATCAACCTTTCCTCACCCGATGATGCCCTGTGGGAGAGATCGCTCGCTTGTTTCATCGGTGAGCTGCGGCGCTCGACCGCCATCGGTCTCGACTTCGTGGTGACGCACCCGGGAAACGCGACGGACGGGGACCTGGAGAGTGGGATTGCTCGCAACGCCGAGGGTGTACAGCGCGCCCTGGAACTCGTGACAGGGAGCTCGACCTTGCTCCTGGAACTCACGGCCGGTTCTGGCACATCAGTGGGAGGAAGCTTCGACAACCTCCACGCGATTATCGACCGGATTGCTCCCGAGGTTCGCTCGCGTGTGGGCATCTGCTTCGATACTTGCCACGCCTATGCCACGGGGTACGATCTGGTGGGGGACTTCCCGGGCGTCTTCCGCGCGTTCGACGATGCGCTGGGGTTGGACCGACTCCTCCTGTTTCACATGAACGATTCCAAGGGAGACCTTGGATCAAAACGTGATCGCCACGCCCACATCGGAGAGGGCAGACTTGGTGAGACCCCCTTTCGAAAGATCATCGAGGACGAGCGCTTCATGGAGATTCCGAAGATCTTGGAGACGCCCAAGGACGACGACCCGGTTGTTGCGGATCTCCGCAATCTGCGGCTCTTGAGGTCGTTTCGCCCCCGCGGCTAACGTGCGCGTCCCAGCCGGGGCTATCTCCCGAATTTGTCGAGAGTGGACAGGCGGGAAGGGTGCCGCCTATATTGGATCTGCGCACTTGGGGGGCTCATTTATTGAGCCAACACAAGTGAAGCCGGGACCGGCTCTTCCGGTTGACGTCACGCCCTGCGAGGGGAAGATGAAACCTGGAAGGAGGTCAACCAAAAGTGTCCCTGGGCTTCAATAATACCCCTCCTGTGCGTTTCGAGGGGCCGAGACCTGACGTGGTTTCGGCCCCTCGATTTTTTTGGGGGGGGGATCCTGACTTCCCATCGGGGTGTAGGGCAAACAACTCGCGTTTTCTTCAACAGAAGACCGTATCAACCAAGGAGTGGCTCATGCAAGTCCTTCGTTCGACTATCGTAATGGTGTGCGCAGCGTGCGTGTTTGTCGCTTGTGGGGGGGGACAGCCCCACGGGTAATAACGATGCGGAAGCACCCGCGAGATTCTTGCCAGTCCTGCGTTCGGCGCCAATATCCAGGAGATCTCCGACCGTCGCGGGTGTTCGGCGGGGAACTGTCACGGGTCTGCGAATTCCGGAGCCTTGACTCTCACGAGTGGTGCTTCGCACGGAAATCTTGTCGGCGTGACATCCTCATTAGAATCCCCCAAGATCCGGGTCGTCGCTGGCGACGCCGTGAACAGCTACCTGGTGATGAAGTTGGAAGGTACCCAGTCAGTCGGGCTCCAAATGCCACGGGGGCTAGGCGCGCTGGATAATATCGACCTGACGAACATCAAGAACTGGGTCGATAACGGTGCTGCGAACAACTGACGGACCGCCTAAGATGAGGTGTCCAGCTCTACCTTCGCTCACGAAGTGGGTCTTTGTCGCGGTGTGCGCCGCAAACGCGGCCCCCGTTCACCTCGAGGGCCAGGAATTCCACGTCGACCTGGACGCGGACAACACGGTCCTGTTCAGGTCGAGCGCCGCGATCGAGGTGGTCGAGGGAAGGACGGATCGGATCGACGGGTATATCGTGCTCGACAGTGAGAGGGTCGAGGCGGGAGAACCGTCGGGTCCTACGGGGTTCTATCTCGAGGTCGACCTGGCCAGCCTCGACACGGGCCTCGGCCTCCGCAATCGGCATATGCGGAACAATTACCTCGAGGTACAGGAATTTCCGTACGCGACGTTCGATGGCACGATCGAAGATGTGGAGACACTCCAGGCGGAGCGCTTTCGCGTGTGGGGCGTCGGTGCCATGGAAATCCACGGCGTGAGCCGAGAGATGCGAATACCCTGTGACCTGTCCGTTGAAGAAGACGGCTATCGAGCTCACTGCTCGTTCGAGGTGTTGCTTACCGACTTCGACATCACCATTCCCAAGCTCATGTTCCTAAAGTTGGCCAACGAGATTCGGCTAGAGCTGGATTTCACCGTGCGACCGGCCCTCGATCCCTAGGAGGGTCGATCATGTTACTCCGTTCTGCGGTATTTCGGTCGAGCGTTCTCGCTCGAGCTGCGCGTTGCTGTGTTTCGGCCATCGTGCCGCTCGGGCTAGTCGCCCTACTGCTCGTTCCACGTGTTGGGGAGGCTCAGATCCGTCCCGCGCGCTGGCAGCGCTCATCGGAGGCCACGGCCATTCCGATCACCGTATTCCACTCCCCTCAGTCCGCCAACCTCCCTACCGCCGAGACTCTCCAACGCGGAGAGTTGCAGTTCGAAATCTCACACCGATTCGTTCCTACGTTCTCGGATGGCGTCGACGCCCTGTGGGGTTTGGACGGACCCGTGTTCAACCGGCTTGGACTGGCGTTCGCCTTTCACGATCGAGGCATGGTTACGCTTCAACGCAGTAACCTCGAGGACAATCTGGACCTGAGCGTGAAGCTGCGACTGTTCGAGATGGGCCGGGAGTCCGTGCCGTTCATGGTTGCGATCGTGGGCGGGCTGGCAGGAAACGATGCTCCGGTGCTGCCCGACGGGAGCACTCGCCCGGGGCAGTACTATGGCCAGTTGATCATCAATGCGTTCCTGGGTGACAACGTCGCGCTGGGTGTGGTCCCGTCGGTGCTGAGAAATCCGAGGCTCGATGCTCCCGACGTAGAGAACGCGTTCTCGGTGGGACTGACGGGCCAGGTCTACGTTTCCCAGCATGTCAGCGTCTTGGCCGAGTGGAACTTGAGCGAAGAACGGGTTGGGCTCGAACACGACGCGGGCTCGTTCGGCATCGAGCTGGAAACCGGCGGCCACTTCTTCAAGCTTCTCGTGACCAATACTGTCCGCATGAACCCGGCTCAGTTTCTGGGCGGTACGCCGTTTTCGTTCGATCCGGACGAGTGGCGGTTCGGCTTCAACGTGACACGGCTGCTTCACTTTTAGGGGGGCAAGGGACGGTATGAAGATTCTTGCGATCGTGATCGCGTCCTTGATGTTTGCAGGCGGTGCGCAGGCCCAAGATCTGCATATGGACAAAGCCCGGCGCGTGCTCGAGGGCACGCCGTTATTCGACGGACACAACGACCTTCCCTGGGTCATCCGGGGCAGCGAGGACGCCCCACACGATGTCGAGGCGTACGACTTGCGGAACGCCACGTCGGGGCACACCGATATCGCTCGGCTGAGATCGGGTATGGTCGGAGCCCAGTTTTGGTCCGTTTATATCCCGATGGAGGCTGTCGAGGAAGGTGCGGCCCGCTATCAACTCGAGCAGATCGACATCGCTCGACAAGTGATCCGGCGGTATCCGGACGTGTTCGAGCAGGCGTACTCGATGTCGGATGTGGAGCGAATCTTCGGGTCTCGCAAGGTCGCATCGGTGTTGGGAATGGAGGGGGGGCACGCCATCGAGAACTCGCTGGGGGCCTTGCGTGCGTACTACGACTTGGGCGCGCGCTACATGACGCTCACCCACTCGGGGAACAATGACTGGGCGGACTCCGGCACGGATGATCCTGAACACGACGGTCTCACGGAGTTCGGCGAGGAAGTCGTTCGAGAAATGAATCGATTGGGGATGATGGTCGATCTATCGCACACGTCTCCCGAGACCATGAACGACGCCCTGGACGTCGCCGAGGCCCCCGTCATCTTCTCTCACTCCTCGGCTCAGGCTGTCACGGCCCACCCGCGCAACGTGCCAGATCAGGTTCTCCGGCGGCTGCCCGACAATGGCGGTGTCGTGATGGTCACCTTCGTTCCCGCATTCATTTCGGACGCGGTACGCACGTTCGACGGTTCCGGTGACCCGCCCAGGGCTACGCTAGCCGATGTCGCGGACCATATCGAGCATATCCGTGACGTAGCCGGAATCGATCATGTCGGCATCGGATCCGACTTCGATGGCATCTCGGATACACCGATCGGCCTGGAGGACGTTTCGACGTTCCCGACTCTCTTCGCCGAGCTGTCGCGTCGCGGATGGAGCGAGGAGGACCTCGCGAAGTTGGCGGGCGGCAATGTCATGCGTGTGTGGCGTGATGCTGAGAGCGCGGCGAGCCGGATACAACGCACCCGAGGGCCCTCGACTGCAACCATCGAAGAGCTCGACGGGCGGTCTATCTCCTGAGGGCGGCTCGACCTCAAGTCAGCTCGATCTCTCCTCGCGGAGTTCTGAGGAGAGCGGTCAAGCCGGGCGCGGGCCCGACCGACACCGACACGTCGGGTCCCAGGGCGTCGAGGGCTGGGCGCAAGCGGTCCGGGTCGGGGTGCCTGCCCGCTAGCCGGACGAGGTTACAGGAGGATGGCATGAGGCTCGACGGGTGGGGCGTCGATCCCCAGTCGATGAGAAACGGGATGACGCCGCCCTCCACCAACGGCTCCGGCTCGGTGAGCTTCCAGCTCAAACTCGTTCCGTCGGGCCGTGTGCGGTTCTTCGAGCGAACCGGACCGAGTCGGATGTCCAGATCGATGAGGACCTCACGGGCCGACTCGGGATCGGGATGACGGAACGCCCACGTCACGAGGCGCCCTTCCTCTAGATGGTCGATCGCAAAAGGTCGTGGGCCCGGAGGGTCCGGTTGCTGGGGGTCGGGCCCGATGATCTCGAAGTAGGTGCTGGCTCCCAAGCTGAAGAGAGCGTTGTGCGTCCCCCAACCCGGGTGAGACCCCCCGGGTTCGATGGGCGCCCCCAAGAGCTTCGAGAGAGCGTCGACCGCGTCGTCCAGATCGGGCGTAGCGTAGACGAGATGGTCCAAGCCGGACTCCGTCATCGCGAGTCGACCGCCTGCTACGCCGGTGCCATATTGAAATCGCTCAGCCTCTCTGGGGATGGATGCGGGCAGCCTCCTCTTGAGAATCGATTATCGTTTGGCGAATTTCAAGCCCGGTTCGGAACCTCCGCGGAACGACAGGTGCGATGATCGTCGAAGAGGCTGAAATCTTGGAGTCAGCGATTGCCTCGAAGGAGGTGGCCCCAGCGGCGGTGGCCGTACCGGTCGGTTCCGAATCCACGAGTGGTTGGGTGGGGGCGGTGCCGACCGTGTGCGCTGTTCACTGTCTCGTGACGCCGCTTTTCGCTTCGACGCTCCCGTTCTTCGCCCATGCGAACGTCGTAGAGATTTGGCTGATGGCTCTGTCGGCTCTCATGGCCCTCGCGAGCCTGTCTGTTTCGTGGCGGTCCCACGGCCAGTGGGGGGTCTGGGGCTTGGCCGCCTTTGGGTTTCTCATTTGGGGTGTGGCGGTGTCCGGCTCGGTAGAGTTCCCGCCCGAGGCGGTTCTGGCGCCTGTGGGGGGCGTGGTGGTGGCCGTCTCGCTGTTCTGGAACGGACGTCTTCGCCACAAGGCCGTCTGCGGATCGTGCGCCTGCCCCGTTCACCCGGTGAAAGGCTCTGGCGGGACGGCCTGACGGCCAGGCCTGACCTACCCTCGGTCGCTTTGCGGCTTCTCGAGGTGCGGCGACGCTGGGACGTCTCGGACTTTCTCCGGCTCGAGGAGGGCAGCGGGTTTGGTCGGTCGAGCAAGAATCCCTGTGCGAGGGAGACCCCCATGCTCCGCACGACCTCGAGTTCCTCGTCGAGTTCGATTCCCTCGGCGATAATCCCCTGCCCGGCGTAGTTTCTGAGGCCCTGCACCAAGAAATTCAGAAACTCGCGAAACTTTTCTGAAGTGACCGCTTGCCGAATCGTGAGACGATCTAGCTTGATGTATTCGGGTGTCAGCTTGGCGAGGAACGGTAGTGAGATGAATCCCGCACCGAAGTCATCGATGGCGAACCCGTAGCCTTCCTCTCGCCACTTGTTGGTGATCGCCAGGTGAGCTTCCATGTCGTGGAGTGCCTCCTTCTCGGAGATCTCCAATATGACTTCACAGGCAGGGGGTTTTTCGATGGTCTCGAGCGACTCCAGGAGTTCGAAGTCCACGTTGATGAACGCCCGGGCTAATTCCGCCTCGCGTACCACATTCAGTTGATTCCTGAAGCAGATCTCCTTCAGCTCCGTGAGCTTGCCGATCGCACGAAACTTGTCGAACAGCTCATGGATCGTCGATTGCTCTCTGGCGTAGCGGCTCAAAGCCTCGTAGCCCAGTGTCTGACCAGACGCGATATCGATGATCGGTTGGAATACGGTGTTGACGATCTCGGCGTTCAGCTCGTACTCCTCTTCCCCGATACGTACTCGATCGCTACGCCTCTTGGCGATGTACAAGGCACGGTCCGCCAGCCGAATGAGCCCCTCCGTGTCGCTTCCATGCTCGGGATATAGAGCGATACCGATACTGACCCCTAGGTCGAAACCCATCGCCGCCCCAACGGAATACGAGATCGGCGTCTCTCGTGGCCTGTTGGATGGCTCGCGCGACGGATTGCAGGACGCGGTCCCCGAACTGATGGCTGCGGCTGTCGTTGATGGCCTTGAAGTTATCGAGGTCGCACAGAAGGATCGCGAATCCGTCCTGCGTACGTGCCGATCGTGAGACCTCTTGCTTGATACGCTTGTTGAAATGCCGGCGATTGTAGAGGTCCGTCAGAGGGTCTCTGATGGAAAGGTCCGGCAAGGCCCGCTCGGCCTTCTTTCGCTCGGTGATATCTCGGATGATCGCCAGGCCTCCGACGATTTCACCGACCTGGGAATTCGCATCGCCATGGGCGCCAGGCGGGGTCAAGTGATCGGACTAGTCGTGCGGGAGACCCTGCGAACGGTGGGGTTTGGCGTCCTCGTGGGCTTCGCCGTGATCGTAGCGGCCGCGCCCGCTCTCGAGGGTTTGCTCTTCAACATCAGGACGACGGATCCGCTCACCTTCGTCGGTGGCGGGGTGATTTTGATGGGCGTAGCCGGGCTGGCGGCTTATATCCCCGCCCGACGCGCGGCGGGGGCGGACCCGATTCAGGTGCTACGGCGAGCCTAGGAGGTTCGGAGCCCGCAAGAGGGAGGGGACATCACCCTCCCAGGAGCTCTCTGAAGCCCGGGTGATCTAAAGCATTGTCGAAGTCGCCGCTGGTGGCAGCTACCTCACGCCACCGCGCGTTCATTTCGATTGCCCGCCTCAGTGACTCCAAGCCGCCACTCGTGTCGCCTGCCTGAACGCGCAGTCTCGCGAGGCCGTACACGTACTGGTCATTGTCGGGCATCAAGCGAATCGCCTTCGTCTGCTCGGTGATTGCCTCGCTGAACCTGCCTTCCCTCTCCAGGTCTCGGGATCGCCGGAACGAGTTGCGTGAGACCGCCATGTTCATCAGGCGACGTAGCTCGATGAACGGGGTTGGACTGTCGTCGACCCTGATGTCGACCCAGCGATCAGTGGTGCGGTTGGAGTCCCCGATCGGCTTTACGACGAGGATTCCACCGGCCTGCTTTCCGCGGGCGTCGCCGCCGGCTGCTTGCCCCGCGTCGAGTGCCGCCATCAGCCTCTCGGCCAGCTCTCCTTCTGTCGACTCGAAGGCGCGCGCCATGCCTCGGACGACCTCTTCACCGACGAGGATGTTCCCCTGTACCGAGTAGTTCTCGCCCTCGATGTGGCCTGCCCAATCGCTGGTCCCCGAGCCCGTGTAGGCGCGAACTCGGCCACCGGCATCGATGACCGCGAGCTGTCTCCGGTCTCGGCCCGGGTCCGCGCTGGTAAGGTGTCGGACGACTTCGTCGGGAGAGAGTCCTAGCTCGAGAAGCTCGAGACCCCGGGGCCCGTAGGTCTGGTTCGCTGACGCCTGCGTCGCGATCGCTCCGACGCCGGCCTTGGCATACGACACGATGGCCCCGGCCCGGAACGCCCGGGATTGCACGGCGACGCCAAGCTCCTGAGTCGCGGGATCACGAGCGACGATCGAAAAGGTCGCGATGATCTCTTCGCCGGCTTCGTCCAGGATGGGACCCTGGATCTGGGCTCTGGCGATCAGGGGAATCGAGGCGGTCCATATGGCGGCCAGGGTCATGCCGGTGATTTTCTTCATGGCCTTCGGCGCTCCTTTCTGCGAGCATGCCGATCTTGGTATCGGCGCCCGTGTTTCTCCTGAGATGGTCGGAATCTCAGCGGATCGGTTGCGGCCAATGTGCCCGAGCGGAAATCCAGCCGCAAGCAAAGTCCAGCGCTTCGGACTGTGCGCTCAGGGGGTGTGCGGACCCTCGAGGAACTCCACGAGCTCCCCGAGTTCTGCCCTCCACCCGTCTTGGTTTTCGCTATAGTGCACGTCCGTGCGGAAGCCCGACTCGCGCAGCTCCAGCAAGGTGCCCCCTTCTTCACGCGCGCTCAGCGTCCACTCCACCAGGGTCGATGTTTCTTGGTCGAAATCGCCGCCGGCGTCGTGATTCCAACTCCAAGCGAGACGATGTGGTGGCTCGACCGTCTCTACGCGAACCGGAAAGCGGCCGTGGCTGTCCCACTCGAGCCAGCCGAAGCTTCCGGGTTGAGGATCGAACTCTGCGCGGTCCGAGAACCACTGGGCGATCTCATTCGGATCCGTGAGCGCACTCCAAACGCGCTCGAGGTCGGAGCTGAACTCCAGCCGTTTCGTGATGACTCCGCTCATGATGAGTCCTCTCCTTCGAGATGTGTTTGTAGGCGTAAGAGCCGCCGGTCCCAAGCGGTGGCGTAGGGTGCCAGCCAGTCGGCGATGTCCTCGAGTGGTTCGGCCGTCAGTCGATGTAGCCGTCTTCGCCCCTGCCAAGTGTGTTCCACGAGGCCGGCGTCCTCCAGCACGTCCACATGCTTGGTCACAGCCTGTCTCGTCATGGACAGGGGCTCGGACAGTTCGGTGACGGACAACGAGCCCTGGGTTCGCAGACGCTCGAGAATGTGACGGCGCGTGGGATCCGCGATGGCAAGGAAGGAATCGAGCATGATTCAATATGCAACTGAACGGATGCATATCAAGGCGGACACGTAATTTCACTTGCTCCAGGACGCGCCCCGAGTAGAATCGTGGTCACCCTTGTTTCTCTTTTGACCCAGGAGGTCTCATGGGACGGATTGCTCAACTGTTACCGATACTTCTCATCGCCTCTTGGAGTGGGGCCTTGCCCGCATCCGCTCAGTCGATGGCGGGTGGAGGGCCGTCCGTAGCGGCCACGCCGAGTTTCGGGGGTGCGGTCGCGGTCAGCGGCAGGGACGTGTTCGTGGGTGAGGCCGGCAACGTGATCGGGTCCGGAGCCGTTTACGTCTTCCGTCGACAGTCGGATGGGTGGGGAAAGGTAGCCCGCCTGCGGCCCTCGGACGGCCAACGAGGTGACGGCTTCGGTGCTGCGATCGCGGTGGACGGGGGCACCATGCTGGTGAGCGCTCCCGCCCGGGAGGATGGTGGCACCGTCTATGTGT